>Ga0190307_1000027_pt1 | contig 51502 bp, 56 predicted proteins | sample 48700745_MG_FD_161653 | JGI IMG/M metagenome (GOLD analysis project Ga0190307, IMG submission 161653) | Hydrothermal vent sediment bacterial communities from Southern Trench, Guaymas Basin, Mexico - 4870-07-4-5_MG | ecosystem: Environmental > Aquatic > Marine > Hydrothermal vents > Sediment ... | reverse complement strand
ATTGTAAAAAGCAGAGGAGCGGTTTCTCCAGCAACCTTTGCCATGCCTATTAGCACGCCAGTCAGGATACCTCTTTTTGAGAGCGGTACTAATATTCTGAATATTACTTTAATTCTTGATAATCCGAGTCCAAATGACGCTTCACGATATGTAAATGGAATTTGTCTCATGGCTTCCTGCGTGTAAACGGCAACATACGGCATGAGAATTATTGCCAGGGCAAAAGCACCAGCAAATGCAGAATAGGTTCCCATCGGAATTGCAATTATACTCATCGCAAAAACTCCAACGAGTATTGTGGGGAATTCGAGCATTATCTGGAGTAATGTTTCTGTTGCTTTCCCAATTATACTATTCGGATATTCATAGGCATATACCCCCACTAGCAATGCCACTGGCAAACCAATTAGAGAAGATAAAAAAATCAAAATAAATGTGCCTGCAATAGCAGGACCTATACCACCATTACTAAATGTTCCTGTTAAGAAGGTAAAGCTTTCCTTTGTAATAACTGGTAGACCATTTACGAAAACTGTCGCTATAATATGAAATAAGGGTAAAATTCCCAGAAATGTTAGAATAGTTATACTTATCGTGAAAGCAATCTCCTTCCCCTTTCTGATTTTATATTCTGACATTCTCCTGCCACCTTCGAAGCAAGTAGAGACCAACTATATTTACAATTAGCCCTATAATGAAGAGAGATAAACCTCCAGCATATAGAACAGGAAGCATGTGCCTATAAATATACGCATTCCCAAATTGATTTGCAATTAGTGAGGAAATTGTATAGCCTGGTGCAAACAAGCTGGGACTTAAATTAAATGTGTTTCCTATGATCAAGCTAACCGCAACAGTTTCTCCAACAGCCCTTCCAAAAGCGAGTATCATGCCAGAGAAAATTGCTGGCTTTATGTAACCAAGTAAAATTTTCGTCGCTTCATAACGAGTTAATCCTAACGATATGGCAGCTTCTCGATATGTAAATGGAATCATCTGATACGCTTCTCTTATTACCGCAGATGCAAACGGTGTAACCATTATACCAAGCAAAACTCCTGCTGAGAAATAACTGTAACCCGTTACTGGAGGATAAGAGAAAATAGGTATAAAAGAAAGATTCTTGTATAAGGGTGTCATAATATACTTCTGAAGAAAGGGAACAAGGGCAAATACTCCCCATATTCCATATATTATTGTTGGTAATCCAGCCATCATATCCGACACTATTATAAATATATTCTTTAATTTCTTGGGAACATAATCAATGACAAAAACAGAGTATGCTATGGATATAGGAAGTGCAATTAATATTGCTATCATAGATGTATATACTGTGCCCCATATGGCTGCTATTAGCCCATAATACTCTTTACCCGGCTCCTCTGATGCTTGCCAGATATTTTTAAAATAAACTGCCAGTCCTTCTCTAATAAAAGCAGGTAGTGCATTGTAAAAATAAACAAATAGCATTAATACGAACAGTAGAAATACAAATATTACTGCAGGTAAGGTTATTATTTGGAATGTATCTATTCTTCTAACACTTTTGAAGATTTTATTGAAACATGGTTTCATTTTTCTCCCTCCTGTAAAAAGTGTAAAAAACCTGAACATTTTTTATATCCGAATCATCTTTACAGCGTTCAGTCCGATCTGTGCCACATCCGGTGGTAAAGGAACATATCCCGGGGCGATATTCTCTTCTTTCTGTCCATCTGTTAAAATCCATGCAAGAAAGTCCTTTATTGCCTTTGCCTCCTCCGGTGAGTAATGCTTTCTATCTTTATTTTGCCAGACGAGCAGATGGGTGAATGCAACTATCGGATATGAGTTATCGCCCGGTGCATTAAGTAGTTGCTTTATATCCTCTTTGTATCCCTCAGTTGGAGAAGGAATGTATGAACTAACCCGACTTACGGCAGATTGAATTGTTTCTGTGGTTGGCTTAACAAATTTTCCATTTTTGTTCTGAATTGCCGCCACACTTAAGTTTTCCTCAATAGCGAATGATAGTTCTGTATAACATATACTCCCTTCTTTTTGTTTCAGAATTGCAACAACTCCAGAATTCCCCTTTCCAGCTAAACCACGACCCATATTATCTACAGGCCAGTTAACCGTTTTCCCCGCTCCAATCTTGTTTGCCCACTTCTCACTAATTAAACTCAAATATGTTGTAAATATTGCTGTTGTTCCGCTTGCATCACTTCTATGAATCACTATTATTTTTTCATGAGGTAGATTTACCTCTGGATTCAAACTCTTTATAGATCTATCATCCCAGTATTCTATGTCTCCTATGAAGATATCAACAAGAGCCTCACTGCTCAGTTTCAATTCATTAATTCCAGGCAGATTGAAGGCTACAACTACTGCTCCTACAATTACCGGGAACTGCAATGGTTGATCCCCCGTATTCAGAAACTTGTTCCAAGTATCTTCCTTTACTGGCGGATCAGTTCTTCCAATATGTGTCAATCCCTGCAAAAAGGTTTCTTGGCCATAGCCTGAGCCTCCACCTTCGTATTCTATCTTTACCTCAGGATGGCTTTGCTGATATACTTTAATCCACTTCTGTATCTGATATTGTGGAAACGTCGCACCCGTTGTGCGAAGTATTACACTTTTCTCATTGCCTATGTATATATGCAGCTCAGCAATTATTAGTACAATGCATATAGTTGCTATTCCTATCCCTACATAGCATTTCTTTTTCATTTCCTATCACCATTTATGATAATGATATTTAAGAATATATAATTTTTCGACATAAACTATATTTTGATATATTGACTCAATATATCACTATATTAATATATTCATATATAGAAAACTTTAAAAACTTATAGTGATATATTGTTTTAAGGTGATAATATGGAGATCAGAAAGGTTCAGATTACAGGCGGATCATCTTATGTCATCACGCTCCCTAAGGCTTGGGTAAAATCATTAAAAATAAAGAAAAATGATCCATTAGGGATAATTATTCAACCCGATGGGGCATTACTAATTACGCCAAATATTAACGAGAAGCGATTACAAAGAACAAAGGAATTTGATGTAGATAACATAAATAAGCCAACGCATTTATTTCGATGTTTAATTGGAGCATATATATCAGGATATACTATTATCAAAATTAAATCGAGTAGAACAATACCCCCGTCTGTGAGAACAGCCGTTAGAAAGTTTACCCGTCTTGCAATAGGCCAAGAAGTCATAGAAGAAACAACTACTTCCATTACGATAAAGGATATACTCAACCCTGCAGAAATGCCGTTTGAGAACACTATCAGAAGGATGTACATTATTGTGAAAAGTATGCACAAAGATGCTATTAATGCCTTAAAGAATAGAAATAGAACATTAGCTGAGGATGTGATACTAAGGGACAATGAAGTAGATAGGTTACACTGGTTGATTGCACGTCAACAAAGTATAATATCAAAAAACGCAATCTTCGCAAAAAGAATGGGCATTGCCACAGGAATGATGGTTAATTACTTTCTAATAAGCAAAATCATAGAACGTATTGGAGATCATGCAGTCAGAATTGCAAAAAATGTGCCAAATCTCTTTGACAAAAAAATAGACAAAAAAATCATCGATGCTCTTATATCCGCTAGCAACTTTGCATTAGAGATTTTCAATAAAAGTATAAAATCATTCTTTAAAAAAGATATGAAGGCAGCTAATGAGAACATTGACTCGGTAACAAAGCTGGTATCGCAATGTGAAGACATCAATACTTTTGCGTTGCAACAGAAAGGCAAAACGGCTATTTCAGTGGGGTATATTGTAGAAAGTATTAAGAGAACGGGAGAATATGCAGGGGATTTATCCGAATATGTGATAGATTATTCGATTAGGGATAAAATATAAGATTTGCGGGCTCTGGCATTTGGGACAATATCCTACGGGTAAAAGAAGTTGCTAAGGCGATTTGAGCAATGCGTAGCGAAGCCTTTTATCCGCTGTTAGACGAGCGTGTTAGCACTAAAGCGAATATAGCGAGTGAAGAGTCTTCAGGACACATTATTTTTAGCCATACTTATTTTTCTTTACAAATATTAACACTATGATTGATAGAGTTGTCAAACATAAACTTATTTTATTCCAGAGTATGTCCGCAATAAGAGAAGCGGGTAGAGCACCTAGGTCAACAACTATCCGAAACACGCCTAACTCCTGGCTCTATATTCCGTTAGAGGAAGTTCTGATACAAATGTTTTTAAGTTGGTTCTAACGGGCATCTATGCAGGTCATATAAAAACGCAAGATAATTACTAAACAAGTTTTGATAAAAAATGAAAACTCAAACATACTAAGCTCTCTTTTGTAAGATAATATTAATACTTATTTTCTGCTTACTTTATCCGATAATTCATCCAAAAAGTATAAAAAAGCGTAAAATACGAGATATAATACAGGTATGAATGCTACCTGAAAACCAAATTCCTTTGCGTATATTAACAGAAAAGAATAACCGAAAGAGCCAAGAGCAAAAAAGAATTTAACAGGAGAAATAGTTTGAAATTTTTCTAAATCTTTAAAAGGTTAAAGGAAAAAGATTGCAATAATATAGCGGGCCCGGTGGGATTTTCGCCTACAGGTCTCGAACCCACGACCTACGGCTTAGAAGGCCGCCGCGCTATCCTTCTGCGCCACGGGCCCATACATTTTAAATCATATATAACTTTTAAATTTTTCTATTCTAACGAGACCATTCAATATTTTAATGCAATATAGCTCTAACCCACAGCCCCTAACAATTATTGAATGATCTCTATTCTAACAAAGCGTTTAAACAATATGTATGATTAGGCTAATTTATATAACAAATGATTTAACTTATAATATATGGTGATTTTGTGATCGAGATTAGATGGCATGGTAGGGGCGGTCAAGGGGCGGTCACCTCCGCAGAATTACTTGCTATGGCCGCCATAATCGAAGGTAAATATGCAGTTGCAATTCCATACTTTGGTGCAGAAAGAAGAGGAGCTCCGGTTATCGCATACAATAGGATCTCTAACAAACCTATAAGGATAAGAAGTAATATAAGGAACCCGGACTATGTAGTGGTTTTAGATCCCTTGCTAGGGAAATTCATCAATATATATAAAGGATTAAAGAAAAATGGTACTATAGTGATTAACACTATTTCTCCTATGATTAGAGACCATAGAGTTGCATATGTAGACGCTACAGCTATAGCATTAAAGATAGGATTAGTTGGAGGAGGTATACCAATAGTGAATACAGCTATGCTAGGAGCTTTAATAAAAATATCTAATTTGGTCTCAATAAATAGCATAGTTGAGGCAATAGAAAATAAATGGCGAGGAGAAGTGGCGGAAAGAAACATAAAAGCGGTAGTTGAAGCATATAACTCTACAAAGATAAAAGGTGAATAATCATTGAATATCGTCCCTCTAGCTTATCCTCAAAAAGGTAGTGCTAAGAAAACAGGATATTGGAGAATATTTAGACCAAAGATAAATTATGAAAAATGTATTAAATGTATGATATGTTGGTTATATTGCCCTGAAGGTAGTATATCGATTATAAATAATAAACCAGTCATAGACTATGACTATTGTAAGGGCTGTGGAATATGTGCGAATGAGTGTCCTGTAAAAGCTATCGAAATGGTGAAGGAGTAATGGTTAAAATGATTTTATCTGGAAATTATGCTGCAGCTTACGCAGCAAAGCTAGCACGAGTAAATGTTATAGCAGCTTATCCTATTACTCCTCAGACTCAAATAATAGAAAAACTAGCAGAGTTTATAGAAAATGGTGAGTTAAACGCCAGATATATTAGAGTTGAATCGGAGCATAGTGCTATGGCGGCTTGTATAGGGGCAGCGGCTGTTGGAGCAAGACCCTTTACAGCTACAGCGTCTCAAGGACTAATATATATGAGTGAAATGTTGTGGTGGGCGGCTGGCGCTAGACTACCGATAGTAATGGGAGTAGTTACGAGAGCACTAGCTCCACCCTGGAGTATATGGTCTGATCATAGCGACATTTTATCTCAGAGAGATACGGGATGGCTAATATTTTTTCCAGAAAGCGCTCAAGAGGTTTTAGATACGATTATACAAGCATATAAAATTTCTGAAAATGAGGAGGTACTTTTACCTATAGCTGTTGCTTGGGATGCATTCTATATTTCACACAGCTATGAGGTTGTTGATGTACCATCTCAAAGGAATGTAGATAATTTCCTGCCTTCAAGAAAAAAATATAAACATACATTGGATATAGACAATCCATTTTCCCATGGAAATTTAGTTTTTCCGGAATATTACATGGAATATAGATACTATATTGATGATGCGAGTAATTCTTCGAAAAAAATTATTCGGGAGGTTGACGAAGAATATTATAAAATTTTTGGTAGAACATATGGTGGGCTAATAGAGAAATATAGGTGTGATAACGCTGAATATCTATTTATCTCATTAGGAGCATTTTCAGGGGATATAAAGGAAGCGGTAGATAGATTAAGGAATCGAGGATATAGAGTAGGATTCATTAGGATTCGCTGTATTAGACCTTTTCCATCTAATGATATTAAAGAAGTTATGAAGGATATTAATGGGGCAATAATTATTGAAAGAGATTTCTCTTTTGGAAAAGGAGGCATATTATCAACAGAAACTAAGAGTGCGCTGTACTCATTAAATATACCTATTATAAGCTATATAGCTGGTATTGGAGGAAGAGATGTAGGATACGAAGATTTTATAAAAATTTTCCAATCTTCCTATAAATGCTTTAACTTAGAAAACATTCCGGAAAAGCCTATATGGTATGGATTAAGGGTGATAAAATGAGTAATTTAGTCAAGCTTTTAGGTAGAGATGAATATCTGCTCTCCGGAAACCCCTCATGCCCCGGCTGTGGACTAGCCTTAGGGTTAAGATACGCTTTAAAGGCTTTAGGGAAAAATACTATAATGATAGTTCCAGCATCCTGTACAAGTATTGTTTTAGGTCCTGTTCCTACTTCTTCGGTAAAGATACCTGTATTAAATATAGCTTTCGCCGCTGCAGCAGCTACAGCGTCAGGTATGAGCGAAGCATTAGATATCTTGGGAAAAAAGAATATTAATGTATTGGTGTGGGCCGGTGATGGAGGAACTGTTGATATAGGGCTTCAAGGACTTTCGGGGGCCGCTGAAAGAAACAATAATTTCATATATATCTGCTATGATAATGAAGCCTATATGAATACGGGGATTCAACGTTCAGGATCTACTCCAAAGGGTGCCTGGACCACTACAACACCCAGGGGTAAAAAGCGATCCAAAAAGAATATACCGTTCATAATGATTGAGCATAGGATTCCCTATGTAGCCACAGCAAGCATCGCATTCCCACAAGATTTTATATTGAAGCTGAAAAGAGCTAGAGAGGTAAAGGGATTAAGGTATATACATTTGCATACTCCATGTCCTCCAGGATGGAAATACCCTTCAGATAAGACGATAGAAGTTGCAAGACTAGCTGTATTAACTGGTGCATGGGTTCTCTTTGAAATGCATAGAGGTATATTTAAATTAACGGGTCCAAGTATTAGATTGATAGAGAAAAAGTATAGAAAAAATATTGAGGAATATTTAAAAATTCAAGGAAGATTTAAAGGTATATCTAAGAAGATGATAGAAGATATTTCGAAAGATATAGACGAAAATTGGAGATATTTAAAAGAAAAATTTTTAGATAATAATAGAAAGTAGGATTGGAAGGAAAAGTAGAACCAACAAAAATGTCATAGACCTCCAAACATGCCTTGAGATAAAATTATTAATTTTCTCTAAATTTTTCTTTCCCAGTATTTTTATCTCTATTTTATCTTCAATAAAATAGATACTGCATCTACGCATGTTTAAAAATGCATTTTGTAAGCAAGTCTCAATGTTTTTTCTTATAGTAATGTAAGATATGTTCTTACCTAGTGGATAATAATAGGTACCTGGCCTGATGCCAGTATATTCATGCGTGTCCGTCGTTACAATTTCACCATCATCGAATCCATATTTTTCTATAAGATATTTTCTAACTTTATCTCTTATCCCAGATACCATATTGTTGCTGTCTATTGCTATCAGAAAATAAGATTTCTTATTACTAGGGTTTTTTATAACCATTGTTGTAATACCACCCGATGCTATTTCTTGTCCATTATAATCTAGATCTAATAATGTAGAAAACCCGATATATAGTGTATCATACCATTTTTCTTTGTAAGGATTTAGAACACATTTCTTAAGTAAATCTAACATATTTTGTTTCAACTTATTAGATAAGGGAAATGAAAAAGAAGGGTCTGTAATTCTATTATGAGCGTCTATAACCAATATTTTTCTTTTCAAAGATGAGGATATATTCTTTTCAATTTCCATAGGAATATCTTCCATTCCATATTTTTCACTGGAAACTATAGCAAGCAAAACATTATTACTAAGATATTGATATAAACATGAAAAATTGTTTAGGTAAAGCCTCCTTAAATTAGAGACTTTAACCGGTTTTCCCCTTTTCTTTAAGACTTTTCTCAAAAGAGTTTCTATTATCAAATCGATTTCTTGCGAAGAAACTGCATCATACTCGTGTGTAGAAGCTCTATGCAAAACTAATGCGGGAATACGATTATCCATAAATTTTCTAATTATATTTCCTGAAAAAGAACTTGAACCTAAATGTCTAAAGGGGCCAAAGTGGATTCCAGGTATAATTATGCTTCCAACAATTTTATCATTTTGTGATACAAAATATATAATATAAAAATCTGCCATATATTTTATATATAAATGGCTGGCGAAAAGCTTTTCCAGCGGTTTCATATTATTTGATAAAAATACATTTAGGAAGCTATAGATAAGATTTATTCCATTTAAATTTAAAATTTTCTTTGAATCTCTATTAAAATATTCTAGGAACATAAAAACACTGATATTGAGAATAGTAAATAATGATAAAGCAACAATTATAAAAGAGTAATTATTTAATATAGATAGTATCATCAAATTTAATGCAAACGATATAGAAGTAACAATTAATGGAATGCATTTTTTTCTAGTGAAAACAACATCTATAAACAATATAAATGAGTAAAAAGGTGTTATTGCTAACGAAAATTTTTGAAGAATCCGGGAACCATACTCATATCTAAATATAAGAATAATAATAATAAAAATGCATTCAACAATTAGGATTGAAAATAATCCAAACAACCTGCGTAGAGTCAGCATTTCTGACATAACTCTTGAAAAAATTAATTGTAAAAGTATGCATGTTATAAGGATAAATAGTAATGGAATATATTTTAGTCCTATATATTTATAAGAGATAAAGAAAAATACAAGTAAGATGCTTCCAGAAAACAAATATAAAATTTTGGATGAAGGAAAACTGAAAATTAATTTATAATAGGATTTGATATGCTCTATTAAGTCTTCATTAACCATTTTCAACCTCTATCTAATAGTATTATTGATTAGAGCGTTTTCTTAATAAAGCTCCCTGCCTTACACCTATAACTATTTCTTTTATCTTATTCTCTATATCACTACTTTCTTCGATCACTGTACCTGTAACTATGATATCAGCACCAGCTTTCGTGATATCTTTAGCGATATCGCCAGTTCTTATTCCACCCCCTACAATTAATGGAATATCAATAATTTTTTTCACCGATTCTACAATATCTGGTGATATGGCGTTTCCTCCTGAACCAGCTTCTAAATATACAAATCTAAATCCCAACATTTGTCCAGTTAATGCATACGAGATTATCAAATCACTCCGGGTATAAGGTAAAACCTGTGCTTGGCTAACGAATCCCACAGCTCCTCCGGTTCCGACGATAATGTATGCCAGAGGGATGCTTTCTATTCTATATCGCTTAATTAATAATGCAGCTTGCATTTGAGCTCCTGTGATAAAATAGGGGTTTAGTGAATTTAATACAGAAAGAAACCAGACTGCATCGGCATGTTTACTAAGACCGGCTATGCTTCCAGGGAAAAGAATAATTGGGCAATCAACTTTTTTCTTGATAACTTTTATCATTTTATCGATTTCTGAAGAGCCTACACCTAAGCTTCCACCTATCATGATAGCCGAGGTACCTGCACGAACAGCTGCATCAGCTATTTTCATTGCGGCTTCTGAACTAGTTTTATCTGGATCGATTAAAGTCATATGTATAGCTCCATATTTTTCTATTTCTCTATAAATATATCTTTCGATTTTTCCAATTCTTATCAAATTTTCACCCGATACTTTCATAATATTTATCTACAAATTTACCGTAATAATCTATAGGTTGAAAAACGGGATTATATAGAAATATAAAGCTAAGCTTGCATATACCACAGCTTACTATTACTTTGTTTTCTTCAACATTTACACTAACAGAATATCTACCACACCTCGGGCATATAAATATGGTTGGGATTTTCTTTTTCACCTTCCTAATAACTTTTCTTCTTTTTCTTCTACCCAAATAACTCCCCACTATACCTAATATTATATATTGAAATTAAAAAAGCTATGTAGTGATCGGAACTATAGATAATTAAGAGACGCCTTAAGCAGGTCTTCATCAAATATTATTCCTATGAGATTACCTTCTACATCTAAAACTGGAAGTTGACTATAATTATATCTAGCCATTATTTTCGCGCAACCAGATATCGATATATATTTATTTACTGGGATTATCTTTTTACTCATGGCATCATATACCTTTTTATCTTTAGGTATGGTAAATTGATTTTTTGCAATATAAACTATTGTTTGCACATTCCACTCCCATTCTTCCGTTTCAGATGGAGCACTGAGCAGAGATTTTGTTTCACTTTTAATCATTTCGCAATATCTAGCTATATCTTCTAAGGTAAGTATTCCAGAGGGTGTTAGTTTATTGTTTATAGCTATAAGCACATATGTTTTAGCCAGTTCCATTATTTTAAAAGCTACAAAAAGAGGAGTTTGATCCCATATTGTGAAAACACTATTTCTATAAACATTTTTTATGCTTTCCTTTATATTCATTCGTGCTATTACTCTAGAAATTATATGCTTTAATAATAACACACCTTTGTATCTATTGTCCTTTGTAACAATAATATATCTAACTTTATTTTTAAGCATTTTCTGTATACTATCCTTAACTTCGCTTTCTTCATCAATTGTAACTATATTTTTTTGGACTAGTAATGCAACCTGAGTTTCGTCCGGATTTTCAAAAAAACTTTTTAATGTAAGGATACCTTTAAGAGTATAAGTATTTTCATCAATTACTGGAAGAAAATCCACTTTATTCTTTCTCATAATTTCTAAAGCATTTTCTCGACTATTAGGAAGAACTATATAGGGATATTTTTTAACCATTATCTCCTTTATTTTCATAAAGTATCACGTATTTACGGGGCAAACAAACCTAAGTGTGCCAATAAAACTATAGTTATAAGTAGTATTGATGAAACAATTACATAAAGAGGTTTAATTTTGATCCCACTTATATCTTCTTCAAAAAACCTAACTAATCCAGCTCCCGTAATCGGAGTCATAGTTCTACTTCTTCTATCTCTTCTTCTATACTTTCTTGACATTTGTAACACCTCTCTCATAATCTATGTTTATCTAAATTTAATGTCATATTTTTATTTAGCTAGATTTAATATTAGAACCATGAATATTTATTTTTTCTGTATATATTTATTCCATACACTTTTAATTTTATTTACTTTTTCTAAGGATTCAAGAAAAATAGTTACTGTCCTGGCTATTTTACCTAACTCTTCAATATCATCTTCATTGCTTAATCTAAGAGTAAGCTGATTAAGTTTATTGATAATGCTATCTTCAAGTTTATTTAAGGCAAATGAGTATAGAATTTTCCGTTCATCTTCTTCATCCTTAACTATGTATACCTGTTTCCTACATTTTAAACATATATAATTCCCTGTTTTTGCTTTAAGTAAAGGAGTGCCGCATTCCGGGCATGCGAATTGAGTTAATGTTGCACCCTGTTTTAGCATCTTAGCCATTTCTTTAATAAGTATATTTTTATTTTCTTTCATTTATAATCACTGTTATGTATTATCTTTCAAAACTCTAATTATTTATTATTGCATTATGATAAATTGTATATTTCTATTTAAATATAAAACATTTCCTTTAAGGAAATTATTAATATTTTAATAAAGTTAATATACTCTAGTTGTGTAGTTATATATAAGGATGGTGGGTACATGGTTGAAAAAATTAGTGAAAAATATCTTACCTTGCCTGAAGTAAAGGCTATCCTTGAAAAATATCAAAAGGACAACTCTACTATGCAAACAAATACACTTGAATATGCGAGAAAACTTAGCAAAATTAATGCAGAAAAGGTCCAGGATATTTTAAATGAACTAATGGCAGTTGTAGAATTAAGAGAGGAAACCCTAGTTCAGTTAATTAATATATTCCCAGAGTCTATTGAAGAGATAAAATCTATAACTATGTATGAAGATAAATTATTGAAAAAAGATGTATTAGAAAAAATTTTGAATATTTTAAATAAATATAGGGAGATTGATAGGCAATAATTTTAAAATATCGTTAGGGTGAAATTTCAATGTTTTATTTTAAAAAGAAATTTTATGAAAATTATGCAGTTGTTTTGGATTTTATTCCTCCAGGATATTATTCCTTAAATTCTAGATTTAGAAGAAAGGGAGTTGCACAGGTTATTGGAGAGGATTACTTTATTTTACTGGAAATATTAACGCAAGAAACTACAACGTTATCTATCAGAGAGAGAATATATATTGGAAAGGGGGTGAGTGATAGATTCTTTAAGGTATCTAGACGATTATCATATGATGATTTAACTATGAATGCTAAGACAGAATTACCTTATATTGTTAGTGAAATTATTTCACGTAAGGAGAAAAAATTTGTAGAATTTTTTAACAATGCTCGCCCATTAACTACTAGGATGCATAGTTTAGAATTATTGAGAGGTATTGGGAAAAAAACATTATGGGAAATACTCGAGGAGAGGAAAAAGAAACCATTTAAATCTTTTAAAGATATAGAGGAACGAACAAGGATTCCAAGTGTAAAGAAAATTATTGTGGAAAGAATAATTGAAGAAATAATGGGAAAGCAAAAATATTACATTTTTGTAGCCCCATTAAAATACCAATATTAATTTATCGTTTGACTCTAATTATTTTGCGTCGTCCTAATAATTCCCATATTTCGACTTCGATACCTACATTTAATTTAGATTTGATTTCTTCCTCTGAAGGCAACGAAACTTCATATACTTCATAGGTATCCAAATCCATTAACTGAACGGTATCTTTCAGAATTGCTATTACTTGGGCTGACCGCTTAACAATTATGGGGGTTTCTACAGTAGCTCCTGCAGGAGCTACTATACTTCTTTTTGCACGGTCAAAAAAGCCTATTGCCGTTATTCTTACTTTGGCTGATCCGTGTTTTCCAGGCTTAGATCTTTCTATTTCCACAATTTTACATGGTTCATTATCAATTACTATAAAGGACCCTACCTTTAAACTTCCTGCCTCAACTGGTTTAGACATAAAAAAACACCTTTATGTATTTTATTTATCTTATTTATATAAAGGTATTCTATTATTTCATAATAATTGGTCTTTTAGTTTTTTCATCATGTATGTAAAGATAATCAATCCAAAAATTATGATGTTTATTTCTATCAGAAAAATTATAAACAATTGTTTTGAAAACGTATAGTTTAGAAATTCTATAAATACTGGTAAATTAATAATAATAGTTTTATCTTCATATATCTCTGCTGAAATTTTTTTATCTATATTTTTATAATAAATATAGAAAGTATATTTTCCTTGGGGTAATAATCCGATAAAGACTAAACCATTTGAAGAGGTATATTTTGTGATATTCATTTCATCACATCTTATTTTTGCATGCACTAATGGTTGACTTTGCTCTCCAATTATATATGCGTATACTTCATATACCTTTGTTTTTATAGTTATATTCTGACTTTTAGATATATTCATCTCTATGATTCCTACTGTACGGTTCATCCACATTACCTTTATGGCGTATTTACCATAAGGAAGTAAAATAGTAGATGTATACCCATTTTTATTTGTAAATCCTGAGAAAAACTTAATATTATCACGATACAAACATACAGTAGCACCATGTAAAGGTATATCTTTATTGGATAAAACTTTGATATTCAATCTATAAGCTTTTGCAACTATTCTGCAATAAGTATCTCTTATAACATTTAGTGTTGCAAAGGCTATAGTTTTGTTAGCGTATTCTACCGTAACGTTATATACTCCGGGAGAAACCTGTATATGTATGTTTCCGGTTTTGGAGAAAACTGAAGTGGAAAAGGGTCCTGAAGAAATTTTAATCAGGACATCTGAAAGAGGTTCATCTAAATCATTCAAAATAGTAAGACTTAATATAACTTGTCTTAAAGTAAATCCTACTTTATATTCTCTATTATTAAAGGTTATAATGAACATCCAATGTCCAGTAGATGAGATCGTATTATTCAAAACATAATTCCATTTTATAGTTTCTTTATTAGAGGTTCTTATATTTATAGAGGCATAAATATTTCCTCTTATCGGAAACTCTATCCAGCATGCGGTCCAATTATATTTTTCGGTCCATGTTTTTCCGATGGGAAACGTTATATTAGCGTAACTTTTGCCTAAAGGATCAATTAAAGCAATATTTAGGCAGTCTTTACCACTATTGTTAGCGAGTAATATAAAAAGGATAATTGTTTTATCTCCGAGAGAGAATTCGTCTGTTTCATTTTTTGGTTGGGGGGGCTCTGTGGATAAATCTATTTCTTTGCATATCGTTATCTTTAATATTTTTCCATATGGATTGCATATATACCTAAAACTTATTATAAAGAGAACCGATAAAAAAAGGCTTACAATAATATATTTTTTCAAAGCTATAGAACACCCTTTTCAGAGACTTCTGTTAATATAACCTTTTTACATATTTCTTTTAATCCATTATATATATGTATCGCTCTTTCTTTCCTACTTATCGCTAATACGAGTCCTCCTCCTCCTGCTCCCGTTATCTTTGCACCTAAAGCTCCTAATTTACGTGATGTATATACTATTTTTTCTAAAAACATATTTGATACTCCAATTGTTGAAAGAAGTCCATGATTAATATTCATTAATTCACCAAGCCTTATTAAATCCTCTGATTTAATAGCGTCTACCATATTCCTAACAAGTTTTCCTGCTGCATAATATATAGGATCAAATATTTCGGGATATTTTTTTCTTAATTTCTGTACCTTTAAAACCATATCTTTAGTGAACCTAGGTATACCTGAGTCAGCTAAAATTAATGCCATATCCGAAAGCTTTGAATTTATCCTAATAAATCCCTCAGTTTTTTTATAAAGAATAACTCCTCCAAAAGTAGATATAGTATTGTCAATACCGCTCGGTTTTCCATGGATTATTTCTTCAGCTTTATAAGCTATTTTAGATATATCCTCTAAGGATAGATTTAAGTTAAAGAATTTACTTAACGCTGCTACAGTTGCTACAGAAACAGCAGCTGATGATCCTAAACCGGAACCAGGAGGTATATCAGAGTCTATAGTTATTATTAATCCTCCTCTAACTTCTATATTATATGTATTTAATAGATATTTTACGAGAAAATATATTGGATAGAGTTTATCTTCTATTAGTTTATCGTGAAAAGAACCATTTTCTATTTTATATAATCTATGTAAATCATAATTTTTACTATAAATTTCTATACCCTTTTTTATACGGGTGCTAATATACACACTAGTTCTGAGATTTATGGCGGAGGCAATAGCTGGCTGATTTTCTACAACAAAGTGTTCACCAGCCAATATAACTTTCCCTGGAGCTGAAGCCTTAATTTTATTCATATATATCACTATCATGTTATATAAGAAATATATTTAAAATGACTAAAAAATAATTATTAAGATTAAGGGTAAAAAACTTATATCTTTTTATAAAAGGTGGCATACGTATATTGTCTTCTTTTTTCTAATATTACGTTAAAATTTTTTCTTAACATGTTTTCTAAATCCCTATAAACATATTGATTAGTATATCGGTAAGGAGGTTTTATACGAGGAACCAAACCTCTGAGCATATTTAGATCAAATGTTTTTCTAATATACGAGATATAAGCATACCTTAATAGTGTTCTCAACTTTATAGAAATTTTTTTAGATTTAGTACTCTTTAGAAGTTCTATTACTACTTGTTGAGCATGATTTAAAAGTCTATCCTTCTCAGTAACGGATAAAGTCATATTTATCATCTAATTTTTATATTTTTCATAAATAAAAATTTTTCTATGCCATTTTTTCGACATATATATATTATTTATTCGATAAATGTCTATAAAATATGTATTGAATTAATTAATAGTAAAAATTATTGAGAGAATTATATATGGTATATTTAAATATTTAAGAGATCTTATAATAAATATAAAGGTTAAAAGTCATAATTAGCTGGTGATGAAAATATCGACTAAAGTCTATTTGATAGAAAATATAGCTGGTGTATTTGCATTAAATGATAAGGGGGAAATTATAGCTTTTAAATTATTTGACACCGAAAATAGTATAAAAAATATTCAAGCTTTAGAGCAAGGCGAAATCACAGAGTTAATGGATACCTTTATTCAAGAGCTAATAAAGAAGAAGGTTCAACACCTTGTTGTTGAAAACAACGATTTATCCGTAAAAATTAGAGAAAAATATAAAGAATTAATGGTTGAATACATATTTCCAAGTAACGGTGGTAAAATTTTCAGACACAATATATATAAGTATTTATCTCAAGTAGGAATACAAAAAGATGGATATGTAGAGGCCTTATTAAAAGTATCTTTAAACATAGCTAAATTAAAGGTAAAAAAAGCTGTTGAGAAAAGAGATTTATATATTGCTCAAAGTATTTCTTCGCTTGATGAAATTGATAAAACAATAAATCTATATATGTCTAGATTAAAGGAGTGGTATGGTTTTCATTTTCCTGAATTAAATGAAATTGTAAAGGATAATTATACCTATGTTAATATAGTAAAAAATATAGGATTAAGAGAAAACATGAACGAAGAAAAACTTGTTCAAATAGGTATTTCTAAAAACATAGCCAAAGATATTTGTAAAAAAGCTAATGAAAGTATGGGGACAACATTCACACAATTTGATTTTAAACCCATATTATCACTAGCTGAAAACATAATTAATCTTTATAAGTTAAGGAAAACACTTGAAAAATATGTAGATGAGGCCATGAAAGTTGTAGCTCCCAATCTCAGAGGAATTGTAGGCCCGTTATTAGGCGCAAGACTTATAGCATTAGCTGGGGGGTTAAATAAATTGGCCATGCTGCCTGCCAGTACAATTCAGGTTTTAGGAGCCGAGAAGGCTTTGTTTAGAGCATTGAGAACTGGAGGCCGCCCACCAAAGCATGGAGTTATATTTCAGTATCCTTCTATTTTCAGAGCTCCTAAATGGCAGAGAGGAAAAATTGCTAGGACATTGGCTGCAAAAATCGCTATTGCAGCAAGGATAGATGCTTTTAGCGGGGAATATAAGGCTGAAGAAATATTAGAGGAGCTGAATAAAAGAATAGAAGAGGTTAAAGTTCTTTATGCTAATCCGCCTCCGAAAAAAATTGAAAAAAGATTGAAAAAATATAGAAAGAAAAGAAGAAAGAAACGAGGTGCAAGAAAATGAGAATAGAGAAAGTTTTTCTTGATAAGCGGATATCTGGGGTATATTGGATAAGATTCGAGGATGGTACGGAGAGATTAGCTACAAAGAATCTGGTTCCGGGCAAACGAGTATATGGTGAAAAATTAATTTCCTATATGAACGAAGAATATAGAATATGGGATCCATATAGAAGTAAGCTTGCTGCAGCAATTTTAAAAGACATAGGTTTTATTCCAATTAAGGAAAATATTGATATACTTTATCTTGGATCGGCAGCAGGCACCACCGTAAGTCATATCTCGGATATTATTAGGGATAGTGGTAAGATTTTCTGTGTAGAATTTTCTCCAAGGGTAATGAGAGAATTTATAGAACGACTATTACCTCATAGGAAAAATTTAGTGCCTATATTGGCTGATGCAAGATTTCCAGCCAATTATAGATTTTTTGTAAACGAGGTTGATGTGATATATGCAGACATTGCCCAACCTTTTCAAAGTAAAATTGTCGTGGATAATGCTGATGTTTACCTTAAGAATAATGGGTGGATTATTCAAGCTATAAAAGCTATGAGTATTGATGTAACGGAGAAACCGAGCATAACTTATAAAAGAGAGATAAATTATCTAAAGGAGAAAGGCTTTGAAATACAAGAAGTGGTTCATTTGGAACCCTATGATAAAGCTCATGCATTTGTAGTTGCACAGAAAAAGTGGGAAATTGTAGATAATGATTGACGAAAAAAAGATATTGCATAGAGAGATTTACTTGGAAAATTATGGAATAAGTGTGTCTCTATCACTAATAACTTTTCAAAAACATAATATAAGAAGATGTTGTATAAAGAATTTTATAGTAAATCCTTTATCTCCATTAGAGGCAGACTTGCTGGTAAATAGGTTTAAACAGAAAATTGTTTGGTATTATTTAGGAGAAAATAAAGTATTTTTTTATCCTAAAAACGTAGAGCAATTATGTTTTCCTAATATAAGGGATGCGGAAAACGCTATAATAAATAAATTAATGGAGTGTATTCATATAGACATTTTACGTAAAAACTTTATTGAAATAGTCAAAGATTTCTTTATTAAAAATAAGTGGTTAATATATATAGGTAAAGAGTCGATTGAAGCTAGAAAAAGTTCTATAATAGAGTCCAGGTTTCTTATAGTTGAGATAAAGATATTTCATGTAAGGTTCTCAAGACATATATTGGAGGTTCTAATTAAAATATATCCTACTACATATAATGAAAGTGTACAGCTTTTAAGGAAAGCGAAAGCATATTGGGGCAAGTATTTTGTATCCAGTAAAATTTTTCCCTATCTTATACTTAAATTCCTTTTTAAAGGATTAAAGGATTGGGAGATAATAGAAAAAACGAAAAACTTATATGACTTTATTTGTGGAGAAATAAGTAAACTATAAGACCATATATTGGTGATAAATAATCAATGAAAGCATTAATACTTCATGGAGACTTAGATGGACTTACCTCAGGGGCAGTACTATACAATATTTTATATAACACTGGCTTTAGACAATTGATAGTATTAATATCACAACCTTTTTCACTTCATAGGACTCTTGAAAAGATCTTTTATAGAAAAAATTTAACTGAAATATTTTTAATCGATATAAGTGTAGATATATTTAGTTGGTATAAGATAAGACAATATTTGAAGGAATTAGCTAGTAAAGCTAAGATAACATGGATAGATCATCACAAATCTACTTTATATAAGGTAAGGGAATTAACTGATATCGGTGTAAAGATAATCTATGAAAACGATGGATGTACTGCTACAATTATGAGAAGAATCTATGTAGAAAGGACGGACAACATTTTGTTCTTTAAAAAAATAACCATTATTGGAGAAATAAGTGATAAGGTTTTTAAGGGAGTACCAGAAGATCATTTGATTAAACTTACAAATATGCTAAGTTCTGTTTTAGCATTAAAAACACGAGATGATAAATTTAAAATTGATTTAGTAAAGAAATGGGCTATAGAGAAAAGATATATTGATGACTATATAAAAGAAGAAGCTTTTATAGCCAGAAAGAAATTAAAAGAATTATCTAATATTGTTAAAAACCATATTATTTTTTCATCAGATAATATAATGATCATTGATTTTTCAAATATAAGTCTTAAAGGATTTACAGGGAAAATTGCTTTAGATCTTTCTAATCGATATAAAAAAATAGTGGTAATAATTTTCACTCCAAACAGAAGAGAAACAGTATTTACCTGCAGAGTCCCAGACGAAGGTTATGAGAATATCAATGCTGCAGAAATATTTTATAAAATAGCTGAAAAAATAGGAGGAGGAAGCGGAGGCCATAAAAAAGCAGCATCTTTAAGATTGCCAACAGTAAAAAGGGGATATGCTTTAAAGAAAATGCTTTTTCTTTTTAATAAATTTTTGTAGAATTATTAATATTAGTATTATAGAAACTGCAGCTTAAATTATTTTTAAAGATATGTCCATATTCATTATATCAATTATTTTCTTTAATAGGCATGTTTCTCTACTATCAATTTGATGCTTTAATCTCTTTATAATAATTCTTTTCTCTTTATTGGTGTTAAACAATACAGCAGAGAGCTCAAATGGAGCCCGTTTATGCTCCATTATGCTAAATCCTTCTTTTATCAATTTTTGTCCAATTCTTAATAATTTAGGATCTCCTATTCTATTATTAGCTATATATTCTATTTTAGGAGAAGTATATTTTTGGAATGGTGAGGTTAGAGGAACTATAATAGAGGTACCTAGTATTTCTTCGAGCTTATACGCAACATAAGGTGTTGTTTCCATAGCCTGATTTTCATAACTATATATCGCTTTCCTACTTACGCCTACTTTTCTAGCTAAATCTCCTAGAGAGAGTCCTAGTTTTTCTCGCATTATTTTAATCTTTCTTCCATCTATCTTAACATAAATTCCTCCCCTTTCGGCATAGAAAACCGGGTATTCTTCTTCAATTATCCATAACCTTAATGTATCAGGAGAAACTACCGTGATACCGAACCGTCTATACACTATACCGTCCTTTAATTTCTGCTTCTTAGATTTTTCTCCAACTATAATAGGGATTCCCTTAAATACTAAAGATAATTTTTTCATCTCATTAGCGATAATTCTATTGCAGCTATCGATATTTCTAAAATATTTGAGGATAATCGAATTTGTGCCATTAGATGCAATAATATCAAAACAGTAAAGACGACTATTAGGACTTATAACTTCTCTGTATTTTTTTTGTCTTAATATCTTTAATATCCTATATACTAATCCTTTTATTCCCACGCAGCGAGCCTCTATAAGACTCTAAATATCCATTATATATTTTTTTAGCTTAAATATATTCTTTTAGGCTAAAATTAAGTAACATTCTTTTTTTAAACTTATTTTAGAGATTTGAATGTTTCATACCAAAATATTGTGGCTGAAGAAACACCTATTAAAAGGCCCAATATATATGTATCATCAATTATCCATGGTCTTAAAAAAATGTATGCTATTAAAAGTGATGTAATAAATGTAGCATAAAAAAAATATTTTGATATACTAATATTTCCAACCATCATTATATCCTTCAATAAAGAAAGATCAATATTATTTTTATTCGCCATATATTTTCCATTTAAATCTCTTACTATAAGACCCATTTTTTCAAGCTTATTTAAATGATATAAAACTAGACTTGGACTACTAAGCTTCATTTTCCTCTGTAGTTCTCTTACACCAACTGCCTTACCTCGAAGAATCATATATCTATATATTCGTAATGTAGTTCTTGTAAGTTTTCTTCTCTGCATTTTTAAACCTTATAATTTCTTTTTCACTAATCTTTTCTTAACTAAGTAATAAATAAAGATTGAAATAATGAGTGAAAAAGAAATTATATACATAATTTTTTCCAAATTAACGCTAAATGATGGTAATTTCTTTCCTTCATATTCTGAAACAAAAATATTTGTTGAAATATTTTTCTTTGTAGAGACGTTTATATTTTTTTGAAAAGCATTTATAAAAAAATGAATATAAAAATCTTTACCATAAATTACTATAAAGCAAGGAATCGATGGTAAACATAATTGAATCTGATGTTCTGAGACGTAATTTACATCCCAGTTTCTAATTTCGCCATAGAATGGAAGGTAAACTATAATTTTAGATGTTTTTTTAAAATTTATCTGATCTGAAAATATATCTAATGGCCTCTTTGAAATATTGGAAAGAGGATCAAGTGTAGACCGGAATGCCATATTTAATCTGAAGTTATATATCCATACATCTTCTTTTGAAGAATTAAATGCATACATAAATATAGAATATTTTGATTCTTTTATTTCACTATATGTAGATTTTATACCTTCAAGAAAATTATCGGATCTATATATTGCTTTTATATTATTTTCTTTATCAAAAACTATAAAGACGTAGTTTTCAAAAATATATTTTTCTCTTGGCTGACTCCATAAATATTGTCCGAATAATATTAAAAATAAAGTATATAGTATAATTACAAATAACATCTTTTTCTTATACATAACATAGGTATTGACGATAATTGGAATAATTAAGCTTTATTACTGTTCAAAAATAAAACAAGAAGTAATGAATTATTGAGATATTATTTTAGAAGGTTTTGCTGCAATACCTCGCTTTAGAGACTTTATTTCTTCTAGATTTAATACAAGTTTTCCTATCCCTAATATTTTATCATTTTTATCTACGAGAATTACAGTATCCCCTGGATAAAGATCGAAGTCTCCGTTTTCAACATATTTGCAAAATAACGAGTATCCTTTTCGTATATAGGGGATTGCCTCATCGGATACAATAAGTCTCATAAATGGTTTCTTAATTTTATCCAATATTATTTTTGAGCTTTCAATAGTTATAATATAATACCCGTCTTTCGCTCGCAAATTTACAATATTTTTTTCATTTATATAAACATTTTTTATACGTTTAGTTTGTTTAGATCTAATAATTTTAATATGGTTTTCATTTTCATTAATTAAATAATTGCCAACATTGTGTCCATATTGATAATTTAATACTTGTCTTAATTTAAATATTTCGAACACTGAGGGTGTTGAAGAAAGCATTTTTCCACATCGACATAATATTTTTTTCTATATCCTTTATACACATATATGTTGCTGTAAGAAATAAATTTTTATTGTATTGATTACTATTTACAGATAGTAGGTTTTCTATCCTAAATGTTATGGGAGGATGAGTTTTCCATAATATCCAGGATAGAACTCTATTCTTTCTCTTTTTAACTACATGATTTACACCAATTTTTTTAAGCGCTGACGCTAGTTCAATTGATTTATTCAACAATATCGAAGCTTCTATATCTGCTCGGATTTCTATGATCTTTGCTATCAAAAAGAGGGTAGTCAAAGATAGCAAAAGATATATTACTTCAGAAATAGGAGATAAAATATTTAGTACATTGATAATGTATATTCTTACTAGGTATTCTATACTACTTATACTGAAAAAGAAAAGTTGATCATGATTTTTGGCATGGCTGGCTTCATGACCTATGACGGCACGTAATTCTTCTTCTTCTAAGTTTACAAGTATTCCGGTTGTAATTAAAAGAGTCGATTTATTCAGCATTAATCCGCTTATCATTACATTAGGATATTTTACGTTCAATATTTTTATCCTAGGTGTAGGCAATCTAAATCTTAGAAAAACTGAATCCACAAGACTGTATAGATCTATTTTTCTAATAGTTATATTTTCTTCGTTAATTTCTATCCCTATCCTATCTTTAAAAAGATTTTTTATTTTCTGTTTTAAATAGTTATCTGAAAAGGATAAGGCATTTATGTATAGCATTTTTTTAATATTTTTTTTCTGAGAACCTATTTTTCTTAGAATTGAAATATAATCTTTAAGAGGAAATTTTAAAGAAATTATATAAATACTTCTATAATATTTCGTAATATCCCAATCACCTATTATATCTAGTATTTTATCTGAAAAAATCATTATGGGTAAATTGATCAAGGGAATTGTTAGAATTAACGCATAAAGAGATCCAACTACTATTGACAATAAATAAAAAACAATTAATGAAAATGTAAAAAAGAAAATCATGTTTCCCCAAACAATTTTTTCTAATATTTTTTGAATAAGACTTCTTCTTCTCGTTAAGCTGATTTGTTGTCTAGGAGTAAAAACAAAATATATAGTTCCGCTGCCCTTAATTTTAACATAATATATTGTGGCTTCTTCAACCTTCTTCAAGATTCTTTCTATAACGGAGAATATATATTCATCGCATGAAATTTCTAAAACGGGAAAGATATTAGCAATAATTTTACATTTTATGGTATATCCATTTTCTTCAATTAAAGTTATAAGCAAATAAGGATTATTTTCCATAATTCCTACTTTAGATTCTATTAGTAAATATTCCGAAAATATGTTTTTAATATTATTTTCCATAAATGTTATGTAGCTAAACCAATCCTCTACATAAAGCCTAATTTTTTTAAATTCATGCCTATATGTATATTTCATCCTAGTTCCCCATTTAATATATAGATTAGAAATAAAGAAAAATTGAAATTTTAAATTAGTCAAAATAATTAATTTTCTATGTCTTCTTCATCATAGTCTTCTATCTTCCTTTTTCTCATAAATTTAGTTGCTAAAAGTATAGAAGTGAAGGCAAGTGAGATTCCAGCAGTTTCTTCGAGCGTTAAAGGCGTATTGAAAAAGGGTATTATTAGTACTATGTTAAGTTTAAGTAAAATTTCTTTATTGTCATCCATATTTACTTTCATGCTATTTGAAATTCTTTTATAACTTCCCTGAACTTTGTATTCGCCATGCGGTATTTGAATAAATATTGTTTCACCATTTTTATCTGTGATGGCTGTTTCAAAAACTTCGCCAGTATCTTTATCTATAAGAGTGACTTCGGCATCCGATAACCCTTGGTTTAACATTGTTTGAACAGTTACTTTTAAATCATATACTTTACATCTTAGTACTATTTGATGGCTTATCAGTGTTTTTATCTGTAGTTCTTGTACTGTTTTACCTTTATAGGTCGCAGTGATATTTATTATTCCTGGCTTATATACCTTTAGAATTCCCCATCCACTTTCATTGGTGAGAAATATTGTGTCAATACCTTCTACTCGTAATTCCACATTAGAAAGCACTCTATCTTTACTGTCAACTGTCTTTATATATAGTGGATCCCATGATATATTTACGGTATATAATCCGGGGTCACTGATATTATTATATTTTACTTGAATATAGGCTTCATCATCAAGTACGCTTAAAGATCTTTTAACTCCTCCCCAGGATAGCTTACTATTTTTATATTTACTTAATATTTCTCCATTAGGAGTAACTATTTCTCTTATATGTCCATAAGCTGGTAGTTGAACAACTATGTAGGCGAATAAGTATCCCTTTAAGTCAAGATCGTTTATCTCCACTTCTAAACCTTGTGGAGTCCATTTTCCAGCTTCCTTAAAGGATACCGGGATATATAGTACATTTATCGGATATTTATAATCATTTTTTATTTTAAACCATGAACCAAATACAACAAATGCTTTAGTCCAAAACTCAAATTCTATTGGAGGGATTAAATAGGTTATTGAACCTACAGTAATAGTTTTATGTTCTAGATGTACGTAATCCATTAATGTTGCATTTATGTATACATTGCCATAAGAATTCATATACTCAGGTACAAGACTATATACTATAACGATGTATCCTAAATGTTGCAAACCATTTTTATCTTTAACTGAAAATGCTTTTTCACTTCTAGGAGCTACTGTATCATTAAAGAAGTTTTCTTCACATATTATAAATGCATTAGGAAGCTTTCTATCCACCGTTCTAAACAGTATCTTATATTTTCCTATTTTTAATCCATATTTAAAGCTTAACGATACGTGTTTAAGATCAAATCCTATGGCTTGAGGTGGATATTTTTCCTGTATTTCTGGACGTACTAAATGCTTTCCATCCGGAGATATTACATCAACTATTTCATATGGTGCAAAGTTATCAACTGATATTTTCAGTGTGAGATTTTTTAAGGAAAAAGGAGGCTCCGGAGATTCGACAAGGATTTCAATATTTCTATCCATTATCGGTAACCATGTTCTTTTCACATATACAGTTTTTATTGTTACTAAAAACGTTAAATTACCGCTACTTATACTTGTAGATAATTTTATTGAACCATTATATGACAGCAGTGAGAAGACTTTTCCATTTATTTCGCTTTTTTTATCATAAAGTATCGGTACAATTGTTTTAGGAAATCCAGTATTCGATGATATTTCCATATAGCTTAATTGATATCCGGTGGGTGAGGGAGGGGCTTCAATCTCTCTTATTGTGTTTTCTTTTAGCATAATTTTTTGGGTTATTTCGCTTTCAACTATAAAGTCAACTCTAGCATAATATTTGTCATTCGAAGCACTATATCCTTTAAAGAAGAGTGATATAGCTGCGAAGATGAATAGAGTTAGTAGCAATGCTCTGATGGCTCTAGCGTGTTTATATATTCTCATTTTTTCACCTATTATTTCGGAACCGAGAAGAGATATTTAGGTTATTTTGGGAAAAATAACATAATATATAGGTAATATGGGAATATAGCTTGGTATAGAACTGATTTTAATTAATTTTAAGCTTACCAGTTTTAGCTAAATTTGTTTAAAGAATTCTTTAGCTGTTTTAAAATTAGTCTTATTTCTTAGGGCGTTTTCTCCTAATTCTATGAGCGAGTTTATTATAAGTTTAGATAATGTTTCTTCTCTTTCTTCCATTTTTTCATAAAATTTAAGAAATTTTTGTTTAACTTCCCTTATGATTATCTCGGGAGGAATTTTTTCATATACTATTCTTCGGAGAGCCTTTTCCATGTTTCCTCTAACTTCAGGCCTTATAAGCTCCGGCACTATACTGTTTAGAGTAGTTATAATGGTTTTTCCTAAGGAAGTAGGTATACATTTTTTATTTTCTATATAAAAATATCGTCGCTTTATGTTTGTATTAATATGTTCTTGCATTGTAGCATCCGTTCCAATACCATATTCTTTCATAAGTTTAAGTAAACTTGCTTCTGAGAGGAAGGGGGGAGGTGAGGTTTTTTTCTCTAATATTTTCATTTTTAAAATTATTGCCTTTTCTCCAGGTTTTACTTTAGGTAGTTTTTTCTCAAATATTCTTTCAAATGGATATATTCTCCAGTAGCCTTCATCAATAATTTTTATTCCATTTGCTTCAAATAATAGGTCAGATATTTTCAATACAATTTTTTGTTTTTCTATAATAGCACTGTCAGATAAAGTGGCTAGAAAGTGTCTACATATTAAGTCGTAGATTTTCCATCCATTTAAACCATATTTGTCTGCAATAATCTTTCTATCAACTAATTTTATAGGATATATTGGTGGATGAGCTTTATCATCACTACTACCCTTTGTAGGAGATAACGGATATTTTATGTATAATTTAATATACTCTCCATAGTGTTTGTCAAATTTAAGTCTATCCAAAATTTTTTTAAAATTAAAAGATTTAGGGTAAATTGTTGTTTCGGTTCGAGGATAAGATATCATGCCCTCTCTATATAAGCTTTCAGCTATATCTAAGGTGTTCTTAGACCTTATGTTTAAAAATTTACTACATCTACGTTCAAGTTCAATAGTATCTAAAGGTTTTGGAGGAGACTTAGATTTTTTGATATAAGCTGCGGAAGAGATAATACCTGTCTTTACAGTTTGAAGGTGTTCATATACCTTTTTCACTTCTTCTATTTTTTCAAATCTCTTCTTCGAAATAAATCGTATCGAAGAACCCTTTATGTCAACCATCACTTCAAGTTCATAATATTTTTTTCCAACAAAGTTTTCTCTCTTTAAAGCTTGATTAACAACTAAATAGAGTACAGGAGTTTGACATGGGCCATAGCTTAAGAAATGGCCATCGGAAAGTAACTTATTATTCCTTTTTTGAACACTTAAGGTTAATGCACGTGTAAAAGCCGCACCTATAGTTAAATCTAATTTCATCCTTGCATATACTTTACTAGCCAAATAGATATTAGGTTCCTTAAGAGAATTGAAGCTGTCTTCTATTTCCTTGCATTCTAAGGATGAAAATAGAGCACGTTTAAACTCTACGTAAGGATTTATTTTTCTTATAATTTCTATAACCTCAAATGCTATTCCTTCTCCTTCCACATCAGCATCTAAGGCTAATATGACTAATCTAGCATGACGACCTAGTTCCTTTAAAACATTTACATATTTTATACAATTTTTTCTAATAACTTTTATAGGTTCTATAGAAAATAATATCTTAGGATTAATATTATTCCACCTATTGTATTCTTTAGGAAAATCATAATTTATTATATGTCCCGCTAATCCCAATATACCCCACTTTTCATTTTTTCTAAAAAATATAAACACATTAACATCATAAAGTCTTTTTGTCTGTAAATTACCTTTAGAGAGACAGAGAGCTAGTTTTCTAGCCACCTTAGATTTTTCAGCCACAACTAATACGTCAATTCTTTGCATATTCTCCCAATTTTTATTAGCGTATCGTTTTCCTCTAAACCTATATTCTACTCAAATATATAAATGATAAGTATTAAACCTGGAAGTTAATATTTTTAATAATCACGAATAGTAATTTAAGTATATGTGGAAAATATATGAATTCGAATTAAGTGAAATAAAACCTACATGCTTCTTTAAATCTTTACTTTTTTCTCTTATACAAATCAATCAATATGAGGATTATATATTTATGATGCATCCTTCTTTAAACATCGTAGATAGAGCGCATAGAGAATTTAAAGCATATATTCTTTATAATAATAAATATAAAATATTAAAAGATCATTATCAAATACTTTTCTTTTCTTCTGATAAGATAAGAGAATTAAAAATAAAAATAGATGTAAAATATACTTTTTCTTCAGAACGAAGAAAAAGAAGAAGCATTGTAGAGGATAGTTTTTTCCTATTCTTTTATCCTGAAAGAAAGTTCTTTGAGGAAAATCTTCTTAAAATAATTTTAAAAATGAGACGAATAAAGGGTTTAGGCAGAACATCAATACAAGATATATATTATATTCTTCAAACATTTCTAATGAAAAATATTAAGCGTTTTTGTAAATGATTTAAACAAAAACAATTTATTAGTCTCTTATCTGTGCCAATAAACTTATTGCTTGCCAAATCGCGGTTCTGGCGAAAAGCGGCATATTCGGATCCTGAGAAATTTCATCTAATATACTTATACTATTAGCGGCTCTCAATCCAGGACTTATTTTTTCATTTTTAAGTATCTCTATAGAACTACTCGCAGCTCTACGAATATTTCGTGGAACACCTGTATCTTCCGCAATTTTTTGTAGTATATTTATTGCCTGAGAAATCTTTTCCTCGATTTCTTTCATTATCATCACCTATTTTTTAAAATATTGACAAATAAAATATATTTTTATTGCACCCCCCTGTGTTATCTTTTCTCCAGACTATTATCATAGGAGAGAATTAAAGGAATCGTAATTAGTTATCTAATTAGTAATTGTATTTTATTTAAATACTGTTTATCAGTATATTTTATGATGAAGGGATTAATAGAGGAAAGCTTGCTACTTTTTATCAATTTATGTATATTAACACTATTAGTCATTAAAATAAATATGCTCTTTAACGCCCCTGAAATGATTAATGTTTTAGATAATTTTGTATCATGTTTTCATATAAATGTTAAATTTTTACATCCTTATTCTTACAGAGACGTTAAAATCATGTATGGTTATATACTTTTCTCAGACAAACTAATTGGTAATGTAACATTAATAATAAGGGATAAAATATGAGAGGAATTGTGGAGGAGCATGCTTTTATTTTATTCTATATGACATTGAGTTTAATAACAAGCGGATTTGCATCGTTTTACATTTTCTATATAAGTAGTGAAGCTAATATAGGATTGGTAAAGGGGGTTTTTTCATCAACACTTTATTTTATTAAAAGAATGCCTGGGGGATCTTCAGCAGTTGTATTTCTACCTAAAATAAATAATTTTAATTATTCTATAATTATTACAGGAGAGAAAATTATAATGGAGAGTAGGATTATCAGAATAGAGTATAATGTAACATTAAATGTAATGTCTACATATCGTTTATTGGCGGGTAAAAAATATCTTTTCAAGAAAATAAATAAATTAATAATCATCTATGAGGTGAGAAATTAATGTATACGTATTTTTTATTTGCTCTCGTTTTATTTCTAGTAATTTTATTATTACTTCTATTCAGTATAGTTTCATCAAATAACTTGATCGAGATAATATACAGAGTAAGTTGGATATTTATAAAGGCGTGAGCAAATGAGATTTTACTTAATTGATCAATTAGTATCAATATTTTTATTATCAGTTATAATAATTATCCAACAGTTACTCTTAGCTTATTTTACAAATATGCCGTTAATAGTGAGTAGGATAAATAGTAATATTAACTTCGGCAATGAAGTTCTTAGATTAATTACGAACGGAGAAATAGATAGACTAGTAGATGATAAGGCGATGAACTATACTTTTTCTTCCAACTTTAGTTATGTTGTTATAGTATTATTAAAGAATGAGAGTTATTTTATCCTTTATTTAAAGAGGAAGTGATTTGATGAAAAAGTTTTTCCTTCCACTTTCATTAATTTTCTTCGTATATTTAGCAAAAATACTACAAATATATGTTAATTATTCAATAGCATCCTATTATATTCATGAAGTTTTAGGAAGGACGTTTGAATTAAATAAAATGAACGTATCATGTACAAATATCTTAATGATTGCATGTAAACTTTTTATTATGAAAGTAGATGATATGTTAATTAAAAATTCTCTTCAGGGAGTTGATGAAAATTCTCTATCAAAATCTGTAGAAAGATTTATTCTAAATATTTTCAAACAAATTAATAATAAAACATATGACATAATATGTTTAAAGATAACAAATTTTTCTCTAAGTTCCTATACTGATGAAAATATAAATATTTCATTAATGAAATCTATAGGAATATCCCCTAAGTCATTTATCGGTAAAGGAAGCATACTGATAAAATTCAGAATTTATATATTTCTTAAAAATAGAGTTTTTGATGACTTATCACTTGAAAGAAAATTTTTTGTAAAGATAGTTCATCCAATAAGATTTTTTTTAATGTTAAATATGTATAGAGATATGCGAGAAGTAGTAAATAATATACATTTAAATGAAACTATACTATGTAACTGTACAAAAGATGAAATAAAAGAGAGAATTATAAGAAAGATTAAATCTAAATTTCCGCATCCAAGCGATATTAAGATTAATTATCATGTTGAGATAAAGATTTGGAAAAGCTATTATACGAACTGCTTCAGATTAAAAATAATAGTTAATCAAATCTATTTTATTGATAAAAAAAATTTAAGCTTTAAAAAAGAAGAAAAAATAAAAATTATTTTTAATCCTATCTTAAAGATTATTAGAGGATAACTTATTCTGCTTCCTTAAATCGATCTTTAAGTTTTTCTAATACTCCAGGTAGCGTAGTGTATTCCATTTCTTCTGCTGAAAGTCTATGAGGCTCAAAGGGTCCATGTCTGCGTATATAGTCAGCAATTTCCATAGCTTTTTCTCTCGTATATTCGAAGGCGGGATCATCAAAGAAGTCGTTAGGGCCTTCAAGTATCCCTTCATGTAATTGAAATCCCAGTCCTACTACTCTGGGGGGGCCATCAAACCTTGTGCATTTAGCATTTTTTAATGAAATAGGCATTAATGGACCATTGTGAGATCCACGCATCCATCCTTCTACTAAATGTGGGAAAGAAAAGGCTTCCAGAATTTCTCCAACCGCGGGTAAACCATGCTGGGCTCTTACAATTAATACTGGGTCATCTTTTCCAACATATTTTCCCGCTATTAAACTTAATCTTGTTACACTTGCCGAGGCCGCGATTAACCCATCTTTTCTCCAAACCCTTCTAATAACATATCTTTCATAAGAACCTATAAGGGCAAGTAAATCATACATCTCTTCCGGAGTACTTAATACGACCACTTTATTTTCAATAGTATCCATTACTTCAAATTTAAATCCTAGATGCATATTCGGATCTATAACTAGTCCTGCAGTATTAAATGGATCAGCAAACATTTTAAATAACGGAAAATTCCAAGCTGAAGGTGCTGTCTTATCAGCTGCAAAAACAATTATTGGTTCACTTTTCCTTTCTTCTATTTCCATTTCAGCTACGCCTGGTCCCATTCCACGAACATTACCACTAAAGGCTTCAGAAAGTAGGTCTTGCCCAGCCCCATATAATTTTAATGGTTTACTTACCTTATTAGTTACTTCGACAAATGTATCCCATGCCAATTTATGTATTTCTGAGTTTTCCTCACCCTTTTGATGCGTCATCAATAATTGTAGATCATCTCCACAATGGAACACGAAATAATCTAATATTAATCCTGTTTGCTTAGCTTCTTCTAACTTTTTCTTCGCTAGTTCCACTTGTTTTGGGTGAACTGTACTATGTCCAACCCATCCTCCTATGTCGGCTTTTATGAGACTTATAGTTACTTTCATATAATTTCCCTCAAGATGATAGCAGCATAGAGATTATTAAATGTTTTCATAAATATTACTACATAGATGTAGTAATCAATTCATATAATAATATTCGTGGAGAACGTTTTTCTGATACCTATCTAACCATGAGTTTTCTCTATTAATACGAGGTCGACCAGTATCTTTATCCCTTCTAAAGGTTATGTTTATTTCCTTTAGAAAAATATTCATTCCATCTCTCATCTTCATTGGAGGAAATCCGTGTCCACTTTTACCTGGTTCTCCGAGAAAAACCATTAAAGAGGAAGATAGAAAATCTTGGGCAATAATATCATGTTCAACTACAAATGCTGTCTTTTTATCCTGCTCGATTTTTCTTTTTAAAATCTTTGCTACAGTTAATCTTTGTTCAACATCTAAAAAAGCCATTGGTTCATCTAACAAATATATATCTGCATCTTTTAAAAGACAGGAAGCTATTATAGAAACTTGTAATTCCCCCCCACTAAAGTTCATCATATTTTTATCTAAAAGCTTGTTTAATCCTAAGGGATTTATAATCATTGAATAGTCTTTATTTGTAAGATATTTTTTTCCAGTGGATTGTATTAGAAAGTCTTTTAATAGGATATTTTTTCTAAATTTTGTTATTAATTGAGGTTTATAGCTTAGAGTAAGAGATTTAGAGGATATAATATATCCATTATCTGGGGATATTAGGCCAGCTAACATTTTTATAAAAGTGGTTTTACCTATGCTATTTGGACCTAGAATACCGACAACTGCTCCCCTATAAACTGAACCTGTATCTACACGTAATTCGAAATGCCCTATCTTTTTTTCTATATTGCTCCAAGATAAAAGTATATCCTCTTTTTTCTTATTATATAAATGGGAGGGAGGTTTAAAAACAATTCTTTCTTTTCTTATCCTTATATTTTCTTTTCTTAAATATCCGTTCAAATATACGTTTATTCCCTCTCTAACTACTCGTGGAAGAGAAACTATTCCATAGACTCCGGGTTTCCCGAAGATTATGTGAATTAAATCGGAAATATAATCTAAGACAGCTAAATCATGTTCGACCACAATTATGAAAAGGTCATTATTTACCAATTTTCTTATAGCTTTAGCAATGATTAGTCGTCCTCGAACATCTAGATAACTGGATGGTTCATCAAACAAATATACATCTGCCGGTTTTACCATGGCTACGGCAATTGCTAACTTTTGGAGTTCTCCTCCACTTAATGCTTTCGTACTCCTATTCCAAATATTTTCTAATTCAAGAGCTTTTTTAATTTTAATAATTTTCTCCCTTTCACCTACTCTTTCGATTATATCACTTACTTTATCGCTAATTATAAGAGGTATTTTATCTACTTCCTGCGGCTTATAAACAACTTTTATTTTGTTTTCAATCATTTTCTCGAAGTAGAGTTGAAGTGCGGTCCCTCTAAAAAATCTTATGACCCTACTCCAATTTCCATTTTTTTTATTTATATCGCCAAGATTCGGCACGATCTTTCCCGCAAGTATCTTTAAGATAGTGGTTTTGCCTGTACCATTCCTACCAATTATACCAACTACTTGTCCAATGCGGGGAATAGGTAAGCCAAATAACTTAAACCCATTAATTCCATATCGATGTATACTTCGTTTATCTAATTCCTCTGGTAAATTTACTATAGATATGGCCTTAAATGGACATTTCTTAATGCATATACCACATCCTGTACACAGTTTTTCACTAATAATTGGAATATCATTTTCTTCGCTATAAAAAATTGCATTAACGTTAGATCGTACCAATGGACAAAATCTTATACATTCCTTGTTACAATACTTAGGCTTACAAAGTTCCCTGTCGATAACGGCGAGACGCAAATTTTTTTCACCATTCTTCTTCCCATTCTTCTTCTTCCCACTCTTCCCATTCTTCTTCTTCCCACTCTTCCCATTCTTCTTCTTCCATACAAATAACCCTAATAAAGCTATAAAAATAAATCCCCCCGGCCGGATTTGAACCGGCGACCCTCCGGTTTCCGTTCCGGCTGACCAGGTTTCATCCAAGCCGATATTAGGCCAGTCACCTTGCATACTACAGCCGGATGCTCTTCCACTGAGCTACGGGGGGAGGACGGGCCCGGTGGGACTTGAACCCACGAACCCCCGGTGTCTTCTTTACTAAGAGCCGGGTGCTTTACCTTACTAAGCTACGGGCCCATAAAATTAATTATATAATGAGCTTTTAAATTTTTCTGTTCACTAAATACTTAGAGTTTTCTCATGATCTCTTTAATAATTCTCCATATTTTATCGTTATAGTAATGAATATTTTTTATAGCCCTTCCACGTTTCCGTGAAAATATTTTCTCTTCATCTAATATGGCTTTGCCTACTGCAATCGGTTTGTGATATTTTTCATCAACAATTATGCATAATTGATTTTTTCCTAGTCCTCCATTAATTTCAACTATTCCAGGTATCATTACATCAGCTCCATTTAATATATGAGGTACTGCGCCCATGTCTACCACAACATTTGTAAGAAAGGATGTTCCTCTTTCTAGAAATAGAATCAATGTGGGAATTATTTCTGTGTTTGGTGTACTATAAAAGTAAGGTTTACTATTTATCATATATATTCTTATATTATTCATTCTAGCCAATTCAATTAATAATTCCTTGTTGCGAAAAATATCTGAAATATTCATATATTTACCTATTTTTTCTAAGATGATTTTTTTATCCTTACGACTTAAAACATGTCTAAGAATTTTCAATTAATTCACCGCGTTATCTCAAATCTATAACGGAAAATTATTTATATACTTTACCTATACAATATATGTAGAGAGAGCCGGGGTGGCCTAGACTTCTACCTAAAGAGGGGTTAGACTGGAGTGGTTAGGGCGCCGGACTCATAATCATATAAGATATCCGGAGGTCGCGGGTTCGAAGCCCGCCCCCGGCATCTATTTATATAATAATCTGAATCATGAGCAGTAAACTATTTAATCTATTTTTTAAGTATATTTTATTGATGGTAATTACATATGATTAAGGATCTTCTGGAATATTGGATTCAAGAAAATCTTAGTGAAAAATTAATAGATATTCGTCCAGATTTTTATAGAAGAATTCGTGAATATATATTAAAACTTACTATGACTGAACTTCAGGATAATAATATAGTAAAAAATATGAAGCGAAAAGAAAGAGAGTTTATTAAAAGAGTGGTAATTGACTTATTATTAATACGGTTAACAAAAATATTTTTTCTTATACGTAAAGGAGAGGAAATAGATATAGATAAATTACCCCTAGAGGAACAAAATTTTTTCATGATGATAAAAAATGAAATAGACAAGTTATTCCAAATAAAAGTAGACGTATCTGAAAGGAGAAATAAGTTTTATCCGATATCAAGTAAAGAAAATATGATTTTAATAAAATTTCTTAAATCATGTTCTAAAATAAATATTTCTAAAACAAAGATTTTAGGCCCGTTCATGAAAAATGATATAGCATTTCTTCCCAAAAAAATAGTAGAAGAATTAAATAGAAAAAACATTGTAAAAATAATTTATATGGAAAGTTAATTATTTTCTACCTCGAATAGCCTTAACTAGGTTCTCTAAAGCCTTTCTTCTATCCTTTGCTTTAACTACACCAGAAGCTAGTAAGACTCCTTGAGTACCTAGATTTAATGCTGCAACTACATCGTCACCCGTCGTTATACCAGCTCCTGTTAATATAACTACTTTCTGGTTAACTTTTCTAACTAGTTCAATGGTTTTTGTAATAACCTCAGGCTTGGCTTTCGATACGGGTATTCCTGTACCTATAAGCTCAGGGGGTTCTATTGCTATCATATCTGGATTTAGCGCCGCTACAGCAGCGCTAACCTCAGGGGTATTTGCACAAACAACAGTAGTAATATTTACCTTTTTCGCCTTTTTTACTATATCATCTATAACATCTATCCTCAATCTATGTTCTGAATGATTTAACAATGTACCGATTGCACCGGCTTCTTTTATAGCTTCTAGTGTAATAAAACCTGTATGAGAACCTGGATCAAATGCTTCTACATGCTGGGCAAAGACAGGGATTTCAACTTCATTTGCAATTAAAGATAGATCAATATATTGGGGAGCTACAGCAATCGTTACATTATAGTCTTTATAAACTTTTTCTGCAATCTTTGCTAGCTCTAGCCCTCGTCTACCCATTGCTTCATAGTATGCTTTAAAATTTATTAAAATTATTGGAAAATTTATTTTCATTTTTAATCCCACTACATTAAGATAAATCCAGAATAAAATACTTTATTTAACGGGCCCGGTGGGATTTGAACCCACGACCTATGGCTTTCATCGTTTTACTCCGAAGGCCATCGCCATGATCCATTCTAGGCTACGGGCCCCAACAAATATAGTTTTCACCAATAAAGTCTTTATCATAATGTAATGAATTTATTTTAAATTATAATAACATATTAAAATGGGGGTTATTGATTAGTAAAGTCTTTGATAAATTTGTTGTGATGATTTATCAAAGGTGCTCTCATGATTCACAGCACCTTTGATAAGGAATGAGAAGAAGAGGGAAAATAGCTTCTAGGGTTGATGATCTATGCATCCCTCCCTGTTTATTGTAAACTGTGCTGTGGCTCCCTTCTCAATTCGGGGGGAATCTAAGCATTCTATTAAAATAAAGTCTTTTCGTTTTTGAGAAAGAATCGATGTGTGGCAGCATGTGCTATTATATTTCCTCCAGCCGGCACCTTTAATGCGACTCCGAATGGAATGGGTTGTGTTAATATCTGGTTTGTATAGACTACTGCAATATTGTATATCTGACTATATCCCTTTAGCCATTCTAAAACATAGTTAATTTTCTGTTGCCTTCTAGCGAGGTACTCTATTCCCTTAAACTGTGATCTATAAAGTGCAATAATACTATCTATTATGATTAGTCTAACACCTTTTTCTCTCAGTAATACTTGAATATTTTTTATTACTATATCTTCTAAATCGCCGACAGTAATAGGTCTAACATAAAAAATGTTAGACAAAGGATTTTCAACCCCAAATCTTCTACCAATATTTTTAATTCTAGATGGACTAAAAGTTCCCTCTGTATCTATGTAGGGACATGAAGAAGATAAACCATCCTTGTCAAGAGGCAGTTGAACAGTAACTGCCAGTTGATGGCATAGCTGTGTCTTTCCTGAACCAAATTCACCAGCAAACTCTACAATTTCTTTACTCCAAATTCCTCCATCTAACAATACATCTACCAGAGATATTTTGACTCTATCTGTCAACTCCCTTGCAATCCTAAGTATTTTTTCAGCCCTATCGACTCTTATTCCTGTATATGCTTCTAATTCTTCTGCATTATATAGACTGAGTTCTCTGACATATTTTATCCCAAGCTTTTTCTTCAACAAATTTATGGTCATTTTTCCTATTCCATACTTATTCAATTCGTCTATGGTCTGCATCTATAACACCCAATAGAGTTTATTCTCAATCTTTACAACCATACTTCTCCATTTATCATATATTTTAGCTATATTGTCGTCTCCTATCACTATCACAGGTATTTTGAATACATAACCTATTCTCTCTAGAATATTGAATGAATACTTATATCCAGAGTTAATATTTTTTGAAAACTTATCAACTATATCAACCATTATAGGTTTCCTTTGTTTTCCCAGTATTCTTGGAATTTCTAGCAACAGATATTCTATGAATTTTTCATCTTGAAGTGAATCATTTACGATGATTGGCTCGGGATATATGTTTGGATAAAAATTCACATAATTTAATCCATAGGGAATATGGTATTCGTATCCAACATATTTTGCTACTATGGGTTTAAATAATACAATTGTCTTTTTTGCCTCTCTCCATTCATCTAATATTCCGAGCCTTCTAGCCTCCTCCTCATAAAATAACTGTAGATGCAATTTAGAGAAAAGTTTATACTTCAGCCTCATTCTCTACCCCTTTTTGATAGTATTGTTAGCCATGGATTTTCTCTTAGAAAGCTCGGTGATTGGATGAGTATTTCTGGAGCATATTCTTTTTTAGAGATAAATTTTTTATCAGAAATTTTTTCCAACTTTATCTCTCCACCTTCGCTTAGGATTAGCTCTACTTGTCTAAGAAGATTGTATAGTTTTAGCCTTCTCTCATTTAGATATATGTATCTATATCTATTGCCATGTATTTCTATCAAATCATATTTTCTTAGAATATTGATAACTTTCTCAACATACCTTGTATTCCTAGATATCCTTGTTGGAGATATACCTCTATCCCCGATCCTCTCAATATAGCCCAATAATTTAATTATATTCATACAAAGTATCTATTCTAGAGCCATTTAGAAATAATGTACCATTACTATCCAATTGAACATAGAAATATATTCTCTTAAAAAATGGTTTAATTGTAGTATTTCCATTCAATACAAGTCTTAATGGGTTTTCATCAACCTTCCTTATTAGATCCATTTACAAGCCAATATAAAAATATATAATCTTTCTCCGGAAAAGCTTTAAAAGTTATATTTACACTACTATAGTCGTATAAATGTATTCCGGATTCCGGCTTCATCCTTCCTCCAATATTATCCTGAACCTCTAATGCTATTAACACATATTTCTCTCCTTCACTAGAGCTTAGAAAATAATAGTATAATATTATCGATAATATACAATATATTTGTTCAAATACGTCACCATAATTATTATAATTAATACTAAAATTAAATATATAGTTTTTTGGAGACCCTTATAATTCGCTCTCTTTCACTAAGCTTTAAGAGCTTACTAAAAATTAAAGTGAAGAGAACTTCATAGAAGCGTTATAAAAAGATAGGAAAGACAATAGGAAGAATTTTAAGAGCTCAGAGAAAACTTGAAATTATTGTATATTAATTGTAAATTTTGTATATATTATTGTGGTGACGTATTTGTTTTTATTTCCTGAGCATGGTCCAAGCATTTCCCGTGTATCTTCATTTAGTATATATTTCCCGAGTTTTCTTAAAAGATTTTAAGATTTATGTTATTCAAATCTCAATTACTCTTCCTGCTCCTCCTTCAACATATTTCTCTGGATAGAAAGCATTTATCTCCGACTTAAATTGGGTACAATGAGTTGGACAAATTAAATCCAAGTTCTTCAAGGATTCAGGTCTAGTTCCATGTAAACCTCCTATAATACCATAGACCTTGCCAAATTGAGAAGCTACTTGTATAATATGCTCCATTCTTGGATGGGAGCATCCTGCTATGATTACAATACCCTTTTCTGTCTTAACGCAGAGCGATTGTTCTATTCCTTCTAGCTCACCTGTGGAGTAAATTTCTTCGTAAAGCTTTGTAGGCTTTTTCACTTCGATGATTTCCCTTGCATTTCTTGCTTCAGGGAAATAGGATGGAATCCAGAGTTTTACTTGATTATTTAAGCGGAGAAAGGATGAAAGGCCGCCTATATGATCCCAGTGAGGATGGGAGATAAAAACATCTTCTATTTCTTTTGGATCGATTTTAAGTTTCTGCATATTTGAAAGCAGAATGTTTCCATTCGCTCCAGTATCGAAAAGGATTTTTCTTCTATTAACTTCTACTAGAGCAGAAAATCCCCAGTCGGCTTGAAGATCTTTTCTGAATGCAGTATTATCGTAAATGATTGTAATTTTCATTTTTCCACCTCCTTATGTAATTTTTCATCTAAAGTTCCATCTGGAAGCATCCAATCTGGATGAGGTTCACCTCTCTCTTCCATCTGATAGCGGACACAACTTTTCCAATCTCCCTTACAATACAATTCTATCCACATTTTATCTAATTTTCCTTCCATATAAAATTTCCTCATCGGACATACAGGATACCATTTACAGTTTTTACTTAATACATATAATTTTCTATAACTTTTTATTAAATCTTGCTTAAGGTTTGGGTTATAAAGAAGTGTGGCTGGATGATGTAAGGGTAGTATCTTTTTATCTCCAGCTAGGAAGAGTTTACCATAGACTGAGGAAAATTTTTCTTTTGCATGTAATTGAAGGTTATATTTCTGAAAAATGTAGTGAGTAGCATAGTAACCTAAAGGAACTAATATTTTGGGGTTTATCAATTCGATCTCCTTATCTAGGTAGGGACTACATGCTTTAATTTCATCTTGCTTGGGTTTCCTATATTTTGGAAGCATGCATTTAATCAGATTTGTCATGTAAATTTCTCTCCTACTAATTCCCACTTTACTTAATAGTTCGTCTAATACTTTCCCTGAAGGACCGACAAACATTCTTCCCCTTTTATCTTCTTCTACCCCTGGTGCCTGGGCAATTAACATAATCTTTGCATTCAAATTCCCCTCTCCACAGATAGCATTCGTTCTCGTTTTAGATAATATGCATTTCTTACATGTTTTTATCATTTTATTTAATTCATCAATTTTCATATTCCTATACACCAAATATTTTTACATTTACTTAATATATAGAGCTATGCGAAGCCGTTGCTTGCAAGATTTGGATAGAGTATTAGTGAGTATATGAATGAAGCGGAGTGAGACAAGGATTTTGAAATAAATCCGAAGATTTCCCAAATATTCATTATTAATCTTTTACTCATATACTCATCTCTTCTAGTCGTTTAACCAACTTTTCTACTTCTATCTCAGCCTTAACATTCTCAAGAGGTTGTCCTTTTAGCCAAGATAAAGAAATTGTGGGATCTTCATAGATCGTTCCTATCGGCTCTATCCCTTTCTTTTTTAGTTCTCTTTTCACATAACTTTCTATCTCCCTATTCTTGATTTTATTCAATATTACTAAAACATTTTTGATTTTAGCTTCTCTGAATATTTTATTTGCCATCTCAACAAGTTTGGGGTCTTCCAAATGTTTAGTGGCGGGCAATTTTCCAGCCTTTATTTGATCAACCATATTTTTTATATCCACTGCTATTTGAATAGAAGCATTAGTGGGATCTACCACTACAATCACCAAATCTAAACTAGTGATCACTCCTCTAGCAGGATCCTCCAAACCTGCTTTAAGATCTATTAAAGTCATAGGATAATTTCCAATCCCATATATTTTTAAATCTCTAGTTATTCTAGATATGGGACCATCACATCCTGCTCCCGGCCTCTTATCTCCTATCTTCCCCGCTACTAGGAAGAATATCCCCTCTTGATTTTGAGTATAATATTTATGGGGAAGCTTGTCTAAAAAATTTCAGCTCCAAGCAAAGGGGTAGGATCGTCTACCGGACAAGTTACTAACCCTCCGCTAAACACAGTCCCTCCAAAATAATCTATAAGAGATGCAGGGAGTTTTTCTATTCCCAATGCTTGATGAAGCCCTATATTGGTTGAATCAGCATCTAATACACAAACATTATATCCATGTTTTCTGAGAGCTTTAGCCAATAAGACTGTAACGGTGCTTTTCCACTCCCCCCTTCCCTACTATTCCTATCCTTTTGCCCAAGTATTCTATTTTTTTGGTCTAATCATTTCAATTCTCCATATTTGAAATAGTTAAGAACCATATATAACCTTTTTTAAAGGCGAATTCAAAATTTCATACAACGATGGCAAGGTCAACTTGTATGAATGGGTTTTTGTTATTGAAATTTGTTTTTCTTTTTCAATTTCTTTTGATATTATTTTTAGAGTTAATAGGATCTCTCCTCTTTTTAGTTCATTATTAATCCGTTATGCTATATCTTTAGTTTTCACGTAACCAATTTTTAGTTTAACATTTTTAACTTCGTTTATAATTAAATTAATCATCCATTTGAAAATAAAGAATAATATTAGAAGTATTTCTCAGCAATTATCTCTTATTACATAAGACAATTAGACATTAACAAAATTAAAACATCCTACACAAGGGGACTGAGACATCTTCTATTTGAAGGGAAAATTAATAAATTAGATTTATTTCATTGTTAATTCTAATGAGCAGTTTCGGTGATAATACTGGAGAATAATCTAATTAAAGTTATTATGTTAAATGAAAGTATTTGAATCGCTGGATTATTTTCTTGTCAATTATAAAATCTAGTGACTATGAGGTCGTTAAACAGGGTAGAAAGATAGATAGCACGAGAACAGCCCTACTTTAATAACTATACGAAATCTTGTTTTTAAGGTCTTTTGAGCCTTATTTTTTAAGTATGTTAAATAATAATTTAAATAGAATCGAAAATCTTTCGTTAAATTAGTAACAGGTATATACTTTATGCCTCTGAGGAAGCCAAACTTATCATAAAGCATTATCTCTATCCTCATATTTTTAAATTTAGAAACGTTGATAGCGCTTTTTAGAAATAAATTGAATATATTTATGGCATCTTTAGGGTTACAGTGTAGTTCTATGTTAGAAAATTTAATAAGGTACGACTCATTTTCCAAGTACGTATCTGGTAAAGTAATGTAATTGCCGACTGCATTTATACTGAACTTTATTGGTTCTATTGAGGAAATCCAGTACAGGTTCCCAATAGGATCCTTACTATGAATAGGATCATTATAGACCCTGAATTTCAAGTAAAATGAAGAAGAAGGAAGAGTTAAGGAGAAATTATATACTTGGCGATTTATATCATTAGTTTCCACCTTAAAGAAAACTGAAGTCACAAATAAGTTTCTGTACTTATACCGTGCTAAACGTAGCAATGAAACGTTAGCACCACTTAACGTTTGTTTTGCTTGATTGTCATGAAGATATTTGTGGAAACTGATAGCTTGTACCTCTATGACTATTTTTCCATCACTATCTGGATAGTCGAGAACAGCTTTAGCCTTTTGAGGAAAACCTGCTAAATAATGTTCTGTCTCTAAGAGCCCTACGCATTCCCAGGGAGCAGTTACAAGACTGTCTTCGGTTATTTCATTAGGATCCCATTTACTTAATGGTTTGATAAAGTTAGGATCTAATTCTATGTCTAGAGAATTCCAGAATTTAAAAAATCCAGAATGATCTTTCTTAGTAACGTGGTTCAAAGCATCAATTATATCTTCCTTAGTAAAATCATTTTTACCTAAATTAGTGAGATATTCTTTAAAGGGAATAAGTGCTTCATTTCTATACCAAAGTATGTTATGGGGATATGTTGCGTAATGGGGCCATTCATTACCCTTTACCGCCACTATATCTAAAAAGCATAAAAATAGTAATTTGTTATTCCAGAAATATTTATTCGCCATCCAATTCATATAGCTTTTAAAGTAAGGTAGAAGCTCAACAAAGTCTTTAACGTCAAAATCTTTCTTATATGTTAGATCTAGGATATATGTATCCCTTGTATCATTAACTACTTTTCTAAATATGTCTATGATTTCATCATCAGTTATTTGTTGTGGTTTTTTATTATCCTTCACATAATTCCATAATTCCCTAACAAAACTATCCAAATTTTTTACATCGTTTGTTTTCTCCCGAATATATTTATTAAGTAAATATACTTTAAGAGCTCCAACATTGTAACTAATATGATAAACATTGTCTTCTATATTGAACCTCTTACCTCTTTCATTTAAAACAAAGAATTCGAAAATTTTTCCAAAATAATGTGGATCATTTAAAAGTAAGGTTGGGATTAACTGTTCATAATATGTAGTTATTCCTTCACTTAAAAAACTTCCTACTGGTGTAGGTGGCTCCCAAAAACTTAGTTTACTTTGGGATATCCAGAAACTATACTGATGAAAAAGATGATGGACAATCTCTGGTTCTGAAAATTTAGGCCATATTTGCATATGATGAAACCAGTCTACATTGTTAATTACTGGTATTCCATTAATGGTTATAGTGTTAGTAAACAGTACAATATGTTTTGGTAATGGCCCGATAATTTTCCTATAATATTTAGCAAATAGTTCAGTAGTTTTCATATATTTCTCCGCTTCTTCCCAAGGCGTAAGCCCATATGATGGAAGCCACGCTTGATCAATAGCATCTTTATAAAACCATATGTAGATGTATTTATCTCCCCATTCCGTTTGGTATTCTAAATGAAAGATTGTTCTACCACCGATAAAATAAGCCTTTTGGAAATCATATATTATGTCTCCCCAGAGATCGGTTGTAGCAATAAACTTGTTATTTTCTTTAGGTAATGAGGAAAATACCGTTATTCCACTTGGTAGAGAAAAATTAACGGTAATTTTTATTGGTCTATCTTTGGGCAGCAAGAATATGTCTCCAGCGATAAAAAATACCCTTCCTTTTCTAAAAGTCACATGTTCTAAATTTGAAGCATTAACTAAATACTCTATAATGAAGTTTTTATAGGGACCATTATTTATTGATATTTCATTGGTACTTATCCAATTCCATGTTAAATAGTCTCCCTTAAAAGTTTTTGTACTAAATATCTTAAATATTCCTTTCAGGCTTCTCAGCGTCCCTAAGAAGCTCCCACGTGTTCTAAATTTAAAGATCATTTCCTTAGAAGGAACATTCATGGCAGTAACTTGAATTTTTGGATAATCATCTTTCATTAATATTATATGATAATTGATTTGAAAACAATTGAATGATAATGCAAAAAACCTGTTTATCTCAGCGCCACCTATCATGAAGCAATATATGTTGAGAAGTATTAATATTACAAGTATAGCTGATGTAAATTGCCGCATTATTCACACCTACAATTGGTATTTATGCTTTAGGGCAATTAAGTTTTTTGTTCTTTTTATTCTTTTGGAGTAGAGGTTTATAAACTTGATTGATAATAAAGTAAATAAGATATTTTATACCATATTATAGAAGATTGAAAATCAGGAAGTCCTTTAATAATATATATTATTTAACAAATCGTTTTGAAATAGGTTAATAATACAATATATAATATTTTAACCCTTAAATATAACTTCGTAGTGCGAAGAAAGTTAATGGTAAAGATACTACGAGGAGGATTAAAAAGCTTTATCACAAATATATGTGATTGCAAATATTAAATGGTCTCCATATTTCTCCCATATATTATTTTATTAAAAATGCTTCAATTATTCTTAATATAATTAAAGCATAGAGAAAAGATTTTAAATTTCCTTTTATCTCGATTTCGCTTTTAAGAGTTTTTAGAAGAATATATTTGATTATAAATGTAAATATATATATAATCCAGAGATCCCTACCCACTATGAATATAGCTAGTAAAGATGTAATATTTATTGGAAACTTATAGTAGAATATTTTCAATGTCTGCATAAAGATTATTGAGAAAAATGATATTAAAAATATTTTTGATGATAATAGTTTTCCCAAACTTACTTTGGGAACGGCTTTCAATGTCTCTAATATTTGATCAAATGCCATTTTTTCCTTTATATGCGGGTGAAATCCCTGAGTCGTGAACAATATACTACTTAAAATAGATACAAATATGGTGACTACTATTGTCAAAGTATAGGTCAATAATGTATGTTTTTCCTCTTCTCTTTCTAAAATTTTAACTGATTCCATAATGAACGCTGATAGAAATGTTATAAAAATGAAAATAACATATATAGTTAATATTTTAAATGATTGGGAGGAGAAAATAATTAGGGGTTGAAATAAACCTATTATAGTATTTAAAAATATAGCAACTAAAAATACTATATTTGATATATAAAGTATCGGGGACCTTAAAAATATGAATATAGAAATTTCTCCCGCTATTCTACATGCAATAAGAGATGCAATCGTTATAAAAAATAGACTTAAAAGGGAATAGAATAATGTTCTTAAATCCCTTGTAAGCATAAAAAAACTCAGAATATATATTAATAAGCCAGCTAATAGCGATATACTTATTTCCCACCTAAGAAATTTTTTCTCTACATGCCTTAATATTTCGCCATATTTTTTCCTGAAGAAAAGCATATAAAGTAATGCTATAAAGAGATAGCCTAAAAAAACTCCCGAGAAAAAGTTATATGAAACTTTTTCTGAAAAAGATATTTCTGGAAAAAATTTTTCTAGAAATAGATATGGTATAAATAATACTATTCCAGATAAAATAAAGTCTATTGAGGAGTATATTAGCAATAATATAGTAGTTATATAATAGGAAACGCTATGTATCTTTAAGTAAAAATCTATTAGAAAAGATATGAATCCAACTATAATGCCTATGATAAAATATCCATATGAATTTTCATTATCTACTTTAAGCAATATAGCTGATGGATATCTAAGTTTCTCAATTATCACTAGAGATGGATACTGAATTAAAGTTATTGATAGCGTGAGTAGAAAAAAGGCTATTACTAGAAATATTATTCCACCAATATTTAGACCTGTTACTAATTTTTCTTTATTCATCATATATACTATATAAATTGAGGAAAAACTTGAAGTAAATACTAAGGCTATATGTAATTGAGATAAAAAATTATTTTTATTTACAGAGGGAATTTGCTTAAAAACATTTAAGAGAAATGTAAATATAAATATCATTCCAAGAGAAAATAAATCTACACCATACATATAATATAGATAAATCGTAATCAAGGTTATAAATGGAATAATTATTACAGATAAAGTATTGAATATTTTTTCATTCATTTATATCAAACCTGATTTCATTTTAGTGCTTCTAGAAGTCATTCGAAAATATTTAGATAAAATTGTACAACCACTACCTCCATTTTCACACATATTTACTAATTTATTTCTTCGTATTCTCCATTCTTTATAATCTAATAGAACACATCTACGGCCTCTTGCCGTCTCAACATAAAACTTACATACATTATTCATCCTTCCACACTCGATATCTATGCTTAAATTTATTTAAATCTGTTATAAAATTATTAATATTAGATAACAATGCCTGCAAACCTACCAGCTGAAGCCAGAGCTAAATGGAAGAGAGTTTCTGAGGCCAGAACAATTCAAGAGAAAATTAAGGCTTTAGAAGACTTTTTATCATCAGTTCCCAGACATAAAGGAACAGAGAAGCTGGTATCACAAGTTAGAAGGCAGATAGCATCACTTAGGAGAGAATTACTTGAATCAAAGAGAAAGAAGATTCATAAAGGTGAAAGATTTTTTATAGAAAAGGAGGGGGATGTCCAAGTAGTTTTACTTGGATTTACTAATTCTGGTAAAAGTAGCTTTTTGAGATTAGTTAGTAACGCGAACCCTTCTATTTCTCCAACACCATATACTACTCGTATACCTATCCCAGGTACATCAAAAATTAATGATATAGTTTTTCAGTTCATCGAGGCTCCTGCATTATCTGATAAAGAGTTGGAATGGACATCTAAAGTTCTTGCACTAGCTAGGAATGCTGACGCAATAATGTTGATGATCGATTTAAGCTGGGATCCTCTATATCAACTAAAATCATTATTAAAAAATCTTAGTGAAGCAAATATATCTCTGTCTAAATCTTTTTCTAAAATTAAACTTGAAAAGAGAAGAGAGGGTGGAATAACAATTATCGGCAGAATAAAGGATGGGTCTGAAAATGATGTCAGAAAAATGTTAATAGATTTTGGATATACTTCGTGTACTCTTAGGATAAATGGAGAAGCATCTCTCTCTGAGATAGAGAGAGCAATAATATCTAAAAAAATATATAAGCCAACCATTATTTTTCTAAATAAGAAAGACTTATACTGGGATGAAAAAACAATTAAAATATTTCTAAGAGAACTAGATTATGAGGTAAACTTTTTCTCCGGATCATGTATTAATAAAGATATCAATTTAAATATTATTGGTGAGACACTAAGAAGAGAGTTAAATTTAATAAGAATATATACGAAACCTCCTGGAAGAGAGGTTATTAAAAAACCATTAGTAGTAAAAAGCGGAGTTACAGTAATTGATGTAGCAAAATTAATTCATACAAGACTTTATAAGAACTTTAGATATGCGAGAGTATGGAGTAAGAGATTTATGTTTAATCCACAGAGAGTAGGAAAAAATTTTGTTCTTCAAGATAGAGATATCGTAGAAATAACAGCATAGCTAGCCATAACAATAACTTAATTAATTACTATGCTAATTTTAACTCAATGAATTAAAATTAAATTATGGTGTATTTATGTCTCTAAAAAGTATTGTATTGCGTGTATTAGAGGCGAGACAGCGTGATGTAGGTAGAGGTATAGCTAGAATTGATAGAGCCAGTATGAAGGCACTTGGAATAATAGAGGGAGACTTTATAGAAATAGTTGGTAAAAAAAGAACTGTTGCGATAGCATGGCCAGCGTATCCTGAAGATGAGGGATTAAAGGCTATTAGAATAGATGGTTATGTTAGAAGAAATGCTGGCGTATCTATCGGTGATAGCGTAGAAATTAGAAAAGCTATAGTAAGACCCGCATCAAAAGTAGTTTTAGCGCCAAGTGAGCCAATAAGATTTGGACCCGACTTTAGAGAATATATTAGAAGACACTTAGAAGGAAAACCTTTAACAAGAGGGGATATCATTGTAATACCTGTATTTAATATGGCATTAAATTTGTCAGTAATATCGACACAACCCTATCCCCATGTATATGTATCTTCTACAACTGAGATAGTATTGAAGGAAAAACCAGTAAGTGGAGAAGTATATATTCCTCGTGTTTCTTATGAGGATATTGGTGATTTGGAGGAGGCTAAGCAGAAGATTAGGGAGATGATCGAGCTTCCATTGAAGCATCCAGAGTTATTTAAGCGTCTTGGCATAGAGCCTCCTAAGGGTATTTTGCTTTATGGTCCTCCGGGTTGTGGTAAGACTTTGCTTGCTAAAGCCGTTGCAAATGAGACAGAGGCTTATTTTATTGCTATTAATGGTCCTGAGATTATGAGTAAGTTTTATGGTGAGTCTGAGGCTAGGTTGCGGGAGGTTTTTAAGGAGGCTCAGGAGAATGCTCCTGCAATTATATTTATTGATGAGATTGATGCTGTTGCTCCTAAGAGGGAGGAGGTTACGGGTGAGGTTGAGAAAAGAGTTGTTGCACAGTTGCTTGCTTTGATGGATGGCTTGGAGGCTAGGGGTGATGTTATTGTTATTGGTGCTACTAATAGGCCTGAGGCTGTTGATCCTGCGCTTAGAAGGCCGGGTAGATTTGATAGAGAAATAGAGATAGGAGTACCAGACAAACGTGCCAGAAAAGAGATATTACAGGTGCATACAAGAAATATGCCATTATCAAAAGACGTTGATCTTAATGAGATAGCTGAACTAACTCATGGATTTACGGGAGCGGATATAGCAGCATTATGTAGAGAGGCTGCTATGCATAGACTTAGAAGAATTCTTCCTAAAATTGATTTAGAAAAGGAAACTATACCTGCTGAAATTTTAGAAAATCTAACTGTTACCAGAGAGGATTTTCTAGAAGCTCTTAAAGATATACAACCATCTGCTTTAAGAGAAGTTTATATAGAAATTCCTGAGGTAAAATGGGAGGATATAGGTGGTCTAGACAAGATTAAGCAGGAACTAAGGGAAGCTGTGGAGTTACCAATAGAGCATCCAGAATATTTCGAGGAGATGGGTATAGAGCCTCCTAAGGGTGTTTTGCTTTATGGTCCTCCGGGTTGTGGTAAGACTTTGCTTGCTAAAGCCGTTGCAACCGAAAGTGAAGCCAATTTTATTAGTGTTAAAGGTCCAGAAATATTAAGTAAATGGGTCGGAGAGTCCGAAAAAGCTGTTAGAAAAATATTTAGAAAAGCTAGGCAAGCAGCTCCCTGTGTTGTATTCTTTGATGAAATAGATGCAATAGCTCCAGCTAGAGGATATAGATATGGAGATTCGGGTGTAACAGATAGAATTGTAAATCAACTTTTAACTGAGATGGATGGGCTGGTGCTTTTAAAGGGCGTAGTTATTCTTGCAGCTACAAATAGACCAGACATATTGGATCCGGCGCTTCTGAGACCTGGTAGGTTTGATAGAATTCTCTATGTTCCTGCACCCGATGAGAAGGCTAGATATGAGATATTTAAGGTACATACACGTCATATGCCTTTATCGGAAGATGTAGATCTTCACGAATTAGCGAGAATTACTGAAGGATATACAGGAGCAGATATAGCTGCTGTATGTAGAGAGGCTGCTATGACAGCTTTACGGGAAGCCGGTAAACCAACTAAGGTTTCTATGAAACATTTTCAAGCGGCATTAAAGGTAATTACTCCCAGTGTATCTAAAGAAGATATTAAAAGATATGAAGAAATTGGTAGAAAAATGAAAAGAATGTTACTTTAAAACACTTATATAAGCCATCTAGGTTTTAATCCCAATGCCCTTATTATTTTTCTTAATCCATTTTTTGTAATCTTTCCATTAAAACCTATTACTTCATCTTTAAGAGGTATTATCATTCGATTCTTATACATTCCACTATAATTTGATAGATAAAATACTTGTATTACGAATATAAGTAGATTTAATTGTCGTGCGGTATAATTTCTAATTATCTTCAGCACATCATCCCTAGATATATTTATTCTCTTTAAAAGACTTTCCTCTAATCCTATTGGATCTTCGTCCATAGCATCAAGTATATCATTTAATGAAATACCTTTTTCTCTAAGAAAATCATATAAAGCATTCTTCAACATAACATATTTTATCATATACTTATACTAAAGGCAATTTAAGAATATATTTTTAAACCTGTATATGAATTCTTTTTATTCTCTCAGTAGGAAGACGTAAGAGCGTGGCACATACTATGCAATGATGAGAAGTATATGGCTTAATCATCCTGCTCGCTAAACTCAAATAAGAGTGAAACATATTAGTAGAGTAATTGCCATTTATTGAATGGTCTCCTATAGTAGTACTTCGGAAACTTACATTTCCATCACCTCTCTTAGCTTTATAGGTTTGCTATGCTATTTTTGCTTTTGTTACTGGCAGAAATGTTTCGGCAAATATCTGAACTAAAAATCCTATAAAATCCATATAGCTTCCAACAACACCCGAGGCCAGAAGCAATAAATACGTAACATAAATCAATGCAGATATTAAGAGAAA
>Ga0190307_1000025_pt1 | contig 52227 bp, 57 predicted proteins | sample 48700745_MG_FD_161653 | JGI IMG/M metagenome (GOLD analysis project Ga0190307, IMG submission 161653) | Hydrothermal vent sediment bacterial communities from Southern Trench, Guaymas Basin, Mexico - 4870-07-4-5_MG | ecosystem: Environmental > Aquatic > Marine > Hydrothermal vents > Sediment ... | reverse complement strand
TTTCTTTCTCCCTCTCTATCTTCTCTTTCCAGTAAGGGTCAACCTCGAGAACTTGGTTGATAAATGCTTCAACGACATCCTTGATTTTCCCATAAGCTCCTGTAACAACTTCAATGCCAAGCTGGTTAAAGTAGTCTATTGCCCTTCTTCCCATTCCATATGCAAGAACAACCTCACCACCGTGTTCCCTAATGAAATTTGGTAAGTCTCCTGGGCCATGTTCCTCAAAAGGCACTTTAACAACCTCTGCATTTTTGATTTTGTTGTCTTCAACATCCACAAAAACAAAGTACCTAGCCCTTCCAAAGTGTCTGCTTACGTTACTTTCTAAACCTCTGTTGTCTTCCGCAGGTATTGCAATCCTCATCTGCATCACCAAAAAATGGATGAAGTTTGATACATATAAACTTTGTGCATATGCACAAAAGTCGTGAGAATGGGAAAGCTTATCAGATTTGAGGGCATATATATAATTTGAGGGATAACCATGACCGAGATAAAGCACGTAAAAATTGGGGAGGATAAGTTTAGGATTACGGAGGAAGAAATTGCCAGAAGAGAACTTAAGGTGACGAAGATAAGTGATGATGTCATTCAAGTGCAAGAAGAGATTCATGGAATTATAGCCCTTGTAGGTGCCGTAAGCAGTGTCAACATCAAGAAAAAGGAGCTTAAAGAGCTTATAAAGGTGGCAAGGGAAGAATTCGGTTGGACTGACATCTGCTGAGCTCTTTTACTCTTTTCTTCTTTGGTATCATTGAGAGTGATATATTTTACGGTAGTAAAATTTTATAAGATCGAAAGTAAACTTATTACTGGTGATGTTATATGGCAGTTGGAGAAAAGATGACGATCAGCGTGATAAAGGCTGATATTGGGGGATGGCCGGGGCACTGCAAGGTTCATCCAGCGTTAATAGAAAAGGCCAACGAGATTTTGAGTAAGGCAAAAGAAGAGGGAATAATAATCGATTTTTACGCTACATACTGCGGCGATGATTTGCAACTTATCATGACGCATAAACATGGTGTCGATAGCGAGAAGATACATGGTTTAGCTTGGAATGTGTTTAAAGAGGCAACAGAAGTGGCAAAAGAACTTGGTCTCTACGGAGCTGGTCAGGATTTGCTTAAAGATGCTTTTAGCGGGAACGTTAGAGGAATGGGGCCCGGAGTTGCCGAGATGGAGATCACCCTAAGAAAAAGTGAGCCCATAGTTACATTCCACATGGATAAGACGGAACCGGGGGCATTCAACCTGCCGATCTTTAGGATGTTTGCCGATCCTTTCAATACCGCTGGACTGGTCATTGACCCCCACATGCACATGGGTTTCAGGTTTGAAATATGGGACATAAAGGAGCACAAGAAAGTCATCATGAACTCGCCAGAGGAGCTTTACGACATTTTGGCATTGATAGGAGCAAAGTCGAGATACGTAATAAAGCGCGTGTATCCGAAGAAAGGCCACAAGCTTCCAGAAGACGAGCCCGTTGCCGTTATAAGCACTGAAAAGCTTTACGAAATTGCAGGCGAATACGTAGGAAAAGACGATCCAGTGGCAATAGTAAGAGCTCAAAGCGGACTTCCAGCCCTTGGAGAAGTCCTTGAACCATTTGCGTTTCCGCACTTGGTAAGCGGATGGATGCGCGGTTCTCACAATGGTCCAATAATGCCTGTTCCCCTCAAATACGCAACCCCCTCGAGATTTGATGGACCCCCAAGGGTAGTGGCTCTAGGATGGCAGATCAGCAAGGATGGAAAGCTAGTAGGTCCTGTTGACCTCTTTGAGGATGTGGCATTCGATGAGGCAAGAAAGAAGGCACTGGAGATTGCAGACTACATAAGGAGGCATGGGCCATTTGAACCTCACCGCCTCCCACTGGAGGAGATGGAATACACAACTTTACCCGGCGTTTTAGAAAAGCTTAAAGACAGATTTAAGCCAGTTTGACTCTCTTTTCACTCATTTTCTTTTTGGTTCTGGGAATCTATGAAATTTCCTCGCGTTATCCAAAAATCTTAAATAATTTACTTTTTTATACAACACTCAGAGTGATATGGGAGGGGGGAACATGAGGTTTTCAGTGCTTAAGATAAACCTCCATAAAAAGAAAGTTGAAACCGAGGAATTTGAGCAAGAAGGAGTTTACGGCATAATAGACTATGCCCTCTATCTACATGATGAGGTTTACAAAACTTACGAACTCAAGGATCCCTATGATCCGAGAAACATAATGGTTTTTGGAAAAGGGCCCTTCGCTGGTTCTTCTCTTCCTGGCTCCCATAGACTGACTTTTGTTTACAGGTCTCCTCAATATGGGGGAGTCTTTCCATCAACAATGGGTGGTGCAGCTTATCAGTTCCAGAGAGTCGGAGTAGATTTTGTGGTTCTGGAAGGCAAAAGGGAAAAACCAACCGTGATAGTTCTTTCCAATGATGGGAACAATCTGAAGGTTGAGATTCATGAGATTGAACTTGAAAGAGTAATTGAAATATGGAAGGACTACAAAGGGGAAGAAGGGGTTTATGCCCTTACCCAGTATCTGATAGATAACTTTCACGACAAATTCGATGGAATGGAGTACAGAATTGCTTGTGTTGGGCCAGCATCTCTAAATACGCACATGGGTGCTGTTTTCTCCCAGACCTTAAGAAACGGTAAGAGGGTTGTTGGAAGTGAAGATTGGGCCGCAAGAGGAGGAACTGGAAGCGTTTTGTTGAGAGCTCATAATGTGATTGCCATAATATTCGGAGGAAAGGCAAAGAAAAAGTTCCCAAAGGAAGACATAGGGAGCATAAAGGTGGCAAAGCCGATAGTAGAGGGTATTCACAAGAAACCCATGAATGAGGTAATATCTGAAAAAACTGTAAAATATAGGTACAATCCCAAGCTCAAGACCGGAGGAACTTTTGGAGGAAACTATCCTGCTGAAGGGGACTTCGTGCCGATACTAAACTGGCAGATGCCATACATTCCAAAGGAAGAGCGCATTAAGATCCATGAGAACATAATGAAATACTACTGGGAGCCCTTCAATAAAGAGGCAATAGAGACCAAAAATTGGACTAACTGCGGAGAGCCCTGTCCGGTAGTATGTAAGAAATACGCCAACGGTCACCACATAGAGTATGAGCCGAGAGAAGCAAACGGCCCGCTCAGTGGAGTGATAACTCTTAGAGCAAGTGATGTAAGCGTTCACGCGGTTGATGCCATGGGATTTGATGCAATCAGCTTTGGAGGCACTGCGGCATGGGTTCTGGAACTTGTCTATAGGGGATTGCTTAAGCCAGAAGAAGTTGGAATTAGTGACAAGCCCGAGTTTGATAAGGATAGCTTAATTCTAAAGCCCGTTGAAACCAGTGAAAAGAATGCCAAACTCGTTGCCGAATTAGCCCATAGAGTCGCCTTCGCCGAAACTGAAATCGCCAGGATAATTGGAGAGGGTATAAGGAGAGCTGCTGAAATACTTGATGAGAAGTTCAAGGATAGGCTAAGTTATGGGGAGAGCTTCAAAGATTACGGGGTTTACACGCCCATAGGGATAAACGGAGAGATTGTGCCTACTATGTACTGGGCAATAGGAAACTACATACCTCTGCCAATTCAAGGTCGTTACTGGACATTCTACCAGTTTGGAGTGTTTCTTGAGCCGGAGGAGCTGGCTAATAAGATAGTTGCCAGTGCTCTCTATGAATACTGGTACGACAACGTTGGTTGGTGTAGATTCCACCGTGGATGGGCAAAGCCTGTGTTGAAGGCACTCTTTATGGAAGCTTATGGAGAGAACGTAGACATGGAAGGACAAGCCAGAAAGACAATAAGAAAGCTTGTTAATTTCCTCAAGAAAGCAGGCTATGAGCCAGTATTCTGGGATTCAATGAGGGTTATAGATTTGGTTGCGAAGGGTGCGGAAGAGTTTGGTAACGAAAGGTGGGCAGAGCAGTTTAAGAAAGACAAAGTTGTGACAGCAAAGGAATACCTTAGAAGAGTTTTAGCGGAATACAGCAGAATCTTGGGAGTTGATTGGACAATTTGATGTTTTTATTTCCTATTTTAATTTCAGGATACTGTGAGACTTTGCTTGTCAAAATTTCTTAGCTCTATTCCCCAGTTTTTACTATTTTGTAGGCGTTTGGATCACCTTCTATGTAAATGGTATTATTCTCAAGCTTCATATGCCACGGTGTAGCAGAAATCTTCCTACAGCCTATGAGCTTGAGACCATGTGTGAAAACACAAAGTCTCAAATCACTCCTACCGACCCAATCCGATAAATAATATGCCAATACGATAAACTCCTCATTCACATCAACTTTCAAGTCAGCCCCGAGAATGTAATGATCAACGTTTTCTGCTTGAACCTGCTTAAACGTGTACTCTTTGCTCTTTAAATCGTAAACGCTGACATAAACGTAAGTCTTTTGCTCAAAATTGATCGGGCGGTATGAAGCATAATAAACCTTCCCATCAAAAATCTTTAAATTAGAAATATCCTTCCCCATGAGCTTGAGATAAAGAAGAACTTCTCCACTGGAGAGATTAATACCATATATAGTAGGAGGAATATTGTAGGGATCCACATTGGTGGGCCTGTTCGAAAAAATCAAGACTCCATCCTTATAGTATTCAAAAAACGGTATGCCGCCCTCAACACTCTTCTCCCACCGCACGCTCAAGTTATAATCCAAAAACATAACACGCGATCTAACAAGCCCATCAGGATAATACGAAATAAGGAAAATCCCCTCTGGAAAACAAGCATACTTTCCATCAACACCCATTAAAGTGAAATTGACAATTCCGTTCTCAGCGTGGATTGTGAACGTTACATTATTCAAACTCGTGTGTGTCTCCCAGAACCATTCAAAGACTTCAACATTTACAGGACAAGTAAAGTTGACCCTTTCCTCTTCTTCAAAAGTTATATTTTTTGGTGCTGGAACTGCAACAATCTTGTACTCAGTTTTAGTTTTTGTTTCATTTGAAACTGTGTTATTTGTTGAGATATTTTCATGAGGAGGTTTTTCTTTTGTTACATTGGTCTCATTTGGGACAGAAGTAGTCGATGCTTTTATTGTCTCTGTTTGGTTTGGGAGTGTAGCAGGCTGATTATAGTGCACAGACACAGCTATCAAAGCAATAAAAATACAAAGGGACAAAAAGAGCAAGAGTTTACCATGTTCCATTTAACTTTCCTCCCAAAGTTATGGTCATATAGTTTTCTTACCCACTCCCATGGGAAATACTGTGAGGCTGAAGCAGTATCTTTAACACCATAGTTCTATCCCCCTACAATTTTATATGCATTATTACTATGTAAACAGTGTTTCCCTAAGCTCATGTTTGAACACCTTATCTAACCTCATAAATAACCACCCTACTTTCCTCTCTCGGAACTACGGCAAAGTATCTGTCCCAAGCCTTAATCTCATCAATTGGGCTCATTCTCTTGAATTTCTGCCCATAAGAACTACATCTTATGGGTTTTCCATAAGGATAAACGCAAATTCCACTAAAAGACCTTCCCACTTCTCCAGAAAAGCCCCAATAAACGAAGGCTATAAATTCATCGGAAAAATCTCCCCAAACTCCTTGGATAATTGCCCACCCAGAATATAGTACGTAATTAACTACCTTCTGCTCTAAAGACATGTTGGAAAGGTAAAACTTCCCAATCCCATAAGGATAAATGGTATAAATTGTATCGTTATGGAATCCTATGACACCTCCAAGAGTCAGGTTGGCAATTAGAGTACCATCACTGCTAAACAAGTAGATTTCAGACTCTTTAAGATACTCGTGAGTAATCATTTCTCCTTCAATTTCTGGAAACTTTGGCAGAGTTTTAGAGTGCAACTTCCTGTCAATGAAGAAAATCTTATCTCCAAAAACTTTGAAGTCCGGAGAATAGTTAATCACGGTGTCATTAAGCAGGTTACATTTATTATCAAAGAATAAAAGTCTTTCATCTATAGCTCCAAATAATCCAAAAATCACAAAACTATTGTTAAAGAATACGATTTTTGGCGTTGAGCGAAATTCAAATTCACAAGATGACACCAAAGCATTCTTTTCCCTGATTCTAATTACACAATCCCCGAACTTAAAAACATATTTGTCTTCTTTCGTGGGGGTGACTCTCTCAAGTTTCAAAGTCTTATAATCCAAAATAAAGCTTCCGTTGTTGGTTTTTAAGTAGGCGTAACGGTTTGAAAAGTAGCAATTGTAAACAGGCGTTATGTTCAGAAGAAGCTCCCCAGTTTCCAAGTCATAAGCTTTAACCGCCCCATCATAATAAACAAAAATCCTACGTCCAAAACCCTGAAAATCCCGCCCAGGATAAGTCAACACAGGTTGAAACTCACCCTCAAGAGGAGTTTTATTTTCTAAAGGCTTAAAAGACTGAGAGGAAGTATTGCTTGAAACATTAGAAAGAGTATCTTCACCCTCCTGCCTTTGAAACTCCCAACTAACCAAAAGCAAAGAAAGTAAGATAAAAAGTAAAAATAAAGAAAGTTTAAGGAGTTTCACTTTTCCACACCTCCTCACCCTTCATAAGGAAAGTTCTGCGATTTCGATCCATCCGGAGCAAAACAACTATCACAATGCCTATTAGCCCACTTGCACGAACTTCCAACAAGCCCTCCATTACAACATGCTAACACCTTAACGTATATATATAGTGTCTCTGTGTACGGGCTTGGATGAGATTGGGGGTTTGAAGGTAAAGGATCTAAAATTGGCGATTTGTAGCATCCATTCTTGTTGCAATCATATTGGTATATTAAGTTAGCTGTTTGGTATTCTCCGGTAAAGTAATTATATGCTGTTCCGTCATAGAAGAATTTGATTTGAATTGAACCGCTGTTTTCAAAGTCTTCTCCAAACTCAGGTGAAATATCATAGGCATAATCCACTGCACGTTCCCAATAAATGGCTTTAATGGTACTAAGACTGTTAGTACTAGGGAAGTACTCCGTACAGTACATCCCCCAATAATAATCTTCATCAGGCGTTGACGAAAGATACATCCCAACCCACACAGCAATGGGTTGTAAGTTGTAGAATGTTGCATATCCATCTGTATGAGTCCAAGGTGATACATAAAAATTATCAGAAAGAATTTGTTTTGGATACTCACAAAGTGAGCAATAATATGGGTCATCCGAACAACAAAGGTATCCAACAGGGAGTCCTCCATAGTTTGTGCTTAGTGGGCTTATTACTTGGCTTTTTATGACCTGTTGTCTTCCAAGCAACCTCAAGTTTAGATACTCATCCAAAATTGCGGAGTCTATAATGTGAGTGTTTAGTTTCTCTTGAAGTGCTTTCATTTTATCGAGCCTCTTTAAGATGTACTGAGTATCCTCATCATTAACGTTTGATTGGTTGCTTTTCTTAAGTTCTTCCAGCTTTTTCTTAATTTCGACGTCGGCCAATAAGCGCTTGTACATTATTAACTCTTTAGCCTGAAGATAATACCCTTGGAACCACTCTAAATCAACATCTCTCTTAACAGGATGAACTTTCTGGATATATTCTTTGAGGACTTCACTTTCTTTAGGAAGCTGATAATAGAGAATCTGCAACCCATAGAGCGTTTTCCTCGTATACTTCTTGAAGAAAATTAACCTTTCCTTGTCTGCCTGATATGTAGCAAGAAGAATCTTCAAACCTTGAACTTCCCTTTCAAGCTTGACAATCTTCTCGAGAATTTCAACACTTTTAGTCCTGTTCAGTTCTGCATAAAACTTCCGCAACTCTGCTTCTTTTTGATTAATCACTTTGGTTAAATTCTCAATTTCTGCATTAACTTCACTCAAGGCCTTATCAACATCAAATTCTTGGCAAGAATTGCAAGTGTTGCAGGTTTTCGAACCTGCTGAAACTTGAAGATCACTCTCCTCCCAACCACCTGCAAAAACTAAATTCCCAAAAACCAACAACCCAATAATGCCCAAAACTATCCACTTCTGCATTCCGCCCCCCCAAACAAGGTTCTCATTAATACTACATGCAAAAGTAGTATATAACTGTTTCTATTGTCATACGCCAACACTAAAAACATAACACAAATGAACACAATCAACACAAAATAAGCCAAATTAAAAAGTAAAACAAATTACTCAACCCCAAATTCCAACACTAAGAAAGAAGCTAATTTTTGTTCTCTTAAATTCTTGTAGGTTAATAAGATAGACAATCATTTAAACCCCAAGAGCATATTCACTATAGGTGATATCTATGAAATTGAAGGAGCCGATTGTAGCAATCAATTTTAAAACATACGTTCAGGCCACTGGAGAAGGAGCTTTGAGAATAGCTAAAGCCGCTGAAAAGGTTTACAAGGAGATGGGGATAACAATTGTAGTCGCTCCGCAGTTGGCTGACCTTTACAGAATCGCTCAGGAGGTTGAGATTCCGGTCTTTGCCCAGCATATTGACCCAATAAAGCCCGGCAGTCATACAGGTCACGTTCTACCAGAGGCCGTTAAAGATGCTGGGGCTGTTGGAACCCTTTTGAATCATTCAGAAAACAGAATGATTTTGGCTGATTTGGAGGCCGCAATCAGAAGAGCTGAAGAAGTTGGCTTGATGACAATGGTCTGTTCAAACAACCCAAAGGTCTCAGCAGCTATTGCTGCCCTAAATCCGAATTATGTTGCCGTTGAGCCGCCCGAACTCATAGGAACTGGGATTCCGGTTAGCAAAGCAAAGCCAGAAGTTATTACAGACACAGTTGAACTTGTTAAAAAGGTCAACCCAGATGTAAAGGTTCTCTGCGGCGCTGGAATCTCAACCGGCGAGGACGTTAAAAAGGCTTTGGAGTTGGGAACAGTTGGAGTCCTCTTAGCAAGCGGAGTTACAAAGGCAAAAGACCCAGAAAAGGCAATTTGGGATTTAGTTTCTCTGATTGTCTGAGTATTCTTTGTTTAAATCTTTTTCCCACGATATACTATGTTTCTTCAATAACTATTAAATCGGCCTCAATGTCTTCAAGAGAGGAATTCCAGCCACCAACCACATACCTTTCCCCATCTTCAGTTTCAATGGTGATATTGGAAATAACCTTGGCTTTATCCTCATAATAATCTACTATCCTACCTTCAATCTCTACAGGCTCCTTGCTTTTAACAAACTTTCCTATGATCCTGACTTTTGAGTTCATTAAGCCAAAGAGTTGTATATCTCTAACCAATTTCCTTATGTGAATGTATTCCTTTGGAAGAATAAGCTTTCTTTCTTCCTCATACACTGTCTTTCCAGTGGGCCAAAGGGCATGATAGAAATATCTGTCAAACATAAAGAGCAAATTCTCGTCTTTGATTATCATTGCATAACCATGAAGAGTTGAACTTCTTGAGATTATGACTTCACTTGGTGCATAAATCCCAGTGCTCCTGTCTTGGATTAGGATAAATGGATCTGGAACTTCCCTAATCTTGATTCTATTGGCAACTGGGAGAACCTCACCAGTTCCATACAAAAATAAATCTATCTCGATTCCCATCTCTTTCTTCTTTATGAGATCCTCTTGAATTCTCTTCAAGAAAGGAAGAGGGAGGGCAAGAGAAATGTGTCTCTTGGCGTTTTTGATGGCGTCTTTTACATATTTTTCAAAGGTTATCTTGCTTTTTACAACGATTATGTTACCTATCTCCCCCTCTCCCGGGTTGTAAATCTCTTTCAACATTTCTTTTATCAAATTGACTTTTCTGATATACCTATGTTCAATCTCGGAGAAGACCTTTTCTGGATCAACTGCAATTACTTTTTTGGGTCTTCCACCGATTGTTATTACAAATCCTTTTCCCATGAGAGTTCTAATTACGTCATATATTCTTGGCTGGGGGACTTTTGAGAGAGTTGCAAGTTCACCAGCCGTTAATGGACCTTCCTTTATCAAAGTAAGGTATGCACTAACCTCATATTCGGTGAATCCAAGTTCTTTGAGGAGTTCTTTAAGCTCCTTTTCACTCATGCTATCCCTCAAATTATCGCTTTTCCGGTGTTCTTATCGAACACATGGATGTTATCTAAGTCGATTACTATTCTAACCTTACTCCTGACTTCAAGAGGTATGTGGCCTGGGAGCTTTACCTTTATGACATGACCGCTTCCTATATTGGCATGCACAATTGTATCTGTACCTAGAGCCTCAATGAAGTCAACTGTTCCTTCTATTGTTGTGCTTCTCTTTACGTGCTCCAGAGATGAGACACCTTCTATGGTCATATGCTCTGGTCTTATGCCGAAAACAACTGTTTTATCTGTATAATTCTCTAAAAGCTCTTTGAAGTCACTTGGCAGTGGAATTTCAAACCCTTCTCCCTCTAGGATGATGGAGTTTTCCTTTTCTTTAACACTTACCTCAAGTAGGTTCATCTCAGGAGCACCTATGAAGGTTGCGACGAATATTGAGTTTGGCTTCAAGTAAACTTCCGTTGGTGGTCCAACTTGAAGGAGCTTTCCTTGATTCATTACCGCTATTCTGTCGCCCATTGTCATAGCCTCAACCTGATCGTGGGTAACGTATACTGTGGTAACCTTTAATTTTGTTTGGAGCTTTTTGATCTCTGCCCTCATTGCGACTCTAAGTTTGGCATCGAGATTGGAAAGCGGTTCATCCATAAGCAAAACATCTGGCTCAACGACTATTGCTCTTGCAACTGCAACTCTTTGCCTTTGTCCACCGCTCAATTGAGCGGGATAACGATCTAAGAGCTCTTCAATTTGCAGAAGCTCTGCTGCCCACTTTACGCGTTTATCTATCTCATCTTTTGGAAATTTTTTGATTTTCAATGGAAAGGCTATGTTCTCATAGACTTTCATATGAGGCCAGACTGCATAGCTTTGGAAAACCATTGAAATGTTTCTATCTTTTGGAGGCAAATAAGTGACATCTCTATCTCCAAAGTAGATTTTGCCATCTGTTGGTAACTCTAAACCGGAAATCATTCTCAAGGTTGTAGTCTTTCCACATCCACTTGGACCCAAAAGTACTAAAAACTCCCCATCTTTAATTGTTAAGTCAATTCCATCAACAGCCTTTACCTTTCCCTTGTTAAAATATTTTTTTAGGTTTTCAAGCCTAACTTCCACCATATGAACACCTCACTTGAGTGATATTCCCCACATCGTGATTAGATACTTCCTTGCGAAAAACACGAAGAGCATTGCGGGCAATATCATTATGAATGCAGCAGCAAATTTGTAATATGCGGGAGTTGCTCCTCCAGTCGCTCCTGCTAGTAGTGACAGTATTTGGGCTGGTAGAGTCCTATTGTGTAATGTTAAGACTGCCGCCATAAATACCTCATTCCAAGACATAACGAATGTAAACATTGCCGCAGCAGCTAAACCTGGCAAGGCTAATGGTAAGGTTATTCTTAGAAATGAGCCAAACCTTGTGAGTCCAAACACCATTGCAGCTTCTTCATATTCTTTTGGAATTCCTACAAATATACTCGATGTTATAAAAATAACATAGGGGAGTGCAATTACTGTATGGGCTAGTGCTACGCCCAAAAGAGTATCTATTAAACGGAGCCTAATGTAAAGCTTAACGAGAGGAACCGCCATAATTGCAAGAGGGAAGACCTTTAAACCTACTATAGAAAGCTTTATTGAATCTCGCAGGGGAAATACAAATTTCGCTAAACTATAGCCTGCTGGAACACCCAAAATAAAGCTTATTGTAATAGTTAATAATGCAACAAGTATGCTATTTTTTATGCCTTTAAGAGCTCCTAAAGTTATTAAAACTGTCTTTATGTGGCTAACTGTAAAGCTATGGGGAATTATTCTATTGGGATTGTAGTACTCTGAAGAAGATGCAAATGCATAAAGTGCCGATATTATGAGAGGAATAAGTACCCATGAAACTACTATAAAAATTAGAGTATAAAAAATTGTTTGTTTTAATTTACGTTTTATCTCTTCACTCATGTTTTCACCTCCAGGTACTCAGCTTTCAAGAACTTAAGATACAGCGCTCCGAGGAGGATTGACAAGGTTGCTATAACCAATACATAAATTGACGCAACGCCATAGTTTTTTAGCTCTGTCATTTGATAATAAGCTTCTCCTGCTAAAACTGGAATATCTCTCCCCGCTAACACCCAGACTATACCAAAAATTTGCATTGACCAAATGGTTCTTATAAGTAAAACCGTTTGGAGTGTGGGCTTTAAAAGAGGAAAAATTATCCGCCTTAATTTTATCCAATAAGTTGCACCAAAGACCTCAGCCGCTTCTATATAATCCTTGCTTATCATTTGAAGTCCTGCTAAAATCATGACAAAAACCGGTGCAGTTAGTCTCCAAAGCTCGGCCAAAACTATTGCTAAGAACTCCATATTTCTAAATTGGTATCCAAAAAAGTAGATTGGACTATCAAGAATTCCAATATTTATTAAAACTTTATTCAAAAATCCATAAGGAGCAAGTATAGAATACCATATTAACCCACCTGCGACATCACTTATTATCAGGGGGATTATTAATGCATAAAGTGCTAGGTCTCTACCCTTAAAACCCTTATTCATTATGACGGCCAAAATAAGGGCTAAAGCTACTTGAATTGGGATAATCGCAACTGCCAAGGCAAGAGTATATTTTAAGGCCATTAAGAAATTACGATCAGTAAGGACTTTCAGAACTTGGATGTCGCTTTCTTTGAATATTAAAATAAAAGATTGTGTTAATGGATACGCAATAAAAAATACTAAATATGCAAGTGCAGGTAAAATTAAAAAATATGGAAGGAAGGACTTCCATTTCATGAAAGCTTCCTCCTTTATGGCAATTCTCCGCTCCACCCAGCTTCTTTAAATAGGGCTCTTAGCCTTTCTGCCTCCTCCTTCAACACCTTGTTCATGTCCTCATTCTCTAGAACTATTCTCTTGAAGGATTCTCTGTAAACATCCTTGAACGCTCCACCTTTTTCGCCTAGTCCGGGAATAAGCACATTAAGGGCATCTGGTGTAGTAAGCTGGTTTGTGACTCCAGTAGCTAAAATTTTTGCTGGTCCCTCGGGAAGAGCTTCACTTGCTTCTTTAACTGCTGGTAAAAAGCCTCTTTCAACAAATTTAACTTGGATATCTGGTCTTGTTAGGAAGTCAACTAATTTCCAAGCAGCTTCTGAATGAGGAGCACCTTTGGGAATTCCAACTCCAACAAATCCTGCAATAAAGCCTCTTCCCTTTGGTCCTGCTGGAACAGGAACAACAACAAATTGATCTGGTTTCTCAAAGAGGGCATCTTTGAACCTTGCTATGTGATCCCAACCAATCCATACTTCTTCTCTAAGCATTGGCTCACCTATGGCATCCCATGTTGTACTTGCTGGGTGCACGTATGGCCATAGCTCTTTGAGATACTCCCACATCTGTACTGCTTCTGGGCTATCAAAGTTCTTTACTTGTGACCCCGTGAAGGCAGGATACATGAAACCATGTAAGAACCTAACGAACAAACCTTTTACTCCTGCTGGGAATCCAACCTTGGGGGATCCAGTTTCTTCTTTAAGTTTCTTGGCCCAAGCCAAGAAGGCATCATATGTCCACTTGTCAGTTCCCTTAATCACATCCTCCTTTGTGAGTCCATCTGGGAGGTAGTCAAAGGCCTTCTTGTTGATTATCATTATATAGGTTCCACTCAAGAATGGGAGAAACTTTTGGTTTCCATTCATTTTTCCGTATTCTACGAATTTTGGAATAAATGTCCTTCCAGTTAGGGCTGGCATGCCATCCAAGTTCATTAAGAGTCCTGCTTCTGCAAGTTCACGCATAGCTACTTCTCCTTCAGTAACTAAATCAATGGTGACTTTCCCACTTTCTACTTCAGCCTTGAGTCTTGTTAATATTTGGTCGTGGGACATTGGAACAAACTCAACATCAATACCGGTTTCTTTTTTGAAGAGAGGTAATATCACCTCCTCGACAAATGCTCTCTCTTCGGGTGGATTGAGCTGTGATGAAACCCATATAAGTTTTGCAGGCGTAGTTTCTGTTTCTGTTGGTTGTTCTGAAGTTGTGGGTGTTGTTTCTTCCTTACTTACACACCCACTTGCTACAACAGCAAAGGCTAAAACTCCAATCAAAAACAGGCTAAGTACTGCCCTTTTCATTGGTCATCACCTGCAACATGTTATCACAAAATATTATGCATATGGGATATATAAATCTTATGATATAAACCACTTTTTGTAGTTGTATTTAAAAATACAAAAAATGAAAAAAACTCAGAGTTTAATAACCTTTCCGGTTTTTGAAGACTCGTAAGCGGCTAGAATTATTTCTAAGTTCTTTTTGGCAATTTCTCCTGTAATTGGTGGCTCTTTATCTTCTATTATTGATTCTAGGAATGAGTTCACAATGCCGCTAACATCAGCTCTTTCCCAGTATATTTTTTCCGCTCTATCTTGATATATGGTAAAGTCGGGATATGCAGTTCTGATATCAAGAAATCCTTCTTTTCCAAGGATGTAATATTTGATTTCCAGTCCATATGAATACCCCTTTGGATTCCCCCACCCAGCATTAAGAACTGCCATGACACCATTTTTGAATCTCAGCACTGCAGTGCCTATGTCATCTACAGGGAGTCCATAGATTTTTGAGCCTATGTCCGCGTAAACGCTTTTAGGTTCGCTGTTTATAAGCCAGAGTAAGGAATCCACTCCATGGGGTGCAGTATCCATGAATCCACCGCCGCCTGCCTTTTTAATGTCTAGGAACCAGCTCATGTCTAGGCCTTCAAGGAATATCGGGGGCTTTACGTACTCTGAGATTGAATATATATACTCCAGATCTCCTATTTCTCCAGCTTCTATCATTGCTTTTGCCTTTCTGAGAGGTGTTGTAAACCTTGGATTGAATGGCACCATGAGCTTTACACTGGCTTTTTTAGCCGCTTTGATAATCTCGTCGGCATCTTCGAGAGTTAGAGCGATGGGCTTTTCTAGGAGTATATGCTTCCCTTCCTCGGCAGCTCTTATAGCAACTTCTTTGTGTCTGTAAGTTTCAATTGCTATGTAAACCGCATCCACCTTCTTGTCTTTGAGAAGAGCTTCGTAATTCTGGTAGAATTTTGCCTTCAGCTTTTCTGCTTCGGACTTTGCTACATCTCTATTTGCCCCATCTCCTGAGATTGCGTAAAGCTTCGCTTTGGAGTTGGAGGCAAAAGTGGTTCCGTATCTTAACGCATGTGGATGGGCATAGCTGATTATTCCAACATTTATCATTCTATCACCCCCTTGAACTCCAAGGGTTCTTCTCTCCTTGCGGACTCTATTGCCACCTCTGCCATTTGAAGTGCTATTAGTGCATCTTTTGCAGTTATCAATGGCTTTTCTTTGCCTATTATTACTCTGAAGAAGTGCCTTAACTCTGTTTCAAATGCCTCGGGGAATGCTGAAAGCAATGGTGAGAAGCGCGGCATTTCAAAGTGGCTCTTTACTACTCCAACCACTGGTGTATCTAGAGGTGTATATCTTATCCTTCCATTCTTCCCCAAAATGTCTAGGTGGTGATAAAAGACTCCATAGCGTGCGGGATAAGAGTAAGCCCAGCTTACTTCTGCTAAGCCGGTTTTTCTTCCCTCGAACTGGATCATCATGACAAAGTGATCGTAAGTATTGTTGAGTTTTGCCCCTTTCCTTATAGCTTTCCCAATTCCAAGGATTTTCACAGGTTCACTTTCAAAGTACCACCTTAGAAAGTCTGTAACGTGAACGCCTAAATCTATTGCAACGCCTCCCCCTTTATTGGGCTTCCAGTACCATGCTGTCTCTGGAAATGGTAATCTTTGAACTTCTGCCTTTCTTATCTGCATTGGTACTATGTTCCTCTTTTTTATGACTTCCTTTATCTGCACCCACCGCTTGTCAAATCTTCTTGTATGGCCAACCAAAAGCCACAATCCTTCTTTTTCTGCAGTTTTGATCATCTTTTGAGCCTCTTCACTCGTAAGAGCTATAGGTTTTTCCACAATTACATGTTTACCGCTTTTTAGAGCCTTTATAGCAAGTTCAGCGTGAGTGTACGTAGGCGTTAGAATTTCAACAACATCCAAATCCAAATCCAAAAATTCGTCCAAATTAGTGTAGGCTTTTGCATTGAACTCTTTTGCTGCTTCTTTTGCCTTTTTCTTTTTGATGTCCATGCAAGCGACAACTTTTACTTCTTTTAGATTTTTAAGGGCGTTTTTATGGGCTAGGTGGAATATATTTCCACATCCTATTATCCCAACTTTCAGCTTCCCCATTGGGATCCCTCGTGGTTACTACACACCAAAAGGTATTTAAGCGTTTTCATTTTAAACCACTATGAATAGTTGTATCTTGGTGATGGGCGATGAAAGTCATTGTGGGCATTCCGAGCTATAACAACGCCAGTACAATTGGATATGTTGTTAAACAGGTTGCAGAAGGGCTAAAGAAGTATTTTGGAGGAGGATTAATTATTAATTCAGACGGCGGAAGCACCGATGGTACGAGAAAAGTTGTCATGGAAACTCCCGTTCCCCAGGGAGTTGAAGTGAGGAGCGTAGTTTACAGGTGGCCAATACCAGGAAAGGGCAGTGCCATGAAAGAAGTCCTAGAGATAGCAAGGGATGAGGGTGCTGAGGTAGTAGTGTTTGTTGACAGCGACCTAAGAAGTATCACCCCAGAGTGGATCTACAAATTCGCCAAGCCAATTGAGGAAGGATATGATTTTGTTGCTCCGCTCTACATAAGACACAAATATGATGGTACAATAACAAATAACATCGCTTATCCAATGACGGCATCTCTCTATGGGTACAACGTTAGACAGCCAATAGGAGGAGACTTTGGAATCAGTGCAGAGCTTATAGACATCTATCTTGGCGATGAAGAAATTTGGAAAAGCGATGTAGCGAGGTTCGGAGTGGACATATTTCTAACAACTACTGCAATAGCGGAAGGTTTCAAGGTAATCCAGACGGTGCTTGGAGTTAAGATCCACGATCCAAAGGATCCAGCAGCTTCATTGGGCCCTATGTTCAATCAAGTTGTGGGAACTCTCTTTATGTTGATGCAGAAGTATGAGTATAAATGGAGAAATGCAAGAGAACTAAAATCTGTCCCTGTTTTCGGGGAGATGGAAGTTAGAGAACCAGAACCCGTTAAAGTCACTTTGGAATTGCTAAAGGAGAAGGCAAGGAAGCTTTTTGAAGAAAATGAAAAGATTTTGGAGAAAGCACTCTCAAAAGAAACGTTTGAGGAAGTTAGAGAAGCCTTGAAGACGTTTGACTTCGATGACGTCCTTTGGAGTCATGTTCTCTTTGATGGAGCTGTGGCATATAAGAAAGGAATACTCAAAAATGCTGAACCCCTAGTGCCGCTCTACTTTGCAAAAACTGCAGACTTCGTGGAAAAAACAAAAGACATGACAACAGAGGAGGCAGAAAAGTTAGTTCTAAAGAGAGCAGAGACATTCTTGAAGGAGAAGGATTATCTTTTAGAGAAATGGGAGTGAAGCTCCATTTTCTCATATACTTTGCTTTCTTTTAGGAGTTTCTCAGCCTTCCACTTTGGGTTCTCATTATGCTCATCTCATAAAAGCCCTCAAGGTTTCCCAGAACTTTTGGCTGCCATAGTCCAAATAAATAACTTCTTTTGGTTCCAATTTTCGTTTTAGGTCTATGCAGAGGATGTTGATAACCCTCCCCAGCCTTTTGAATGTTCTATCTCCTTCGAGAACTGCCAGCATAAACTCTTCGATAGTTGACCTTTTGCCCTCCCACATATGGGCTGAGCTCTATCTTGGTCCCGATTATCGGTTTTTCCGACTTTAAGGCCTTTCTTACTTTTGTTGTAGCTGAAAAATGGGGAGCTTGTCTTTGAAACAAAAGGGGTAAGCCATGAAGAGGGATTAGAAAGATGGCAAGTGTTTGGCATATGTCTATTGCTTTTGCTATGTCTCATATTTCCCCGGTAAAGAGGAACGGAAGATTGCACCGATAATTTCCTGAACCACATCATCCCATCCAAGTTTATCGGGCTTATTTTTCTTATCCAGCTTCGCCTATATCTCATCAATCTGTTTGGAGAGCTTTGTCATATTCTCATTTAGCCTTTTGGGTTCACTTTCCATTTTTCATGCTCAGCCACTCTGGGGTCAATCATCTCTTCAGCATTGGATTCACTCATCATCGCACTATTTGAGTTATAAAAACTCATATAAAGCTTTTTATTTTTTCTGCGCCAAAAGTGTCTATGGCGAGTTAGTATGGAAGAAGTTCTTCTCTTACTTATAGCGGGACTTGGAGGTTTCATAGGTTCTTTGATGAGTGGGGGGAGTATGGTGACCTTTTTTATTCTTACGCTCCTCAATATTCCCGCAAAAACTGCTGTGGGAACATTAAAAATGGTTATTGCAGTATTAACCCTTGTCTCTTCTCTCACCTACCTTAAAGCGGGCATCTTAAATTTGAGAATGGCTTTGCCTATGGTGGTCTTTTCTCTAATTGGTTCATACATTGGAAGTGTTCTTCTGATGGGCATGTCCGAAGAAACCGCCAACTTTGTAGTAATGCTGTTTCTCATAATGGGGACGTATTTTACGTTAAAAGAGCCGCAAGGAAAACCAATATTTAAAGGCAAATTGCATCAATCCATTATAGGGCTTGCAATTGGCATTTACATAGGTGTTTTAGGAATAGCATCAACACTTGTAGTTATTTCTCTCTTAAGGATGTTCTTTAGACTGGATCTTTTAAAGGCAAACGCGATGGCAAAGGTTATAATTTTCTTGAACAACCTTGTTGCCTTTGTAAACTATGCAGAAAATGGCAACGTCGACTATTCCATTGGAATGCTCTTGATTTTTCCTGTTATTGCAGGTTCATGGTTAGGTGCTAAAACTGCCCTTAAAATGGATCCCAAGTATCTCAAAGGAATATTCGTTGGTATTTCTCTGCTAACCCTGATTAATCTTTTGAATAGACTAAGCAAACCTTAATAAAATTCAAAGTTGAGAAGATAGAGAGGTGATAAATATGAAGAGGACTTTAAGCTTTGTAGTTGTATTGTTGGTTTTCCTCTCTATTGGAGGAATTGTCAGTGCGTACAGCTTTTCAATAGACTCAACAAACGCCGTTATCGTGCTTCCCACTACCAAGGTTGTGAACAATCAACCTCTTCACATAAACGAAGATGCAATCGCAGGGGCACGGCTTGGTGCGTTTCTAGTTCTTAAGGGAATAAAACCGAGTACATATTCCACATACCTCAGCGTCCCTGTGACATACAGAAGTGTCGTTATTCCGGATAATGACCAATATTATAAGCTAAGTGAAACCGACATGCCTGACGTAGGCTTGATCCTTGGGGAAACTCCGGAGGGAGATAAAATTGTCATTGCAGTGAACTTCTCCAAGGTCTCCTACAATTCAACGTCAAAAAAAGCTCAATTTTGGGATAGAAGCGTGGAGATAATATTCAATGAGAACACGACCCCACTAAGTCTCGGTGGAGAAAACTCAAAACTTGTATCAACAGTTGAAGATGGGAAAGATACCCTCTATATATACTCCTACGAAGAGAAAAGCGATTCGAAGTCTCTTGAAAGCACTGTGACGATAAACGGCTGGAAGATTTACTTTCATGATATTGACACTGAGCAGAAGAAAACTCTTGTGGAGATAACTTATCCGAGCGGGCTAGAAAAGACCCAAACGCTTTACAAAGAGAAGTATTACGTCATGTATGTAGATTCGCAAGGCCAAGAGGATTTTGAGGTTTACGATGCCTACCCGAGTGGGAGGATTGAGACTTTGTTGGAAGATGGTGCTCAAAAGGTTCTTGTGTTTACTCCTTCCGACTTCTTCATAGGTATTGGAGGCACCAAGCAAGTGACCTATGAGTATGAATACTATGAAAAAACAATAAAATACCAAGATGCGGATGTGTATAAGGGACAATGGGTCTGGGATATTGATCCCTCAAATTACATATTCACGCTGTACCTTCACGTTGACCCTGACAACGGTTTCCCAGTCGTAATCTTGGGAGATGAAGAAGCTTTGAGCCTTCCTATGTTCGATCTTGACATCTTGCCAGTATTTGAAAAAGATGATAATGGAGCTATAACAGGAATAACGGGCTATAGGTTTTTAAGAACCGTAACAGTCAAGAAAAAGGTCACAGTAGAAACAACAAAGGCCGATGTTGTAAGCGATGTCAATTCCCTTATAATAACGGACGAGGAGCTCTCAAGCCTTCCAAATGACAAACACGTGATAATAATAGGGGGATGGGTCAGCAACAAAGCTTGGAAAGTCTTAGAGCAAAACTACGATTCGGCAACAATAGAGGGTCTCAAAAACGAGGTAATGAACAAAGGTTATGTGCTCGTGATTTTAAACAATCCAAGCAATCCGGACTTTAAAGTTATAATACTAGCAGGGAAGGATTATATCCACACGAAGAAAGCTGTGGATGAGTTTATGTCTAAAGCTTAATTTCCCCTTAATTTTTGAAGAGTGCTTATTTTACCGTGCTCTGATTATAGCACCGATTAGAATATCTCTTCTTATTTTATCCGTTTTGGACGTGGCGAGAGTATATTTAAGCTTTTCTGCTCCATTTCAATAAGCTTATAAACGCTATGATGTATAATCAACTATGCTTGGAAGCTACAACAGAGATGCGAAGCTACTAATAGCAGCCAATGCGGCCGGGCAGTTATTCCTGCAGTTTTCCATATTCATAATGCCTTTTATCTTAGGGCTTTGGGTTATGGAATAGATGAAATGGGAATCTTCTTCTCAATCCGAACCTTCGTTGATGAGGATTTCTCTATAAGCTTTGGTGTTGGGACAATTTTAAATGCTTTGGGAGTCTTAATTGCTGGTTTTGCCCTCAGATTTCTTTGTGGAGACTTATCTCCGCTTTAGACAAACACTGCCCATTATAGTGGGGTTTCTTTGCTCAACAGCTCGTGATGGGGTTTGCTTCTTTTGCTCTTCCAAAGTTCGTGGATAAAATTGGGCCAGTAAAGACAATAATCTCTCTTTCAGAGTGTTGCCGCTTTTCTCTTTGGAGTTTTCCATCATTAGAGCTCTTCCTCTTGGCGGCTTTTGTTTATATAATCCGCTCGATCCTTATGAATATAGTGTGGCCAATAAACGATGCATTTATGATGGGGTTCTTTACAATCGAAGAGAAGGCAACGGCGGCAGGGGAGCTTTTTCCACATTTATGAGAAGGCTGGGGAATTATATTGGGGTGTGCTGTTTTCGCTCTCACTAAGCTATCCCTTTTATGCGACAGCAACCCTTTACCTCTCGAAAGCCTCGCCCCTTCAGGGCGGGGATGCGGTAAATCATCCAACAACCCTTGGACGACCGAAACCCTTTTAATCTCTTACAACGTAATAGGGCCTCGAAGAGGCCATCAAAGGGCAACCCGATGAGATGAGGAGTTTCACGTTACCCTCCACCATTGGAGGGAAGACGCCGTCAGGCGTCCTTTCAAAACTGCCTCTCGGCAGTTGAAAACTCTGGAGGGTGGCCTTTAAACCATAACCCCGAGTCGCTCTGCGGTAGGGGTAATGGGTTTAAGACCGGGCCTGCGGGCTGAACCTCATGAGGATGAGCCCGCAAACCTCCCCGCCAATGCCGAGGGGTCAACCCGAACCCTCACCTTTCACGGAGGGGAGGAGGTCAGGTAGGAGCTCCCTTAATATTCTACTTCTTCTTTGCCAGATATAACAAGGTTTAAGCGTTTCGACAAGTTTATAAACGGAGGAAAAAAAGAAAAAAGTGATGTTGCAGAACTACAGAGGGTTCAGCAAGGACGCAAAACTTGTTATTGTTTATTCATTTCTGGGTTGGTTAGGCAGCAATATAGCGTGGTTTATTCTGCCATTTTATTATTCTTCCCTTGGGATGAGTTTCTCTGAGATAGGAGTTCTTTTCTCAATCTCTACTTTAGTCGAAGCCATAATTCTTTTAGTTTCAGGCCATGTTAGTGTTAAATTGGGCTATAGAAGAGCTATATTGTTTTCTGTGAGCATGTTTTTCATTGCAAGAGTCCTTCAAGTGTTTATTCCGAAATTTTGGGTTTTTGCCGTTGCATCCGTAATATTGGGAGTGGGAATGGCCCTTGAAATGCCTGCTTTGATGTCTTTATTGAGTGAGGAGGCAAGTGAGGAGAAGAGACATTATCTCTTCAGTTTAAATGCCGCATTAGGAACTATAGGCTCTGCACTGGGAATGTATTTAGGTGGAGCTTTACCAAACTTTTTTGATGGGTCAAATCCTTATAAGATGACTCTTTTAGTTGCTACTCTGCTACTTCCACTTCAGGCACTTTCCATCTTTTTGGTTTCCCCGGTTTTGAAGAGAGAAGAGAAGAAACTTAAACTTGAAAAGGAGTTAGTAATTAAAATTGCCAAGTTCTCTCTTCCTTCGGCATTAATAGGCCTAGGAGCTGGTGTCACGATACCTTATGTTGGATTGTGGTTCAATAAGCGCTTTGGAACCAGTTTAGAAAATATTGGTGGTCTTTTTGCCATTCAAGAGTTTATAATGGGAATTGGAATGTTTACTCTTCCCATGATATCTGACAAAATTGGGAGTGTTAAGACGATAGTTGGCTTTAATGGAAGTGCGAGCTTATTAATATTTGTGATGCCATTCTCTCCATCTTTTCCGATTGCAGCGGTGGTATATACCATTAGAACGATCTTAATGAATATAGTAAATCCGATATGGGATGCCTTCATGATGCGTTTTTTCACCACGGAAGAAAGATCGACGGCTATAGCCTTAAGGAGCTTTGCATGGACAACTACTCATGCTCTCGGACAGTTTATGGGTGGCAGAATATTTGATATTTCTTTAACTTGGCCCTTCCTCATAACTGGAGCACTCTATGGTCTCTCTATGATTAGCTTCTGGATGCTTTTCGCAAAGGAAGAATGAAAAGAAAGAGTTATAAGCTTAGGCAAGTTGGTCTCATTAGATGAGAATAATGCTAATTTTGCAAGAGGTGTGAGAGATGGCAGTTAAGGACTGCCCGGAGTGTCACGGTAGTGGAAAAGTAAAAAGTGGTGAGAAGGAGTGTGAGGTCTGCAAAGGATGGGGTTATGTTCCAGCAGATTTTAAGATAGGTGATAAGCTCAAAGGTTACCGCAATCTGGATTACTTTGGTGTGGAGGAGGAAGTTGATGAGATCCCTTGTCCAGAGTGTCATGGGAAAGGGGTTGTCCCTGTTTATGATACCTGCCCAACATGTGGAGGAACCGGAAGGGTTTTAGCTTGTGATATTTGTGGAAAGGTTAAGGAGCCCTGGGAACCTGGAATGGAGACTTCGTGGGTATGTCCGGAGTGCGAAAGGAAGTATAAGGTGGTTTACGTTCTTGATAAGACTTGTAACTATGAGGATGTTGAGATTGGTAAGGTTTACAAAGGTGTCATAGAGAGGGTAGAGCGCTTTGGAGTGTTTGTAAAGCTTAATCCACATGTTACAGGGCTGATAAAAAGGAAAGACCTTCTTGGAAAGAAAGAATACACCCCTGGAGAGGAAGTTCTTGTCCAGGTTTTAGATGTCAGACCTGAAAAGAAGGAGATAGACCTTATAGAATCTGCTTTGAGACACTACAAGGAGATAGTCGTTAGGAAAGAGCTTCCAGTCACAGATATTGGAGCATTAACCAAGGAAATGGCAGGAAAAACCGTCAGGATTAGGGGTAAGATAACTCAAATACAGGTGACAGGTGGTCCAACGGTCTTCACAATAACGGATGGAACGGGTATAACCTGGGCAGCTGCCTTTGAAGCTCCCGGTGTTAGGGCCTATCCTACTATTGAAGTTGGGGACATAGTGGAGGTCATTGGAAAGGTCTCATTCCACGCGGGAGAGATTCAAATAGAAATAAGTGACATGTCCCGTCTCTGGGGCCCAGATGCAGCAGAGGTTAAGAAAAAGATAGAAGAGGAGCTTAACCAAAGGGCGCAACCTGAAGACGTTGGATTTTTAGTTGAAAGTGAGGTCTTGGAGAAGCTTAAACCAAAAATTATGAAAGCCGCGTTTATAATAAGAAAGGCGATATTTGAGGGAAGGCCCATAATAGTGAGACATCACGCAGATACGGATGGATACAGTGCTGGTTTAGCCCTTGAATACGCTATAGTGCCCCTTCTTGAAGAGATTTCTCCTGATCCACAAGCTAAGTGGAAGTTCTTTAAGAGAAGACCAAGCAGGGCTCCGTTTTATGAACTTGAAGACGTTCTCAAGGACATAATCTTTATGATAGAGGATCATGAGCGCTTTGGAGACCCGCTTCCGCTCCTTGTGATAGTCGATAATGGAGGAACAACAGAGGATATTCCGGCTTACAAGCGTATAAAAGCCTATGGTGTCCCAATAGTTGTTATTGACCACCATGATCCAAGGGATTTCATCAGCGAAGAGAAAGCAGCAGTTGATGAATACGTAGATGTTCACGTTAATCCCCATTTAGTAAAGAGAGGATATTATGAGCTAACAGCTGGAATGCTCGCCACGGAAATAGCCAGATTTATCTACCCACCTGTTGAAGAGAAAATAAAGCATCTTCCCGCTATAGCTGGAACCGGAGATAGGAGTGACGCTCCAGAGTTTCAGCAGTACCTCAAAATAGCCAAAGAAAGTAAAGGGCTTGAGGAAGAAGACCTAAAGAAAATAGCGGAAGTAATTGATCATGAAGCCTATTACTGGAAGTTCATGGATGGACACGGCATTATAGATGAGCTTCTTCTCCTTACTGGCAATCTGCAGAGGCACAGAAAGCTAATAGATTCAATCTATCCCGAGGTGAAGGCAAAACAGGAGAAAACCCTTAAGGCCTCTCTGCCTCACGTTAAGAGCATTGTACTGCCCAACGGGATAAGGTTCAATACAATTGATGTGGAGCTATATGCTCCAAAGTTTGAATATCCATCCCCAGGGAAGCTGAGCGGACTGATTCATGATTACTTTAAGGAGCAGTATGGAGAAGATTCTCCAATTTTAACCCTCGCTTATGGCCCAGATTTTGCGGTTGTCAGAGGAAGCGACGGGATGCAGGCTTATAGTTTTGACCTCAACGAGATAATAAAACTACTCCAGGAAAAGCTCCCTGATGCTGGAGTGGAAGGCGGTGGTCACAGTTTTGCAGGTTCAATAAAGTTCTTCGAGGGCAAGAGAAAGGAAGTTCTTGAAGAGTTTGCAAAGCAAGTGGTAAAGCTAAAGAAGAACACATAATCTGGCTCTGTTAACTTATTGTTGGTATAACGTATTGCGGATAAACAAAGTGCCAAAGGTAATTTGAAGAAATCTTTAGTTTCTTTTATCCGCTGTTATATGAAGTCGCGAGCTCATCTTCTAGGTTATGTAAGCGAAATCAAGCCAGCAACCCTTGTAAGGCCTCGCGGCGAAGAGCTACAAGTTGATTCTTTGTGCAAAGTCCTTAGCCGAATGGAATTAGTGTTTTCTTTTCCCAGTCCTTCGAATAACATTCAATGTTTTTAACTTTGGGTTCTAGTTTTTCGGTCAAAATATCAATTGGAGTTGCTGAAGTATCTCTTTTCTCAATCTCTACGCTTATTCTCTCAAATTTCTCCTCTCCATTCTCCAGCCATTCCCTACATACTACAGGACTGGCAATATAGATTGTATTATCCCTTAAGTCTAAATCCCCGACAGGACCTTTGAGCAAATAGAAATCAATAAGATCGCCATTTTCACTAAACACGAAAAGCACATAGTTGCTTACCCAGGCGATGAATCTTTTCCCATTTTTTATAATCTTACCCTCTGCTACATAGTGGTCTGCTGGATATGTTGCATTTATAATTTCAGCCCATAGGACTTCTCCATCTCTGCTCAGCTTGGCAAAGAATGGATGAACTTCTTCATATGGTGGTGGTTCGCGGAGATGCTCATGGGCAAACCCAGCAACGTAAACATTTTCTCCAGCATAAACTGCATATAGTTCTATGGAATACTTCGGAAGTTCTTCAAATTCTGGGATCTTCTCTCCCTCTTTCTCGGCTAATTTCCTCTTTTCTTCTGGTATCTCAACTTTTCTTTTTATCTTCTCTTTAGATTTTAAGGAGACAGCCCATTCAAGCTTGCCGTCCTTGCTGAGCTTGATAATTTTGTTTCCTTTTGTTAAGTATATTCCATCGGACACGGAAATATCATTGTTCCAAGGCTCTCCAGATATGATACCTTTTAATACTACAGCCCAAATTACATTTAGATCCTTATCTGTTTTCACCACTCCGCCTCTCGTGTTAAAGTAAAGAAATTCTCCATCGCTTTCAATGTCAAACACGTTTAGATAGTCTTCATACTCAACAGGGATAGGGTTCTCTCTTGTTCCTTCGTAGCCAACTCTCTTGATCGCAAGATTCTTTATCCATGCAATCTTGCCATCTTCAATCTTGGCAATCTCTACACCTGCAGCGTAAATACTTCCGTCGAGGTACTTCAAAACATTTGAAATCCATAAGTCCTCATCAAGCGTCAGATTCCAGCCGTTTATCATTTTAATGTATGGGCCTCCTCTTTCAGTGCAGTTCTCAATAAATCCAAACACGTATACGCCGTTGTTTGCAGAAATTTTCCTTCCTTCAACAATCTCGAATCTGTACTCTGAACTTTCAAATTTCATTTTTGAAGATTGTAATACGTAAAGGCTGGCTGCAAAGATTATTGCAATGCATACCAGCAGGAGCATTCTATTCATTTTGTCACTTCCGTTTTTTAATTTTTAAACTTATTATTTGATGTACCTGCAATTTTTGATAACGTTTTTGGTATTTACGAAGTTTTGCCTTGCAAAACTTGGGCTCTAAAAGAGGCACATCCTTCTCTTGTTCGAGAACAAAAGCACCGAGCAAAGCGAAGAGTCGCACTCTCATTTTTTACTTTGAGCAAGCTCTTTTATCGTTTCGTAAGTCTCAAATTCTGGAGCTAGAGCATCATAAGTTTTTAGCTTACCGAAAGATAAAATCCTTGCATCCTGACCCATAAATCCACCGTGAACCGGATAGACAAAGATTATTCCTTTCTTTGAGAAAAATTCATCCGCTTTCCTTAAAAACTCTCTTTGCTCCTCTTTGCTCAACTCCTGAGAGAAAACTCCCAAAGGCGTGTTTGTAGTTCCAGCCCAGTCAAGTACAGCCAAAATTTTTGCTTTGGGAAGCCTTTTCTTTATTTTTGAAACAATCTCATCCCATCTTTCTTCATCCAAGGCAAGATTTCTTACCTCTTCTACTGTTGGGGTAACAAGAACAAAGTCCAAATCTGGCGTATAATTAGGAAAGTCAGTAAAGGTTCCAAAACTGCAAAGGTAAATGTACTCTCCTTTTTTCTTTCCGTAATCTCTAATCTCTTTTATTAAATAATCAATTGCTTCTAAACTATCTTTTACTGCTGGATGTTTAGGATTTTTGGTTATCTTTGCTAAAATTCTTGGCTGAGCGAAAAGCATATCCAAAAATAATCCGTTAACGCCAGCATCTATCTGCCTTTTTGCCCAACTTAAATAAAGCTCTTGAAACTCTTTATTTGTTACATCTGGAAAATAACCATATTTACCCGTTCCGCCTTTTTCTTGAGCCAATTCCTGCAATTTTTCCTTTGAGAAGTTGATTCCCCATTTTTGGGGATCTAAAGTCATCTGCCAAGTTTCATTTTGAGAATAGGTTTTTCCCGTTATTGGATTCTTTTCTTCAAAATTAATCCTTTGAGTGGGAATTGCTCCAAACCAATACTTAATTTCTGGCAAATCTTTTTTGAGTTTTCTTAAAGTCTCTTCAAGCTGCTGATAAGTATGCCCTGCCTGATATACCGGACTATTTGAAGGGAGGGACTCTGGAGTTGGAGTCCATCTCCACCATATTCTGAAAACCAGATCAGGCTTTGTTTCTTTTAAAATCTTTACCAAATCATTATAGGTTCTTATTTTTGAAGGATGATAGATGCCATCTGTTATTCTTTCATAAAGGATCGCAACCCTAATTTGTGAAAGATTTTGCACTTCTATAAGCTTAATTTCTAAAATCTCAATTGGTTTTCCCCACATTTGAATTGTGGCAACCTTTTTTGGCTTCGCTTTAAACCAAACTCTCAATCCCTCTTTCTTGAATTTCTCTGGCAAATTCAAAGGCAAATATTTCTCTCCTTCATCAGTTATAATTCCATAGAAACCCTTTTCCAAAGAAATATATTTTATGGTTCCATTTGCGAAAATTACTTCTTTTTTAAAGGAAGTTTCTTGAAGCTTCCAACCTATCAGAAAGATAGAAACAAGCAAAATTCCCACTCCTGCAGTAATCAGGATTTTATTTTTATCCAATGTTCGTCACCGTTAGTAGCTCTTAAGATTTTGTTCTTCATCTTTATAATTTATTGCTTCCTTATTTTTAATCTTTCTAATGTGGGCTTGCAGTTTTGGACAACATTTTGCAAATGAAGTGTCATAAGCATTTGAACGAAATGAGTGAGGCTAATGAAGTTATTTACGCTCTTATAGGCAAATTCACCGAAGGAATAAAGGTTAGGAAGTACTCCTGCCAAGCAGGCAAGGCTTATTTTTCACCTCACCAGCAATAAGTCAACAGAACCCATAATCTTAATCCTTTTATATCTTCGTTTATAATTTCTTCTGGTGATGTCCATGTACATGGCAGAGTTCAAACTCAGATATGGAGAAATGAAATGGTACGTGAGGAGAATCGTTGAGGCTGATTCTTTTGAAAAGGCCAAAGAACTTGCAGAGCGTTACGTTAAAGCTATAAACAAAGGGGAAGTTATCTGGGAGCTCAATGACATCTACGAGGTGGAAAAGCCCCTAACGATAACTGAAGAAATGGTGGAGAAGCTCGAAAAAGCCATCTAGCCCTCTATTTCATCAGCATAATTTGTGTGCATTATCTTTTTCACTTCTTCAACGTTTTTTGCGTGCCCTAAGGCCCACATGAGCTTTGTTACTGTTGTTTCTTTTGTCATATCCTTTGCCGGAATAATTCCCGCCTCAAGAGCTTTTCTTCCAACCTCATATTTGTTCAAATCGACACCATCATAAAGAGCTTGTGTGGTCATCACCACTGGAATTCTTGGTGTAATCTCCCTTATCTTCTCCAAAATGTTTCTTTTTCTGTAAGGAATTCCTCCTGCACCGTAACCTTCGAGCACTATTCCTTTGTATCCGGCTTTTACAAGGATATCTATTGCATCTCCATTCAGCCCGGGAGTGAGTCTAATGAAGACCACTCTTGGGTCGTATTTTGTGTCAAGCACTGGTTCTCCTTTGGGTTTGAATTTCTTTTTGGGAGGGTTGTAGATGACTTCTTCTCCTTTTACATAAGCAACATTGGGATAGTTTATGCTCATAAAGGCATTTAATCCCAAGGCTCTTATTTTTGAGGTTCTACAGCCGAGCATTATTTTATCCATAAAAGCCACGAAAATTCCGGAAACACCTTCCATTGCGAATCTTATACCTGTTTTTAGATTTCTTGGAGCATCGCTTTCCTTCTCAGTAACCGGGCGCATTGAACCGGTTAAAACGACAGGTTTGTCAACGTTTCTAATCATAAACGTCAACATGGAGGCGGTATAAGCTAAAGTATCGGTGCCGTGTGTTATGACTATCCCATCATAATGTTCTAGCGCTTTGTATGTCTCTTTTGCTATTCTTTCCCAGTCTTCGGGCTGGATAAGAGTACTGTCGATATTCAAAATGTCCATTGTGTCTATCTCATAGCCGTTCTTCAATCTTATACCAGCTTTTTCAAGAATCTCATCTATTGTAAGGATGCTTTTAAATCCGACATTAGTTTTTGCACTTGCTATCGTTCCTCCCGTCCCAATGATTAGGATTCTTTTCATTATTCTAAGCCCCCCTGCTCTCTGCTTTCTTTTTTTCCACTCATAGCTTTTTAGTCTTTCTGACAAAAATCCATGTTTTATCCTAACCAATCTTGACATATATTCAACTAAAGGCGAAAAATAAAAGAAAATTGACAGGTATTAGTCTTTAACAAGGGAGGCCATAAGAAGCATCGCTAGGAGATTTACAGTTGCTGCATAGATAAAGCCCACTTTTAGAGAGTACGTCTGCCATAAATACCCGACTATTACAGATGCAGGAAAAACAAAAATCCCAAAGACCGTATGGTATGCCCCTATTACAGTTCCCTTCTCGAATTCTCCGGCTAGGTCTGCCATGTAAGCCCTTGGAATTGTGTCTTCAATAGCTATATAAACTCCGTAGAACACAAAAGCGAGGAGAAGCATCGACAAGCTTTTGGAGTATGCAAAAAGAAGCGATGCTAATGCTGCTACTCCAAATCCCACTGTTATAACAGCTTTTTTGCTGACCTTATCTGAGTAATAACCTATTGGATATGCTGAGAGGGCGTAGATTGCATTAAATACCGCATAAAATCCCAATCCTTGGAGAACGCTGTATCCAAGCTCCTTGGCTTTCCATAGGGTAAAGGCATAGCTATATCTTCCAAGAGCTGCCAAAGCAACAATCACTAGGAACATTCTAAGGTTTCTGCTTTTTAAAGCAGAGATCCCCTTTATCTTCTTTTTAACCTCCTCTCCCTTATCTTTGACTAGGAACAGCACAATGAGAACCCCTATGGTGCCAGGAATCGCTGAAAGCAGGAATACATGGCGATATGCCCTCTCTAGGGGGTAGCTTTTCAGAAACGCCAATAATCCCATGGCAACCAAAGGGCCCGCTACGGCTCCAAGGGTGTCCATCATCCTGTGGAAGCCGAAAGATTTGCCGCTTTTTCCTTTTTCACTTGATTCCGCTATTAAAGCATCTCTTGGAGCTGTTCTTATACCCTTCCCAACTCTATCCAAAACTCTAAGCGTTAAAAAGTCCCACCATGAGCGTGTAAATGCCAGAGCCCCTTTTGAAATTGTTGAGAGGAGATATCCAAGGGCGACAAAGATTTTTCTTTTTCTGAATAAATCACTTACATAACCAAAAACAACTTTAAAAAGGGAGCTTAGACTCTCTATGAGCCCCATTATTGAGCCACTTGCCGCTTTTCCGACCCCTAAGATGTCAGTTAAGTAAGTCGGTACTATAGGTGCTATCATTTCACTGCTCATATCGTTGAGAAAGCTGACAATGCCAAGGAGAAAAACGTTCCAGCTTATTCCAAAGATTTTCCTTTCTTCCATTTTTCATCACCTAGGATTTCCGTGCAGAGCTCTTTAACTTTCTTTTTTCCTTCTTCTAATACTTTAATGCCCTCCTGGGTTATCTCATAGAGCCTTACTCTTTTTCCATTCCGAACCTCCCATCTGCTCTTAAGGAGTCCAGTTTTTTCCATTTTTTGAAGCAAAGGGTAAAGTGTTCCAGGACTTACTTTGTAGCCGTGAGATTCGAGCTCTTTTATCATAAAAGCCCCGGTTATTGGTTCTTTGCTTGCGTGGTGTAAGATATGTAGCCCCATGAAGCCGAGGATGATGCGTCGCATCATATCGAACACCGATATCGAATTTCGAGTTTAACTATAAAAATTTTTTGAAAGGTCACTCGAGCACATGCTTCTCCAGAACATAGCAGTGGAATTTGCCTTCTAGGACTTTCTCGCCTTTTTGGGTGAAGACTTCGGCAAATACAACTTTCTTCTTTCCTTGATCTTCCACAACTTTTGCTTTAGCTAAAAGCTCATCTCCAACTTTTACGGGCTTTGTGAACTTTACTTCAGCTTTTCCCAAAACAACTGTAGGTTCATTAACCGCAAGCATTGCGGCATAATCGGCTAAGCCGAAGGTAAAGCCCCCGTGAACTAGGCCGTATTCGTCAACTTTCATCTCTTCCTTCGTCTTGAGTTTTACCTCTGCATAGCCCTCTTCAATTTTTACGGGTTCTCCCACAAGGTCTTTGGAAGTTAGCAAGTGGGTTTTCTGCTCCATTATCACCACCAATGGACATTTAGCTTCATTGAATTATAAACCTTTACATTCTTGAAAAACTTTTTAAATTTTTAGGGTTTTTATTATCCGAGGTGGGAATAATGGTGTACCTTGAGCACGGTCCAGAATATGGCGCTTATCTTCTTGCGATGGTGTTTTATTATGTCGGTGGGCTTGCGATAATACTTTATGGGGCATATCTGAACAGAAATTATTTATTAAAGAGGGAGTTCAAACTTGCCAGGATAAGAGGTGGCATCTGGCCGTTTTTCAAAAGATTTCTTCCTTGGCTTTTAATAGGCCTTTTAGTCTGGTCGATTTCTGCATTCAAAGCAACTGACTATTATCTCTCCCTTTACTCCTTCACGATGACCGAGAGCCACTTAACTGTCAATGATGTTTTTGAGGATATGAGAAATAATGAACTCTACAGATTTGACATTGATGGTATTAAAAACCTTGGGACTCCGTCAGTGGGCCTTTTAAAAGGTTATAAGCTCTTGGACTCAAAGAGAGAGGGGCCTATAGTTAAGAAAATTAACCAGGTGGTAGTAGCTCAGGGATACCCATTTTTGCCCGTTGTAAAACTGTACATATACGAGGTGAATGGAAAGTCAGTGAAAGCCCTTAGAACGGCTTATCTCGTGTATCCCCAATCTCCCGGAGGGAGACTTTCAGAGCTCTTTGACTTTCCATTTGAGATGTTCTTCTGGGATGTTTCGTAGGTGGTAAAAAGCGTAAAGTTCGGCATCTTTTATTTTTCGTAGTTTTTATATAGTCTTGTGAGATAGTTCTAATGGTAGTCCCTGGTATGTGGGGTTTGCAAGCCCGAATGGGGACTGAGGAACGGAAGATGTGGGGAGTTACCGTTCCCCCCGAAAGCCCTCTAATGAAGACGGGAGGAGGGAAGCCTACCCGCTATGAAATTAACACCCCACACACAATTAACGGGTAGGCAGAACGGTGGAGGAGGAGTAGGGGCTTAATTTGGCAAACGTTTTTATTTTTTGAGTTCCTATTTATTCTTGGTGGAATTTGTGGAGGCTTTGAAGTATGCAATCCTCTATAAGGGCTCGAATGAATTTTCAAAGCCTGAGTTAATAGGCACTATTGTGCTCAAACTTGGCCTTATGGATTATAGTGAGGCTAAAAGCCTTGTTGAAGAAGCCATAAAGAGGGGTATCATTGAGCAAAAAGGGGAAAAGCTCATAATCAGAGAGGACGTCCTTAAAGAGGAAGAAAAGAGAGAAGATGTTTTTGGTAAGATGATAGACTACATTGCCAAAAATCTTGGCTGGAGTCATCTGGAGGTTCTTGAGGACTTAGAGAAGTTTTCCGAGAGGTATGGGAATCTGGATAAGAAAATACTCGCATACCTTTATGGCATGGACAAGGGGATAGATATGTCAAAGTTTAAGGACAAACTGGAGGTGTGAGAGATGGAGGCATTGATAATAGTTGACATGCAGAGGGATTTTATGCCTGGTGGAGCCCTTCCAGTGCCTAAGGGAGACAAAATAATTCCAACGATTGAAGGACTTATTGAGAAGTTTAAGAAGAAAGGGGCTCTGATCGTTGCAACTAGAGACTGGCATCCCCCTAATCACATAAGCTTTAAGGAGCAAGGTGGGCCATGGCCAAGGCATTGTGTTCAAAACACCGAAGGCGCGGAAATCATTGTAAAGCTACCGGAAAATGCGATAATAATTTCAAAAGCTGATGAGCCAGACAAGGAGGCATATTCCGGCTTTGAAGGCACGAATTTGGCGGAGATATTGAAGGAAAAAGGCGTTAAGAGGGTTTATATCTGCGGAGTTGCAACAGAGTACTGCGTTAGGGCCACAGCCCTGGATGCCCTCAGGCACGGCTTTGAGGTTTATCTCATCAGAGATGCAGTTGAGGGAATAAAGCCTGAGGATGAGGAAAAAGCTCTCAAAGAGCTTGAGGAGAGGGGAGCAAAGATCATCCGCTCTGCTGATGTTTGATTCTTTTCCATTCTTTCAACAGTGCAGATACAAGGTTAAGCACTATTGGGCCGATTATAATGCCCTTAACCCCAAAGGCCCATACCCCTCCTATCATTCCCACGAGCACCATTATCTCATCGAGCTTAGCCTCTTTTGCAACAAGCTTGGGCCTAATTGTGAAATCTGGAACTGGAGAAACCAGCAGAGCTCCGTAAATGGAAATTGCAACTGCCCTTAATATATCTCCCTGGTTTAGGAGATATATAGCCGCAACGAGCCATATCATCCACCCTTCAAAGAGTGGAATAAAGCTAAAGAGTATTGTTAAAAGCCCGGCTAGTAAAGCGGTTGGGAAATCTGTAACACTAAACCCCCAGAGACCAAGGGTCATTATGATACCCTTGGCAATGTTAAGGAGAAGCCATGCCCTTATGAGAGCTTGCAGTGTGATATCTGCCCTCCTTAATAACTTTTCCGCCAGATGCTCATGCCCTCCGGGGATTAAAGCATATATTTGTCTTTTTATTTCTTCCGAGTTTACAAGAAAGGCGTAGAAAGCCGCAAAGAATATGACAAGCTGAAGGAGATATTCAGGAATTGAGAAGGCATAACTCTGCATGTATTCTGCCAGTTTTGGAGTCAACTGGGAGTAAAGCTTTTGAAGAACGTCATGCATTCCAAATGGGAGTTCAAGCTCTAGACTCCATGAGACAAATGTCATTATGTCCTCATAGAAAGATACGAGAAGGTTTTTTATAATCAAGATAAGCTCAGCAGTTATTAGGGCAGAGCATCCAATCACGAGTGTCGTTAATATCAAGGCAGAGTTTCTTGGTGTTGTTTTTTGTACAAGGCGCTTGTGAATTGGCAGGACTGCATAGGCCAAGATTCCGGCAAAGAATATCGCTGATAGAAGAGGGGCTATTGTTTTCCATGCAAGGTAGAGGATTATAAGTGCAACAGCCCCCCATATGATTTCTTCCGCTTTCATGAGTTCCCCATTATCTATGTTGTTTTTGGTGGTATATTAATCTTTTTTCTCGATTCCAAGTCTTTTATAGACTTCCTTTTCAATTTCCTCTGGGATTTCTGGTTTGCTAGTCTTTTTTAGGGCTTTCTCCTTGTCTATTAGTCCATATCTCACCAGAGCTGCTATCCTTCTCGTCTCAAAGCTGTAGCCATGCTTCTCATAGTATCTCTTGAGTGCAGGACCTAAGATAAGGCAGTTTGTTGTATAGCCGGCAAGCTTGGGAAATTTAAAGGGGAGTTTTTCGAGAATTTTAAAGCGCTCCTCCTCGGACATGAGGCTCAATAACCGGATTTGCATTGCTCCATTGCTCATTAACCTATATGGATGATGACCGAAAGGTAGCTCATGCCCAGTTATTATGTATCTAACTCCCCTCCTCAGGGCGTATTTTCTAAGTCTCTCCATTGTCATTGAAGAGCACTTTTTGCAGGGAGATTTTGCCTTAAGGAGGGCATCTCTGAAGATGTCGGAGTAGTCATAGCGGAGAACCGTTAAAGGAACGCCTAGATATTCAGCTATCCTTTTTGCGTTCTCTATGGCTTCTTTAGCCATGAATCCATGGTCGATCATCACAGCCTCTGCATCTACTTTATACTTCTCCTTTGCGAGATAAAGCGCTACTGTACTGTCCTTTCCACCTGAAAAAGCTACTATGGCTTTATCTACCCCGCTCATTAACTCTTCGAGCTCGGCCCTTACATTTTCTTTATCTGGTTTATGGGCTAAATAGTTTATGCACTCTTTGCATAATGGCTTTCCATCAACAATTTTGATCTTTGCTGTTCTTTCGTCGTTTATGCAGAGAGAACATTTAAGCATCTTCACTCACCAAAGTATTTGACATACAGCTCCTTCACTCTTCTTCGAGCTCAATCTTCTTTCTCTTCACTATTGGTGCTACATCTCTCCCTATGCGCTTTGCGCTGAAAAGCGTTAATGCATCTAAGTTTCTATATACTGCAAGCTGGCAGCCACTTATCCTAATGTCTATGTACTTTTTAGCTTCCATTGCCGCCTTGAGGTATTCCCGGATGCTTTCAGCTCTTTCGAAATCTAGGCCTGCTTTCTTCAAGCGTTCTTCATTGAGTTTATGTATTGTTAGGGGCTGAAGCATCATCTCGTCTATGCCTAAGGAAGTAGCCAGCTCCGCTATTTTCGGAATCTCCTCATCGTTTATGCCAGGCATGAAGATAGTTCTCACTATGGAGCGCACTGACTTATCTGCCCCAACTATTTTAAGAGCATTTACGACGTTTTCAAAGGTGTCTGCATTTGCTATCATCTTATGCTTCTCCCTGCTGGCTGCATTGAGACTTATCATCACAAGATCGAAGTCGAGCTTTTCCCAGAGTTCCTTGGTTAAAAGGGAGCCGTTTGTCTGTAAGTCTAGCCTTGCATTGGGGAACCTCTCCCTGAGCATTCTGTTGACCTCGACTATTTTTGGACTTATGAGGGGCTCACCATATTGAGAGACGGTAATCGCATAAGGGGTTTCCCATCCGTAGTAGCCCGGCTTTGGGACCTTTCCGAGGTTTAAAGCAACGTTTGAGTAACAAAAGATGCAGTCGTGGTTGCACACATGGGTAAGTTCGTAAGAGGGATGGTGCATGGGATTGTCTATGCTCAAATCTAAGCCTTGGCATCCCTGACAGTGGGTTGGAGGCATTAAATCATCAACAAACTTTTTTAACAATCTTGCCTCTTTATTTTCCAAGATTTTTGGTTCCACACCCATTTTTCTCGCAAATTCTTCCCAGCTGTATTTCATTTTCTCACCTAGAAATGCTTTGGGAAAGCATTAAAAAAACTTGACGTTTTTGAGCTCTTGGTGCTCAGATAAAGATAACCGTGAAGAGAAAAGCTTTCCTTGAGGAGATACCAAGAGTAGTTGAGAAACTTATCAGTGAATGCGGGAGCTCATTGAAGCCATAAATATTGGGGAAGATGAAAAAGGTTGCTACACTGTTTGGGTGACCTATGAAAGCTCTACTTTTTGAAGACTTTCACATCCAAAACTACGTGCCATACTCCCGGGGCGTAGCGTTTGATTATTCTACTCTCTAACAGCTCTGCCTCATAGTTGTATTCCTTTGCCGTTTCTTGAAAAGTCTTGAAGGGTTCTTCCGGCATCAGCCTTTCGGGAACCGTGTTGTGATAGTGAATTATTGCTTCATCCTTGGCTATTTCAAGGGCTTTGGGAATGAACTCATGAGTCTTCACTACATAGCCCATTAGGATTCTGTCGGCTATGTTCTCCCCCTTAAACTCACGGTTGTCAATGTTGTAGGCGGTCATCCTATCCTGCACTTTGTTAAGCTCAATGTTTTCAACCAGAAATCTAAATGTGTAGGGGCTCTTTTCGATGGCTATAACTCTCGCTCCACAGTGTTTTGCTATAGGCAGGCTTAAATGTCCTATTCCGGCAAACATATCGACCACAAGCTCGTTCGGCTTTGCAATGCTTGCCATTCTGACTCTTTCCTTGACGTTTGCTGGAGAGAACATCACCTTGGAGACATCAAACTTGTAAAGAATGCCGTTCTCCTTGTGGATTGTTATTGGGTCATTTCCATAAATTATCTCGTAGTTTGTTTCTCTGAACTCCCCACCGATTCTTCCCTTCCTTAAGACTGTTTTAACGCCTAAGACTTCAGCATAAACCTTTGCAATCTCATGTTTATATGGCAAAAGTTCTTCTCTAAGGGGAAGGATTAAAACTTCTCCCAGCTGAACCCAATGCTTTGGAAGAAGATCAACTAACTCGGGAGAAAGGGTTTTGCTGAGTATCTCCCGTATTCTGGGCTTTATAAGCTGGGTTTTTCTCTTTTTCATACAAGGTAAGCTTCAAAAATTTCTTTAAAACTTTTTGGTGTGTTGCATAAATGAAACATTTAGGGCATTTTTAATTGGTCATTTCGGCAAAGAACGATAGAAAAAGCTTAAAAAGGGGTATTTCCCACAATTATTTGAGAACCTCACCGGAGGTAGAGTTTGACAATGGATGATGAATCCTCGAGTAGTTTTTGGTTGAGTAAGATATTAAAATCTAAAAAGAAAGAAGGCGTCATTGAGCAGAAAATAACTGAAGATGCCTATAAGGACTTGAGGGCTCTTCTAATAAGGGCCAAGCCGGATATAGTGGGGGATAAAATTATTCTAAAGCTGCCAAGTGGAACCGTGGAGCTCACAAGGGACAAGCTCAGGATAGTAGCTGATAAAAAAGAACACGCCGAGAAGATACTTAGAAATCTCCACCACTATTCGATGCCTCCCGGTCTATGGCCTGCTTACGGCCTAAGCTACTCGATAAAGAAGGGTTCTCTTCTAAAAACCAGAAGTTAATCTTTTCTTTTTACCTCAAATATTTTAAACCTTACAGAAGTATTTTAGTTAGCGGATGATGGACCTTGCCCAGTCTGAGTCAATGATGACGTCGGTATTAGCTGACGCTTTAAATACCTTTGAGGGAGCAAGGATGAGCGAGCTACTTGAGTTTTATGCAAGCGAGGCAATGATGTGTCCCAGAAGGGTTTACTTTCGTCTTAAAGGATACAAAGAGAAATGGCCTGATTTTGTAAGAGTAAGGCTCGAACAGGGAGTCAATACTCACAACGTCCTTGGTAAGGTTCTTAAGAGGAGATTCGGTTTTGAGCTTGAAAAGCACATCGTGCTTAAATCCCCCCGTCTCGGGCTTGAAATCCATGGAAGAATAGATGCCTTCAGACGGTTTCCAATAGAAATAAAGGGAAAAACTTCTCTCCCCAGAAGTCCCTATGATTATCATTTAGCACAGTTGAACGTTTATTTGAGGTGGGCGGAAAGTGAATACGGCTATCTGTACTATGTTAAGCTGCATGAAGAGCCAAAGAAGGTTTTGAGGGACATAGATTTTTCTAGGTTTCCAATAGTCAGGGGCAAGGGCTTTAAAGCATTTGAAGTGCCCTATGACGAGAAGCTTTTCAAAGAGACCGTGAAACAGTTTTACTTGATAAAAAAACATTATGAAAAGGGTATCCCTCCAGAGGGATGGAATTGCTACACCTGCAAATTCTGCCCCTACTATTACATCTGTTTTGGAAACGACTTTACTCTTTAGCTTTCCACTTGAGGTCTTTTTCCACAACCGCATCTATAAGTTCTCTATTGTACAGTCCTGCTATAATTGCCCTTATTGGAACTTGATTCAATGCAAGTGTCTGAGGCGTTATTTTTACCCCAAATTCCTTTGCAAGGGCATAACTGAGCTCACTTACACTCTTTGGCTCCTTTAGTAGCTCGAGAATCTTTTTTTCTCCTTCTTCAACCCTTTGGAGGTTTACTTCAAGCAGTTTTAGGGCATCTTCTCCCTTTACAGCCCTTCCATGAGAAGGGATGAGTAGAATGCCCTCCTCTGCATAGCTCATTAATTTTCTTATGGACTCTTTGAAAAGCTCTGGTTCAACCAGGTAAGGCAAGCCAACCGATTGAAGAACCCTCTCTCCAAAAAAGCTGTCCCCTGCATATAGAACGCTGTTCTCTTCATCGAGGAAACCCGTCATTCCCGGGGAATGCCCTGGAAGCTCTACTGTTTTCAGTCCAAAGAGCTCATCTCCCCATTCAAAAACGCCGTGGACTTTAACTTCTTGTGGAAACTGATAAACCAAAAATCCTCTTGGTGCCTTTGAACCAAAGGTCAAAAGCTCTCTGTTGAGCGGGCTCTCTGCTATGGAGAACTCGTATCTGTGAACAAAAAGGGGCTTTCCAAGCTTTGGTGCGATCGCTATGTGATCGGCATGTCCATGGGTGGAAAGCATGTAATCAATCTCAAGGTTTATCTTCCTCAGCTCTCGTCTGAGTTCTTTGTGCCTTTTACTACCATTTCCCGGGTCAACAATAACCACGTTTTCTCCAACTTTTACCATTGTTGAAGGACTCCCGGGGTAAAGATAAAGATTTTCTCCAAGTTTTTCAAGGGCCATAGAATCACCTCAGTTTTTCTAGTCCGTCAACAAGCTCTTTAAAATATGTATAGAACTCGCTTTTCTTTAAATAATCCAGAGCTTCCCAAAATTCCTCCAATCCTTTAGCTCCGCTCTTTTCATACTCCCAAGCTTGGAGAATCATTTCAAGCTTGTCGGCAAACTTAACAAGTTTGCCTTCCGGGCTTTTTTCCTCTTCGTACTCTTGAAAAAGCGTGAAATATCCCACCCTTTCAGCACCGAGAATGTCCACCATGGCCTTTCTCTCGGCTTTCTTCTTATCCACGTAATTTTGTGCCTCAAGAGGCAAATCAGTAATCCTTGCTTCGGCGAGGTCGTGAAGAATTGCTATCTTTAGGGCTTTCTCTACGTTTATCTCTGCTCCTCTCCTCCTTAGCTCCTCCCCCAAGAAAAGGGTTATAAAAGCCACTCTAAAGGTGTGTTCGGCAACGCTTTCTGGATTGGCAACGCCTCTAAGTAGCCATCCCATTCGAGGGAGCTTTTTTAATTTTCCCGCCTCTATAAAAAGGTCTAGCATTTTTATTCCTCCGTCACGTAGAGGACTTTCTCTGTTTCAATGGCCTTAGCTATTATCCCATCCCCTACGAATCTCCCGTAAACTTTAACGCTCTCTCCTTTCCCAATGTTTGGAGTTCCGGAGAACTCTATTTTCAGGCCGGAAATATGAAAGGTCGTTCTGTAACTTGGCAGTTCCATAGGTAGGAATTCTATTTTTGGCTTATCATCGATAATCCCTTCTATCACGACGTTTTTCCCTCTGAATTTGCCGTTTTTGAGCTCGTCAATCGTAAGGATGTAATAATAGTTGTGACCGAGCTTGGTTCTCTTCACTCCCATCACCCTTATAACTTGCACTGTCGTGAAGATAATTTGGGTGGGAGAGATGATAAAGGTTGCGATTATTGGTGCTGAAAACGTTGGCAAATCCACGCTTATGAATGCTCTCTTGGGAAGGAGAATATCCGAAACCCAACCCACCCCAGGTACCACAAAAGGAGCTATAAAAAGGGTCTTTGGAACTGTGAAGATACCGAAAACAATGAAGAACCCTTTTGGAGGTGCAGATGAACTGGTTTTAATTGATACTGCTGGCCTCTATGATCCGCAACATGAACTTAGGGGAAAGGTTTTGAGCGAGGAGAAGTTCAAGGAGCTCTTGAATGAGATTGCCTCGGCAGACATAGTTATCCACATGATAGATGCTCAGTATGGCCTGCACAGAGGGATGGAAAAGCTTCATCATCTTCTTAAGTTCCGCTACGAGAAGCCAATAATAGTGGTTGTCAACAAAATAGACCTTGTGCCGAGAGAGAAGGCTGAGGAGCTTAGAGAAATTATCAAAAAGAGGCTTGGGCAGGAGCCGATAATGCTGTCCTTGGTTACCTACGAGGGGTTTAACGAACTTTTGGAAAAGCTAGCATATTACGCCCAGTACGCCAAGAAGTCTTAACTAATTTTAAAATCCCTTTAATGCTCAACATTTCGTCCAGAGAGGCATACTCCTTCGCAAGCTCTTCTGCAAGCTCTTTGGGGAAGCCGTTTTTGATCAGTGTTTTCTTAAATTTTCTTTTCCCTCTCTTAATAACTCTTTTCATTCCAGCCAGCTGCCATAGTGTTTTGGGAATTACCATCAGCAATCTAAGAATAGAAAAAAAGAGCGAAAACATCAAAGCTCCTCCTCAAATTCCTCCTCTTCTTCTATTTCTATTTTCTTTTTCTTTCCGAGGTTTTGGAGCTCTTTAAGGCCTTCGAGTTTGCCCATTCTTTCTTTCATAAAAGTTGCAACAAGGGTCTTTATAATGTTCATGCTTTCCATGTACTCCTTTGTAAGCTCAAAAGCTTTATCGGAATCCATTCCAGCCCCGACAAGCTCCTTGTAGAAGTTTGCAACATTTTTTCCAAACTTCTCTGCCTTTTCTGGGTCGTATACATCGTTTAGGAACTCTTTTATTGGTCCAAAAATGGAGTCCATTATCTTTGGTAGGTGCTCTGAGACAGTTCCAAGTACCTGCTGAAGCTCCTTAATGTCTTCCTCATCCCCTTTACCTTTTTCGTATGTTTTGAGCATGTCTTCAAGCATTTCAATCTTCTTCTCGATGAGCTCTATGTCCTCTTTGCTCTTTGCCTCTCTGAGTTCTTTTGTGAGCTCTTTAATGGTATCTTCTATGAATTTCTTTGCTCCCATTTCGCTTTCCATTGCTTCTTCAATTTTTTTCTTTATCTCTTCGCCAAATTTTTCATCAAATTCCATTTCAATCACCTCAATAATTATTCTGTTTGGTCAAACTTAATTGGGATTCCGATCAAATCAAACCACTTATTGAGCACTTCCTTTCTGAGTGCGTAGGCTTTCCCCTTCTTCTCATCAACCTCTTCAACAACGTTAAGGTCTATTAGGTGATGAATCTTCTCTCTAACGGTATTTCGCGAAGCTTTACCCCTTCTTCTCTTCAATTCCTGTGTTATCTGGCTTATGTTTGCGCTCTTTAAATCGAAGAGAATTCTTACGATCTCCCTTGCTATAGGATCGTTTCTTATCTTCGGCACAACGACGTCTATTCCCAACCCACCATACTGGGCATAAATGTTAATCAAACGGAGATAATTCTCTGCCAGTCTTGAGACTATTTCAAAGCTTGTCATTAGCTCATCTAGAGCTTTTTTTAGGGTTTTAACTTCCTCTGAGAGCTTCTTGACATCCTGCTCTTCTGACATCTTTATCCCACTCTCATAATATTGTTGGTCAAATCATATAGAGTTTCTGATTAGGAGTGATCACTTACGCAGTGATTATCGTAATCAGTACCCACTTCGATTTCCACATTAATAAAGTTAAAGTAAGTTGCGCTAAGAACTTTCATTTAGGTTTCTGGTCTGGTCGTCATGAGGCGCTATCAGAGCGCCCTTCTTTGGAAGCTCATCGCCCTCATCTTGCGTGCTCTCTGAACTTCAGGGCCTAGCTCTTTCCCAGAACCTTCTCAAACTTTCAAAATCAAAACATCACCAATAATTAATTGAATGCTCAAAATGGGCAGAAAAGACGAGGAAGCTACCACTTTGACTTTGTTAGGAGTACAGCTCCACTTCATGATCTTCTAGTTCTCTGTTAAGGGCTTTAGTAACTACAAGCTTTCTTCTTTTGTCTTTTTTGAATTCTATAATGGTCGTGGCCAATTCTTCTAGTAGAGCAAGGGCTTTTGGGCTAGTTGCATTTAAAACGTCTCGATTCACGATGTAAAAGGTAATTTTGCGAGTGTCTCCCAAAAATGTTGTAAGCACGCTGAGAAGCTCTATCTCTTCATTTCTTATGATATTCCATCTCTCTATTCCAAAGAGAAACACGACAGTAAACTTTTCACTTACTATCTTATCAAAAATCTGGCGGTATTCGCCGACCAGTGCGGACAGATCTCTATCTCCTCTCAAAAATCCAACTACATCTACTTCGGGTATTTTACGGTATCCAATCTCGATGAACTTTGCTTTTTTCAACTCTTCACACTGAGGGATTTCTAGTTTCGCTCGTTTTAGGCATAACTCTACGCGATTAAAGAAATCAGTTACCAGTACTTGGTATTTCTTAGCATCAGCCCACTTTGCTGCTTCAGTGGTGAATAGCACTGGATCATCTTTGGATGAATACTCTACCAATACAATCTCCCCTGGTTTCAACTTGTCAAAGAATTCCAGCATTATATCACCTCTAACACTATTATGACGTTGTAAAATTTAAAATTTTTGCCTTGCGGATTTGTTTTTTGCTTAAATAGAGATTGTAAAAGAAAACATCAGCATTGGCAGAGCTTTATGAAAACCTTTCTTCTTCTTGGCCCATCGAGTTCAGCAAAGATAACGCTTTGCCAAGTTCCAAGCAAAAGCCTTCCATCTTTTATCGGGATTGCAAGGCTTGGATTTAGGATTATGCTCCTCAAGTGGGAATGTGCATTCCTATCTATCCTGTCGTGCTTGTAGCCTTTCCCTTTGGGGACAAGACTTTGAAAGAATTCCCTAACATCTTCAAGGAGTCCGGTTTCGTTTTCGTTGACGAAAAGAGCTGTGGTTGTATGTCGTGTAAAAATCACAGCTATTCCGCCCTTTATCCCGCTCTCCCTTATTTTCTGGTTTATTAGGTGGGTGATGTCAATCAGCTCAAACTCCTCTCTCGTCGGAATCTCAATCTCAAAGAGCATGCCTCATTCCTCCAAAATTTCTTCAACAACTTTTCTCCTTGGAGTTTTTAAATAAATTACATCCGAAACTCCATTTACTCCGTGGTCTGCACGAGATATGACCCGATACTCCTTAAAGAACACGCTCCCAAGTGCGAGCTGAGAAGCTAAGTCCCAGAGCCGGTGTTCCTGCTCACTGATTTTCTCAAACCCGGGAAGTTTATAGTAAGTCCTCTTGAACACTCCCCTAATTGGCTCATAACCTTCGTGGAGGGAGATTAACGTGTATTCATCGCTTTTAGCCTCCACAAGCATGTCCTTGTAGCCTACTTGGTAGAATATCCCATAAATCCTATCTGCCTCTTCAAGAAGGAAAATTCCATCATCGGTCAGAATTGAAGCAACGCCAGCAAAGAGCTTTACGGCATCGAAAACATCAAAATGCGGCATTGTGAGACCCCATAGGATGGCTACATCGTGCTTACCAACGAGTCTCGAAACCTCTCTTGCATCTCCTACAATCATTTCGGGCTTCAAATTTAAACCAGCTATCTCAATCCACTTCTCAACCTTTTTGAGGTCTCCCTCTCTTGCATCGAGAACCGTAAGGGCTTTGGCATCGGTCACTTTGGCTATCGCAACGCCAGCTATGCCAGTACCGGCACATAGATCGAGAACTCTTGGAGCGTTGGGAAGCAGTCCCTTTTCATTTAACTTCTCAAACGCCTCCACTATTCGATGGAATCTCAAAATAGCTCTCTCGTCATCTGGATCCATTCTCCACTGAAGATAGCGATAAAGTTCTTCAAGACTCATAAAGCCCCCACCAGGGGAGATATTGGGGAATTGATTTAAGAGCTTTTCTCCTCCAAACATTTTTAAATTCCCCGCTGAACTTCAAACCATGTATGCGCTCATCTATGGAAAGAATCCAAAGCTGAGTGAGGCGGAATTCTGGGCTTTTGTGAGAAGATTTGGGTTAAAGGTTAAACTCGTTGAGAGAGCCACGCATTGGATAATTTTTGAGGGTGATAGAAGCATGGAACGGCTTTTTCACAGGCTCGGCGGCTCTTTAAAGCTAGTTAGAATCTTAGGTGAGGTGGAAGGAGCGATAAAAGACCTCGATTATGCAAAGCTCTTTACTGTGAGCCTTTATGGGAAAGACGACTGGAGACTCTGGAGGAGATTAGGAAGTAAGATAAAGAAAAACTTCAAATCTCAAGGTTCTGCAAAGTTTTTCAAGCCCGCTAAAGTGTATGCAATGCCTGCGGAGCTCATTTTAAAGGGGTTTCCTGAGACAAAGGATTTTGTCTTCATATTTGGGGAGAAACTTTACGTGGGAGAGACAGTAGCTGTTGCGGATCCATTTGAGCTCAAAAAGCTTGACATTGGGAGGCCGGTTCAGAGGGCCATCTTTTCAATCCCTCCGCGTCTGGCGAGGATAATGGTGAACCTCACAGAGATAAGGCAAGGCAATTTTCTGGATCCCTTCTGCGGGATAGGCACTATAGTGCAGGAGTTTTTGCTTCAAGGGCTCAACGCTTATGGAAGTGACTCCGATGCAAAAGCAATTCAGGGAGCCAAAGAAAACCTGAAGTGGTTGAAGAGGGAATTCAGAACTAAGAGGAGTGCTCACCTTGAGGTCTGTGATGCAAGAAGGCTCAAGCGATGCTTCAGAATTAGGTTCGATGCAATAGTCACAGAGCCATATATGGGCAAGCCCCTAAAGCACCACCCCACGAAAGGAGAGGCTATAAAGCTATCCAATGAGCTTGATCGCTTTTATTATCAGGTTTTTGACAGTTTTAGAGAGGTTTTGAAAAGAAACGGAAGAGTTGTATTTGTTTTCCCAGCATACAAGCTCAGCGATGGGAGAATCTACCGCAAGGATAGGAAGTGGCTTGGAAAGCTTGGCTTTGAGGTGTTAGCTAAATACACGGACTTTGAAGAGAGGCACAGAGTTGTTAGAGATATTCATGTTCTGAGATTTAGAGGATAGATGAATTGGAATTGCCCTTGTATCTGACCTCCTCCCCGCCCTAAAGGGCGAGGCTTGAAAAAAGAAAAGTAACGAATGAAGGCACTATGGAGGCTGGAATGATGCTTGGAAAAGAAGGCCTCTTTGTGGAGCCCTCCTCAGCAACAGCCCTTGCCCTCGCTAAAACCATGAGAGAAGAGGGAATAATTGATAGAGATGAGAGCGTTGTTATCGTTGCAACCGGTCACGGCTTGAAGGACACAAAAACCTGGGAAAGCTTTATTAAATTTTAACTATTTCCTCTTTTTGATGCTCTATGCTCTACGAAGAAAAAAGATTCAGTAAGTTCATGCTTTTGCTGACCCTTCCAGGGTTCATAGGGCTTTCGGCTGGACTTTGGGCTACTTATGTTGAAGGAGAAAGGTTTGAGATTATGTTGGTAGTTTTTGTTCCTCTGATTCTTATCTTGCTGGACCTTATAACATTTAGAATTGAAATCGATGAAAACGAAATACGGCTTCGCGGCACCGTTGGCTTTATCGTTAGAAAAACAATAAAGATAGATGAAATTATTAGTTTTGAGGTTAAAATGGGCTGGGCAAGTTGTTGGGCCCCGATAAGATTCAATTTTCCGGCTGAAGGTTGCATAGTAATCCACAAAAGGGGATGGGATGTAGCCTTCACAACAAATAACCCGGACGAGATTGCAATGATCTTAACTACTCTTGGCGTTCCACGAGAAGCCTAGTGCTCCTAACCTCGATTACTTTGACCTTTTCTCCTCTTTTAGCTGTTCCGTTTACGCATTCGGCAATCCAGAGCTCGTTTCCAATTTTTACAACTCCTTTTGGGTTTAGCTCTTCAACAACCATTGCCTCTTTTCCAATCAATGCCTCAGGGCCAACTTCTACCATCTTATCAAAAACCTCCCAGAGGAATTTGACGGCAATAACATCTTTAAAGATGAGAAACCCTATTACAGCAAGGGCTGGCTTTAAGGGAACTTCTATCCCAGCTCTTGGCAGAATAAAGAACAAAAATATTCCAACGACTATCTCATCTGCCAAGATACTAAGGACTTTGAGGATGTTTTTAATGTAGGTCCTCATTTTTCTCCCTCATAAGCTTAGATGGGGCAATCCGGTGTAGATGAGTAAAAGGAAGCCCACAAATATGGGCTGATGGAGGAGATATACCTTAAGGGTGTTCCTTCCCATAAAGCAAACGAACTCAATAATGGAATTTTTTGGAGTTTTAATACCGAATCTTCTTTTTCCGTCGGGATAAATAAACGCACCTATGGCAGTTCCCAAAAGGAAAACTCCAAACCACGGAAAGATTGGGAAGTAATCTAAAGTGAAGAAGTTTTGAGGAGTTATCCCCAAGGGGATGAGAAGAAGGGTCTCTGCATGGATGTTATTTACAATTTGCCCCCCTAGGAGAAAGAGAATTGCGAGGAAGAAGTTCTTCCATCCAAGAGAATAGAGGGGAATGACAAGCAAACTTGCAACCCCCAGGAAGTGTAGAACTCCAAAATAGATTGTTCCTTTTTCCAGCAACATGTATGTGGTTAGGGTTATGAGCAAACCAAGGCCGAAAAGTTTTGCGAACCTCAGGAGATAGTTTCTTATGCCCTTTTTACTCCTTGCATGGCTTATCCAAAGTGAAAGCCCGGAGATTGAAACAAAGAGAGAAGCGGTTGCATAGGCAAAAAGTCTCCAGAAGAGTCCATGCTCTGAATAACCAAGAAAGAACTGCAAATCCGTAACGAAGTTGGATATTAACATCATGACTAACGCTGTTCCTCTAACAAAATCCACTTCCCAAAAGCGCTTTGAGTATATTTCACTGCCGAACATCAAGAAATATAAACTTCAAGTCTTATTTAAGTTTGGTGTTCACATGAAACAGAAGGAGAAGTTGAAGTTTCTGTTCCTCACTCTGGGAGTTTTAATGATAACACAGCCCGGAGCGATAGCTTTTGCTAACTTCGATGCTCCATATGGGTTTTACAAGGATTTAGCTGCGTGGCTCTCCGCTTATCTTGGAGGGGCCGTGATTTTGGGAATATATGGACTTCTAAAGCGGAGAGAACTTGGATTTAGGTTTCTTTCTCTCTATGGGCTGCATTATGTGCTTTTGTTCGTTTTTACGTACTTTTTGAACCTGAAGGTTATTGGAGAAATCAATCCAATCATTTCGATTACGGATTTTTTCTTTTTAACTTTTCTCAGCTTTCAGCTGAGCATAATGCTATCCCTTCCGGCTATATTCTCCCCGCCTTATTACCCCTATGATACACCTTTACTTGTAGCCCAGCTCGGTCTCTGGATCGCTTCATTTTATATCTTCCTCGGGCTTAAGAACTTTGAGGAAGAGAGAATTTTGACAGTTTACAGAATTTTTCTGGGTTTAATGCTCTTTTCGACTTTCTTTGGCCTTTTAAAAGTTGCCGAGGTGTTCAAATGAAAGTCATTAAAACCAAGGCGAAGACCATCTACACAAAGAGTAGGATTCCCGGGGTAGACTATGCTGTAAACCAATATGTTGGCTGTCAATTTGCGTGCCAATACTGCTATGCAAAGTTCATCTGCAAATGGAGGTCCTATGGTGAGTGGGGCACATGGGTGGAGGTAAAGACTAACGCCCCTGAGCTGGCAAGGAAGAGGGTTTATGGAAGGGTTGCCATGTCAACCATCTCCGACCCTTATCAGCCCATAGAACGGGAGCTCAAGCTTACAAGGAGAACCCTCGAGATGATGAACAAGAGGAATAAACTCAGCATCTTAACGAAGTCTCCCTTAGTGATAAGGGATACTGACCTTTTCAAGCTCTTTAATGAAATCGAGGTCGGGTTAACGATAAACAGTTTCGAAGGAAAGGAGAAACAACTTATAGAGCCTTTTACACCATCACAAAAGCTCCGAATAGATGCCTTAAAAAACCTCAAAGAAGAAGGAGTGAAAAACTATGCCTTTGTAAGCCCGATTATCCCGGGAATAACTGACCTGGAGGGGATAATCAGGGAAACTAGGGACATTGTTGACTACTACTTTTTTGAGATGCTCAATTTAAAAGCCGCCGGTCAAAAATTCCAAGAACTCTTAAGGGAGAACTTTTCCGAAAGCTACGAGGTCATGAATAATGATGACAAATTCTGGCGATTCATTAGAGAGGTTATGGCACTCATAAAACGCTTGAACATAAGGGTAGAGGGGATTGAAGTGCACAGAAGGGGCTGGAAGTTAATGGAGGTGAAATAAATGAAAATAGCCCGAATAAATGATTTATGGCTGGAAATTCCAAACGTCAGATATTCTTTCTTCGACACTCCTTATCTCCCTCATAAGCTTGGAACGGCAGTTGATGTGTATTTCGAGGATAAAGCACTTTTCCCCTTTGAGGAGGGAAAACTAGTTGAGATAAGAAGGATAAGAACTCCTAGATACATTCCGGTTAGCGATGATTACCTTCTCATCTTTGAAGTTGAAGGGTTTTGCTTAAAGGTTCTCCACGTGGAGCCGGAGCTTAAGGTTGGTGAGAAAGCTTTTCTGGGCGATGAAATTGGAAGCCTAAGGCTTTCAGGGTTTTTCTCTCCTTGGAGTGACAAGCATGCCCATTTCGAGCTTAGAAGGTGTGAAGACCGATATAGAGCAAAGGGGGGACTAACACTCTTCCCCGAGATTAAGCCCCTCCTTCCTGTTGTTGAAGGAAAAGAGTTTGAAGTTGTTGAAAAAACCACTCACTACCTCTGGCTTAGACCACTTAAAACCAAAGGCAAAGGCATGACACCTTTTGGAAACATTGAAGGAGGTTTACCCCATTACCGATACGGGGCGATATTCAATGGAGGAAAAGCGGAGCTCCTTGGAAAAACCTTGGAGGCATCTGAAGTTCTCTCCAATGGAGTTGGGATCTTCAAAGCAAGTTTTGAGGTTTTCGCCAACGGGAGTAGGGTTAAGGGAGTTGGAGTTTACTGCAATGAAAGGAGAGTTAAGCTTATCGGTGGGGATTTTGAAGTTGGAGAGGTTGTTGAGATTAGGATTGTTTAAAAATCTTTGCTATTTGCAAAAATATCTTGCACCATAAATTATATATGTATCAAGATTTTATTTATAAAATAGTTCCCTTAGTTTTTTGTATTTTTGATCCAACAGGTGAGGTGTAGAATATGGAAAAAATTAAGGAAATCCCCAAAGAAACCCTGCTTGAGATATACAGAACCATGCATAAGATCAGAACTTATGAAGAAACGCTTGCAGAGTGGTACTATAAGGGAAAAACACCAAGATTTGATATCTCGGCAGGACCAATCCCAGGAGAGCTTCACCTATCTTCTGGTCAAGAATCTGCAGCAGTCGGAGTTTGTATGCACCTAAAACCTGAGGATGCCCTCATAGGAACACACAGGGCACATCATTTTGCGATTGCCAAGGGAGTTAATTTAAAGAAAATGACTGCTGAGATTTTTGGAAAAGCTACTGGGCTATCAGGAGGCAAAGGAGGACACATGCACCTTTTTGATGCAAGCGTTAATTTCAGCTGTAGCGGAATTGTTGGTGCAAGTTTTCCACAGGCTGTTGGTGTGGGAATAGCGGCAAAACTAAAGGGAGAGGACTATGTTGCGGTTGCAGTGGGTGGAGACGGTGCTGCAAACCAAGGAACTTTTCACGAAGCTCTTAACTTAGCCGCAGTTTGGAAGTTGCCAGTGATTTTTGTAATAGAGGACAACAGCTGGGCAATCTCTGTTCCAAAGGAAAAGTCCACTGCAGTTTCAAAAAACAGTGAAAGAGCCGCTGCGTATGGAATTCCGGGAGTCAGTGTAGACGGAATGGATGTTATAGCTGTATATGAAGTTGCCAAGGAAGCTGTTGAGAGAGCAAGAAGAGGAGAAGGGCCGAGCTTAATTGAGATAAAAGTTTACAGGCTTAGGGGACACTTTGAAGGCGATCCTCAGCACTATAGACCCAAGGAGGATTTAGAGCTGGCTAGACAAAAAGACCCGCTTTTGAACTTCGAAAAACTTCTTCTAGAAAAGGGTATTGCCACAGAAGAGGAACTTAATAAGATCAAGGAGGAGAACATCAAGGAAGTGCAGGAGGCCATTGACTTTGCAGTAAACAGCCCGTATCCAGAGCCGAAAGAAGCATTAAAGGGTGTTTTTGCGGGAGGTGAGTGAAATGGCAAGAAAACTCCCCATGTATAAGGCAATCTCGGAGGCAATAGCTCAGGAAATGGAGAGAGATGAAAACGTGTTTGTGATGGGCGAGGACATCGGAGCATATGGAGGGATCTTTGGCGCAACAAGTGGACTTTTAGAGAAGTTTGGACCTGAGAGAGTTAGAGACACCCCAATAAGCGAATCAGCATTCATAGGTGCCGCTTTGGGAGCGGCATCAAAGGGAATGAGGCCAATAGTCGAACTCATGTTTATAGATTTCTTTGGAGTTGCAATGGATCAGATCTACAACCACATAGCCAAAGCTCACTACATGTCTGGTGGACAAGTAAAGATGCCAGTGGTTATAATGACTGCCATGGGTGGTGGATATAGCGATGCTGCCCAGCACTCTCAATGCCTCTACGGGCTTTTTGCTCATGTTCCGGGCTTGAAGGTGGTGATTCCCTCGAACTCATACGATGCGAAGGGTCTCATGATTTCGGCAATTAGAGACGACAATCCAGTAATGTACTTCTTCCATAAGGGACTTATGGGCCTTGGATGGATGCCCTCTCCACCAGAGGCAACGGTTGAAGTTCCGGAAGAGCCTTACACAGTGCCCATTGGAGAGGCGAAGGTGGTCAGAGAAGGGAGCGATGTAACGATTGTCGGTGTTGCTAAAATGGTATACGAGGCATTATGGGCTGCTGAGGAACTTGAAAAGGAAGGCATAAGTGCGGAGGTAATTGATCTTAGGACTTTGGTTCCCTTGGACAAGAAGACCCTTTTGGACTCTGTAAAGAAAACTGGACGCCTGGTGGTTGTAGATGAAGATTACAGGAGCTACGGCATGAGCGGTGAAGTCATTGCCACGGTTGTTGAGAATGGAATATCTTTGGAGGCACCCCCGGTAAGGGTTGCCTATCCAGACGTTCCCGTTCCTTACAGCAGGGTTTTAGAGAGATACGTCCTTCCAGAGAAGGAGA
>Ga0190307_1000018_pt1 | contig 57958 bp, 71 predicted proteins | sample 48700745_MG_FD_161653 | JGI IMG/M metagenome (GOLD analysis project Ga0190307, IMG submission 161653) | Hydrothermal vent sediment bacterial communities from Southern Trench, Guaymas Basin, Mexico - 4870-07-4-5_MG | ecosystem: Environmental > Aquatic > Marine > Hydrothermal vents > Sediment ... | reverse complement strand
TTTGGGTGGTTTTGTGAGCAGGCTAATTATGATTATTATCACCAGCGTCACAAAGAAGTTAACGAAAAACACTGGAACGTCTTTGAACCAACTGCCTATAACACCAAATATCCCTGGAGCATCAGGATGGAATGCCCATCCATAGATTTTTGCCTCTAAAAGGACTTCGCTAAGCAGTCCATAGGCCATTCCAATTATTCCAGCCTCTTTTGTCACGCGCTTCCACCAAAGGCTTAACGTAAGTATTGGACCAAATCCTACTGCCAAACCACCCCAAGCGGTGGCCACCATTGCATACACGAATTTGCTCCCGCTCATTGCGTAGTACATAGCTATTATTGCAATTGCCAGAACCACTACTCTACCTATGTTGACCATTTGCTTCTTTCCAAGCTCTTTGCCAAGGACTTTGTGATACAAATCTCTTGAAACTGCTGAAGATGCCACTAAAAGTTGTGAATCAGCTGTACTCATTATGGCCGAGATTATACCGGCTATGACAAATCCTGCAAGCCAGGAGGGCATTAATTCAAGTGCCATTGCTGGGATAACCTTCTCCGGATCAGTGACTTTTAACACACCTCCTTGATAGAGTGCAAATCCAAGGAATCCTGCAAAGAAAGCTCCCCACAGCACAAGGATTGTCCAAACACCGCTTATAAATATTCCAGGCCTTCTAAGTTTTCTGGGGTCTTCAACGCTCATGTACCTTGTGACTATATGAGGCTGGCCAAGATATCCCACTATCCACGAAGCATATCCTATGGCGAAGATTATTGCTGCTATTCCGACAGCTCCTCCAAAGGGGTGTAGCTTAGCGGGATCTGCCTGGGCTATCAAAGAGGTAGCCTTTTCAAACCCTCCTACTTTTCCTAATGCTAAGAACGGCACAATTATCAGTGTGGATACCATGAACAATGCCTGAACAACATCTGTCCAAACTACCGCGAAGAAACCTCCCGTAATAACATAAGCAGTTAAAATGACTACGGTAAGGAGGATACCACTATTCACACTTATGTTGAAGGCTTCACTTAGTGCTTTGCCGCCTGCTGCAAATTGGGCCGCTACATATGCTGTCATAAACACCAAGATAATGGCTGCACCAATTATTCTAATTAGTTTTGTATTGTCTTTCAATCTTGCCTCCAAATAGTCTGGCACTGTTATTGCTCTGAATTTACCTGCGTAGATCCTAAGTCTTGGACCAATTAACACATAATCTGCTAGTGTTCCAAAGAGACATCCGATTCCTGCCCAAAACGCTCCTAAACCCGCTTTAAAAGCCGCCCCCGGATAACCAAGCATTAACCATCCACTGAAATCACTTGCCTTGTCACTTAATGAAGCAGCCAAAATGTGGACTTTTCTCCCACCCACGAAGTACTGGTCTTCCGTCTTTGTGAACTTGTTGGCCCACCAACCGATGTAGGCTAAAATCGCAAGATATACTAAAAATCCGAGTAGAACACCGAAGTTCATGCTTTACCCCCCTCTAGCTCTTTTAGGAGATCTTCATCGTAAGCTAGTATCTCCTCATCTACGTAGTATTCCTTCCCTGTAATTCTGTCCCAATAGCCATAAAGTACCATCACTACAATTCCCAAAACTGTGGGGACAATTAAAGTTGCCCAAGCTGCACCACTGAGGCCCATATTGCACCACCTCAAAAGTAAATGGGTGTTGGGCGATGCCCAACATTGTATTTAAACACTTTACATTTATAAATATATCGACGTAAAATAGCTTTAAGTGTATTGATGTCTACTTTGGACCTCATTCAACGAACACAAATTCAGATATAACATTTTAAATTGTCAAGTTGAAGATTTGTAATGGAGGTGCTCAAAAGATGCTAAAGGTTAAAGTCATGAAACCGATATTCAGACCAGAAGCCCCCGCTAAGTTTGTGCTGTATCCATATTCGATATTTCACATAAAACTTTTCTATAAGCGCTTAGGAAGAAAAGATAGGGAGCTAGATTATTTTGCATATGTTGACCTTTATCGCTTTGGGGTAGAGAGAGGGGATGACTTCATAGAGATCGAAGAATGGGCTGTAAAAGAGGATGTGATTATGGAAGAGAACTGTCATTATGATGAAGCCAAAGAGAAAGCAGTTGAAAGTGCATTTATGTGGGGTAACATGATGGTAATCTCTTGGTGGACTCCAAGAATAGAAGTTATTAGAGAAGCAAAGGTGTACAAGGTTTTCTGGATATTTGAAGAAAATGAAGAAGAATATGTCATGGACAGTCTCACTGGAGAAAAGTTCAAGCTAAAGGATCTTGCATAATCACCTAGCGTGGATTTCAACTATATCTCCATCTTCGAGCATGTGATCGGGCCCAACTCTCTGCCCCGGAAACTTTGCACTCTTCCCCCATACTCTTGCATATTTAAAGTTCTTTGCGAAGTCTTTATGAATTCTCTCCGCCACGTTCAAAACCGTCGAACCTTTTTTAAGAGCAATCGGAGGATAAGCTGGCTCCTCACCCGGTGATTTCGTGAAGACCCTTATTATGCCGGCCAGGTCATAAAGCTCCTCTTTGAGGTTCTCAATATTTGCCCTCTTTTTAGCAGAAACAGGAACTATTTTAAACCTGTCTCCATAACCCTTAACGAGCCTCTCGTAGTTCTCTTTGCTTCCCGGTGCATCTCCTTTGTTAGCAATAATAATGGCTTTTCTCCATACAAGGCTTTCATCTAAGGCATCTGAAAAGTCTTCAAGAGTAACAGGCTCTTTTACAGTGATCTCAGCACTGTGAATGCCCTCCTCTCTAAGCATTTTCATAACTTCACTTGTATCTCCTTGGATTAAATGAGCTCCATTTATAACGATTCCACCCATCGGCATTCTTTTTATTTCTACCTTCGGCTTTCTTTTGTTTATTTTTATCCCTGCACGTTCAAATTCCTTTAATATTATCTCCATCTGCTTTACTGGATCTTGAGAGAGGTCAACAACGATGGCTATGGCATCAGCATTTCTTATAACACTCAAAAGCTGTGTTCCCATACCCTTTCCCAAAGCAGCTCCTTCTATTAAGCCTGGCACTTCTACGAGTTGAATCTGAACGTCTTTATGCTTCATCATGCCAGGGATTGGCTCAACCGTTGTAAAAGGATAATCGGCAACATCGACATCAATGTCCGCGAGAACATTGAGAAGCGATGATTTTCCAACATTGGGCAAGCCTGCAAGGACGATTTGAGCGGCCCCTTCTTTCTTAACGCTAAATGAGTAACCTCCACCTTTTCTCTGGCTTTGCTGCTTTTCCAGCTCCTTCCTAAGCTCCGCCAACTTTCTCTTTATTTGAAGCCTAAGCTTTTCTGTACCTTTGTGCTTCGGAACGGTAGCATACATTTTTTCTAAGGCCCTTATTTTTTCAGGTATTGTTCTAGCTTGTCTGTATTCCTCCTCTGCAGCTAAGTACTCCGCTGTTACGTTTGTTGGCATCTGTATTCACCTCTCCCTCTCTAGCCCATTTGGGGTTATAATAGAGGTTTTTATAAATCTATGGTGTGAAACTATCATCAACTTTATATACTTTCTCGAAAAATTTTAGGGTGGTGAGAACATGAAGGGGCTTTTAGATGAAATTGATAAGGAAATCCTGAGAGTGCTTCAAAAAAATAGTCGCACCCCACTAAGGGAGATATCAAAGCGAGTCGGACTTGCAGAGTCAACGGTCTATGAAAGAATTAAGAAGCTGAAACACCGGGGGATAATAAAGAAATTCACAATTATCCTAGATCCAGAGTCCCTTGGCTTTCATCTCTTAGCTTTCATATTGATAAAGGCAAAAGCTGGAAAATATGCCGAAGTTGCCGAAAAACTCATCTCCTACCCGGAGATAGTGGAAATCTATGAAACCACAGGTGATTATGACATGATACTCAAGATAAGAACGAGAAACAGCGAAGAGCTTAATGAATTTCTTGACAAGATCGGAGAAATAGAAGGTGTGGTAGCAACGCACACGATGGTTGTGCTGAAGATACACAAAGAGACAACCGAGCTTCCACTTTAGATTTTCCCCTCTGCATAAAGCTTGTGATAAGCCCTCAGAAGGGCATTCTTTACCCTTTTTGGTCCGTATCTTTTCACTGCACCTTTCAATCCTTCGGAATAAACTTTTCTAATGATCAAATCCACGTCGGGGGATTCTCTCAAGCTGTTTTCTATGTAAAGTTTCGCTATATCCTCCGGATCCCTGTAGTTTAGCCCTTTAAGCCATTTTAAAGGAATTCCACTCTCGAATTTCTTTGTGACCTCAAATTCAATTACTGTTACCTCATCTTCACCATTGAGCTCTCCATATATCTTGTTCAACGCACTTACTAGCTCTTTAACATCTTTAAAGCCGTCTTTTTTTGCATCTTGAATTGTAAGCTCCTTAACCCTTTTCTTTTCCACTTTTGTAATCCTTACCTTTGCAATTGCCGTATCACTGGGTGTTATGACAAGATAAACCTCGCTCCCCGGTTCAGCCTCATAATTTCCAAATCTAATCGTCGTAGTCTTCTTTCCGCTGAGAATTCTGGACTTGTACGTGTTATCTATTAGCAGGAACTTTCTTATTTGAACCATTGTTGAGCACCTCTAGAATCTCTGGAAGTTCCAAAAGATCATTGATTTTGAAGTCCGCACACTCTTCGTATTCAAGCTCTTTATCCGCATATTTTCCATAGCGGAACCATACAGTATGCATTCCTACCCTTTTTGCCCCGTAGATGTCTGAATAAAGCCTGTCCCCAACCATCAAAGCCTCTTCTGGGGAGGCTCCAAATGTTTTTAGGGCCTTTTGATAGATTTTTGGATGAGGTTTTTTGACTCCCTCAAAGTCTGAGATTATAACATGCTCGAAGAAGTCGTCAAGATCAAGCCTTAGAACTTTTTCCCACTGCTTTATGGGGTTCCCATCTGTTATTATCCCTAAGCGGTAGCCCATCTCTCTTAGTCTGATTAGGGTTTTTCTTGCGTGCTTGACCTCCCTTATGTGGGCAAACTTGGTATTATGATAGGCAATAACTCCAGCGGCAACCCATTTTGGATTGTACTTCAGGTCAAGCCTTCTGAGAAGGTAATCAAAGTGATGAGGAAAATTACTCCCGTATTCGTTGATGAGCTCTAAGAGTTCATTATAGGCAGTGTCAAAATCAACTGGCAATCCGTGTTGGATCATATTCTCTATGGCGTTTTTTCGGGCAAGTTCAGCTAGACGGGACGTATCTACAATGGTATCATCAAGGTCAAAAAACACAACCTTTATCATCCTAACCCCCACTCAAATAAAAAGCTAAAGTATTTAACTTTTCCCTATATCAAGATAAAAGGACTTCATCTTTTGCTTTTCTTCTCTTAGCTTTCTAAAGTACTCATCCTCCCGAATGAGCTCGTTGAGAAAGTCTTCAAGCTTCCACGTTATGGATGTTGATGTTGTGGTTGCGAAGATTCCACTGATTCCTTGAGAACGGAGTGCCTTGATAACCCTCTTTACATCCTCATTCGAGAGGTTGTGCATTATGACAAACTTTCTCCAGTGCCAGTTACCGCTTCCCTCAAAAGTAGGAGCCTTTGCTACAACTTCTTCCACAACCCAGTCCCTGCAGTATTCTGGGACTTCATAAACCTCAAATCCGGTAAGGGCGTTTTTCATCTTGGAAACTTCATCCCCTTTAAATCCAATTAGGAGTATCATAACACCACCTTAACACTCTGTTATCTTTTAAACATCTTTTAACCTTTGTCAAAAGGTATTCCATTACATCCCCTGCCCGCCCTTTCAGAAAGATATCCGATATTGGAGTTATGCTGCTTTCCTTTGGGTTAATCTCTATTACATAACCTCCATTGTCCTTTACAATGTAGGGAATATATGCCGCTGGAAACACCTGGCCACTCGTTCCGATAACCAGACAAACATCGGACCTTTCGGCAAGCTTAAAGGCTTTTTGAAGAGCATCGTGAGGCAGGGGTTCTCCAAACCAAACAACGTCAGGTCTTAAGAGAGAATCACACTTTGGGCACTTAGGCAAATCCTCCTCTAAAAACTCTTCAAGTCTGTCAGAGTCGAGAAGGCTCTCGCTATACTCACAGTTGGTGCACTTAACTCGATAAATATTGCCATGGAGCTCTATGAGGTTTTTGTTTCCGGCCTCTCTGTGGAGGTTGTCGATGTTTTGGGTTATAATAGCCTTTAAAAGCTTCATTCTCTCAAGTTCTGCCAATGCTAAGTGGGCTCTGTTGGGTTTTGCTTCCTTCATGATCTTCATTCTCATCTTGTAAAACTCCCATACAAGCCAAGGATTGCTTCTAAAAGCCTCTGGAGTAGCCACTTCTTCCACTTTGTACTTCTCCCACAAGCCACCCTTGTCTCTAAAAGTTGGTATTCCGCTTTCGGCACTTATTCCAGCCCCAGTAAAAGCTATCAAAAAGCGAGAATGGGCTATTAATTTGGCCGCCTCCTCAATCATAGGACATCGTCTTATAATTCTCCCCTGAAATTTTTAAAGGTATTCTAACGGCAAGATTTAAATTACATGGATATAAAATATCACATGCAAGAAACCAATGAGGTGATACTATGAGCTACCAGACATATAGAGACAAGGTTTTAGAGTTTGTTGAGATGCACGAAAAGTGGAGGGCATCAACGATAAATTTGATTGCAAGTGAAAATGTAACTTCTCCAAGCGTTACAAGGGCTGTAGCCAGTGGATTTATGCATAAATACGCTGAAGGATGGCCAAGACAAAGGTATTATCAAGGATGTAAGTACATCGATGAGGTAGAACTTATAGGGGTTGACCTCTTCTGCAAGCTCTTCAAGAGCGATTTTGCCGATCTGAGGCCAATCTCCGGAACTAACGCAAACCAAGCTGCGTTCTTTGGATTAACAAATGCCGGTGATAAAGCTATTGTTCTTCACACCTCCCACGGTGGGCATATAAGTCATATGCCCTTTGGTGCCGCCGGTATGAGAGGATTAGAGGTTCACACATGGCCCTTTGACAATGAAGAATTTAACATCGATGTCGACAAAGCGGCCCAGATGATTAGAGAGCTCGAGCCTAAGATAATTGTCTTCGGTGGCTCATTGTTCCCATTCCCACATCCGGTCAAGGAGCTTGCCCCAGTTGCTAAAGAAGTTGGCGCATACGTAGTGTATGATGCAGCCCACGTCTTAGGGTTAATAGCTGGAGGAAAGTTCCAAGACCCCCTCAGGGAAGGAGCCGATGTAGTAACTTCCTCGACACACAAGACCTTCCCGGGTCCACAGGGTGGTGCCATACTCTACAAAGACCTTGGAGAAGATACAGCAAAACTGCAATGGGCAATCTTCCCAGGTGTCTTAAGCAACCACCACTTACACCACATGGCTGGAAAAGTCATCACAGCTGCAGAAATGCTTGAATTTGGTAAAGCTTATGCAGAGCAGATTGTAAAGAACGCAAAAACTTTAGCTGAGGCTCTTGCAGAGGAAGGGTTCAAAGTTATAGGCGAAGATAAAGGGTTCACCGAAAGCCACCAGGTAATAGTTGACGTTAGCGAGCTCCACGAGGCTGGTGGAGGATGGGCTGCTCCACTCTTAGAAGAGGCCGGAATAATCCTCAACAAGAACCTCCTGCCATGGGATCCGCTTGAGAAAGTCAACACGCCAAGCGGCCTAAGAATCGGTGTGCAGGAAATGACGAGGGTAGGAATGATGGAGGATGACATGAAAGAGATAGCAAGGTTCATGAGGAGAGTTCTCCTTGACAGAGAGGATCCAAAGAAGGTTGAGAAAGAAGTCTTCGAGTTCAGAAGGCAGTTCCAGAAGGTCTACTACTCCTTCGATCATGGCCTGCCAATGAAGGAGTGAGATTCCATTTTCTTACTTTTTCTTTTAAAAGTCTCGCTGTTCATGAGAGGGAAGTTATTCAAAAAGTTTTAAAGAATTGGCGTTTTATCAAGCTCTTATATGGACGTTTTTATAATATTGTCAAAAATTCAAAGACATTTTGAAAAATATTATAAGTCATGGAAAAATGCCACCATTAAGTTGTATTAGGTGATGGGTCATGAGAATAGCAGTAATAGGTGCTGGAACAATAGGAAGTGCCGTTGCAAAGGCATTGGCTGAAGAGGGGTATGAAGTAATAGCGACAAGGAGAAAGGTCGAGAAGGTGAAGTGGCTTGAGAGTTATGGAGTGAAGGTCTCGAATGATAATAAAGCTGCTGCTGAAAAAGCGGATATAATTATCCTCGCAGTAAAGCCAAATAAGGTCAAAAAAGTTCTCGAAGAAATAAATCCTGCCATTGAAGGGAAAATTCTCATTTCATTTGCTGCGGGGCTCTCACTAAACTTTCTAAAGAGGCTAACAAGTGCAAAACCTGTGAGAGCAATGCCAAATATAGCAGTTCTTGTGAAAGAGTCTTTTACCGCATATACAGCAGACGATTTAGATAGAAAAGAAATTGAACTTGTTGAGAAAATACTTGGTGCTTTTGGCAAGTGTGTTAGAGTTGACGAAGAATATATGGATGCCATAACCGGATTGAGCGGTTCTGGACCGGCATATGCCTCAGTATTCCTTGAGTCATTGATATACGGGGGACTAAAAGTAGGTCTCCCAAGGGACATTGCCCTCCTAGCAAGTGCACAGACACTTTTAGGCACGGCAAAGCTTTTGCTTGAAACGAACCTCCACCCGGCTCAGATCAGGGACATGGTGATAACTCCAGGAGGGACTACAATAGACGGCATTTTTGAGCTTGAAGATAGCAGGTTTAGGACAGCAATAATGAAAGCCATAGATGCCGCGACAAAGAAGTCAAGACTTCTATCACTTGAGATCAAATAAATAGAGGAAGTTAAATTTTCGCCCTCTCAAACTTTTCCTTTCTATTTAAAGGTTTTGTGGCATCAATACCCCACTTTGCGGTGAAGCCCTTCTCCCCAGAGGGATCAAGGGAGCTCCCTCTTACATTTGGGATCACAATTAGGTCTTTGTCCGCTTGAAATCTTGTAGCTATTGCCCATTCTACCTCTCTGTCGTCGTAGATGTTAATATCCTCATCAACCACTACCACATGCTTTAAGCTCGGATGTCCAGAAAAAGCTGCTAAAATAGCATTCTTTCCATCACCGTCGTGCTGTTTTGTGATGCTTATCACCGCATGGAGCCACATGCATCCACCCTCTGTCAGTCTTACACCATGAACCTTTGGCACAACTCCTTTGACACTCTTGTATATCTGAGGCTCCTTGGGAAGACCCATGAGCATATAATGCTCGTAGCCGCTTGAAAGCAATGCATGGAAAATTGGCTTCTCAACGTGATGCATCTTTTCGAAGACTACAACAGGTTGCTCTCTTACGGTGTCATACGTTCCGGTTATGTCAATAAATGGGCCCTCTTTGTCGAGTTCCGGCAGAATTTTTGCCTCAAAGACAAATTCACTCTCTACTGGAACTGGAATTCCATTAACATCTACAACTTCCAGAGGCTTTCCAAAGGCCATCTCGCTCATAGAGGATGCTATGTTAAGCTCACTCACCCCATAGGGAGGACTTGTAGCTGCTGCTAAAAGGATATGGATTGGATTACCAACAATTATTCTAACATCAAGCTCCTCACCATGTTCCGCTTTATCCTTCCACATTGCATACAAATGTCTAGGAACTAATCTAACAGTTCCAGTTTTTTCGTCCTTTACCATTGTTCTGTGGTAGGAGAGGTTAACAAAGCTATCCTCGGCCTTTGCTATGTATATCGCCGAGGTAAAATACTGTCCGCCATCCTTTGGGAAATAATGAGGAACTGGCAGCTCTTTGAGGGAAAAGTCCCTTGTGGAGTTCTTAAAAAATTCCGCAGTTTGTGTCTCCCTATAAGGGGCAGAATTCTCCATAGCTTCCATTATGAAGTGAGCAATTTCTTCCTTTTTTATTCCAAGGTATTTTGCTATTCTCTCTCGTGTGCTCCAAATGTTTCCGGCAACTTCCCATCCATCGACATCTTTAAACAAAACGGGTTTGGTTTTGTGCTGAAGGAGATATCTGGTTATCTCAAGTTTCTTGCTAACCGGCTTATCAATGATAACGAGCTCATCCTGGAATTGTCTCAATATCTCCCGTATCATGACACCACCCATCCAAAGTTTGCCCATCTCGTGATAAACTTTTTGGAGGCTTTCACTTTTTTCATGCTTCTTTTTGAATATTTTTCAAAATGATAGAGAAAGAGCTATAAAGGGGGATCTCCAAAAACTTCTTTTGAGTTGCCATGAAGACCGTGATATTAAGAATCCCGGATAAATCCGCACTGGTGTATATTGAGAAAGCTGATCCTAGAATATACTTTATGGTATACGAAGAGTTGACTTACCGAAAAAGTTTCGGCAAATGGGAGAAGCCTGAGAGCCTGTACAATCCCCATACAAAATCCTTCCCTGTGGGTCTAATTCCCCGCGTAAAGCAACTTTTGAATTCAAAAGGATACAGGGTTAGGGTAATTGATGAAAGAAAAATTGAAGGATTGGAGATAAACGCAACGTGGAACGAAGAATATAAACTAAGAAAATATCAGGAAAAAGCCATCAAGAAGGCATTAAAGTCCGGGATGGGAGTCTTAGCATTGCCGGTGGGAAGTGGAAAAACAATAATCGGGTTGAGAATAATTTATGAGCTTAACCTCTCAGCCCTTGTTGTTGTACACACAAAGGAACTTCTTTACCAGTGGGCTGAGAACATAAAGAGAGTTCTTGGGGTTGAAGCTGGGCTTGTAGGGGATAACAATTGGATAGAAAGACCAGTAACGGTGGCTATGATACAGACTCTTCTTTCTAGGGGGGTTGATAAGCTCCAGCTTCCATATGCAGTTGTTGTGTTTGATGAATGCCACAGGACATCGGCTGCAGAAAAGTTCTATGAGCTCGGGATAAGCTTGCCACAAAGATTTAGGTTCGGCCTCTCCGCAACTCCATGGAGAAGGATTAAAGGAGAGGAGTTAAAGATAGAGGGAGCAATAGGCCCCATAATTTATGAGGTTAAAGCCGAAGATCTGATAAAAGAAAAATTCTTAGCGAAACCTAGGTTCAAAGTAATTGAATACGAATTCTTCATGCCATCCCTAGCAGAACGCTACAAAGAACTTTATGAAGAGGTGATCATGGAAAACGAAGAGAGAAATAAAGCAATAGTGGAGAGTGCATATAAACTCTCAAGACAGGGCCATCGTGTGTTAATAGACGTCAAAAGAATCGAACACGGAAAGATTCTCGTAGAGATGCTCAAAAAGAAAGGCATAAATGCGGAGTTTTTGAGTTCCCAAAGTCCAAATAGATGGGAAATTTTTGAAAAGTTCAAAAATGGAGAGATTAGCGTTTTGGTATCTACATTACTAAAAGAGGGAGTTGATATCCCAGAGATTTCTGCCATAATTCTGGCTGGAGGAGGAAAAAGCGACATAATGACAATCCAGACGATAGGTAGGGCCTTAAGGCCCAAAGGGAGAAGCGGCGCGGTTATAGTTGACATAAAAGATGAGGATCCACTGCTCTTTACCCACTTTATAGAGAGACAAAAAGCCCTAAAGCAGTATTACGGCAGATATTACGATAAAGAACTAGAGAAACTCATAAAGAAGTAAACCAGTCCTCAAAAATGCTTGCCGTTATTAAGTGCTGGGCAAATTTTTCGAAGAATTCTTTTTTAACCTTTTCGACTGCATAGGGATCTTTTTCAAAGAATACTCCATCATACTTAACTTCCCAGAGAACGAGGTTTTCTGGAGGAGCAGGAGGGAGTTTTCTGCCAACTTTTTCTTTCAGCATTCTTTTTATTTCTTCTATTGAAAGAACACCAGAGCCACAAAGCTTAAGAGCCGTTACGATTCTTCTAACCATCTCCCAGAGAAAGCTCTCTCCTTTAATTTCAACCACAATTACATTCCCGCTTGGGAGTACTCTAACCTTATCTATTTTTCTTATCGGGTTTTTGTTCCCCTCAATGCGCGCAAAGTTTGAGAAGTCATGGATTCCAACAAAAAGTTCAGCACACGACTTCATTTTCTCAATGTCGAATCCTTCGTCGAGGAGATAGTATCTATACACTTTCCCCCTACTCCAGAATCTTGGATGGAAATCTTCTGGAACCTGTGCCCTTCCTAAAACCCATACATCCCTTAAATGATGATTCAGAATCCTGGGATATGTGAGTTCAGGTCTAGATGTGTTAAAAGCTATGACGTTCCCAAAAGCGGAAACTCCCCTATCGGTCCTTGAGGCACCTTTAAAATTCGCATCCCTTGGGTCTTCAATTATTCCAAGCTTAGTTAATGCCCTAATTATCTCACCTTCGACAGTTCTTAACTTAGGTTGCCTTTGAAAGCCGTAAAACCTTCTCCCATCATAGGCAATTTTTAAAGCTATCCTCATGCTCGGAAATTCGGATTGGAGTTATAAAAGGATTACCGGCTAGCCCTCTTTATGAATATCAAGGTCAATGCGTCTATATCTCCGGTTAATTCGGGAATATTTTTGAAAGTTTGACAATAAAAATAGGATAAAAGCTAAAACTTCTACTCCATGAAGGAAACTGGAGGTGGTGAAATGGTAGCTGAAATTGACATGGAAACAATGGAGTCCTTAATTAACTTTGACATCATGTTTACGTTAGCAAAGAAATTTCTCCAAGAAAGGAGGTCTTTTTAACTCCTTCCTATTCAAGAGAAAGGAAATGGGTCAGAGAAAGCTCCCCTTATAGAAAGGTCTTAGGAAAATTTCAAAAGCTGCAATTGGCATCTCTATTCCCCAGTTTTCAAGCACACGTGGATGGATTTCTCCTATTATTCCAACGCTCTTTCCGTTAACTACTATTTCCCCAGTTCTACCCGGAATAAAAGAACCATGCTCTATTTCCCTAAGTTCATATTCGGCATCTAAATAGCGCATTAAGCTATCAAGGATTTCTTTTGCTTCTGTGAAGGTTACCTTTGGATGTGCAAGGGCAACGGCAAGCTTGCTCTCACTGATGGTCTTTGTTTCTCTCTTTTCATCTATGAGAGTTACCTTACCCACCTCAAAGATTTTCTGGGGATACTCCTCATGGGTGTTCTGACTTAAAAACTCCATTAGGCTTGGAAGGAGCCATTTCCTCAATGCCGACCATCTCTGGCTTATTGGGTTTTCTATCTCTACTATTTCTTCTCTGGGAATATTCATCCTGTCAAACTGGGCTTCCTTATTCGTAAGGTTAAAGGTCATAACCTCCTGGAGACCAAAACCAACCATGAGATCCCTTACTGCATTTTCGAACTCTATAAAATCGTCCCCTTTCCCCTGAACGGCAAGCTCTGGCTCTTCTGGAGGAATATTGTTATACCCGTATGCAATGAGAACATCCTCTAAAATGTCCCTCGCATGCATTATATCATCTCTGAACGCTGGATACTTCAGCTTTGCCCTCTCATCGACAATCTCAACTTCATACATCATGCGCTCTAAGAGGTCTTTTATTTCGTCATCACTGAGCTCGACCCCAGCAAGTTGCTTGATGCAGTTAAGATCAACCTCAAATTCCTTAGGAGTCAAGTCAGGGGTTTCTATTTCAAAATCATTGTAAACTACTCTAACGCTTCTTATCTTTCCACCGCGCTCGGCCAGAGCAGTTACAATGACATTTAAGGCAAGCATAATCTTGTTAAGGTCCCACCCAGTGATATCTATGAAGATGCTCTTAGTCTCTTCCGTAACCTTTCCATGAGTCTCGGAATTTATAACTGGAGGCATCGACAAAACGTTCCCTTCTTTATCAACAAGCAGGGGGTAATACGGCTTTCCTTTAATCAAGTGCCCATATTCCTTTCCCTTTTCATGCTCCTCAAGTATCTCATCTGCACTCATTTCTCGGTCGCTATTTAGCGGGACAAATCTTATTTTATCGGGCTCTACCGCTTTGTAATAGAAGGGAGGCTTGAGCTTGTCGAAGTCAAATGTTCCTATAGCGACTTCCCTTCTTCTCCTTCCAAATGTGAGCGCTACTTTCTCCTGAAGCTGGATTATCTGCCTCAATGCTTCTTCATCAAGTTCAAGGTTTTCGACTATTGCGTAAACTCCATACGGTCTTATATCCTTCAATTTCTCATCAACATAAACAACAACATCGCTTTTTTCGATTTCATACTTTGGCAAGCCTTTTACCATCCCAAGAGCCCACTTCACTTGTCTCGCTATTCCTTCCGCGCTCCATAGATCGGGTCTGTTGGTATCTTTGGCATCAGCCTTAAAGTATGTTTTTCCCTCATGCTCCCACATCTCGTCAAGTTCACACTTCGCATAGAGGAACAGATCCTCCCATTCTTCAACTGTAAATTCTTTTCCCACTAATCTCTCCAAGTCGTGCTTGGCAACGTCGAACTTCGGCATCTTTCATCACCACACCAGCTTAGCCTCTCTCAACCACTTTAAGTCATAGCTGAATAGGTATCTTATATCATCTATCCCAAGTTTGAACATGGCTAATCTGTCAATTCCAATTCCCCAAGCAATCACTGGCGCATCTACCCCCAAAGGCTTCGTCATTTCCTCTCTAAATACTCCTGCTCCTCCAAATTCTACCCATCCAAGCTCTTCATGGTAGGCACTCATCTGAACACTCGGCTCCGTGAATGGGTAATAATCCGGAAGGAATTTAACTTTCTTTGCTCCAGCAATTTCAATCGCAAACCTCTTTAGAATTCCAAGGAGGTGCTTAAAGGTTAGGCTTTCATCAACAACGAACCCATCAACCTGGTTGAATTCTATTAGATGTGTCCTGTCTAAAACGTCAGGCCTAAAAACCCTTTGAATTGCAAAGTACTTACCCGGTATTTGAACCCCCTTACCGAGTTGTCTTGCACTTAGAGCGGTTGCATGTGCTCTGGGCATTAATAACATGGCCATCCTTGGATCCCATTTATATCCCCATCCCCTCGAGCCCGTTGTCCAGCCGTACTCGTGAGACGCTTTAACTCTCTCCACGAGCTCTTCCTCTGGGAGAAAGCCATATTTGGGGTACTTTAGCTGATATGTATCAGTCCAATCCCTTGCTGGATGGTTCTGGGGCTGGAACAGGGCATCAAAATTCCAGAATTGGGTTTCTATTAGGCTTTCTGCAGTCATTTCAATGAAGCCCATCTCTATAAGCTTTCTTCTTATCTTATCAAGGAAAACTCTATAAGGTTGCTTCTTGCCGGGATAAACCCTTCTTACGGGAGCTTGAATGTTAAAGCGTTTGAATTCAACGTTTCTCCACTCGCCACTCTTTATAAGCTCAGGGGTTAAAACAGATATTTCTCTCTTGAGCTCAAGGCCCTTTTCAGCAAGTTTTATTCCTTCTTCCGTGATTTCTATCTCCCTTTCTGCCTTGGTATCTTCTTCTCCGATTTTTCTGGTCTTTAGCTCCTTAATGGGGACGAACTTCTCAAGTTCTTTTGCTTCAACTTCCCCCTTTTCAGCAAGGAGCTTTAATGCTTTATCAATTGGCCTTTCCTTAGAAAGAGCTTCCTTTCCCTTCTCGGTAACCTCGAGAATAACTTTTCCATCTTCTTTTCTAACAGCAGCCCACCCTTCTCTCCTCAGGATTCCAATAATTGGCTTAAGCTCATCGTCGCTCAACACTTCCCTGAGGTCATCAAGAGAAACCCTACCCCTCTCCACAAGTAGCTTCAAAGCTCTCCTTTCTGGAAGCCCAATTTCAGCGTATTTCCTCCCTAGTTCCGTTATTCTTACAATTCTCTTTTGTCTTTCATGGAGCTTTGCAAGCCCCTTACTCTGGAGCCAGAGAACGGCTCTCATTACTGCTACTTGATCTAGTCCCGTTTCTTTAACGAGGTCTTCGAATTTTACATTTTTCAAATCCTTGAGCTTGATGAGAGTTAATTTTTCTTGATAGCTTAACTCCATTACCAACCCCCCGAAAGAAGTCTTGCTGGAGTTACTTAAAAATTGCGGTACTGGGACTTAAAAAAGATTAGAAAAATCAGTGCTTATGGGGGAAGAAAACAACCTTACCCGTTTTTCCAGCGCGCATGAGTTCAAAAGCTTCCTCGAACTTATCGAATCCCTTGTATTTGTGTGTGATTATTGGATCCAAGTTTAACTTTCCGCTTCTAAGGAGGTTAGAGACAGTGTACCAAGTTTGCCATAGATGTCTTCCGGTAATTCCATGAACTTCCAGTGCTTTAAAGATAACGAGGTTGTTAATGTCGAAGGTGACTTCCTTTGGGAACAGGCCGAGAAGGCTAACCCTCCCCGCTGGGGTAACTGCCTGCAACCCTTGTTCAAGGGCCTTTGGGGCACCGCTAAACTCGAGGAAAACATCGACTCCATTGCCATCCGTTAGGTCTTTCACCTCTTTAACAACATCCTCCTCCATGGGATTTATAACCACATCGGCACCTACTTTTTTCGCCAATTCCCTTCTGAAATCACTTGGCTCGCTTACTATCACCAAAGAAGCCCCACTCGCCTTTGCTACCGTTACACCTAAGAGACCCAAGGGGCCGGCGCCCGTTATGAGAACTGTCTTGCCAGAAATTGGCCCAGCTAGGACGGTATCAACGGCATTGCCTAGCGGCTCTTGAAGGGTTGCGTATTCCGGAGGAATCTCCTTGGGAGTTTTCCATGCATTTTGAGCTGGAACAATTGCATATTCCGCAAATACGCCATCTGTATCTACTCCAAATATCTTGGTGTTCTGGCAAACGTGATAGTTGCCAGTTTTACATTGATAGCATTTTCTGCAAACTATGTGGGTTTCCGCAGAGATGTAGTCACCTACTTGAATCTCATCTACTCCCTTACCAACATCCACAACCTCTCCAGCAACCTCATGCCCCATTATCTGTGGGGGCTTTATTCTGCTTTGTGCCCATTCGTTCCACTCATAGATGTGAAGATCGGTTCCGCAGATGCTAGTTGCAAGAACCTTGATAAGGACTTCTCCTTCTTTTGGCTGTGGAATGTCAGCTTCAACAAGCTCAGCACCGTAAGCAGGGTTAGTCTTCATAATAGCAGTCATTTTTTCCCCCATAGTTACCATCTCCACAGATTTTTTAACATTAATACCTTCATTGTTTCGTGATATAAGCTTTTTGTCCTCATAAAATACCTCATAAAATACCTCGGTTTTATTGCCCCTCACTTTGGTTTTTCAAAGGAAAAAGCAAAGTTAAGAAACAAAAAGTTTGAAAAAGTTATGAGACCACCAAAAATTTTAAATACCTTCATCATCACAATTGATATTGCAGATACTTGCTTGGTGGTGTCTGAATTGGAGGATAGGAAATTTGGAAAGAGAAGAATGAACAGAGGAGGCTCAAGATTGCCTCCAGTTAAAGTTGGAGAAAGATACAAGGTAAAGATAGAAGCCCTCGGAAAAGGTGGGGATGGAATAGCAAGAATTAAGGGCTTTGTGATTTTCGTCCCCAATACAAAAGTGGGGGATGAGGTAGAGATTGTTATAAACTCCGTGAAACAGAAGTTTGCATTCGGAGAAATTGTCGGTTGATTTTTCCCTTTCTTTCCTTATATACGAAAGTCTTATATTTCATTCTGTAATAACATATTGTGTCTATCACTGTAGTTATTTAGCGGCGTTATTACTGCTTTCAAGATTCATACACTTAAGGAAGTGTGAGTAATGCCGGTTATAATCGTTACCGGAAGGGGAGGGGCTGGTAAAACCACGACCACTGCAAATTTAACCGCGTATTTTGCTCGAAAGGAATATAGGGCTTTGGCCATAGATGGTGATCTCTTCTTGCCCAACCTGGGGTTCCATTTCGCCTTGGAAAACGTTAACTATACTGTTCATTCCCTCCTCAAAAATCCTGAGATTGATCCGGAGTGGGCCATTTATAAGCATGCAAAGACCGGAGTTAACGTGATGCCCGGGAGCACTAGGCTACAAGATGTAATAGGCATCTCGCCTAAAAGATTGAGAGATATTGTCGAGCAAATGAGATATAAATTTCCGGTGGTTTTTGTGGACTCTCCCACGGGAATTCCATTCGATACCCTTCCAACTTTTGAGGTTGCTGACTATCAAATAATAGTTGTTGAAATTGAAAGGTCGCCAATTTATTCCTTTGAAACAATGGTGGAAAATGAAATTAACAAACTTAAAGCAATAGGGGAAGAATACGGATTGAAGATTGCGGTAGTATTAAACAAGGTCAGGGAGTCAGAAGAGATTATAGATCACATAATAGACGAGATCGTTGAAAATGTTGGTCTGCCAGTCGTTGGAGTAGTACCATTTGATGAGTACGTTCCGGAATCCATAAACGTTGGAATCCCAGTGATTGCATATAAACCAAGGAGTGATGCCGCCATAGCGTTTTATGAGGCGGGAGAGATATTAGAGGAGTGGATATTTAAAAAGGTTAAAAGGATCTGAAAATCTCTTTTGGGGGTAGGAAGATGAACTTAGAAGAACTTATCGAAAAAGTAGCCAATGGAGAGATTAAGCTTCATCAGGTAGAAAAATACACCGGAGATAAAAGGATTGCAACTGAGATAAGAAGAAAGGCCCTCGAAAAGAAGTTAGGAATATCACTCGAAAACATCGGGCATTACTCCATTGATCCAGAGCAGGTTATTGGAAAAAACATAGAAAACATGATTGGAGTTGTTCAGATACCCATGGGAGTAGCAGGGCCTTTAAAGATAAATGGAGAATATGCCAAGGGTGAATTCTACATCCCCCTAGCGACAACGGAGGGAGCGTTAGTTGCGAGTGTTAATAGAGGATGCTCGGCTTTAACAGCTGCAGGTGGTGTGAAAACAACCCTAATCGATGACAAGATGACAAGAGCTCCTCTTTTAAAGTGCCCTGACGCAAGGAGAGCGAGAAAGGTTGCCCAATGGGTTGAGGAAAACCTCGAATATCTCCAAGAGAAAGCAGTTTCTAAAGTAACCAGACATGGAAAACTTAGGGGAGCTAAATCCTACATTGTCGGCAACAACCTCTACCTAAGATTTGAGTTTGAAACTGGAGATGCAATGGGCATGAACATGGTTACGATAGCGAGTGAAGAGATAATGAAGGTAATAGAAGAGCACTTCCCAGATGTGAAGTACCTAGCACTCTCCGGAAACCTTTGCGTTGATAAGAAACCCAACGCGATGAACTTCATCAACGGAAGAGGGAAGACAGTTATAGCCGAGGCCATAATCCCAAGAGAGATAGTCGAGAAGAAACTCAAGACTACACCAGAACTAATAGCGGAGGTAAACTACAGGAAGAACCTCGTAGGCTCAGCTCAGGCTGGAAGCTACGGCTTCAATGCACACTTTGCGAACATAGTTGGAGCTATATTCTTAGCAACGGGTCAAGATGAGGCTCAAATAACCGAAGGTTCCCATGGAATAACTCTCGCGGAGGTAACCCCAGAGGGAGGTCTCTACATAAGCATAACAATGCCAAGCCTAGAGATTGGAACAGTAGGCGGGGGAACTAGGGTTTCCACACAAAGAGAGGCATTAAGCATCATGGGCGTTGCTGGCGGCGGAAATCCACCAGGGATTAATGCAAAGAAGTTTGCGGAGATTGTTGCAGGTGCAGTATTAGCGGGAGAGCTCTCCTTATTGGCGGCCATAGCAGCAAAGCACTTAGCAAAAGCACACAAAGAGCTTGGACGCTAGGGTTTTATTTCGTTTTTTAGCGATTCCAATGCTGAGGGCAGGATATTTTTCGAGAGGATTTTCTTTTTCCTTTTTACCGGTTTAACTCCCTTAAACGGCAGAATTGGGAAGGGATAACCTATCAAAAGTGCTACTAAGAACACTAGCACTGCAATTAGGATTGAAGATAGCAGATAACCCCAATAGCTTCTGGGTTCAAAAAGCAGAGATGTGATAAATCCACTACTTAGAGAAATCAGAAAAGCTCTGACCTCCTCCCCGCTCTGACGGGCGAGGCTTGTGAAAAGAAAAATATCATAGAAAACCTCTTGTGCTTCTTTGGATCTATTTTGCCTTTGCATATGAGCTTAAGGAGATATTTCAATCCCTCAGGGGTAAAAAACCTCGAACTCAAGAGCATCTTCGAGCTCGATACGTTCCGGAAAAAAGTAGAACATCCTATTCAGCTCTCCTTTCACCTCTACTATTCCAATGTGCTCACTCCCATACAAAGAATCTGCAAGACTTTCCAGAGTATAACACTCCGGATCTATGAGTCTAATAGGACTTCCGAGAGATGAGAAGCGTTTTTCAAGGACTTTTGGGGTTTCTGCAAGGGAAGGAGCTGATACCACAGAATAGGTACATCTTTTGGGTTTTCGGACTTTAGGCTTGGAAGTAGTGGAGTAAAAACCTTCAATCCTCCCAAGTCCTCCTCCTGTAACCTTTTTTAATGCTCTGAAGTGCGAAGATGAAAAACACCACAAAAGTTACAATGTTAGTGAACTCGGAAATGTTGATAACATTTTCAAGTGCTAAATATCCGGCTACGAGTGCTAAAATGCCCAAGGCTACTTCTATCGTTGTTAAAATTAATTCAAATCTGCTCCTCTTAGCTATTCTGCCTTCAGCAATTTTTTTAAATATCTCCTCAAGAGCAGAGTCTTTTTTGATGAGAAATACCGTATATTTGTCCTTGTTTTTGAGCCCAATTCTCCCCTCGCTCGGCACGAGATAAAACCAGCGATTCATTTCATCTGTTAACTCAACAACGTAAAGCCTGTTTGACCTCGAGAAAAGATTTTGGGCATTCATTAAAAGGGTATACCCGTCGGGATTCACTACTCTGTTGAACGTTTTTTCCCTAAAAAGCTCTTCAAGTTCCTTGGCTTTTTCGCTTATAAGCTGATCAGGCTTTAATTTGATGAGAACATACACTAACTTCTTTTCCTTTTTTGGAGGAGCAGTCTTTTTCTTTACTTCCTTTTTGCTTTTACGCCTTTCTTTTCTGGACTTCCTTGGGATTACAATTGGGCCTGGAACAAATGTCATATTTCTTCCCAATTAAGATACAGCTTCAAATCTTAAAAAGTTATTGAGAGAAAGAAATTAAGAGCTGAACTCTTGAATCTTTTTCCTCACAAGCTGACTTACAAGCTTCCCATCGGCTTTTCCTCTAAGCTTGGCCATTGCTCTTCCCATAAGCATTCCCATGGCTCCCATGCCTCTGGCCTTTACGACATCGATGTTTTCCCTAACTACCTTCTCAACTATCTTTTCAACTTCCTCCTCACTTAACAGCGTAAGCCCTTTCTCCTCTGCAACCTGCAAGGGTGTTTTCTCCGGATGCAGTGCAAGTTCTTTGAATATTTCTTCAAAAGCCTCTTTTGCTACTCTGTTGTTAAGGAAAAGCTTAAAGGCATCTTTTATGTGCTCCTCTGTAATGTTCTCAATTGGAACTTCCTTCTTGAGACCCTTGAGAACCACAACAAGGATTGAAGCTGCTAGAGATGGTTTAACGCCCATTGCTATAAGCTCCTCAAAGAGTTCATCCCTCTCATCATCCACAAGGGTCTGTGCCAGGCTTTTATCTATGCCGTATTCCTTAACGTAACGCTCCACTTTTGCCTGTGGATACTCTGGAAGGTTCTCCAAGATTTCTCTCTTAAGCTCCTCGCTAATAAATATCGGTGGGATATCTGTTTCAGGGTACATTCTGGCTTTTCCTGGAAGTGGGCGCATGTATTGAGTGTTCCCATCAGGCAGGGCTCTTCTCGTCTCCTCGGGGACACCTCTGATAGCTTCTTTTGCTCTCTGGAGGACTTCTCTAAGGGCTTTCTTGGCGACCTCTTCCTCAGCCGCGGCCAGAACAAAAGCATCAAGTTCTCCGAGGTTAAGCTTTTCAATAACTTTATCCACTTCCTCCTGCGTTATTCCGTAATTGGGCAACTCATCAATGTGGAATATTCCCTTCACATATTTCTTAGCTCTATCTGCCATTTCTGTACCAAGCCTTCTCCCTGGTTGAATCTCAAAGCCTATGAGACCTCTAAACTTTGGAAGCTTAATGCCTAAGACCCTACTTCCCTTCTTCAAGGCCCTGGCAATTATTTTTGAACCTGTATTGCTGAAGATGTCTGTCACGTCATAAAACTCCTCTTTTAGCTCCTCTTCTTTTGCCCCTCTTTTTTCAAGTTCCTCTTTAATTCTCAGAAGGTTGAGCTGTCTCTGCACTTCTCTCTCAATTATGAGAGGTATCATATCAAGCTCCTGAACGCCTTTAATCTCAATCCTTGCCCCGCCTTTAATGGAAACGTTTAAATCTTGTCTTATAGTTCCAAGTCCACGTTTTACCTTGCGTGTTGCCCTCAGAGCGTCGCCTATGAATTTTGCCACTACCTTTGCTTGCTCTGGATGGTGGATGTCCGGAGTGGTGGCGATTTCAATTAAGGGAATCCCCAACCGGTCAAGCCTATATATTGCCCTTCTGTCCCCCTGCTCTATAATCCTGCACGCGTCCTCCTCTAAGCAAATCGTTGGGATTCCAACGCTTCCCCATGGTGTGTCGACCTTGCCGTTCATGCCAACTATAGCGGTTCTCTGGAATCCGGAAACGTTGGAGCCGTCTATGACAATCTTCCTCATAAAATGGACTTCATCAACGGGGATAGCATTTAGGAGATAGGTAATCTGAAGAGCAACCTTCAATGCTTCTTCATCCGGTAGGTGAGGCGGTTCTTCATCCATATACACCAGATCGCTGTATTTGTAGTCTCCCTCATAAACAAAAACTCTGCCCTTCTTGAACTCCTCAAGTGCAGCCTGGTCAATCTCCCCAAGCTCACTCATTGTGGGTCTCAAGCGGCGCTCAAAAGTAAAATCTACTTCTTCATGAAGCTCACTCGGCACTGGCGAGAAGAGCTTTTTAGTGTCAAGCTGTCTGTGAATTTCAAGACCAACTTTTAGGCCAAGTGCTTTGTAATCGAGCTCCATATTCATCACCTCAGATAAGTGTCAAATCTTGTGTAAGGAGTTATTTCTCCAGCATAGTTAGTCAGCATCATCTTTCTAACTTCCTCAAGGTTTTGTGTCTTTCCAAGAACCCATATAAGCTTCACGTAGGCAGTTTCTGGGAGCATGTCCTCGCAGGGAATAACTCCAGCCTTAAGGAGCTTTCTCCCCGTGGAATAGACATTAAGGTTAACCCTACCGTAGAGGCACTGACTCGTCATGCAAACTGCAATTCCCTCTTCAACTGCCCTCTCTATTGTTGGGATTATCTTATTTGGAGTGTGTCCCAGTCCAGTTCCCTCTATTACAATCCCCTTGTAGCCCTTATCAACCAGGAAATCTATAATTTCCCCGTTCATGCCGGGACAAACCTTTATTAGGGCAACTTTTTCTTCAAGCTTATCATCTACCCACACCTCACTCTCTCCTCTTTTTCTGTAATCCTCTCTCAAATATTCAACTCTTCCATCATACCAGATTTTTGCTATGGGAACGTCATTTATACTCCTAAAGGCATCTCTTCTGGAAGTATGCATCTTCCTAACCTTTGTACCTCTATGTGCCAAGCAGTAAGTGTCACTCGTTTCTCCGTGCATCACAACGGCAACTTCACCAAAATCCTCGACCGCCATTCTGGTAGAGCATATTAAATTCATCGCAGCATCACTTGAAGGCCTGTCACTACTTCTTTGAGAACCAACAAAAATTACCGGCTTTTCTAACTCCCTAAGCATAAAACTCAGCGCCGCTGCAGAATAACCCATTGTATCCGTTCCATGCCCTATTATGACTCCATCTTCTCCACTGTTAAGGGCCTTAGCAACCTCATGGGCCATCTTTTTCCAGTATTCAGGCTTCATGTCCTCGCTCATTATGTTGAAGAGAAGTCTTGGTGTTATGTTTGCTATTTCAAAAATCTCCGGAACAGCTTTTGCAAGCTCTTCAGCGGTAAAAGCGGCATGCACCGCACCGGTTTTGTAATCTATTTTGCTCGCTATAGTTCCGCCGGTTCCTATTATGGTGACGTTTGGAAGTCCCGGCTTTTTGGGTAGGACTTCCTTGAATGAAACTTCTTCCCTTGGCTTGGCCTTTTCTATGATTCTCACTTCGACTATCTGATCAATTAAGATCCCTACATTGTATCCGTTATCGAGCTTTACTGTAAGTGTTTCTCCTTTTGAAAGTTCATATGGAGGCATTACAAGCCCTCTGTGGATAACTCTTGTACCGTTTTCCTTTTCAACGACCTCAACATAATCGCCAATTTCAATGCCCTTTTCCTTCATGAAAAGTTCAACTTTTCTCATAGCGAAACCTCCCTTTCATAAATTTTAAGCTAGATGGAGTTGATGAGAGGGAATATAAACATTATTGCTTCTCTATCTCATTAAAGGATAGCCATTAGCGAACCCCGATTTTAAACCTCGGTTCTTCAATCCATTCCGACCTGCACTTTGGACATCTCCCAGGAATTTTGATCTCCGGTTTAAATACGAAGCCGCACTTTTTGCACTGGGCTGGCTGAATAAGGAGAACCTTTCCTTCGCGCTTTACAATGCCAGCAATTATCCTCAGATCTTCAAGAATTACCTTCCTGCTTCCCTTGCCTCTCATCTCAAGAAGCATTGCAAGTTCGCTTACACTGTGGTCTCTCTTCTCCAAAAGCTTTATTATCTTCTGCCTTCTCGTCATCATAGGGGAAAATTTGAAAAAGCATTAAAAAGCTTAAGGGTGCGAGTGATGATAGTAGAAAAGGCCGAAGAAATCCTTAAAGAGTACGATCTCTGCAATCATTGCTTGGGTAGGGCTTTTGGTCTGCTTGGAAAGGGAAACAACTACATACGGGGAAAATCGATAAGATTGGTTCTTAACATGGAGAAAGAAGCAAAAGGAGAAGGAAGTATTCAAGAGCCTCAAGAGTGTGAGCTCTGTGGAAACGTCTTCAAGAAAACCGAACATCTCGCATGGCTCTGCTATGATAAAGTTTCAAAGCTCGGGCTTGAGTTTGAGAGCTTTCTTATTGGCTCAAAGCTTCCCAAGGAAGTTGTGGAAAAGGAACGGAAGATAATCGAGAAGTTTGAGTTAAAATATGCCGAACCGATAAACAGAGAGCTAAACAGGGAGATTGGAAAAATTCTTGAGCTTATGCTTCAAAAGCCTGTAAACAAGAGCAACCCAGATGTTGTTTTTATAGTGGAACCATACAGTGAGAGAGTTGAGCTCCAGATAAAGCCCCTTTATGTCTACGGTCGGTATAGGAAGCTGGTTAGAGGCATTCCACAAACGCCATTGAGGGGATTCAAAGAGAGCGTTGCCTCAATAATATGCAAGCCTTTTTCAGAAGCAACAAAAGGAAAATGCGTATTCCATGGGGCTGGAAGGGAAGATATTGACGTTAGAATGCTTGGCAATGGAAGACCTTTTGTCATTGAGGTCAAAAGACCAATAAAAAGGCGAATTAACCTCGAAAAGACTGCAGAAGAAATTAACCAGAGCGGAAAAGTTGAGGTGCTTGGATTAAAATTTATCAACAAGGAAGAAGCTGAGAGGATTCTTACATCAAACCACAAAAAAGAGTACGAGGCCCTCGTGTACGTAGAGGAGGGCATCAGCAGAGAGGAAGTTGAAAAAGTCGTTAAAGCACTCGAAGGAACAATCATCCACCAAAGGACCCCTCGAAGAGTTCTGGGGAGAAGAGCAGACCTCGTGAGAATGAGAAAGATCCATGAAGCTGAGGGTGAGTTTGTTGACAAAAGGCGTTTTAAACTCCGCCTTATAACGGATGGAGGCCTTTACATAAAAGAGTTGATCTCCGGAGACAACGGAAGGACGAGCCCTTCAGTGAGCGAGATATTGGGAAAGAAAGCTTGGTGTGAAAAGCTTGATGTTCTAAATATCCTAGAGAGTGAAAACTTTATAAATGGTTGAGCACATGAGTCTATGGTATTGGGAAAGACCCGTAGTTGATAAAAGCTCGTTCCTGAACGTATAAATTGTTAAAACTCCTAAATAAGCTCTAAGAGGTGATTAATATGGTTCAAAAAGCCCATACTGTTAGAAGGAAAACCAGGGGTAAGCTTAGCAAATCACCAAGGAGGAGAGGTCTTCCTCCACTTACAAGGTTCCTCCAAGAATTTGAAGTTGGACAGAAAGTTCACATAGTGATTGAACCAAGCTACCACAAGGGAATGCCAGACCCAAGGTTCCACGGAAGAACCGGCACAGTAGTCGGAAAGAGAGGGGATGCATACATAGTCCAGCTCACCGATGGTGGTAAGATCAAGACGTTCTTTATTCACCCAGTTCACTTAAGGCCCCAGAAGTGAGAGCTATGATAGGGCGCAAGAAGCTTAAGGAGGAATATATCTCAATTCCAGAGGCAAAAGAGTTGCTGCTTAAGAGAAAAGAAGAAGGAGCCGAGGAAAACCCAGAGGAGCCGATATTCTATGAGGCAAGAGTCAGCATCGAACATGCCGAGAGGTTTTCAAAGCTCTCTGCAGAAAAGGCAAAAGAGTTAAGGAAAAAGCTAACGGGACTCTTCGAATGGCTTGATGAGAGAATTGCAACAAAAATTGTTGACATAATGCCCGAGGACTACTTTGACATAAGGGTCATTTTTGCCAAGGAAGAACACATGCCCACCAAAGAAGATGCAGAAAAAATACTCGAAATCCTAGACGAATATAGAGAGTAAAAAACCCTCTCTTCTTCTTTTTCAAAATTTCTCGAAAAGTATTAAAAGCCTTAAGCCGTATATTCTTGGGGGGAGAGATCATGGATTATTATCGTAGAAGACATTCCTATGCCCAAAGCACCGATAAAAAAAAGCGTCATGTGGAATATGAGGAATATGCATATGTATTAGATTATCTTCCCACTGGTTATATCGATCTTGAGCATCGAAACCTTAGGGAAAATAGACCCATAGCACAGGTTGTTGGAGAAAAAGCTTTTACTCTGCTTGAGGTAATTCCAAAGACGGACCTTATGCTGTATGAGAGAGTCTTTGTTGGGAAGGGACAGAGGGACAAGATATTAATGATAACCAGAAAGCTTAATTACGATGACTTAACTCCAACTGCAAAGGCTGAGCTTCCATATGTCCTTGAGGAGATTATAAAGAACAACGAAGAGCGTTTTGTGAAGTTTTTCAACCTTGCCCCTCCAATTACCAACAGACTTCACAGCTTGGAACTGCTTCCGGGAATAGGAAAGAAGCACATGTGGGACATCTTAGAGGAGAGACAAAGAGAGCCATTTAAAAGCTTTGAAGACCTTAGGCACAGGGTAAAGGGACTCCCAGACCCGGTAAAGATGATAGCGAGAAGGATCTTGGACGAGCTTGAAAACAAAGACCGCTACAGACTTTTCGTCGGTTCAAGGAGAATATTTAGGGAGTAGAGATGTACTCCAGAGTTTTTTCCTTAATTTCTAAATACAACCTAAAGCCGAATTCTGATCTCGGGCAAAATTTTCTGATAGTGGAAGATGTTATCAAAAGAGAAGTGGAAAGGGCAGAAATAAAAGAAAACGATACTGTTCTTGAAATAGGGCCCGGTTTGGGCGTACTTACCGACGAACTTGCTAAAAGAGCTGGAAAAGTTTACACCATAGAGAAGGACTCACGGATAATTGAAATCCTAAAGAGGGAGTACGATTGGAGAAATGTGGAGATCATAAAGGGGGATGCCCTAAAAGTTAGATTCCCGGAATTTGACAAGGTAGTCTCCAATCTACCCTATCAGATTTCATCTCCAATAACTTTTAAGCTTCTAAAGTACGATTTTAAGAGGGCCGTGCTCATTTATCAGCTCGAGTTTGCCCAGAGAATGGTGGCAAAGCCTGGGGATAAAAATTATTCCCGCCTTTCCGTTATGGTGCAGGCTAAGGTGGATGCTAATCTTGCCGAGAGGATTGGCAGAGGAGCATTCTATCCGAGGCCAAAAGTTGATTCTGCGGTAATAGTTATGGAGCCCAAGCCCAAAAATGAACAGATCGAGCTAAATGAAAACCTCGTGAAAGCTCTCTTCCAGCACAAGAGAAAACTGGCGAACAAAGCCCTGAAAGACTCTCACCACATGCTGGGGCTTACAAAAGAAGGGCTTAAGAAATTTAAACCCCTTATTGAGAGAATTCCTCACGCCAACAAAAGAGTCTTTCAGCTGTCCATAGGAGAGATAAAAGACATTGAAGACTACCTAAGGCAAAACGGACTACTTTAGGGAAAGTTGAGTTCGGTAAAGGTTGTTGATTAGCTCATAGTGTCGAAGCTCTTCTTCAGCTAGCCATTTAAAGATATCCCTTAGTTTCTCGTCCTCAACATACTCGGAAAGATACAGATAGGTTCTGTGTGCAATTATCTCAACTTCCCTCAACGCCCTTAAAAGTCCCATATAGTTCCCATCTTTCAGAAATTTGGTGAGGAGTTCCTCCTGAAGAACAACTTCAAGTGAAGGTAAGCTAACCTGTAAAACTTCCTCACTCTGAAAAGCCTTCTTGTAGATATCAAGAAGAGACTCGGCATGTTCTGCACTTTCTCTGGCAAGCTTCAAAAGGACGTTGGCAATCTCATCGTTTTTGGCAATATCTCTAAAGCTTTCCGAAAGCTTATAGAGCATCTCAGCTTCTTCCAGTTCTGCAGTTATCCAGTAAGATATTACCTCCTTTGGGGTTAAGTTCGGCAATGCCTCCGCAATTTGATTCAGTTTTTCGATGACCCGTTTGGAATACTTCGACTCCATTAAGGTCACCACGATATAACTTGTGCTAAACTGACTTAAAGACTTTCGTTGGATTTTTAAACTTCCTCCCAAACTCTTAACCATGATAGTTACGATAGTAGATGGCTACACTGATGAACCAGCGGGGCTTGGAGTGCCCCCCTATTTGGGGATCTACCCAAGATACGCCTACGGGGCAATAAAAAAAGCTAGAAAAGATGCCAAAATATTCTACTTAACCATTGACGACCTCCGCTTTACTTTTGATGGCGAACAGGGAATAAAAACAAAGAACAAAACTCCAAATGTTTCAAACACGAGAGAAATTCTTGAAAGGGCTGATGTGATTGTTTACATCGGTGGGCTGCACACTCCGGGTAAATATCTTTCTGCGGTTCCTTCTCAGGTTGAAGAGGTCGCAAGGTTCATAAAGCCCTTTAGGGGCATTAAAATCCTCGGTGGGCCAGCGTTTATGGGTTCGGCTCATGAGGGAGGAAGTAAAGTAAGCTCAAGAGAACTCATGCTTGCCCAGAGTATTTTCGATCACATAGTTTATGGAGATTTAGAGGCGTTTCTTTATGATTTCCTCACAAATCCCAAAGATGCAAACCCATTTCGCTTTAGGAATTATTCAGAATTAAGAGATTATGCGCTTCTTGGAGCTGAGGTCGTAAAGCAATTTCCAGACTATCCAGATTTTGTTATAGTGGAAATCGAAACCCAAAGGGGATGTCCAAAGGCTGCTGGCATAGGAGGCTGTTCCTTTTGCACTGAGCCAGTTAGATATAAAATAATTGAAGACCGCCCAATTGGAGATATTGTTAAGGAAGTTGAGGTGCTTTACAGTATTGGTGTAAAACACTTTAGAATAGGAAGGCAGAGCTGTATCTTTTCATATATGGCAAAGCCAAATGACAGAGTACCCATCCCAAATCCAGAAGCCCTTGAAAAGCTCTTCAAAGGAATTAGAACGGTAGCACCGGAAGTGAAAACTCTCCACGTAGACAATGCAAACCCCGCTGTAGTAGCCAACTATCCAGAAGAGAGCATCAAGATAGCAAAGACGCTCATAAAATACGGCACTCCTGGGAACGTTGTTGCCTTTGGGCTTGAGAGTGCCGATCCAAAGGTGGCAAAGCTCAACAACCTCAATTCAACTCCCGAGGAAACTTACGAGGCTGTAAAAATTCTAAATGAAGTTGGAGCAAAGAGAGGATACAACGGCATGCCCCTGCTATTACCAGGAATTAACATCCTCTTCGGCCTTCCTGGAGAGACTAAAAAAACTTATGAGCTCACCTACGAGTTCTTGAAGAAACTCCTTGAGGACGGGTTGCTGGTTAGGAGGATAAACATAAGACAGGTCGTTGTCTTCCCGGGAACGCCCTTGTGGCATATGCGGGACAAAGTCAAAATCGAGAAACACAAGGCCCTTATAAAGCACTACAAATACAAGATAAGGCATGAGATAGACTATCCAATGCTGAAGAGGGTCGTGCCAGTTGGAACGATTTTGAGGGAAGTTAGGGCGGAAGTATTTGATAACGGCTTAACCTACGGTAGACAGATAGGGAGCTATCCCCTGATAGTAGGTATTCCCAAGAAGTTGGAATTGAATAAGTTTTATGACGTTCTCATCGTTGATCATGGCTTTAGGAGCATAACGGGGATACCAATTCCCATAAACGTGAACAAAGAAAGCTCTAAAGTTTTGAGCTATCTTCCGGGAATTGGAAAGAAGAAGGTTGCAAAGATTCTGGCAAAAAGACCATTCAAAAGCAAGGAGGAGTTTTTAGGGATCATAGGAGAAGAGAAGAGAGAAATATACAGAGATGTTGTGGTTATTTGACCCTCGAGGCTATGATGGTCTTCAGCAGCAAAACCTCTGCAAAGAGAGTTTGCTCGCTGGTAGCTTCGAGGACTATGACACCTTCCTTTGGGGAATATATCCGGTCTATTTTTCCCCCTTCCGCTGGCCCCTTCAATAAGACAAGAAGGTGCTTTTTGTTCCCTACAACTCCAAGCCCAATTTTAACCTTCTGAATGAACCCCAGAGATGCAGTATGTATTTTTTCAACATCAGCTTGAGCCTTTACCATAGACTCATTCTCATCGTATCCTTTTCCTATGTAATACCAATACCTATTTGCGGTAAACACCGGCGATAATACAGCTGCAATCTCAGTTACCGTCCTCGTTCTCCATATGCATACATCACCGAGAGCACTAGGATCACAGTTTCTAAACATTGGATCCCCAACTATGAGAGTCATGCTTTCATGCACTGTTCCTCTGAGGGTTAGGTTCAAATCCAAGAGAGGATTCCCAGTGTTGTAACTTTCAAGAGCGATTTTATACTCAATCCCTCTATAAGGAACCTTAACAAGAACTCTCCTCAAAGGTTCTTTATCTGGATAAACATTATCTGGAAAGTTGATATATCCATAAGCAAGGGCTCCCAAAGGAGCAAGCACGAGAATAATCAAAAGAAGCACTGCAGCTAGTTTTTTATCCAACGTCAAAACCTCCAGAAAAGTTAATTAAAAAAGGGGGAGAAAAGGCTTCAGAGCTCAGCCAAATACTGCATAAGCTCCTTAGCTGCTTCTCTTGTGGCGTACCTGTCCTTACCAGCAACGATAAGGACGTCAAATGTTCCAAAGGCATCCTCAATGTATTCGAGATCACCGTCGCTGTTCTCCCAGTCAACTGTGCTTAATCCTTGGTCAACGAGGTACTTGGTGATTGCGTTTGCAACTGGTCCACCGACGAGGATGAGGTTGCTGTCAACAGCGTTGACGTCAATCTCGGTGTCGAGGACTGTAATTGGCTCTGTTGGAACCATTGGAGTGATCTCGGTGTAGCTCTCGCCCTTGATTGCATCGATTGTCCATCCATCAAGCTCGTCGCCGACTTTGAGCTCCTTGGTCTCATAAACTCTCTCCGTTGGTTCAATTACAATCAGAGCTTTTGCAGTCATTAGTTCGTCTTTCGTGTCATCATCGTCGTTAATGTCATAGTCAACGTCAGATTCATCTTTGGTGTAGGTCTCAAGCTTGTAGTAGACTTTGTACTTTCCTAGCACATCTACAGTCTTGGCTTCGATGTCATCAGCATTGCTCAGCTCTATCCACTTAATGACTTTTTTGTCTTCTGAGTCAGTTCCAGTTGTAATGTCCGCTGTCCATCCTGATACAAGCTCGTCACCACTTTCAATTTCCTTCTGGTTTGTTACAACCTGAATTGTTGCTATGAGGTTTCCGTCGATACCGACGAATGTATCGGTAAGGGTTAAAATTATTCCTCCATCGCCAAAGACGTCTTTCTCCTCGTCCTTGTAGAGAATTACAAGCTCGTCTGTCCCCTCTGGGCTGGTAACCTCTACTAGTGCTCTGTTCTCGTTAACGCTTATGTCAACTGCCTTGACCTTGTACCCATCAAAGTCCTTGACATCTCCGAGGTGGAACCAAACTTCGCCGTGGTCCTTACCATAGGTGAAGGACTGGTTGCCAATGCTCAACACATAGTAGGTGTTGCCAAGAACTGTGAATGACTCTTCTTCGTGGACCCCCTCATAGACATAATTCTCAAATTCCACTGTAACGTCGTCTGGATCAACATCGTACTCATCGGCTATGTCTTCTTCGCTTGGCCTGTCGTCATCAATAACATTGAAGCTCTCCGAAGCTGGGATTCCCCACTGCTCGTCTACTCCAAGGTCAACTTCAACTGACCAGTTTGATATTGTGTAGTTCAATAGAACCTTAAATCCTCCCTCTGGGATTGAGAGCTTTGCCTCTTTTGGTGGCTGTTCAATGTCATCTTCTTCCCAGTCATCTGGCTCAGTTGGGATTAAGTGAATCTCACTTAGTGAGAAGTCCCAGTCAATTTGGAAATCTTCTTCAAGTGAATCCATGTCCTCGACTTCGTAACTCCATGGGTTGTCTTTGTATGCATCTACCCAGTCATCATATGAACCGTTGTAAGCGCTTCCATTCCACCAGAGATCATCTGGCAAGTCCTCCCAGTCTTCAGCAGTTATTGGATCGTTGACTGTTTCATAGAAGTACTTGTATATTGTAAGGTCATCTGGATCGTCTGTTATGTCTTTCTTAACTACAACACTAGCTCCACTTGCCTCGACTTCCTCAGATGTGTAGAGTAAGCTTCCAAGTGCCACAGCTATGTCTGCAGCGCTGGCAACGTCCATAGTTGATGGTGCGTTTGCACCGACTACGATTTTAACGTTTGGTTTTCCATCCTTAACAAAAAATTCTTTTCCTGGCATTGCAGCACTTGCGTATCCAAGGGTTGCTCCAACCATTGCGGCACCAACGGCAAGTGCCGCGATTTTTCTTACCTTCATGTCTTTACACCTCCGATACCTTGTAGGGGCTAAACCCCTAACTATGGTATTCTTCATTACCTATAGGTGCCTTGGGGTTTATATACTTTTCGCTTTCAGACCCTTTCTAACGATTAGAAAAGCTTTCTTTTTCCCCTAATGGCTAAAAGTGGCGTTTACCTAATGCCTACATCCAATTCGCCTTTTGCCGATAATATCTCGACAAAAGCTGAAGGGAAGAGCAAAATCTCAACCGGCAATAAGGGATGTTACTTATAAAGTTTTCCCTCGAATAGATTAAAGACTCAAGAGAGCTTGAATTTGAAGGTGTCCTTTTCTATAAGCTTTTTCTTGAGAGGCCTATGGATTAGTTCATGAACAAAACCTCCCAAGTCAGTGAGGGCATTCTGAAGTTCCGTTGCGGAGATGTCCACTATCTCGGGCTCAATTATTGATATTGCAACCGGGGCGTATTTTGCAGTTAATTGGAAGAGAACTTCAAAAGGAGATATTAGCTCGCTTGCAACAAGGGCGTATACTCTTCCATCCCTCTCTTCCTGAACTTTTACGAGGATTTTGTTGATCCTGCACCCTTCATAGGTGAACGCCTTAAGCATTGTTTCCTCTATGCTTTCCTTATCCTTTCCGTAGGTCTCTACAACGAAGCGGTAGAGAGTTTCTTTGCCGTCAATTATTAGCTCTTCAATCTCTTCTCTGCTGTAACCAACTTTTGGCTTTGGGATTTCATCAAGCGGGGGATAAGCTACAAGGCCCCCAAACTTCTCCATGAGCTTGCCCATGAAAAGGGAAATCTCCCCAAGGATTTTCATCAGACTTTTGGCGTCTATTTCAATTTTAGCCGGCGAGATTACTTCAACTATTGCAGGGGCGTATTTCATTGTTGCTTTCACTATCTCCTCAAAAGAGCCCTCCAGTTCTGCCTCAACCATGCTTGAGTATTTAAGCATCTCTTCTTCAGGGTTTTCAAGAACATCTTCAGTCCTTAGGCTTTCAACCTTCACACTGGTTTCACTCTTCAGGGACTTTACAATTTCTTCAACAGCCTTTTCTAAAGCTTTCTTGTGGTTTGAGAGAGCCTCTATATAAAACCTAACCTTCATTATCGTCATATTACCACCACAGACCTCTGTAATGTTTCTTCTTATATTCACCAACTACTGGTATTGGTTCACCGCAGTATTCACACTTTCCGTTTTTTATGTGATACTCCTCTATGCTAAAGCCCCACCTTACTATTAAAGGTTTTCCACACTTTGGACAGTAGGTGTTTTCCCCCTCATGTCCGGGAACGTTGCCTATGTAAACAAACTTCAGTCCTTCCTCTTTGGCTATGCGGTAGGCTTTTTCAATTGTCTCAACCGGCGTTGGCGGCAATGTGAGGAGCTTGTAATGCGGGAAGAACCTTGAAAAGTGCACCGGTGTGTCATCGCCAAGCTTTTCAACAACCCAGCGCGCAAAGGCCCTTATCTCCTCTTCGCTGTCGTTAAGCGTTGGTATTATGAGGTAGGTAAGCTCAACATGAATTCCAAACTCTTTCTTAGCTATGACTGCAGTTCTCTTGCTTGGCTCAATTCCCGGAACCTTTGAGACCTTTCTGTAAAACTCATCTCTAAAAGCCTTTATGTCGATGTTCATGGCATCAATATAGGGAGCCAGGTTTCTAAAGGGTTCTTCATTTATGTAACCGTTTGTTACAAGGATATTTTTAAGGCCAACCTCTTTGGCAAGCTTTGAAGTTTCGAGAACAAATTCATACCATATTGTGGGTTCATTATAGGTGTAGGCTATGCTTTCACAGTTATAATGTTTGGCCAATCTTACTATGCCCTTTGAAGTGACATTCTCCAAGTAGGGAAAGGTCTCATCAGCTTGGCTTATCTCCCAGTTCTGGCAATGAATGCAGTGCATGTTGCATCCAACGGTTCCTATAGAGAAGGCACAAGAGCCAGGGTAAAAATGGAAGAGGGGCTTCTTTTCAACCGGATCAGCCGCCATGGAAGAGGTCTTTCCATAATTGAGGGTGTAAAGTTTGCCTCCAATGTTTTTCCTGACTTTACAAGAGCCTCTCCCTCCTTCATCTATAAGGCAGTTCAGAGGGCACAAATGACATCTCACCCTATTGCCCTCAAGGGGCTCCCAATACATTGCCTCACGCATAGTCTCACCACTAAGGAAGTTTTTCAAGGAATTCAACATTTTCAAAATCAGAGTCGAAGGTTGCTATTTTGTTAATCCCATGGGTTTTGCATGCGAGCACAATTAAAGCATCATTAGGGAGGAGAGAATATTTCCCCATAATCTCAATTAACTGGCTCAAGTCTGACGGAGGAGGTAAAAGGACAACTGGCAGTTCAGAAATTAATCTATTCAAATTGTTCAAATATTTTTGATAAATTGTGAATTCCTGCTTCAAGGTTTTTTTGAGCTTTTTTAGCTTATAATCCCCATAATGCTCTTCAAAAATCAGCCTCATTCCAATAAATATTGCCTCTTCTAGCGTGTTTATTGTTGTAGCAAATGCTTCCTCCTGCTCAAGAATTTTTCGAGCCTCTTTTGTTCTGTTGGTATAAAGCAGATAGCTGACGATCACATTTGCATCTAGGTAGATAACCATAGGTCATCCTCCAGCTCCAAGATTTTCTCGAGTTTTATCTTCTTTTTTAGTCTTATACTTCCCTCAAGGTCGTCCAAGAGCTTCTTTTTGTCCCTTTTTCTAATCTCAACGATTAATTTTTCCCCATCCTTGAATGGGAGCTTTTTCAGAGGCTTTAAAACGCCATCTTCATAAATTACCTCAATTATCTCGCTCATTCTACTCCCCATTTTAGAATAAGTACGAACATAAATTAAGCTTTTGGTTCAAAAGAAAAAAGAGGTCAAAGAACCTTTCTTCTAAAGAGAATTACAAGTGGAACAAGCCACACCAAGTGAACGCCAATTGCTATTGGGAAGTCGCTGTAGTCGTTGAGTGGGATACCTTCGAACACTTTATAGAGCCAGTAGGTCGGTAAGAATGCCGTGAACTTGCTCCAGTCCGTTGAGAGGTTTCTCCAAACAACGACGAGCTTTATCAGCGGTGGCAGCATTAAGAACCATCCGAGAACCTTGGAAACTGTCAAAGCCTGCATCCTTGACTCTGAAAACACTGTGATCAGCAGTCCATAAATCCATACCTCAAAGACGAAGAGAACCCCCAAAGCCAGAAGACCCTTTTGCGAAAGCTCTATGGCGAGAATTTTTGGGGATATGGCCGTGAGTATGGCGGTAGTGAGGGAAGCCCATGTAAGCCTATAAGCAAGAAAAGCCTCACTTGAGATAGGAATTACTTGGAGGGCCTGTATAGTTTTGTCCTCCTTCTCGTCGGCCATCATGAATCCCGGTATCATCCCCAGTATCATGGGGATGAGTATTAGAGTCAAAAGCGCGAGTAATGGGTAATAGATTCCAACGCGGTCTTTGAAATATCTAACTATGAGAAGAAGGACGAGTATCATTGCCACACTGTAAAGGAACATGGGGTCTCTGCGGAGAAGCTTAAGGTCGGTCTTGTAAATGGAAGCGAACTTTTTCACAAAACTCATCTCAATCCCTCCACGGCGTATTTGTAAAACCTTATTTTAGCTATGTAATATGCTATACCTGCCCAAACAATTAAAGCTGCAGCGGACCATGCTAACGTCTTTGTCGAGATTTCCTCGAAGGGTGCCTTGAAGAAGTAAATTCCAGGATAACTTGGGATTGCATAGAGGACTTTCCAGATTTCACTCGTCAAGTAGCCATGATAATGGGCAAATGGGAGGAGTGAGATTATCAAAACTCTCATTATCGGAACAAAGTAGTCATCCAAGTCCTGGTACTTTGCCGAGATTCCTATACCGAGGAGCGTGTAAACTATGGAAACCAAGAAGACTCCTACAATCACATATGGAAGCCCATTGAGGGATCTTGTCCCAATGGCCATTATGAGTATGGCTCCGATGATTGATAGCACGCTCAAAAGGAGTGTTTTAGCTAAAATGTAGCTCCTCCAGTCTATTGGGGTTACCGCTAAAGCCCCTATCGCACCGTCCTTCTTTTCGGCGAATATCTCCGTTCCCACGAACATAAAACCAACGAGTCCCGGCTCAAAGAGGAGAAAGATCGGCACCATTGTCGGGAGGTACTGCTCGGGAAAGGCCATTAGCACGAGACCATATGCTAATCCTATTAATATGTATATTGGGTAAACGTAGCTTCTCACTCCAATGACGAGGTTTGTCCTGATTATATTTCTCATCATACAAGTCTCCTCCCCGTTACCTTGAGGAATATTTCCTCCAAAGTTGGCTCTTCGGTGTTTATTCTTCTTATCTCGTGGTTCTTCAAGATGCTTAGAAACTCCTCGTTCTGGCCGATATTTTCCAGTGGGAACTCTTTTACAGCAACATCCCCATTGGCGACGTATTCCACCTTAACAAGCCGTTTACCCATTTTTACCTTGAGTTCACTCGGGTTGTCCACCAGTCTTACAGCACCATCAACGATGAACCCTACTCTATCACAGAGCTCATCTGCAACGTACATGTTATGGGTGGTCAAAAAGATTGTTTTTCCATTTTCACGCATTTCAAGAAGCAGGTCTTTTATTTTTCTTGCACTTGCAGGGTCAAGGCCCTCAAGGGGCTCATCTAAGAATAATATTTCGGGGTCAGGCAACAAAGCTCTGGCTAAATCAAGCTTCTTCTTCATGCCTTTAGAAAAGCCAGCGACGAGCTGGTCTGCTTCCTTGTCAAGGCCAACCATTTTTAGGACATTTATTGGCTCAAGATGTTTCTTATAAAAGCTCGCAAAGAACTGAAGGTTTTCAAGGGCCGTCAGACGAGAATAAACTGCTGGGAATTCAAAAGAGACTCCGATTTTGTTGTAATAATCTTTGCCCCATTTTCTCAAGTCTTTGCCAAAAACCCTGACTTCCCCAGTGTAGTCCTTGAGGATCTTCACGAGAATTTTAACGGTCGTTGTCTTTCCGGCCCCATTTGGCCCCAAAAAGCCGTAAATTTCTCCCTCTTCAACCTCAAAGCTGAGATTCTCTACACCTCTAACATCGCCGTAATACTTCTTAACATTCCTAACTTCAATCACGGGCATGCTTTCACCAATTTAAATAGGATGTTGAGGTAATTATAGTTACTCCCGCACATGTGCGGGGCATTTGAGTAGGTTGCATAATATAACTCAAACAAGAACCGAGTTCAATCCCTCCGAAATAGCAACTTCATTCAATCTTTTATCCCCAGTATAAAATTCGTCCGCATTTACCTTTTTTGATGAGAGGATCTGAATGGCATCAGCTTGATATATGTGATATTTTTCTATCAGTTGCCAGCTCTTTTCAAGTATTGATGCACGCACGGGGATAAGCCTTAATATCCCCAGCTGCTTCATTCTAAGAGTTTCAGAGAGAAATCTGGCTCTAACTAACTCATAGCTCTCTCTATCAAGTCTTTTAAGCCTTCTTGCTTTATCAAGAACTCCTAACACTTCACCTATATTCCAGAGGCTGAATGAGAGCTTAACATCCCCATTATACGCTTTTCTATAGAGTTTAATAATTTCTTCGCTGTTCTTTTCCTTTATGTACCGTTTTATTATGGCGCTACTGTCTAAGTATACTGTCCTCCCGCTCATCCCGTATCGCCCTTACGAGCTCACTAACACTTCCCTTCGCAACAACGGGTTCAAATTCAATTTTTTCCTCAAATTCCCTGATCATTTCTCTCAAAGAATCCTCCACGCCTAAAAGAAGCTCCTCTGAAATAATCTCTTCAAGAAGTTTACTCAAATCCTTTTTCTCTTCAGCAGCAGCTTTCTTCAGTTTCCACCATAGTTCGGCGTCAATATAAATGCTGGTTTTGATTTTTCCCATGAGTTCCACCTATAGGTAATTACCGAAAAGACGATTTAAAGATTTCGGTAAGAAGTTAGCCTATAAGCTCCTCAAAGATTTTTCTCTGTGCCTTCCTCAAATGCTCCTTCACCGTTGAAGGGCTGAGGTTTAGCATCTCGGCAAGCTCTCTGAGGGTTACTTTCCTTGGATTGTCGAAATAGCCGCTCTTATATGCTAAGAGCAATGTTTCAAGCTGCTTTCCGGTGAGCTTCGAGAGGGGACTATCCTCCGGAGCGTACTCCTCTATACTTACCCCTTCCCCATTATAGACCTTTTTTAACACGGCAATAACATCCTTTACAAGCTCGTCCTCACAGATCACATATAGATAAACTTCGCTGGATGTGAAGGTACCCTTCTCGAATATCACCATACCCTTCTTTTGAATATCAAAGATCTCCAAGACATTTTTGGGAAAAGGTGCCTCAAAAACGTTGGCCCTTGCATAAAGGATGTAATGGTCGTTCTTTGGAATTAGCTTGGCATCCTTGACATGAGGAATTTCAAGGAGTTTTTTAACGATTTTTCCGGGTTCACGTCTTCTTTGAACTTAATCTCTACAAGCTTCACCACGTCGCTTCCGATGAAGAGGTAGGTATCTCCATAGCCCCACTCAACCAAGTCCATGAACCATTTAAAGGTATTGTAAAACTCATAATTAATTTTGTCAATCGGGGTCTTGAACTTGATTCTTTTCATACGGCATCAGAGATAGTTGGAGAGGGAAGTTATTAGGATTTCGCTCGGTTATTGCAATGAGACCAAAGATTCATAACTCTCAATCAATTTTATGACAATGTTGTACAGCTCATCGATCCTACTAAGGGCTTCGTTTATGATTTCCAAATTTAACCTGTCGTATTTATGAACAATTGCGTTTCTTATACCGTTAAACTGCCTAAGAAGTCCTGCTTCCTTTTCCAAGAGAATTCCATTCTCCAAAAGTCTTTGAATGTTTGTGTAGTCATCTTCAACAGTTATTCCTAAATCTTTGGTTAACATTGCAACAACATCCATAGCTATGTCCACACAGAGCTGGAGAGAATATAAGAGTGCTCTCTGAGTTACTTCATCCTTCATTTCATGTCGTTTAATAAACTCATATTCTTCCTCAAATTTTTCAAGCTTTTCTAAGTATCTTTGCCTTCTCATTTGCCCTCCTCCTCAAAGCTATCTTTTCCCTAACACTTGAAAACTGATTCTCCTTTATACGGTGCTCCATGTCTTTCCAGAGCTTTCTAAATTGGTAGAAGTATTCAGAAAGTTCAAGCTCATCCCCATAAACTACCTTATGGTTCTTTATAATATCAATTTGGATGTAAAGAGGCAAGTCCTCAAAGATTTTTACATCGTATTTTCCTCCGAGTTTCTCCAACACTCTCTCATATACGCCCTCTTTTGGTTTAATCAGGCAGATATCTACATCACTCCTTTTTGTAGGTGAGCCTTTAGCATATGAACCATAAAGAACTATGGCTAAGCAGGAGGTTTTGAAATCTTTGAAGTCCCTCTTTAGTTGAGTGATAATGTCCATAGCCCCACCATTAGATAAATAGGGCCAGGAGAGATAAAAAGTTTTGGTGTACAGAAACAACAATTGGAAAAAATATAAGAATATACTAAAACAAGGAAACAATATGGTGGTTTTTATGAAATTTTCTGAAAAGAAAATTAAAGAAACCTTAAAAGATTATCTCAAAAATCAGGAATATCTTGTAATAGAAGAATTCGACGTCGAGGGTATAAGACCAGATTTAGCAGCATTTAAATGGAAAAATAGGTATGAGATTGAAAACATTGCAATTGAAGCAAAGGACTCTACATCAACAGCAAAGATTAAGGAAGCACTCTCCCAATTAATGAACTATCAAATATATTTTTCTCAAGTATATCTTGCAGTTCCTCTACCAAAAGACCAGAAAAAAGAGCAAATAATAAACATGATGAAACTGTTCAATATCGGAGTATATTTTGTTGACAATGAAGGGAGAATTATTCTAGGGAATATGCCAAAAAGAGATAATATCCGGATTAATTTCAAAAAACACACTCCATTTGTAAGACAAAGAGGAGTTGCCGCATTAATATTCAGGGAACTCACTCCAAACGCAGAAATGCACTACACTTCTGATGGAAAGGACTTCTACATATGGTCTGGGAAAGATATCAACTATGAAATATTCTTTGAAGAATTTCTATGGGGATCACATATAGCATTTGGTTTAACAATTCAAGGAGGGAGAGGTTTGTCAAAAGTGAAGAAAATTAAAGAGAATACTTTTTTTAAAGTATATCCAAATGCTCACTGAATATTACATTACATTTTATAGATATGCTTCTCCTTATAGACAGGGGAGTGTTTATCTTGAAACAGTGATGCACAAAAAAATAGAGGACATATCAGAAAAAGACCTGAAGTTCATGTTCAAACTAATCCGGGAGAGAGATGGATACAATATTCTAATATCAAAGCCAGTATGGAAGTTAACAGAGATATTGAGTCGTGAAGAGCATAAAATTCGAGTTAGAGTGGTAAAAAAGGAGCTCGATGAGGTATATAATTATCTCACATCACTTTAAACCCCTGTCAGATGCTCCCATCCTAAAATCGGCATTTTTTCCACCTTTCCATTTCTCCTTAAATAAACTCCTTCTCCCTTTTCAACCCTTCCAATCACTGTGAAATCAAAGTCAAGGTTATCCAAGTGCTCCTCGGGAATTGTAAAGATGAGCTCAAACTCTTCTCCAGACGCTAAGGCGATCTCAATAGGGTCTAGACCTAAGAGCCCAGCCACTTCAAAAACTTCTTCCCTTATAGGGAGCTTTTCCGCGTCGATGAGTATCTTCACTTTACTCATCTCCGCTATCAGGTGCAATTCCTTACTCATGCCATCACTTATGTCTATAGCGGAGTTTGCATATTTGCTTAGTGCAATTCCCTCATTAATCCTGGCTTTTGGCTCGAGGAGCTTATCATATAGTATTTTTCTCGTTCTCTCTTCCACCCCAAGGTTTTCAAAATATACCTTGAGCCCGGCTAAAGCTCTTCCAATGTCTCCAGTAACACACACTAAATCTCCCGGTTTTGCCCCACTTCTCGTGAGCAACCTCCTGGTTTTTCCAAGGGCAATTCCATCTATTATCAAATCGCACGCTTCGTTGGTATCGGCGCTTATTATTGGAGTCCTATAAAACTCAGAGGCTTCAGCAATACCCCTTGCAACACCCTCAAGATAGTCCATATCAGTATCCCTTGGCACTCCAAGAGAAAAGAGGAATCCGATAGGCTTTCCGCCCATTGCGGCAACATCACTTATGTTCATTGTGAACACCTTGAAGCCAACTTGCTCCGGCGTCATTATCTCAGGAACATCCGTGCTTCTTACGAGCATGTCGTTTGTTGCTATAAGCCACCCGCCGCCAAGATTTAACGCTCCAGCATCGTCTCCCAAAGTCAGATCACCTTGAAGTTTGAAGTGCCTTATGAAGAGCTCTATTATCTCGCGCTCCACTATAACCCCCTCTACTATTGAGGCACACATGTTAAAAAGTCTTGGGGAAAGGAATTTATCTTTTAGATGCTCATGATAATAAACCTCCACACGGTCCTAGAAGACGAAAAGGCTCAAGAGGTCACCCTCTACTCGGAACACTTTAAAGAGAAAGTGTATTTAGGCTTTCTTCAAAAAGCTCAGAATTGAGCTCTGTTTAGGTTTGTAGTAGACGTCCTTCTGCTTTATCTCTACACTTTCAATTTCTTCAAGCTTTGCCTTTTTTATCTCTTCAGGGAGCCTAATTTCACCGTACTTGCCTCCTCCTCCAGGGATTACAATAAGCTTCTCATTTCTAAAGGCCCAAATTGCTTTAGCGATGTCCTCGCCAATTATCTTTGCCATAGCTTCAATCGGAGCATCAACTAAAACATTAATCTCACTCCCGAACTCTCTCAAAAGCCTTTCCCATATTGCTTTGATGCTCTTCGTTTCAACCCCTTTTCCAACTACCATTGAGATAATCTCAGCGAGAGGGGCAAGGTGAAGGTACAGTGGTCTGTCTTTGGGCCTTTCATTAGTATCAGCCAATTCCAAAATTCTATCGTGGACTCCTTTCTTTATAACTCCTCCACATACTTCGCATCTCCAATTTAGCCTTTTCGCATCCTCCAGCTTGTATTTGATGTAGCATTTTGAACAAGCGGTTAAGTGATATTTGCCCAGGCGTGGGTCAAGACCGGCATTGAGGACTATTCTTCTCCCTCCACGCTTTAAGATGGCTTTTCTAATCTCCTCGAAAGTTACATCTTGGAGTTCAAAGCGGTTAAACTCCCTTCCAAGCCTATGGGGCATTGGGGAGTGAGCATCGGAGTTGCTGAGGTATGTAAGTTTATGGTGAGCTTTTATCCTATCAGCCATGTAAGAATCAGCTGAAAGCCCAAGTTCGAGGAAATGAATTTTAGCGTCGCCATAAGCCTCTTTAAGGTTGTTGTACTCTTTATAGAGAGCTGTCCATGGAGTAAAAGCGTGAGCCGGGCCTATTAAGATATCCATATCATTAGCCAAGTCCGCTATTTCAGCAGCGCTTAAACTTACATGTGGCCTTCCCTCACTTTCAATGTCTTTGGAATAGGGCTTAAGTGTCTCACGCATCTCCCTTACCGCATTGGTGGATGGGAAGATTAGAAGGTGATGCACCCTTTTGTTGTCTTCAACTTCAGCTGTAAGGACAAATCTAACCCCCTTTATCTCATAAGTACCTTCATCAACTTTTTGAGCGGTTTTTAAGAGTTCTTTTTCCCACTGAGGATTCAAGATATCTCCAGTCCCTACGACTCCAAGACCCTTGAGCCTCGCGTTATCAGCTAAGATGGAGAAGGTCATTAACTTTGAAACCGCCTTAGAATAACGGGAGTGAATGTGCAGGTCGGCATCAATCAGCATAAAAGCACCTCAAAGGGGAAAGAGAAATCAAAGGTAGCCTCTATCCTCCTCTTCGTGACTTGGCTGTGGGAGCTGTTGCTCAAACATCGCCCTCTGCATCTCCTGGACTTTTCTGAGGATCTCCTCTGTTTCTTTCGCCCTCTCCTCAAGGGCACTCATGTCTATCTCTAAGTTGAGAACCTGTGCCACAACACTTAAAACAGCCTTAGCTGCTTTTGCATCCACAATATAGCCGAGACTTTCACCTAAGAAACATGCCCCTCTCATTCCCCTAAGTTTTCCTATGCCCAAAAGCAAACCCGCTGCTCCAACTATTGCTCCCCCTTCGTCTTCTCTAAAGACTACTGGTAGATGCTTATATCTCTCCTTTGTCTCCAAGTCGGTGAAAGATGCTAAAACTCTTGGTTCCCCTTCAAGCTCTGGCACCTGATAACCGCCCATTGTGATTATCTCCCTTGTCCCAAACTGCTCCACAAAGTCAAGCATCTTTCCAACCACTTCAAAATGGCCATAACTATCAGTTGGGGGCACTTGAGTGTCCCCGGTGATGATTATTAGGTCTCTATGATCTTCATCCGGACTCTTCCAGTAATAGAACTCGTTTCTCATTAAATCTACCGTTGAGTCTTTCTTCACTATAACCTGATGCATGAAGTGGGGGGAGTAAAGTTCGGCAAATTTCTTCGCTTTAAGTTCTTGAATTAAATGCTCTGCAGCCAATTTGCCAACTAAACCAATTCCGGGCAAACCTTCAATAAAAACTGGATCATATATCTCAGGCTTTTCATAAACAACTATCATCGTTTCCTTCATTTTTTCACCCCAATACCAAGTAGTTCCCTTTTAAGCCTTCTCCTATATTCCCCATATGGATCCTCCGGGGAAAACTTTGGAGGATGAGCTGATTTTGTTTTTTCCTCACAAACCGGACAAACCTCTTTTAAAGTATACCCTCCACATTTTGGGCATTTTTTAATTCTAAACCTCATGCCTCTCTCCTCTTTATTTTCCTTATCTTTTTCTCCTTTCTCATAAGAGAGGCCTCCCCACCAGCTTGTTTTATAACTTGAAGTATTTCCGAGGCTATCTTCTCTAAAACCTCTTCAGCCTTGTAGTAGTCTGGGGCTGTGATGTCTATTCTATACCTTGGAGCCCCCAAATAGCTGAATTTCACTTCTATTCCTTGCTCTTCATTTGCCCTATCTCTAGCCCTTATGAGGGCTTCTTTTATGATTTCGATGCCGTTAGGAGTGGGAACTGTTATTTCAAACTCCGCATCTATTGTAACGGTTGGGATTTCAACATAGTTCTTTATTATCTCCTCAAGAATCGGTAACCACTTATCCGGAATAAGGCCTTTAAGAACTTCAATACTATTCTGAGCAGCATCTTCAAAGGCTGCATAAATCTCCCCATATTCCTCTTCAAGAGGCACCCAAACCTCTTTCCAAGCTGTTTCAAATTCCTTACCAAGTTTTTCGGCTGCCATCTTTAAGAGATTCTCTGCCTTTTGAGCCCTCTTGAACTCCTGGAGCTTTGCTTTTCTTTCCTGCTGCTTAACCCTTTTAAGGCTTAGATCTATATGTCCCTTGCTCGGATCTACGCGTATGACCTTTGCCACAATCTTCTGACCCTCTTTGAGGTAATCCCTAATATTCCTTACAAAAGTTGGAGCAACTTCGCTTATGTGCATGAAACCCTCTTTTCCAGGATATTCGTCAAGTGTCAAGAATGCACCATAATGGTGAATGCTCTTAACGGTAGCAACAACAAACTCTCCTTCCTCCGGAAATTCTCTAGCTCTCCTCGGCATTTTCACCATCTCCCAAAAATTTTACCTAATAAAGGTAGTTGTATGAGCTTTTTAAGGTTTTGGAGAAAATAAGAGAGATCATTCAAGAACTTCGAGAATCTTTGCCTTTATGATTCCCTTTCCACCTGCTGGTTCGACAAGAGTTGAACCACAAACTAAGCAGCGAACCTTTGTTGCAGGATGACTGAAAACGATCTGCTCATTTCCACAGTCAATGCACTTAACCTTGAGGAATTTCGACCTTGGCATTGGGATGAGGTTCTTAGGCATTGCCATTTTTCTCACCTCACACAAGCTCGAACCTCTTTACTCTAAATCCTTCTCCCCTTGTGTGTGCCTTTCCGCACTCTGTACATCTGAATCTAAGGTCAAGCTTTTTCACCGGCTTTTCTCTTCCAGTCGGGTTTGGTCTTGGGAAACCCTTATAACCTTTAAGAATTCTTCTGAATCTTCTCTGACCTGCACTAAGCTCACTTCTTGGTCTCTTCTTTACTCTTTCCACTTTGTGAACTGTGTGCTTCTTACAAAACGGACAGTATGTTCTTATCTGCTTTGGATATTTCATCTTTTCACCTCCCAACAAGCCCGGTAGGTTCCTTCACGGACACCCCCGAGCATGAACCTATGACAGTTCGAGAACCCCTAACATAGAACCCTTTAAAACGTTTTTGGAGGGATTCAGAAATTTTTAAATACAAAATGTTACTAAAAATAACTCTGGAATAGCCCCTCACGAGATTAAGAACTGGGGAGATTAGAGAGAGGTAAAGAACGCTCATATGAAAAAAGCTCTCAGAGAAATCCAAACGAGAGTGCAAAGGACATTAAAAACAACAAAGAACAGCACAAAAAGATGCTTGAAAAGCTCCTGGAGCACTACAAAAGCTGGAGAATTAAAGGAATCAGAAATGGTGCTATGGCAGTCAAAACAAACCCATGAACAAATGCCAGAAGCGTTATCTCTGTGCCTCCAAATTTTGCCATTAAAGGAAGAGTGGTATCCATAGTCGTTGCCCCTCCCATAACTATTGCCTTCTCTTTTGGAACCTTCTTTATTGCCAGTGGATAGAAAATGATCGTTAAAATTTCTCTTGTTAGGTTTGCCAAAAACCCAGTTACTCCATATATTGGCGAATAAGTTGCCAAAAGAGGACCCGTCAAAGAATACCACCCAAAACCAGCCGAAATTGCTAGGCCCCACTTAAGAGGAACCTTCAAGAGGAGAGAAGCCAAGAAGCCCCCTGCCAATGAGCCCACAACAGTTGAGGCAGGAAGCAACAGTGAAAGTTTTCCGAGTTTTTTGAGCTCTTCTCTAAGCCCTTTGCTCTTTCCGATATCGATACCTATGGTAAATATGAGAAGATATAACATAAACTCATAGAGATTTCCAAAATCCAAGGTTGTGTATTTCCCAACTAACATGCCCAGAAGGAGAGAAGATACCACTAAGTAAAGAAAACTCATCTCCTCACCCCCAGCAGCGCCACAAAAAGGCTTCCAAGTATTGTAAATAAGGCAAATATAAAGGAAGATACAAAAAGCTTGAGGGCATCTATCTCCACCCTACCAGCTTTAACTCCCATGAAAAAGATCAAAAACAACAAAGCAACGCTCATTGGCTTGTCCATGCTGACCTTTATTCTATTCCCAAGCAGATAGCCAACAGCGATGCCCAGTAAGAGGGGAATAAAGATATTCATGTTCCGAGTTGAGGAAAATATTGTTAAAAAGGTATCGCTACATGCTCATACAAACGCTGAGCATTGGAAACACCTAATGAGAGATGGTTATCCTTCTCGCGGCCTCTCTTTGCACTAGAACATGCCCAACAGTTCTCGGAAGAGTGACCAAATCACCGGCCTTGAAAGGCCCATACTCTCTTAGGCGTTCGTCCATGATCTTTGGAATATCTTCGAGAACAAGATAAGCCTCCCAGATCCGTTTTCCACTCTCTGGAATCTCCTCTTTGACTTCTTCTTCGACTAGCTCAAGCTCTTTCATAGGAATATGCTCCCTGTTTACAAACGCCAGAAGCAGGGAAAAGACCTTCCTTTCTTCACCGACAAGGTTATGCGGCCTCCCTTCAAAGACCATATCCACTATCTTATGAAGCCTTGCGCGAAGTATCTCCTTGATAAGCTTTTCCGCAACATTCATTTCTGCAAGATACATTTTTTCTTCGATTTTTTCTCCCCTTTCCTTAGAAGATTCCGCTCTAAGCTTCAAGGCCTTCACAAGGCTGTCGAACTCTTTGTAAAACTCCTCATCTAAGGGAATTAATTCACTTGAAGATAGCTCCATCTCCAGAAGTTCCCTGAGCTTTGCAAGGTCCAATTTAACCACCTAAAAATATTAAAAGAATCACTCCTCGACCCTTGGAGCGAGCAGGAATGTGAGTCTTCCTTCATCCCTAATTGGATAGTCCATCTGAAGAGGCATTTCGTTTCCAAATCTGAGAACTACTTCGTCAGCTTTTCCAATTCCCTTCGCCATATCCGCGAGGTAGCTGACACCGTAGGCACTCTTTGTTTCTTCCTCAACTTCGAGGTCGAGCAATCCTTCATCCTCAAGCGTGAGCTTTATCTCAACTTCTTGAGTTTCTCCTTCTGCCCTCATGACGAACTCATTCTCTTTGGCAACGAACTTTATAGAGTCGCTAACAAGGGAAGCATCTTTAACAGCCTCTTTGAGAACTTCACCGAGAACCACCGCTTTTACCGTGAACGGTAGCTCGGGAAGTTCGAGTTCGAGTTCTTCAACCTCAATGAGGGGCAATCTGAAGGTTCTCTTTGCGGTTCCCTCAAGGGTTATCTCAAGGAAATTCTCCTCGCCCTTTTTGAGAACGAGAATGTCTTTGCCCTTTCCTCTCTTGAGGATTTTCTTGAAGTGATCCATGTTAACGCCAATGGTCTCCTCCCCATCGACATCGTATTTGCTAAATATTCCCGCGGGAAGGTTTAAATCAATCAAAACAACCCTGCTTGGATCCATTGCCCTCATTGATATACCTTCCTCCGTAACTTTGAAGGCAGCCTCATCAATCAAATTGCTTGCTGTATCAATCAAGCTTGCAAAGTCCTTTGCTCCATCAAAAACTATCTCGAACGGCATCTTTACCCCTCCATATCGTTGAGAATTTTAGCCATCAACCTTATTCTTTCTTTACCTCTCAATAAATAAGTTTTTCCATTGTTCACATCAGGTAACCTTTTATATGCTTCGTCTAACTCCTTTAAAGCTTTTTCTGCAAGGCGTTTAAGAACTTCTATTTCAAGTCTCTCCATACGTTTCACCACTACTCATAACTCCTCCATGTGTAGCCGCACTTTGTACAGCGATAGAAGATCGTTGAAGGCTCATCTCCAGCTCTTGTCTGCATTTCCCACCAGTAAGCTTCATCGTTGCCACACTTTGGACAAGTTATTTTTACTCTTGGGAGCGTGGCCAAATCTTGCTCAATTACGGGGATGTCTTCTCTTTCATGCTTAACCTTTTGGGTTATTTTGTACTTGTTTGCTACCTCAGGATCAAGAGGTTCCTCGTATCCGCATTTTCTGCACACGAAGACTCCCTTCTTCTTATCTGGTAGCATTATGCTCCCACATTTTGGACAGAATTTCATTCTCTCACCCCCACCCTAAGACAAGGTTGCCGTGATTGGAATAAAAAGTTTTGCCATGCTAACCTATAAAGGGAAGGGTTTTTAAGAGCACGCTAAAACTCAAGAATAAGGAGAACCGATGATGAGTGTCATCCCAGCCGAGTGGTGACGACGTTTTATCCCCACCTGAGGTGTGAAAAATGTTCAGATTTTTCAAAAAGAAGAAATATGGTGCTTTGATATACGTGAGTGAGCCCACGATTATTTACCATACTCAAACTGAAAGGGCACTGCTAAAGGTTATTGAGGAGAGGCTTAATTCAAACAACTTCATACTTCCTTCTAATTATGGGTTAAAGCCCACGCATCATATGATAAAAGATGCCGAGATATTTATCGCTATTGGCATAGTGGGGAAATTCACATCTCTTGTTGGCAGAGAAATAAAAATTGCCCAAGAATTCAAGAAAAAAATTTACACAATAAACGTGGCCAGAAAAGGTAATGAAATTTATTACGATTTCTTTGAGGGCATTCCCGAGGACATGGAGTGGTTAAGCGAGGAGGAGACCCAAAAGCTCTACGAAGCTTTTAGGGGCGAAGAGTTTTCTGGTTTTATGAAAGTTTTCTTGGGAGACAGAAGAAGACAGTGGTAAACCTTATTTAGGAGAACTCAAAGATATGCTTTGGTGAATCTTATGAAAAAATTGATAGTGCCCATAGTATTATTTCTGCTACCCTTTGCATACGCCCAAGAACTGGAGTATCTTACATGGGGCGGCGGCGATGTTGATACAGGCATTGCCTACCTTCCAGCAGATGGATACTCTTTTTTGATAGGTTCTACAAGAAGCTTTGAAGGAATGAGGGGAACTTTTATTGTCAAAATAAACGACGAAGGAAAGCCGGAGTTTCAAAAGCTTATCTACTCCTCACATCCAATTTTCATTAAAGATGCTCTTCTTTTCGGGGATACAATATATATTGCGGGCCAGATTGGCTCTTCAAACTTTCAGGAGGCTGATGCATTCATAGCTGCCCTTGACACAAATGGAAAACTCAAATATTTCAAAACGTTCGGAAGAAGCTCCAATGATGGCGCCGAAGCAATAGATATAGCAAACGACAAAATATATGTGGTAGGTTATACTTATCCAACAGGGAGCGTTCAGAGGGCATTTCTAGCTGAGATATCACCGAATGGAAGCATAGACTGGATAGTTGAGTTTGGTGAGAAAGGCTCCAAAGCAACAGCTGTTAAGGCCACTTCATCTGCTGTTTACGTTGGAGGAGACTATGAGGATGGAGTCTTTGTTTGTGCATTTGACCTACGCGGAAAGCTGGAGTGGGCTAGAGCATATCCTCTAAAAAGCTTGAAAAATCTTGAATTTAGAGATGCCCTTTATGCAGTGGGTACTACATATGAAGATAGGGGGTTTGGAAACGCGTTCATACTGAAGCTCTCACCTGATGGAAGCGCTATTTGGAAGAAGCATTTCGGAATAGGGTACGGGGACACTTTTGTTTCTTTAATGTTCAACAACAGTGAGATGATCCTTGCAGGTCACTTCGGCAACTTCACCGCTGGCAATCGAGACGGCCTTATTGCAAAATTTAACAGCTCGGGAGAGCTTTTATGGTTTGGGATAATTCAAGGGGGCGGAGAAGATATAGTGGCAAAGGCCGTTATGAAAGATGGCTTGATATATGGTGCAGGCTATACAGATGATTTCTCCAAAACCTTTATCGTGCCCAAAATCTCTGAAGTTACTTGGAAGAGTCTCTACAGCTTTCTGGATGTTAAGGAAGGAAAATATTCCGCAGAGCCTAAGAAAATAATCCTAGAAACTTCCGAATACAAAGTTTCTGTGAAAAACATTAATGGAATCCTTAATCAGCCGAAAAATGGTGGCGCCTGGTTCTTCAAATTTGGAAGGAAAGAAGAAGCCGAGAGCAAAACGCCAACCTCGCCAACACCCACTGAGACCACCTCTACCTTCTCTTTCTCCACTACCCAAACGAAAACAACAAGCACAATCCAAACCTCTTCGTCATCTTCAACAACTACAACACAAACATGGAAACATAGCACGATAACTAGTGAACCTTCCTCCACTCAAACTCAATCTCCAACAGCTTCCACCGAATCAACCACAGGTGGGGGGATTTGCGGCCCCGGTTTTGTTCTTCTCATAGCCCTAATACCGCCTGCCAAAAAGCATTTACTGAAATCGAGAAAAGACTTTTAATCTTTCTTCCTTACACTTTTTTGGTGATCAAAATGGTGAAATTTTTCGTACCGAAATCTCATCCCAGATATTGGAGCCTTTACTACAGACATAAGCTTGAAGAAGCCCTTGAAAAGGGAATTTTGGCAACAGCAGGACTGATAGCCCATGGAAGAGGAGAAGCTTTTGATTACCTTATCGGGGAAAATACTATTAAAGCAGCTGAAGAGGCAATGAGAGCTGCAGTTGCAAAACTTCTCTTAGCTAAACACCCCGTCGTTTCGATAAATGGGAACGTTGCTGCTTTAGTTCCAAAAGAAACAATAGAGCTTGCAAAGGTTCTCAACGCAAAACTCGAGATAAACCTCTTCTATCGGACGGAAAAGAGAGTCAAAGCAATAGCAGAAGGATTCCGCAAATACGATCCCGAGATAGAGCTTCTCGGTATAAATCCAACCAAAAGAATTCCAAATTTGGAGAGTGAGAGAGGTAAAGTTGATGAAAATGGCATATGGAAAGCAGATGTGGTTGTTGTACCCCTCGAAGATGGGGACAGAACAGAAGCACTCGTAAAAATGGGCAAGTTTGTTATAACAGTTGATCTGAACCCCCTTTCAAGGAGCGCAAGAATGGCTGACATAACTATAGTTGACAACATAGTAAGGGCATATCCAAAGATGATTGAACTAGCCAAGGAAATGAAAGAACTTCCCAGAGAAGAACTCGAAAAAATAGTGGCAGAATATGACAATGGAAAGATACTCAGCGAGGTATTGATTTATATGAAATCCAGACTAGAGAAATTGGCCAAAGAAGGTGTTTGGAGGAGAGAAAACCTTTAGAGTTTTTCAGCTTTCTCTACCAATGCCCTGAGGTTCAAAATCAGTTCATTTTCATCTTTGGCTTTTGATATCACCAAAGGAACTCTTTCCCTTTCCGCTATTTTTACGGCGAGCTCATCAAGCCTCTTAACCCCATGCAAGACAACTACCGCTGGCTTCAGCCCTTGAACTCTTATAGCAATCATTGGACTTCTTCCAGTGGTTACTTTGGTGAAGACTAATGCTCTTTCCGTAGTCCATCCGTAGAGTTTCAAAAATTCGTCGCTACTCATCTCTAAGATGGCCTGTATGCTGTCTATAACCGTGTACCCATAGATTTTTCTTCCGAGAAGATCTTCATTTGCAGCAATTTCTCCTTTTACCGCAGTAATTATATCGGCAACTGTAACGGGAAAGGCGAATTCTCTTATATCAAGAATAGCATTTGTGGGAAGATCACTTCCTATGGTTCTGCTAAAAGCCCTTATGACGTTTCCTCCTCTTTTCTCGTCTATTTCAAGGAGCGCCTCAACGAATTTCCTAATTGTAGAAGCGCCAGGGCTTTTTCTTCTACCGCCTTCATAATCGCTGATCACCGAAGAAGAGACTCCAAGAAATTCAGCCAGTTCGGTCTGGCTTATGCCGAATATCTCTCTCCACTTTCTCATAGTCTTCCCTGGGTCGGAAGAGAGGGTTATTTCCCCGGCAATTCTTTTTGCCAGAGCTTCCTTTTCTTTTTCCAACATAATTAATTCCTCACATTAAGTTGTTATAAGTTTTTCGGCAATTGCCTATAGAAAGGGGGTAATAACCCGCCCGAGTTCATCGACTCCGCCTTCGGCGGTGCTCCCCGGGCAGAGGTAGTTGGAATTTTTCATTAATAACCTTTGCTATTTTTTCATTTCCTCCTCTATTGTCTCGGCAAGCCTCTTTATGCCTTCCCTAATCTTCTCTTCCGATACATAGGTAAAGTTAAGTCTCATTGTGTTCTTAACATCCCTGTGGGCGAAGAAAGCCTCTCCTGGAACATATGCAACGCCTTTTGCAACAGCCTTCTCAAGCATGAGCTTTGTATCAGTCCCATCAGGAAGAGTCGCCCAAACGAACATTCCACCCTCTGGCTTTGTCCATCTAACTCCTTCTGGCATGAACTCCTCCAAAGCTTTTAACATTGCTTCCCTTCTTGGTTTGTAAAATTCAACTATCTTTGGTATATGCTTGTCCAAATAACCCCCTTCAACGTATTTCCATGCTATAACCTGACTGAAGGTGTTGGTACAGAGATCAACGCTCTGCTTTGCTATCTCCAATTTTCTTATGAAGTGTGGTTCTCCAGCTATCCACCCAATCCTGAAACCTGGAGCTAAAATCTTAGAGAACGTTCCCAAGTAGAGTACTCTTCCCTCCTCATCCCATGCCTTAATGGGTTTTATGGGCTCTCCAGAGTAGCGGAGTTCCCCATAGGGGTTATCCTCAACGATTACGAAGTCGTATTCACTTGCAAGTTCAAGAAGCCTCTTTCTCCTCTTCTCATTCATTGTTACACCTGCTGGGTTCTGGAAGGTGGGTATTGTATAGAGTATCTTCACTTTCTTTCCTTCTTTTTCTATCTCCTGCACCTTCTCCTCAAGGAGGTCAATGTTCATTCCTTCATCATCAAGAGGTATCTGAACAAATTCAGGCTCGTAGTACTTGAAAGCTTGAAGAGCAGCAAGGTAAGTGGGAGCCTCAACTACAATAATGTCCCCCGGATTTATGAAAACCCTACCAATCAAATCTAGAGCCTGCTGTGATCCGCTCGTAATCATAATGTCTACCTTGGAGATAGGAATGTCGTACCTCTTCCTCATCCACTCGGCAATAGCCAACCTTAAGGGAGTAAAACCTTTCGTAGTTCCATATTGGAGTGCCTGAGCTGCGTGCTTTTCAAGAACCTCTTTGGCAATTTCCTCAATTATCTCCACTGGGAAGGTCTCAGGTGCTGGGAGACCGCCCGCAAGTGAAATTACATCCGAAGATTCAACAAGCTTTAAGAGTTCTCTAATTTCTGAAGCTTTCATTCCAAGCGCCTTTTCTGAGAAGTATTTTTCATAATCCAAAGTTGGTGCCTCCAATTTTTCCCTAAGCCTCTTCTCAAGCTCCATCTTGATCTTCCTCCGAGTAGTTTTTATTTGATGTACTAAAGTGAACACATATCCTATTTTATGCATTGATAGTTTTGTGGCAATTAGATATAAAGCTTTCGGCGTTGGTCGGAAACGCCCTTTATGTTTGTAAAGGTACAAAGCATGAAATATTTATGTACACCAAAGAACATGTAAAAACATCAACGAACATAAATTGAAAATTCTAGGAGTGAGCTATATAAACTTGTCCGAAGAATTAAGAGAACAATGGAGGGATTAAAATGCCCGTGATAAAAGAGGTTTTAGAAATAGCAGAGAAGATAAAGACAATGGAAATAAGGGGGGCAGGAAAAATAGCAAGATCAGCCGCTTATGCACTACAGCTCCAAGCTGAAAACAGCAAAGCAAAAAGTGCAGATGAACTCTGGAAGGAGATTAAAGAAGTAGCAAGGATTTTATACCATACAAGACCCACTGCCGTTTCCCTTCCAAATGCCTTAAGATACGTTACATACCGGGCAAAGGTGGCATATAACAGTGGTGCGGAGTTAGAGGAGCTCAAGTTCATAGTGATTAACTCAGCAAAGGAGTTCATACACAATTCAGAAAACGCTGTGAAGAGAATAGCCGAATTCGGTGCAAAGAGGATTGAAGATGGGGACATCATAATGACTCACTGCCATTCGAAAGCTGCCCTAGGGGTCATGAAAAAAGCGTGGGAAGATGGAAAGGATATAAAGGTCATTGTGACTGAGACAAGACCAAGGTATCAAGGAAAAATCACGGCAAAAGAGCTTGCAGAAGCAGGTATTCCGGTCATCTACGTTGTCGATGGAGCCGCTAGGCATTACATGAAAATGACCGATAAAGTAGTTATGGGGGCAGATTCAATAACGGCCAATGGTGCTGTTATCAACAAAGTAGGAACCGCTCTAGTAGCTTTAACGGCAAAAGAGCATAGAGTATGGGTTATGATAGCCGCAGAAACTTACAAATTCCACCCGGAGACGCTCTTGGGGCAACTAGTTGAAATAGAGGAGAGAGACCCATATGAAGTCGTTCCGAAAGAGGAGCTCGACACATGGCCCAAAAACATCATCGTCAAAAACCCTGCCTTTGATGTTACCCCACCAGAATATATCGACGTGATAATTACAGAAAAGTCCGTTATTCCACCATATGCAGCAATAGACATCCTAAAAGAAGAATTCGGATGGGCACTTAAATACACTGAGCCCTGGGAGGATTGAGCTCGTAAAAGAGCTCGTCTTCTCCAAGCTCCCTTTTCAATTTTTTGAAGTTCTGCTCAAGTCTAGGGAGTCTTGACTTACTCCGCTTAAGCATCTCATTTGCTAAGTTAATTGAAAACTCAAGGTATTCATCGCTTATTAATATTTCCCCATCTCTGCCAAGAGGAACGGTTAAGTACTCGGTGCCATTTATCTCCACCAGTACTCGTTCTTTGTTGAAGGCTTTGAATGTGGTATACTTAAAGCCAGAAGAAAGGCCAATTTCGTGAATCTTTTTTCCTATTTCCGCATTTTCCCCAACTACGTGAAAAATCGGTGGCTGGGCTTTGAGGAAGATTATTCCCTCCTGAGCAGCTTTCAAGCTATTTTTTGCCTCTTCAAATGTTATTGGAGTGTGTTTCTTGACAAGCCACCTTGATAGGGGTTTAGCTCCTATTTTGGGTTCTTCAATTATCCCTATCCTTCCAGAGCATGAGCTCGTTGTGTAAACCCCTTTTATGGAATTAACAAGGAGCAGCAGATCAACTATATCCTCATCAACCTTGTTCTCGTTTATTGCAGTGAAGAGTGTTTTCAGAGCTTCCCTCTTTGCTTTCATCTTTAACCCACCTCTAGAGCTAATTATCGCTAATAAACTTCATTTAAGGTGGTTAATTGGTTATTAATCTATTTTTAGCACTTTTTGAGCATATTTTGGCGAAAAGTTTATAAAGATATCCCAGATAGCTAAAGTGGACATGGCCGGGGTGGTGTAGCCTGGTTAGCACAGGGGACTGTGGATCCCCTAGCCCGGGTTCAAATCCCGGCCCCGGCCCCAGAAAGGCTTTTTTCTGAAAATAAAGATTTAAAAGAGCTTCTTCAAGCAATTGAGACATATTAATTCGGTTATTCTTCGCAAACTCCACTATAAAAGGAATAATTAACAAAAATGAATCCAACATTAATGGCATTGATAGTTACATAACATAAAAATGCACTTTGTGAACGGCAACCTCCAAATATGGGATGGAGTGGCTCACTCTCTAATTGTCTTAAGCAACACACTAAAAAGCCTTGCAGTTGTTATTACATCCAAAGCATTGTGCTTTATTATTGGAACTACCAGAGCAGCCTTTCCAGTTTTTAAATAATAGCGATAGAAATCGGATATTAGAGCACTTGGAATGTCTTCCTCTCTTTCAAATCCAAGTAAATATCTTTCAAGGGTCTGGAGCTTATAATCGGGAACTCCTTTAATTAGACTCCTAGAAAAGAGATAAACATCATAGTTCGGCAATTCAAGCTTCTCTTCAATCCCATAATGCCTCAATCTCTCCTGAATGAATGGAACATCAAACCGCCTCCCATTGAAGGTTATTAAGGCTTCCTTTGCTCTAACTGCATCGAGAAACATGCGAATTATGGATTCTTCCTCCCTTAGATTCCTCGCAAAATATTGTTTTATGACGAATTCATTACCTCTAAACTCTCCTGTTCCTATTAGAATTATTGGACAACTAAAAAGGCCCAACGTCTCGATATCAACAACAAGAAACTTTTCTAGATCGTGGAAAGCGGCACAGTGAAGAATGAGAGGATGTGACATTTTGAACCTTCTCCCTATATACTCTACAATTTCATGAATCCGGCGTTCCTCTAAAAGCCTCAAGATTCTAGAAGCCTCACTTTCAAATCTGGGGTGCTTCATAAGATCCTTTAGAGTGGAATAACCTCTCTCCTTGAGTTTCATCTCTGTGCGAGGCCCAACTCCAGGTACTAATGATAGGGAAGACAAAAGATTCCATCTCACCTTCTCAATATCTGGCAACTCCAGTTTAATTCTCTCCCTTTCTTCTATTAAATAACATTTCTTTGTCTCTCTTACAGGGAAGACCTTCTCCAGGGGCTTCCCCGCATACTTCTCCATAAACCGCCTTTTGAGCTCGTTCACAAAATAATCATTCCATTCCATCAACATTATTACCCAGAATAATCAGAGCAATTGATGTTAAATACTTTGCTTTGATGGATGCATTCAATATCCTCCACGAACATTCACCAAACAAACTCCATTCAAAAAGAGAAAACTATAATTACCATTAACTACAATTCAAATTAACGGCTTTCATTGTGGTGTCCGGGATGGATGAAGCGCCCAAGATAACAATTTTTGCATACTCAGATGACAAGTTTGAGGAAAAACGGATCAAAAAACTCGAAGAGGCCCTAGACTACAAAGATTACAGAGT
>Ga0190307_1000017_pt1 | contig 59146 bp, 49 predicted proteins | sample 48700745_MG_FD_161653 | JGI IMG/M metagenome (GOLD analysis project Ga0190307, IMG submission 161653) | Hydrothermal vent sediment bacterial communities from Southern Trench, Guaymas Basin, Mexico - 4870-07-4-5_MG | ecosystem: Environmental > Aquatic > Marine > Hydrothermal vents > Sediment ... | reverse complement strand
TAAACTCATAGTAAGATGGCAACATAACAATTCATTAGTACATAATGCGGATTTAAATATAGAGATTTATGGTTTATTTGAAACTACTAGAGTTAAAGCGATCGAAAATCTAGAGGGAATGTATACCGCATCTATAAATACCTTTAATATAGGCTATATAAATATGCATATATTAGCCAAAAAGAATGAAGTTAAAGAGGATCTTAATCTAAATGTATTAGTTATTGGCAATAGTGTTTTTGTCATCATATTAACAATATTAACGATATTAATGCTAATACTATATAAAAGATATTGGAAGAAAGATGAAAAACTTACTGAGGAAAGAGTATTAAGAAAGTTGCTCCAAAGTTAGTTAGTAAGATCTAAGAGATTATATATTCAAATTTTAGATTTTAAGAATCACTATAAAGTATATTTTATTAAAGATATTATGACAATAATTTGTTCTTTAAATATCTTTAGGTAGGTTAAAGATATATGGAAATAGTTTATACTTAAGATGTTCATGATATCTTAATTTTATTAAGGATTGCTTGGAAAAGTTTATCTATATTTATTTTTTTCTCAGTCGATACCGTATAGACTTCATTTATCCCTGTTTTTTCAATGATTTGACTTTTAATCTTATCTATCTTCTCCCTATCTATATTTAAATCTATCTTATTTAATGCAATTATTATCGGTATGTTTTTAAACATATTCCATATATCGTATAATACATTTAATTGATAGTCTATTGGATATCCGCATGTCTCACTTGGATCTAATAATACTAGTACTATCGAGGCAAGATATTTTATAGATATTATCGATTGCATTTCAATTGGATTCCTCTTATCTAATGGTCTATCAAGTAATCCAGGTGTATCTAATATCTGTATCTTATAGCCTTCTTTAAATATGTGTCCAATCGTGATAGATTTTGTTGTAAATGGATATTCTCTAACCTCAGGCTTTGCTCTGGATACAGCTCTTACAAATGACGATTTGCCTACATTCGGTGGTCCTGCTACAACTATTGTAATTAGAGTTGGGTCTATCGCCTGTAGTTTTATCAATTTAAGTTGCATTCCCCTCACCCTATTTAAAATATCATCCATTCTCTTCATTACAGAGAAATATCTTCCAATAACCTCTTTTCTAATCTCCCTTAACTCGGTAATCGTTTTCGCTCTACGAATTTTCCTAGACTCTTCTCTTAAAATTTTGTTTAAGACCTCTGTAGAGGATTTAAGTATAGCTAGATCCATTCTAAACCTGTCTACATCTATTATCAATGACACAAGTGATTTGTAGAATGGATGCAGGTTATCAATTCTAGGTATAGATGTATAGATCTTCTTAATCTTAGTGACCGTTCTCTCAAAAATATATTTTATATATTTTAACTCTCTTTTCTTTTTAGCCCTGATATCCCTAGCCTTAACCCGAACAATCCTCGTCTTAGCCTTCTTTAATACACTTTCAGTTATATTTGTATAACTTTTAGGAGCCAATCTCATATGTTTAAATGGTTGCTCAACCATTATATCAACTATATAGAATTGATAAATAAATATTAAATAAAGTATTTATAAAGATTTATTTATCCTAACATTATCTTTTTAACTATCTCCAATATTTCTGCCTGATCTGCTTTACTCCTAGCCTCCTCTAACCTATCTTTAACCAAATATATTTTCAATGCCTTTTTGAAAAGATTTCCAAAGAACTCTCTGGATAATCTCATCGCCTTTACCGGATCCATTCTATAGGTAAACTGATCTTCACCTATCCATCCCCCATAGTTGGTATCTATCAGTGCATATAAATAGTCTACAAGCCTCCATATATCTCCTGTACCTGCAACTCTATCCTCATCATTACTGTGAAGCTTAGCTGTATTAATATGTATATTTGCTATAGGTACATCTAGTTTATATAGAAAATATACTGTTGCGGCAGGTTCACTTGCATACATTTGCTCGTGTCCATAGTCTATTGTTACACCCATGTTTCTTCCACCACATTCTTCGTTTATCTTATATGCTATGAAAGCCGCTATATGTGTTGTAGGTATAATCATATTTCCCTCTCTAGGTTCATGTAGCTTGGCTTCAACACCGAAACGTAAACCATATTTCTTTGCCTTTAAATTTATAGCCTTACATCCCTCAATAAACCATTCAATAATTTTTCCATAATTTGCCTCAAAATTATAGTCCCATCCATCTGAACCAGGCCATAGATTTACGCTTTCACATCCAACCTTCTTAGCAATTTCTACTGCTTGTAAAGCTATCTCTAAAGCTTCTTCTCTAACCTTCCTAATCGGATTCGCTATTCCACCCATCTTCCATTTAGGATCAGTCCATAGATTGATATTCATGTTTGTTGGCTTTAATTTGAGTTTTCTAAGATATTCCTTCACTAAATTTATTTTATCATCATCTATAGTATTATCCGGATTTAAGAATAGTACATCATGAAATTCTACACCCTCTATACCTGCTTCTGCAACTCTATTTAACTGAGAAATAATATCACTTTTTAATTCGGGAAAATATCCCTTTGTCGCGAATCTGTCTAGAAAGTCTCCTGCAGCCCAATGTCCTGCAGCAAACTTTATATCATATTCTTTAAAGAATTCGTCCAGAATTTTTCCTTCAAGATAACCTTTATATTTTGTTTCTAAAAGCTTAAGATTTTCAAGAGTAATCTTCATATAACCCCCAATTTATAGTTGGATAAGATGACTAAAATACTTTTATACCTGTTTTCTCAAGCCATTTCGTATATGCTTCCTCCACAATATTTTCATCAATTATAGGTGTATATTTTTGAAGTTTAAATGAATTTGAGATTATTTTTCTAGCCTTCTTTAAATCTCCTATCTCGTTCATTGAAATCATTTGGACAACTGCATTTCCAATAGTAGTTGCCTCGGACGGTCCTGCGATCACAGTCTTTCTAGTAATATCGGATGTTAGTTGATTTAATAAAGTATTTTTAGACCCCCCGCCAACAATATGTATAGTATCTATCCTCCTACCAATTATCTTCTCTATTTTTTCTATGACCCATCTATATTTAAAGGCAAGAGACTCGAATATTGTTCTAGCGATTTCTCCAAGATTTTTAGGAGATTTCTGTCCAGTCTCTTTACAATATCTTATAATTCTCTCGGACATCTTTAGATTTGATAGAAATATAAATTCCTTATAATCTGGATCGATGAAGTATTGAAAACCTCTCTTCTCAGCAGCTATTTTAACTATTTCCGGATAACTTATAATTCTATTATCTATATACCATTCCCTTCTAAGCTCCTGTATAAGCCATAGACCAGATACATTTTTTAGAAATCTATATGTATAGTTGTATCCACCCTCATTTGTAAAATTATATTTAAACGATAATTCATTTACAATCGGCTTATCAACTTCTACTCCGACAAGAGACCATGTACCCGAACTTATATATGCAAAATTTTTGTTAGCAGCGGGTACAGCTGCCACAGCTGAAGCCGTATCATGACTGGTTGTTGCAATAACCTTAACATTATATCCGATTCTATTTGAAACACTCTCTCTAAGATCCCCCAATATTGTTCCAGGTCCAACTATTTCTGGAAATATTTTTGTAGGTATATTAAGCTTCTCAAGCAACTCTATACTCCAATACTTTTTGAATGGATTATAGAATTGGGTTGTGGTTGCATCTGTAAATTCACATACCTTTACTCCAGTAAGCCAGTAGTTAAATAGATCTGGTATCATTAGAAATGTTTCGGCAATTTCTAGCAGGGGAGAATTATTTACAACCATTGATAATAGTTGATAAAGTGTATTTATCTGCATAAACTGGATACCAGTATTTTCATAAATATATTTTTTACCAACCCTTTTAAACGTATATTCCATCATACCTTCTGTCCGCAAATCCCTATAATGATATGGAAGTGATATAAGCATACCAGTTCTATCTAATAGAGCAAAATCTAAACCCCATGTATCTATACCTATACTATTTATTTCCCCAAAGTTTTTAGACATTTTTAATCCATTTAAAATTTCGTCTAGAAATCGAACAATGTTCCAGACAAATGCCTCTCTTCCATTTACTGGAAGAAAAGTTCCTCCAGTTGGAAAACGATATATCTCTCTTAAATATATTTTTTCATCCCTAAACGATATTAGGCTAACTCTACCGCTTTCAGCACCCACATCAATCGAAATATAGTTAGCCATATATTATTTTTAACAAAAACGGTTATTAAAATATTATACTTATTATTAACCCCTACATCATTGTAGCATATTTATTATATCTTCATTATAAAGCTAAAATTTAATAGACAAAAATTGATTGAAATATCGATGATGAGAATAAGCTTATTGATAGTGTTGCAGAATTACATGAACTGCTTCTCGAAAAACATTAGTGGAAAATGTATTAATACAATGATTCTCCAGATAACCCCTTAAATAAAGTATATTTGATAATTGTTAGAGCAATATATAAGCGAATTCCTATTAAACATCTTGAACTGTCTCTTAAAAATCAGAAAAAATATTAATGTAAAGAAGACATACTTAGATTAGGTGATAGATTGGAGAATAAAAGCATTATTGTGAGAATAGTTTTCTGGGGTAAGCCTAAAGGTTTTCCAAAATGGCCTAACATATACTTTAATCCTGAGGAAAGAATCAGTTTAATAAAAAATTTTCTTTTAAAGCGGTTTCCAGAGATAAGGTTTGTCGGCTGGGATTGGGTGAAAAGTGAGGATGAAATAGATAGAATTGTGGAGAAAGTAGGCGTAGAGAATGAGATCGCTACTGTAATATTTCATTTATCTAGTGGTTGGCATGGTGCTGAAAAAATCATGAAAAAAATTCCTACAATAGTTATTTCGGACCCCCTTTTATGGGGATATGCTGGGATGATAACTCATTCACATAATCTTCGTAAAAATGGAGTTAGAGGATTTATTGTTTCATCTAGCAATTGGAATGATATAGAAAAAGCTTTTAAAGTAATTAAAGCGTATCATTCTATAAAAAATTCTACAATCCTAGTTATAGGAGACAAAACTTTAGAGAAAAATATTGAAAAATACAGAAAGCTGGGGTTTAAAGTTATTTTAATAGGATTTGAAGAGCTTAAAGAAGAAATGAAAAATATCGATGAAAATAATGTTAAAAAAATGTTGGAGAAAATATCTTTGAATGCTGAAAAAATAGTTGGAATAAATAGAGAAGAATTAATTAAAAGTATAAAAGCATATTATGCATTAAAGATTTTAGCAGAAAAATATAATGCAAATGGCGTAACTATCGACTGTTTAGGAGGATTTTATAGCAGAAAAATTGATGTATATCCATGTATAGCATTTTCTCTACTCGATGATGAAGGTAAAATTATGTCTGCATGTGAAACCGATATAAATTCTCTTTTAACTAAAATAGCTATGAAAGAAATAGCTGATAGACCTGGATTTCTTTCAGAGCCAGCCATAGATACATCTACCAATTTAGCTATATATGCACATTGTGTATCCGCCACAAGACTATATGGATTTAAAGAAAAAAATGAGCCATATATTCTTAAAACACATGCAGAGGATGATAGAGGTGTATCTGTTCAAGTATTGAGTAGTTATTTTGGTCCAGGTACTATTGTAAAAATTATTCCAGATGAGAATAGAATGTTAGTATTGAGAGGTAAGATTCGAGGACATGTGGAACGTGAACTAGCTTGTAGAACAAAAATAGTCGTGGAGATTAAAGATGGCCAGAGTCTTATAGATAATTGGCAACACAGTTGGCATAGAGTTTTATATTATGGTGACTGGTTTAAGGAGATTAAATGGCTTTCAAAGCTTTTAGGATACAGGTTAGTAATAGAAGACGGGAGTTTTTGAAGCAACATTTTTAATTTTTCATAACAATTAATATATTTAATTTCTTTTTATTGTAACCGTCCAAAATATATTCATTCAGGGTTTACTTATATTAATTTATGGCTCTAAATTTTAGGAAAAGCTGATATCAATTAAGATGAACGAAATGCTTAAGGATAAGGTGTTGGGAGAAATTTGAGGCTGGAAACATTTTGGGCCGCCTCTTTTTTATTAAGTTATTAAGAGAATATATTAATATATAGGAAACTAAGATTATTATATGTGAAATAAATGTCTACTAGGAGTATAGAAATACGTTATACTAGAAGTATGGAGGAGTATATAAAAGCTATATACATTTTAAGTAAGAGAAAAAGAGTCGTAAGGGTTAAAGACATAGCATTATTGTTAAACGTGAAGCCTCCTAGTGTAACAGCGTCTCTCAATAGATTATTAAAAATGGGGCTCATCGAATATGAAAAAAGAGGATACGTGAATTTAACTCCTAGAGGTAAAAAAATTGCCAAGAAATTAATGAAGAAATATAATAGAATAAGAGAATTTTTAATAAATATACTGGGCGTTCAGGAAGATATAGCTGATATCGAGGCATGCAGCATGGAACACTTTTTGCATGAAGAAACCATTAACAAAATTAGCAAATTAATAGAGTTTATAGAAAACTGTCCTCAAGGTCCGAAATTTTTAATTCATTTTAAAGAATATATAAAAAGTGGGAAATATCCAAAAGAATGTTACTCTGCAAAATAACTACATTTAATTAGCACAATAATCATTTTATGTATTCTTAGTATCGAAATAAAAATCCTTTAAAATAAAAGTTTTATATTTCAGAGCCATGTAGATTATTTATGATAAATGTATGCTATTTCTAGTTGGCTACTTTTTTACTGTCATTTTCCATCTCTCTATAGAATTCAATTCCTTACATTTAAGATTTTCTTTGTTTTCATTCTTACACTTCCTTTTTAGCGAGACCTATCTTGTACTTCATAGGTGAGAGTTCTATCAGAATATTCTTCATCTTCGGATAGAAGGGTGTAAGAAATAGCCCTAGGATTAAATGTGGTGCTATTCCCCAAGCATCTCCCGCTAAGGACCAACCCTCCTCAATCACTTCTCCCCACAGAAGGGGATAATATGCGTCAAGAATGTCTGCAATTATTACAAGGATATTGAGAATCATGAGAATTATTGCAAGAAGCCATCCAACAAATAGATAGCCATGATATTTTTCGTCTCCAAGATGGTTCAAATATACTGCTCTAAGCAGCACAACACCTACTGTTAAAAGCACAAGTCCAGAGAAAACGTCTGGAAAAGCATTAGGTATATATGTATCAAGAACCGGAATCCCTACTTGTACATTTCCTCCCAGCCATGGAAGCCACCACGCAATTATTCCATTGTAAAACTGCATTATCCCGTACCCTAGATAAAGTAGAGATATCATGAAGATGTAAATAATCTCTTTCTTCCCTATTTTCATATTCTCCATTTACACCATCCCCATTAAATAGCCAATTGCCAAAATAGTCCAAGACACTATATAGGCAAGTATAATTCCATAGACAAATGTAAATATTGCCCATTTCCATCCTGCTTCATGCTTTATTGCTCCAATTGTTACTATACATGGGATATAAACCAAAATGAATACCATGTATGAATACATTTGCAGTGGTGTATACATATTGGCCATCTTCGTTGGTAGAGTTTCTTCTGATACACCGTAAAGTAAAGCGGAGGATCCGAGAACAATTTCCTTCGCTATGATCCCAAACAATGCGGCTACAAGCAGCCTCCAATCCCATCCAAGAGGTGTAGCTAATGGAAGTAATGCTTTTCCAATAGCAGCTGCCAAGCTATTTTCTGCATTCTCTGTATATGTAAAGCTAGTACTCGTTATAAGCGATACTCCAAGTAACAGTATTCCTGGTAATATGACTTTCCCCGCTTTTGTGAAAAATAATTTTCCCCTCGCCCATGCCTTAAGTAGAGATACCTTTAGAACAGGCATCTGATATGGTGGAAGTTCCAATATAAACGGTGAAACCCTTCCCTTCAATAATGTTTTTCTGAGAATAATTGCTACCATGAATGCAAGAATTACTCCAAGAAGGTATAGTGATAGAATGATGTCGCCTCCCTTATCCCCCCAAAATGCTCCAACTACTGCGGCAAAGAATACTAATCTCGCGCCGCAGAGCATCAAAGGATTTATTATTATTGCAACTAACCTATCTTTTTCATCCGGTATCGTTCTTGTTGAATAAACTGCAGGAACATTGCAACCAAGACCTAAGATCATTGAAATTATTGCCCTTCCGGATAGCCCTAACTTTCTCATAATCTTGTCCATTAGAAATGCCGCCCTCGCCATGTATCCGAAATCCTCAGCGAGAGACAGTGCAAAGTATAATAGAACAATCAGCGGAACAAAACTTAGTACCATTCCAATTCCATTTAATATTCCATAATCTCCAAAGAGTAAGTAATCAAGCCATCGTATTCCTGTAACTCCTGAAAGGGCGGAAGCTAATTCTGCGAAACCGTCTCCAAGAAAATCGCAGAAAGGTGCAGAGATCATAAAACCAAACTGAAAGATCATCCAGAGTATAGATATGAATATTGGTATTCCGAGATACTTATCGAGGAGAACTTCGTCTATGATGTCTGAGGCTGTAACTACTTTCTTTTTTATTAAGATATCTTTACATATGTTTTTTATTAATTCGTATCTTGCATCTGCAAGAGCTATTTCGAAATCTTCAATCTCACCACTCATCTTATTCCCTCTCCCTAATAATTCTTCGCATTTTGAAAGCAGATCTTTGCCAATTTTTTTCTTAACTTCTTCATCGTTTTCAAGAATTTTTATTGCTACCCATCTTTCATCAAAACCTGCTACTTTTCCTTTTATTATCTTCTTAACTTCATCTATGTATCTTTCTATTTTTTCATTATACCTTATTTCTCTTTTTACTGGTTTTTTCGCGGATTCTATTATGGCATCCAATAGCTCCTTCATCCCTTCCTTTCTAGGAGCAACCATAGGTATTACTGGAACCCCCAACTTCTTTTCCAATTTTTTAACATCTATTTTTATGTTTTCCTTTTCAGCCAAATCCATCTTGTTTAAGGCAATAATTACATTTGCTCCAAGTTCGAGTAACTGTAGTGTGAGATAGAGGTTTCTCTCCAGATTTGATGCATCAACGATGTCAACTACAACGTCCGGCCTCTCTCGAATAATATAGTCTCTAGCAATTAATTCTTCTATGGAATATGCAGTTAGACTATATGTTCCTGGAAGGTCGATAACATATATTTCATAGTCCTTATAATTTAATGTTCCTTCAGCCTTATCAACTGTTTTTCCAGGCCAGTTACTGACGTGTTGGTGTCCACCTGTTAGATTATTGAATACTACAGATTTTCCAACGTTTGGATTTCCAGCAAGTGCTACATTTATTTTCATTATTCCACCTCCACAAGTATTTTCATGCATATTCCCCTTCCTAAGGCGATTCTTGAGCCCTTTACCTCCAACAATATAGGGCCCCCACCTATTGAATGTATAACTCTTACAGTAGCTCCGGGAATCAAGCCTAAATCCGCAAGCCTTCGCATAACTCCCCTCCCTCCTCTGATAAATACGATCCTCAGAGTTCTTCCCTCAGGAGCCATTACAAGTGGAATCATCCCTCCAGTCAAACTATTAAAGAACATTGACTTACTAACATTTTGACTTCCAGTAAGCGGAAACCTTATCTTCATCACTTCACCTCAACAAGTATAGTCTTTGCCTCATTCCTCTTTAATGAAAGCTTGTATCCTTTCACCTCAAATTCTATAGGGTCTTTCAAAGGAGCATTTCTTATTACTTTCACCTTCTCACCTTTTACCATTCCCATTTCTATAATTCTCCTTATTATCATAGGATCTCCGCCTAATATGCCAACGATTACGCCCTCCTCTCCGGGCTTTAGCTCACTAAGTCTAACCTTCATTTTATCAACCTGATATATTTATACTATTAGACATGTCTAATATTATTAGATATGTCTAATATTTAAATTTTTTTATTTTTGTGCAATTGCACAAAAAATTTTTAGCAAAAAATACAATTTATATCCTGCTAATCTGACTACCTAATATAGGCTTGGATGCGAATAAATATAGGAATTATTTTAAATTTATTTCAACTAAGATAATATTATGTAAAATCTAGATGTCCGATCAAATCTATTCTTCCAATTTTCTTTCTGAAATCTTCAGAATTTTTGAAAGGTCTATTTATAATGATCTTTATAATAGTATTACTGTCTATAGGTAACATTTTTATACACTTCAATGAAAGTTTATTTATCTTAATGGGATATGGTAGTGCTTGTATAGATCTAAAACCATGGTTTATAACAAACACATCTATATACTTGTTTAACTCCAATTTCATGGGTATATCGATTAGTATGGGATAACTTCCAACTTGTCTAGCATAGGTTCTATTTCCAACATATTTTTCAGTCATAGCCCTTTTTAAAATAGTCTTTTTAGGGATAACTCTGCGAAGCATAGGTAAATCTATCTCCCTCCTAATTTTCTCCTTATAGTATTTAAAAATACCTCTATGCTTCCTAATAATTCTTACACCTATCCTCCACATCCTTGTACCTGGAAGTGGAAGTACTTGCCTAATATTAATTCTCCTAACCATCAATCCCTCATCTAAAACTTTTTTAAGAAACTCATAGTTTAAAATATATGTTTCCTTAGATTCCCCTATCAATCCATATACAAAGTTTAATCCAGGTAAAAGCTCTGGCATACCGTTCCATCCACGAGTCCCGCCAACCTTATTCAAAATTTTAATTGCTTCAAATGCTTCATCCGGATAAACTTTTAGATTATTGGCTTTAATAACTCTAGGATCAGCCGACTCTATACCATATGCGGCAACATCTCCAGGAGTGTGGTTTTCAATGATGATTTTACTTATCTTTATAGATTCTTTGGGATAATGATATATAGTGCCTGGATTTACATTATCTATATGTAGGACATCTAACTCTGGAGCCACCTTTCTAATTCCCTCGAAAAGTCTTTTAATGGCTCTTACATTTGGTTTAGGAAACTCCATTCTACCAGTATCTTTAGCCATATATGTATATAGGTCTGCCTGTCTACCAATCCTAAAATTTCTTACACCAAAACTATATAGTGTCTCGATTTCCCTTAAAACGTCTTCAATAGGTCTATAAATTACCTTACCATATAAAGGTTCTATGCAAAATGAACATCCACCAACAACATATCTTGGACAACCCCTATACGTCTCAATTTCACATATAAGGTTTAAACCATAGTTAGGATGCATTTTTACAATAAATGCACCTTTAACTGCAAAAATACTTGTCAAATCATAGTTTTCTCTAACAATATTTGGGTCAACTTTCTCTATACTAAACCCTTCTTTTATGAAATTATATACTACTAGCTCTACATCACCCTTAACTATTAGGTCGAAATCTTCACTAAAAATTGTTGAGGATTCGGCTATTCTTCCTCCCTCGATACCGAAACCAAATCTAGCTGCAGGTCCTCCTAAAATCTTTATAGGTCCCTTAATTAATCTACTTAAAAGCTTTATCTCATCGATCTTTATGGGCTCTCCACCAATATATTTCCCTGGAACGGATACACCGCATAGAAATATAAGTAACTTAGATTTTGAAGAAACTTTTAGAAAAGTATCTAGATTTTTTCTAACATAATCTATCGTAAAATAATATATTTTGGCTGATCTAGATACATGTTTAATTGCGCCTGCAACATATCTTGGATATATGTCTAGATATGGAGGTACACCTAGGCCTGCAGGCTCATCCGAATAACCGTCTAGGATAACGACATTAAACATGAATATCTAATAAATAATATATAAACAATATTTAAGAAATTTCTCCAGACCTAATTTTTTCAATCAATTCCCTACTGCTAGTAATTTTTGCACCATATATTTTCTCTAAATATCTTATTCCAGATTCATGATCCTCTTTTGTAAATGCTTCTACACAGTCTTCAGGTATAATTATATTATATCCTCTAAAGAAGGCATCTGCAGCTGTATGTCTTACACATACATTTGTATGAAGTCCGGTAAGTATAACTGTATCTACTTTTAGTTCTCTTAGCAGTAAATCAAGATCCGTTTGGAAAAATGCACTATATCTTCTCTTCCCGATAATATAATCTTTTTTATCAGGCTTTAACTCATCTATGACCTCCGCTCCTTCAGTACCCTTAACTGCATGTGGACCCCATAAATCAAATTCTTTATCAACCTCAGGCAGATGAGCATCATTCCCATATATTATTGGAATATTTTTTTCTCTAGCAGCCTTAATCAGATTTTTTATATTTGGTATTATTCTTAAAGCTCTATCACATTTTAAAGCTCCATATACAAAGTCCTTTAACATATCTATAACTATTATTGCAGTCTTCACATCATCACCGTAATAATATTTTGTATGGAAATATTTATAATAAATTTTATAGGCAAAGAAGACCCTTTACATAGATTTCGTGAAAATATTTTCCTAATATATTAAATTATGAATTTGGCGTATAATCATATCCTGTTCTAACTATAGTTATGTTTAGCTTTCATACCATGCAACTTCGAATTTAGATTTTATTTTACCTATGTATGGACATTTTTTAGGTCTTATCTTATTTTCGGGACATGTTCCCAGATTTATGCCTCTACATCCCACATACTTAAATATCTCTGGAACAAGTTTTTTAACAATTTTATGTATTTTTATAGCTATTTCTCTGATTTCAGGTGCAGCTCTAACACATAATCTTAATCCTAGAAAGTTTATTAAGCTTCTAGCGTTAATTGTCCAGACGAACTCAGTATATGTTCCTAAAGGCAATACGTATCTTGCAACTTCACGTCCATATCTCTCTTTTAGATATCTATACATTTTATGCATCTCATCAATATATTCATCAACTTTATCTCTATCCTTCTCATCCATATCTATTGGAAAATATATTTTACTCATACTTTCTTCACAGTATCTTGTGCTTCTTGTCGTATGACTTGCAATCCTATGCTCCAAAATTTCTCTTTGACAAGCTATACTACACTTTATATAGAAACTGAACCAGATATGTTCTAAAGCACTACTATAATCGTTTTTCACAATAGTTTTAATGATCTCTTCATCACTTATATCTCTAAGATTGTCGGCCGTCAATTTACATGCATCTACAACTATTTTTATACTCTTTTTACCACTCCAGTTAAGTAGCCTTACCTCAACCAAAAAATACACCAAGATTTAATATATTTGAATAATAAATAGAATTTTAGGTTAAGGAAATAATAGAAATTTTAGAATAATATGTGTATAACATATTTAGATGTATTGTTATACCTTAACCATATATTTCTTTTAAATATTCTATCATCCCCCTTCTTGGCGGCCTACTATACTCCAATATTATTCTTTCTCCAAAATTGTTTACCATAACAGTTAGAAGTATCTCTAACTCATGTATGCTTATCGGTTGTTTAGCCGATTCAAGATCTATTTGTATAAAGAAATTTTCCTTCGGAATATCTATTATCTTATACTCCTTCTCCGCCCCATATAATATATAGTCTATTGATGGAGGAATATGTCTAACAATTATATCCGCATACATTTTTATTTTATCGAGTTTTGCCTTATCGCTGAGCATTAATGGTCGACCTATTAAACCTATTTCCAAAATTCTTCCACCAATAATATCTCTTACATTTTTTAATAGATATGGATTAAGCATATTTATTGAACCCATTATCCTTATAGAATCTATATTTACATTACTTACTAGCTCTGAAATCTGATTTAAAATATTTTTCTGGTCTACAGGTACCACGGCTATACCTACACTTATCCCATTTCTATATAGAAATTTTATCCAATTATATATTGATTTCAAATTTAGATACTGCTGAGGCAATGCTATAACCACTTTTTCTGGATTTATGTTTAAAATAATGTTATTCCATACTGGAATCATACTTAGATTTTTTATTAACACATAGAATACTTTAAGCCTTATATCTATTTGTTTAACAACCTTAGGATATATTCTTACTATTATGAATGGCCTGAAAACTGCTAGTACTTCGAAGTAAATTCTAGGAGATCTACTTATGTATCTACGGAAAATATTTTCTTCAAAAACAAATATACCACTCTTTCTATGCATAATGATTTCTCTCAACATTTCTTCACTCCTAACTTCTCCATACATTCCTCCATCAGTTAGTCTGCCAGTTGTTAGTGTTATAAAGTCTGCCATCATACCTCTGGGAACATGTATTATCTCATCTTCATCAACATTCTCTCGTATCCATTCAGCAACTAAATAGGATTGTCTATAATTAAATAGATCTTCAAAAATACTTCCTTCTGGTTTTACAGGTTTGCCTAATGAATATATATTTATTAGTAAGGGTGTCGGTGTAAGTGATATAAAACCTCTTCTAGACGGAGGTCTAAACATATGAAATGAGATAATTGGTTGTGGTATAATAGTCAATAATAAGCAAATCAATATAGCGATTATAGATAATTTTTTCTTTGAAACCCATTTTTTAAAGAAAAATATTATTGTGGAGAAGCCTACTGCTTCAACCATCGAGTTTACAATAGGTGAATGTAAATAATATCTAGCTTGATAAGTATAGAAAATTGGTATAAAGCCAATAAATCCTGCTAGAAGCAAGCTATACTTTATATCTCTCCTCATTTTTATGATGGATATGGCTACTCCGACTATCAGCAGTGGGAGTAATATTAAATTTACTTCGGGTAACACAAATTGAAGTGGTTTAGGCATAGCTCTCTCAAATTTAATCCAATCTCTAAAAACGTATAATCTATATATCCATGGAGTAAATAGTAGTGCTGACAAACCCACTGTAAGTCCAAGTTCTTTAAAATATTTTTTACCTCCAATCCCTGCAAGAAATGTAAAAATTATTATGCTTAATATAAATATATATGGTATTCCTAGATGAGAGTATAGAGATATCGTTAACATCATGGTCGATAAGAATATATTCTTTTTATAAAAATATAGTGCAAGTAAGGGATATATTATGGATAAGAGTGCTGTAGGCGCAACAGTACTCATCCACGAGAAAAATGGTATATTTAGAGATAAAAATATTGTTGAGAAAAACGCCTCTCTAGATCCAAATAAACTTTTCATAGTAAACCATATTGAGAAAAGAGATAGAGGATATTGTAATATAACTATTAATCTACCGATACTAATATAGTCTAAAAATGTGATATCATGTATAAACCATATTAAGATATGAAGGAAAGGTGGATAAAGTTGTGGTCTACCTACGGGAGCATATTCATAGTAATCCCAGACAGTAATAGTCTTAAAATCACTATACATTTTACCCATAAGTAAATGATAGGGAGTATCCCAGCATTTCAATATTTTATCCCAGTTGAACATCATTAATATAAAGTTTAATACTATATAGATTATTGAAACATAGTCTATTCGTTCCTTTAAAAACTTCACCTCAACCTCCTCTCACAAAATTCAAATACATATATAAATATTTTATTCATCTAAAGTCTATTGATAATAATAGTTTATAGATTTGAAAATATTCGACAGCCACTAGAAAAATTAAGATTAATATTGGTGATATCGAATGTCACATATAATCTATGTAAAAAATATGACTTTAAGAATTAATAAATTTAGTATTCCCACCATTACAATAACAATTATTGGGGGAGTTTTTTGAGAAAAATTCCCAGTAATTTCTCCATAAGTAGAGCTAGATATGCTCAGAAAATTATTGCAGAAAGAGTTTTGGAGAACGATCTCCTTCCAAATAGAATTGAGCGCGCTGTTGGAGTTGATTTAGCATATAGGAATAACTATGTAGTAGGTTCTGCAGTAATAGTTGAATATAAATCTTTTAAAGTCATAGAGAAAAAATACGTTATAGCTAAGGTAAAATTTCCATATATTCCAACTTTACTCGCTTTTAGAGAAGTTTTTCCTGCATGGAGTGCTTTAAATAAGTTGAATAAAAGATATGATATTGTGTTTGTAGATGGTAATGGTAGACTTCATCCATATAAAGCCGGATTCGCCTGCCATCTAGGTATAATTATAGATAAACCTACAATAGGTATTGCTAAAAAACTTTTGTGTGGTAGGGTTGGAGAGTGGATGCATAATTGTGCACCAATATATTATAATGACGAAATTATTGGATATGCTTTAAAGACACTTAAACGGGCAAAACCAATATATGTAAGTATAGGTCATAAAATATCTATCAAAACAGCAATAAAGTTAACCCTCTTATTTACAAGAAAGGGGTTAAAGCTACCGGAACCAATACGGCAGGCCCATATACTGGCAAAAAATATAGCGTTAATGGATATGGAGTTATAGAGATTCGGGAAATTTTATCTCTATTCATTAAAATAAACTTCATTAACTTAGTTTGACGATAAGTAACCTATTAAAGCAGTTTCATAAGCACTGATAGATATTCATAGATTTTAAGAATCTGTATGCTAAAATGTATATGCTGATGCCATATGAACATCAAGTTTTCTGAAAAATAAAATCTATATATCACAAATTCGTAATAAAATATCTTGTATATGGTGATGCTATGGGTAAGAAGATATACTTAAATGATTTTAATGAGGAATATGTTAAACGAGAGATGCGTGGAGAGAGGAATATTGATATAATTGTTAAAGCTGAATGCTCAAATGGAGAAATCATAGAGAGGCTTAGAAACATATTAATTAATAATTATTCTAGAACTATAAAAGTCTGGCGATGTAAGAAATGAAAACTCATTTAGATTTTGTAATTACTGTAGACAGATCTATGATGTCGAATCATCATGGTAAAGAATTTATCGGATTTATGGCCACCGCTCCTCCAATAATACTACCAGAGAAAATATGGAATTGGATATGTATGCCTAAAATGCAAGTTGACAAGTATGGACACCCTAAAGAAGCACCATATGGTTTAAGAAAGATTGAGGCAGCCTTACAAGATGCTGGTTTTAAAGCTGCAATTATAGATCCAGATTATATCGATAGATATATTGATGATGCTAAAGCAATTTTAATTGGCCATCATGATTATTTCGCCTTAGGTCCTCCCAGTAGTGAGTGGTGGATTATTACAAAGAGGGAGCCTATAAATGCAAAAACATTTAGAAAATTTATGGAATCTAAGGCTATGAGAAAAGCACGTAAAAAAGGTGTTAAGACTATTGTAGGTGGACCTGCTGCATGGCAGTGGCTCTGGAAACCAGATTTAATCGATCGATGGAAGATTAATTCTATTATTGATGGTGAGGCTGAGAGAGTTATAATAGATGTTGCTGATAGAATACTAAATAACAAGCCAATACCATTATATGTATATGTAGGTCCCGATGAAACGCCTTCAATAAAGGAAATACCTGTTATCAAAGGGGCCTCTATAAATGGATTAGTTGAGATAATGAGAGGGTGCCCACGTAAATGTAAATTCTGTAGTGTTACATTAAGACCGCTCAGATACATCCCCTTAGAGACGATCGAGAGGGAAATTAAAGTCAATGTAAAGCATGGAGTTAATGGTGTTATTCTCCACTCTGAAGACGTATTATTGTATGGGGCTGATAATATTTACATTAGGGAGAAACCAGTTATTAAGTTACACGAAACAGCTTTAAAATATGTTAAATCAATAGCATGGAGTCATGCATCACTTGCAGCAGTTAAATATGCTCAGAATAAGTATAGGTTGATTACCAAAATCATGGAGATGGTTTATCAGATTCAGGATTTTCTCGGAGTTGAAGTAGGGATTGAAACTGGTTCTCCTAGATTAGCTGAAAAGATAATGCCTGCTAAAGCATTACCATATAAAACTACTGAATGGCCTGAAGTTGTTGAAGAAGCATTCGCTATAATGCATGAACATAATATCATACCTGCAGCTACTCTAATAGTTGGATTGCCCGAAGAAACTGAAGACGATATCATAAAAACTATAGAGTTAATTGATAGATTAAAAACATATAGAAGTCTTATAGTACCAATGTACTTTGTACCGATGGGATTATTTAAAAATAAGGATTGGTATAAGAATGAGAAGATCGAAGGAGTATATAAGGACTTAGGATTGCTCTGTTTAAAGCACTCGTTATATTGGGCTGAAGATATACTAAGGAATTATTATATTAGAGAGAAGAAGAATATATTTGCTAAAACTTTACTACAATTATTTCTGAAATGTATTAAAATTAGTTTAAAGCTTCATGGATATGATTTAAAACTGAAAAGCTAAAGGATATTTTAGATCTAAGAGTTGTCGAATAAATAAATTTGGATTGAAAAGAGACCATTTAATAAATGGCAATTACTCTACTAATATGCTTCACTCTTTATTTGAGTTTCAGCGAGCAGAATGATTAAGCCATTATTTCTCATTATTGCGTTGCACATAAATTGAAAATTAAAGTATAATAAATCGTATTAACAGTATTTAAAGGTTGGAGTGGATATTTATATGAATTGCTAAGCTTATTTGCGAGAAAGGGGGGATATGAGTGAAGTTATTAAAGAGCTAGAGCTAAACCTCGCATATCTAGTATAGTTTAAATATTATTTAACCTCATAGATCTCGATGGGGATTTGATTTATAAAATGTATTAGATCAGTCCATCCATATACCCAGTATCTGCTAAATTTATATGCTAGTGGAAAAGGTGTTAGTAAGATTTATAAGGAAATCTGTGTTAAAAAGATCAGCTAAATTAGCTAACTCTCTATACTTTATTAACATTTTTTCATCCATCTTCTGCAACCGTATTTGAGCCGACAATATCTAGAAGACTCCCCCTTCTTTTAATTAATCTCATAATTACATCACTAAAGCTTTCCCCAGGTAACTTAATTTTCTTTAACAACTCATAAACCTCATTTGAAACAGCTATGGTTTTAGCCAACACAGTCACCGTATATTACATATATAGTTACTGGCGTCTCGATCGAAATCGAATAATAAAATGATTCATAATATATATTCTGTAGATGCCGAGATATATGTTAAGGAAATTAAAACTATTCAGTTTAACCATATATTTTAACATTTATATTGAATTAAGTGTTTTACATTTAATATCTTCTTATCATTATCAGTGGTAAGCTTATATTCTTTTGCCTATGGATAAAAATAAAATACAAATATTTTAAGCCCCTGTATATTTCTGTTAAATTTTTTAATTAGATATAGGCTAAATTATGGTGAAAGTAGAGGTGAAAATATGGATAAAATTAGGATTGGTATAATAGGTTGTGGTACAGTTGCAGGTTATGGTCATATTCCAGCAGTTGCGAAAAGTGAATTAGCCGATCTTGCCGCTTTGGCTGATATAGATAAGGGTCGTCTATTACAGCTTAAGGAAAAATATAGTAATGTTGATATATATACAGATTATAATGATCTTTTAAGGAGGAAAGATATAGATGCGGTTATCGTAGCTACTCCGACATTTTTACATCATAGGATTGTAATAGATGCCGCTAAGAGTAAAAAGCATGTTCTCTGCGAGAAACCTATATCGATAGCACTTGAGGAAGCTGATGATATGATAAGGATTGCAAGGAGAGAGAATGTTAAGTTTATGATTGGATTTACAAGACATTCTTCAAGAAGATATATTAAAGTTAAAGAACTTATCGATGCCGGATCTATAGGGAGATTAAAGTTTATTAAACAAATTACAAATTGGGGGGGACCCATATGGGGTGGTAGTGAAAGATATTTATGGATGATAAATCGAGGTGGAGGTCCAATAATAGATGCGGCTGTACATGACTATGATCTGCTACGATGGTATAGTGGATCCGAAGTCTTTAGTGTTTATGCTACTGGCTACTATTCACGAAATAATATAGTTTATCCCGATAATGTCTCTATTCTTATAAAGATGAAAAATAATATAACTGGATATATAGAGCATAGTTGGATGTATGGTAAAGAATCTTATTCAAGCTTCCATGTTGTAGGTATGGATGGTGTTATAGTTGTAGAGAAAGAGAAAGCTAAAATAATAAGGAGAAATGAAGTAAAGGAGATAGTTTTAGGTGATGATGAGGATAGATTTCTTATTCAAGTTGATAACTTTGTCAAATCTATTATAGAAGATAAAGAACCAATAGTTTCTGGAGAAGATGGTAAAAGGGCTTTAGAAATCGGCTTAGCTGCCTTAAAATCCATGAAAAGTGGAAAAATATTTTTCTTTAAAAATTAAACTTTATTATCAATTTAGTAATTTGCTAAATTTAAACCATATTTTTCAATATATAGGAATAATGTTGTAATTGTTTTTGAATCCCTAATTAAACCCTTATTGATCATGTTTACTATCTCCTTTAAAGTGAAATCCACTATAGTTATCTTTTCATCTATCTCTAACTTCTGTTTAGAGAAATATAGTTCCTTGGCTAGATAGGCATATAATATTTCAGTAGAATAGCCGGGAGAAGCATAGAAACTACCTAAGTACTCTATTTTCTTAGCCCTATATCCAGTTTCCTCCAGTAATTCTCTTAAAGCACATTTCTCTGGAATCTCATTTTCCTCAAGAGTTCCTGCTGGAAGCTCATAAATAGTTTTTCTTATAGGATATCTATATTGCTTAACCATAATTACTTTGCCATCTCTCTTTAATGGAAGTATTACAACTGCGCCTGGATGCTCTACAATTTCAACAAAATATCGTTTACCCTCTCTTTCAATAAGCTCTCTAAAGACATTAAATATCTTACCGCTATAAATATCCTCTCTACGAAGAGTTTTCATAAAATATTTTATCAAATACAATTATATATAGATACCTAAAGTATCTCCAGCTCTCTTCTATAGATACATGCCTTACATATCTCATGTGCAGATGGTTCTCCACAAATTTTACATGTATAAAGCTTTAGCTCACTATATTTTTCTTTTAAAATTGGTAGAATTGATAACATTGAATTTAATATCGAATTTTTTATACCAGGATTGTTTTCCTCTAACTGATTTAATTGTCTTCTCAGAGTCCATCGTATATTCAGTTGTGCATATGGGCATTCCGTAAATACGGGGTAAAGGTTATTTATAACTGCATAGAGTGTTGTTTCCTTTTCGCGAATCTCATAGAAAGGTTTCACTCTTCTAATAAATTTTGGATGTGTAACTATTCCAGATACCGGCGATAATCTTGCAACTCTCTCCCAATTATTACGCATTATATTCATTAGATATGTCTGTATATTATCATCTAAATTATGAGCTGTAGCTAAAACTGTTCCACCCATCTCTCTAGCAACTTTATTCAATAAATATCTTCTAAATACTCCACAATAACTGCATGGTAAATATGGTAAACCCTTTTCAGAACCAATTCTAACCATCTCATCTAACGTTAAGCCAAATTCTTCTCTAAAACTAGCTATACGATAATCTACCCCAAGCTCATCAACAACTCTAAGAAAATCCTTTATAGTTATTTCACGATATCCGGAAATACCCTCATCTATCAATAATGCTGAAATTCTTTCTCCAGGAACCCTGTTTATTGTAAGATAATGAAGTAGGGAAAGCGAATCCTTCCCACCAGATACAGCCACAATTATATGCTCTCTACCCCTAAACATCCTATACCTCCTAATAGTTTTCCTAACCTTTTTATCAAAATATTGAAGAAAATGTTCTCTACAATATGCTTTATTTCCAGCCCTATAGAGATATATAGCTGGCCTACCACATATACTACATTTAGCCACCAGAAACCACCGGATATAGAAATATTTTATCTCCATCCAAAATCATATCATCCTCAGTTACTATAGACCGATTTCTAGCTACAACATATTCTTCTCTAAGCAAGCCAAGTCTCTTCAACAATTCACTGACTCTAATATTCTTCAAATTAAGGGTCTTCGACCTTCCATTGGGATATATGATCTCTATAACCATTTCAATCATCCATAAATTAATACTACACATAATTATATTATAATTTATAATAACATTATTGGAGATTTTATATGAAGAATTATAGATTAATGAAAAATGAGCTTGAAAGATATTCACGGCAAATATTAATATGGGGGGCAGAGGGACAATTAAAATTAAAGGAATCAAGTGTAACTATTGTCGGATTAGGTGGTTTAGGTTCAATTATATCACTATACCTCGTAGCAGCGGGTATCGGAAAACTATTCATCGTAGATAAGAGTAAAGTAAAGCTAGACAACTTAAATAGACAAATTCTATATACAATTAATGATATAGGAAAAAATAAAGCCTTAATAGCTAGAGAAAAACTATTAAAGCTAAATCCAAATGTTGATATAGAAGCTTATCCCGAAACCTTCGATGAAAAAATTGGTGATAATCTTGTATCTAAATCAGATCTCGTTATAGATGCTTTAGACAACTGGGAGACAAGAATAATTTTAAATAAGATTTGCGTAAAATATAGAAAAACCCTAATACATGGAGGAGTAAGTGAAAACTATGGCCAGTTAATGGTAATAATCCCAGGTAAAACGCCATGCCTTCAATGCATATTTCCACAGAAAATAGAGAGAAGAGAAATATTCCCAATATTTGGACCAATACCGGGTATCATAGGATCATTAGAAGCATTAGAGGCTATAAAAATATTGACAAAATACGGCCAACCGACACTCAACAAACTAATTTTTTCGATGGAAGAAATTTGAGTTTAAAAATTCTAAGATTAAAGAGAAATCCTAAATGTCCTGTCTGTGGTAGATTAAAATAATTAGAGCAAAACTTATCCTCCACCAACTATAGGCATGATCGTTGCATTATCCATATCTCTAACCTTATAATCTAGATTTACTGGTTTATCATTAACTAGTACTATTATCCTTGACTAGGGAAAATATATTACTTTACCTATCAAACATTTAACTGTTATGCAAGGCAAATTTGGCTCTTATTAATCTTAATATGCCTTTTAAAACTCTTTTTGTCACAACAGCCTTTCTCATAAATATGTCTTTCAAAACTCTATGGAGAGATAGATAGAATGAAATATAGGCCCATTCTAGTAAATGTTGTATTCTACTCGGCGGCATATACATGTTTTTCATAACCACTTTTGTTACGGTATAGTCTCTCCAATTCCTACTTAAAAGTAGATTTTCTCTAATTGCCATATGCCATAACCATGTTCCTGGAAAGGGCGTAGCTATAGTAAATTGTGCATAATCTATATCTAAATTTTTGGCAAAATATATTGTTTTATTTATGTCCTCCTCTCTTTCATATGGAAAACCTATAATAAATGAACCTAATGCTTCAAGTCCAGCTTTTTTAGCATTTTTTACAGCATTTATAGAATCTTGTAAAGTAATATTTTTTCTAATAAATTTTAAAGTTTTCTCTGATCCGGATTCGATTCCAAAATATATTATATGTGCACCTGACTTTTTCATAACCACACCTGTTTTATAATCAAATGTATTTACTCTACTAGAAGCCGTCCATGAGATGTCAAGTTTCTCTCTAATTATAGCCTTAGATATATCCTCTACTCTACGTCTATTTAAAGTAAAGGTATCATCCAAGAATTCTATTTCCCTTATTTTAAAATCATCATATAATATTTTTAATTCTTCTATTATACGTTTAACACTATGTGCACGCCATTTTTTCCCGCCCATTAGAGATGATACACAAAAAATACATTGATAGGGGCATCCTCTCGAGGTTATAATTGTACCGAATTTTTTGCCATCAAATATATATTTATTCATTGGAAGTAGGTCGAATGCTGGGATAGGTATCGAATCAATATCTTTGATTAAAGGCATTGGTGGAGTACTCTTAAACTTATTATTCTCTCTATATGTTATTCCCTTTACCTCTGATAAACTTTTATTTTTACTTAAAGCACGTAATAGTTGTCTAAATATTTCTTCACCCTCACCTCTTACAACAATATCTATATCGGGAGACTCCTTTAACGTAAGTACTGGAACAAAAGTTACATGTGGTCCTCCTATGATTGTAACTATATTGGGGTTTATTTTCTTCGATATTTTTGCAACTCTATATGCATCAGGTATCACTACAGTTGTGGCAGTAATTCCAACTATATCTGGGTCATAGTTTCTAATTCTTTTCTCTAACTCACTAAAAGAAATATTTTCAGCCAGAGAATCAATGATCTTTACCTTATGTCCCTCATTTCTAGCGACTGCGGCTAAATAAGCCAAACTTAATGGAGGACTTGTAACTCCCAATATTTTTTTTAAATCACTTATTGTTGGAGGCATAACTAATAAAATCTTCATTTAGAACGCGCCTTAATTTTTCCTACCAGCATATCCCAATATTTTTCATTTATGCTACAGCTTGGATCAGGAGCCTTAATGTCTCCAAAATATGCGTATGCTCTAGCTCGGCATCCACCACATATATATCTATATGAACAACTGCTACATGCATAATGGTCACGATCCCTCAAAATATTTAGAATAGGACTTTTATGCCATATATTTAGAAATCCATCCTTCAATACATTTCCAACTCTAATCGGTAAAAATACACATGGATATACATCTCCATTATGCTCTATTGAACAATATATTCTCCCAGCACCACATCCTCCGAGAAACTCTGCCAAAGCAAGTCCTGCAGATAAATATTCCTCTGGAACTGTTAGTTCTGCAAAATGTGTTGGAGAAAGCTTTTTATATTTATCCACATGTTTTAGGGATATAACTGCATATAATGGTGCTGTTGAAAAGACCTGCATTTTACCTTTACACCATTCACTATAGAGATATTCAAGGAATCTTTCTCTTTCATCTGGAGATAAATCCATTTCAACAATATCTTTACCTCTACCAGTCGGAATAAAATTAAACGCTATAAATCTATCTATATCTAACTCTCTTCCAAGCTTTATTAATTCAGGAATATCTTTATAATTCATCTTTGTAACTGTTGTTGCAATACCTACACTTAGTCCAGCTTTTTTAGCGTTCTTTATACCTCTAATAGAAGCTTCCCATGCACCTTTAACTCCTCTAAATTCATCATGCTTCTCAGGATAAGGTGAATCCAAACTTACTTCAACGTATCTCACACCTATTTCCTTTAATTTTTTAGCTGTCTTCTCAAATATTAAAGTCCCGTTAGTTGCTATGCTAACATACATCCCTATTTCAGCAGCTCTCTTCGCAACTATCCAGAAATCTCTATTTATCAGTGGTTCTCCACCTGAAAAGGATATTGCTGCAACTCCGGCCTCATCTAGTTGTCGTAAAACCTCAAGCTTCTGTTCTAATGTTAATTCATCTGGAGAAGGTTTAGGTCCAGCATTTGCATAACAATGTTTACATCTTAGATTACATTGTTTTGTAAAATCCCATACAATCATAAAGGGTGAATAAAGTTTTTGGGGACGAGTTATACCAAAATATGCTATACCTAATAGAATATTTGATATACCTCTCCTCATATACGGGTCTTTTAAAGCATCCTTCAATATCCTTTCATCAACACCGAATTTTTTAGTTGATTTTGAGAGAGCAAATGAAATTAACTCTGACCATGTTTTCTCTCTATAATTTAATGGTTCAGATAACCCTGCATAAATACTTAAAATTCTCTCTATATTTCTTGGCTTACCCATCTTTCTAATAATATATCTTATAGCTCTATTACCCAATGTTCTCTGTATAGAAGCTATGAGTCTGGAAACGTTGAGATCTTTGCTCATCATCACACCTAAAAGAATATATATGACATAAATATATAAATCTATCGGATATATCTGACATATAAATCATGAATAAAATATATAAGGGATAAAATTATATTTAGAGATGATTTAAAATGAATATAAGAGAGTATTTTAGTTTAAAGGAAGTTAAGATAGCACTTAACATTATAACTAGAATATTGAGGAGATGGAGATATAATTTTACAGAGGCTAAGGTTTACGGTATTCTACTATTATCCCCCATCTCTCTTACAATAATGGATATAGCAAACATAGCGAATCTTAGTCGTTCCTCCATTTCAACCGTTTTATCTAAACTGGTTAAAGATTACCTAGTCCATTATTATAGAATGGGTAAGACAAAATATTATACAGCTATACCTGCATTAACTGAGATATTTATTAAACAACCTCGGGAAACTCTTGAGAAGGAAGTTATACCACTAGAGAAAATTATAAAAGATATTCATAAAAAATATTTAAGTGATGACAGAGATTATAATAAGGTTATTAAAGATATAGAGAATATTCGTAGAAAACTTGAAAAATGTATTGAAGTGCTTAATGAATAAAATTAGTTATCAAGCTACTATATCCAGATATGCTTTACTTTTTGAATCCAGACTCCTCAGATTCTCAATCATATATACGTTTCCATCTACATCATATATAAGTAGTTTGCCATTCGGAAGCCATCTTGTACATCTACTCCACGTATGGATCTGTATTTCACCTCTATCTGTTTCTATTCTCCATTCATATTTTGATTTTGTAGTGTCGAGTTTAATTATCCGTTTAATTTTAGGAATATAGTATATTATATTTAGAACTTTTTCTAAAAGTTTTTTAGATTTTCTATCAAGTTTCCTATAGTTTGATAATATTCCTATCTCTTTATCATCTTCTGTATAAAAGATTATGTATTCTGGATGAGTATATGGAAATGGTCGGCGAGGTTTTACATTATAATAGAATCTCCCATTTATCTCAACATTTATTGTATCTATATAAGCCTCATATATTTTGACATTCTTTGGATTTAATAGCCTTATATTTTTTATCCATTTTCCTATACTCTCTATGATTTTATTTCTATTTTGCGACAATTTTTTTCACCCTTCTTTGCTTCATAAATCCTCTAAACTGTGATTCATATAGCTTCTTATAGAGTCCTCCTTTCTTTAACAATTCTTCATGAGTACCTATTTCAACTATTCCTCCTCTATCCATTACTATTATTCTATCAACATTTCTTAGAGTCGATAATCGATGAGCTATTATGAATGTAGTTCTACCCCTTGTAAGATTATCTATGGCCTCAGTTATCTCCTCCTCAGTTATAGCATCTAATGAAGAAGTCGGTTCATCTAATATTAGTATTCTAGGATTCTTTAATATGGCTGCAGCTATAGCTATCCTCTGTCTCTCTCCTCCGGAAAGCCTTGAACCATTTAAACCTACATCTGTATCATATGCTTCTGGAAGCTTCATTATAAATTCGTGCGCCTTGGCAGCTTTCGCTGCAATTATAATTTCCTCTAATGTGACATTTTCCCTACTTAATGATATGTTTTCGGCTATAGATGCTGAAAATAGTCTAGGATTCTGCATAACTATAGCTATCTGTCTCTTGATGGCATCAAGCCTTATATCATCTATCTTTACTCCATCGATTTTAAGTATACCTCTCTGCGGCTCATATAGTCTTAATAAGAGCTTTATTAGTGTCGATTTTCCAGATCCACTTGGACCAACTATACCTATATGTTCTCCAGGCTTTACTCTAAGATTTATATTTCTTAAAGCATAATATATTCCGTCATAGGTAAACCATACACCCTTATATTCAACTTCGCCTCTAAACTTGAAATCTTTAGCATTTTCTTTATCCTTAACCTCTTGCTCAGCATCTATTATTTCAAAAATTCTTTCGCCAGAAATTATTGCTCGCTGAAGTATTCGAAGATTGTTTATAAGTCTATTTATAGGTCCATAGAACCTCCACATATAGCTTGTAAACGCGGTAAGTGAACCAAGTGAAAGCATACCAGATAAAACTTCCTGGCCGCCAATCCACCATATTAGTAGACTACTGATTGTGAAGGAAAACCCTATTGCAGGCCAGAATTTTTGCTCAAATTTAAATACACTGAAATTCATTTCAATGAAGTTTGTTAGACTTCTTGTGAACTTCTTAAACATATCTCTCTCTTTACCAAATGTTTTTACAATTACATTTGACGTTATACTTTCTGTTAATACTGTTATAACATAGGACCATTTCCTCCAAAGTCTATGATAGTATCTCCTTGAAAATCTTCTATAGATTGTTGTACCTATATATGATATTGGAACAGGTATTAGGGCAACTAGAGAAAGCTGAGGACTTAACCAGAATAGGAATATGCCTATAAATGCTATTGTAGTTATATCAATTATTATTAGTCCTAGAGACTGAGTTAGAAATGTTTGTACCCTATTTACGTCATCTGTAATTCTAGATATGAGTCTACCAGTAGAATATTTGTCATAAAAAGCCAATGACAGTCTCTGCAGTTTTTCAAAAAGTATTTTACGGATGCGATATGTTAATGATTGATTAAGCTTTAAAGACATATATCCATTAACTACATTGAGAATGGTAAGCGCTAGGTTTATTCCTAGTAATCCGAGAACAATATATATTAGTAGATTTAATCGTTCAGTTATTGTTAAATCGTTTTGAGGAACTAAAACTTGATCTATCATTATTTTCATAAGATATGGAGGTGTTAAACTTAATACTGTAGATATCATTGTAATAAACAGTGTTATAAACATTAGATGCCAGAACGGTTTTGCAAATGACATCATTCTAACAAGTATCTTTCTCTTATTATTCTTTTTAACCAGTTCTTCTTCCACCCTTCTCTTTAAATGCTTCTTAACAAAATCGTATGGTATTTTATTTAAAGTTAAATCATTTATCAACATTATAACTTTCTCGAAATCCTTTGCTCTAGATCTTGTATAAGATATCAGACTTCTTGAACCAGAATATGTTTTAGCTTTTAATACAAGTGAACCAAGATATCTATTTACTTCAACCATTTCTATTTCATTTAAATTAAAGCTTGATATAATCTTCGACGTATTTGTAACAATGATCCTCTTATTAGTTAGAACAAGATATTCTTTTCCATATTTTAGTCCACTTATATCGCTTTCAGCTATTACTATAACTTCCTCTCCATCATTTAAAATACTATAGACTATATCTGGAACATCATTTTTATCTGGGAAGTATTTAATACTCGATGAGTCATCATCACCTATCGTAACCACCCCCTAACTATTTAGACCATCTTATAGTCCATCATATAGTGGTATATATACTTTTCCCTTAAAAAATAAGCCTATATACTATATTTTTAACAATCATCATTAAAACTAGTTTGTTCTAATTTATAGAAAAATTACCATACAAATAAAGATACTATCTAAGAGATCCTTTAATATTTTGCAATCCATATATAGGCTAAATCTTATCCACTGAATTCAAGTAAAGTGAAACATGTTAGTAGGATAATTGCCATTTATCTAATGGTCTTAATATCTAGGGAAAATTATATTTTATTTGATGACATTAATATTATTGTGGTGTATTATAAACCTAAATTTGATAGATTGCTTAAGATCCTAGAGCTCGAGGAGCCAGACATATTACCATTATATGAACATTTTGTTGACACAGAAATTATAGAAGTACTGTTGAAATGTTCCCTTAAATATAGTTTAGATAAAAGGGGGAATAAGATTAGATATATTAAAACTCTTATAAAATTCTATAAGAATATGGGCTATGACTATGTTCCACTTGAATTAGGATTTAAGATGCCACGTAAAAATGTTATAACTACAAGAGATACTGCAATATTCTCTCGAGGTATGAGAAACTGGCAGAATGAAAGTAGTGGTATAATCGAATCCCTTGAAGATTTCTATAGTTTTCCATGGCCTGATCCAGAAAATGCTGTAGACTATGAGTTAATGAAAATATTGTGTAAAGAAATTCCCGAAGACATGGGAATTGTAGGAGGAGTGGCTGGAGGAGTGCTGGAACATGTTATGTGGATTATGGGTACCAGACCCTTTTTCCACGCAATAAAGAAAAATGAGAAATTAATCTCATTAATGTTTAACACTATTGGTTCATTGATATTTGAAGTTGATAAGAGACTTGTCGAGTATGAAAAAGTAGGTATATTAAGGATGGGAGATGATATGGGCTACAGACATGGAACATTTATTTCTCCACAGGAATTAAGGAAATATGTGTTTCCATGGCAAAAGAAATGTGTTGATCTAGCTCATAAATATGATAAACCATTCATATTACACTCCTGTGGAAATCTCGAGAAAATTATGGATGACCTTATTAATTATGTAGGTATAGACGCAAAACATTCTTTTGAAGATGCTATAATGCCAGTTACAGAAGCTAAGAAAAAGTATGGAGATAAAATAGCTATTTTAGGAGGAGTAGATGTAGATAAACTTTCTAGATATTCATCAGAAAGAATGGCTGAGTATATTAAAAATATAATTTTAGAATGTGCTCCTGGGGGAGGATATGCCTTAGGCTCTGGAAATACTATCACAAATTATGTTAAATTAGAAAACTATTTACTGATGATAAAGCTTAGAGATAAATATGGAAGATATCCTATAAGGATAAGTTAAACTTTGGTTAAGCGATGATAAATAGATTATGAATTAAAGGATTATAAAAGGTGCTATTTATAGTCTTCTAGAAACATAATTTGATAGCTTTTCTTCAACTCATCAATATTTTCAAGCATTTCTCTCTCCAGTTTCCTGAAAAGTGCAATGCCATTATAGATTTTAGAAGTTGCAAGGATATAGCAATCTGTTAATGCTAGCTTATAATACAGCTTTATTTTACCAGTTTCTAAGGCTAGATTTAAATCCATATCCGCCATTGTTATTGTTGGGAGTTTATAAAGCCACTCTATAAGTTTTAGAGCTATAGTTTCTGGCTTCTCTATGTTAAGTTTTCGATATATTCTTGCAGCTACATAATATGTCTCTACTAGAGTCGGATGAGGTAATATTCCCTTTAATTTTCCAGTTAGAATTGCAGTAAATACCATATTAGCTTGTTCATGGTATTCACCTTCTTCATCAATGTATTCTATTATGATACCTGTGTCTAAGACGATATTAGTCAAGTAGAACACCTAAGTCTCTAAGAAATTTTTCTGCCTTATCGCCCAATTTCTTCGCCTCGTCGAGTATAGGCTCCGTAATCCTTGATCCAGCTTTAATAAATATTTCCTTTGGCGGCTCAGATACAGGCTCCATCATCACCCGCTTCCCCTCAGTCCAAACTCTAAGAACTGTGCCTGGGGTTAAACCAAGCTTCTCTCTAATTTGTTTCGGAATTACAACTTGACCTTTGCTAGAGACCACGGTCTTTAACATAGTTCTTCCCTTATTAATAAGAAAAATCTCTTACTTAATTCTTACTATATAGTTTACCATTAAGTATATGGATAATGACTCCGGCTTGTAGAGAAATAAAGAAAAGCTTAAATGCTGGAAAATATTTTTATGTATTTATATCTGATGAATTATAAATATATTAAATGTGATGCCTGCTTTGTTCGTTGTCTATTTGATGCTTTATGAGTTCCGGAAATAAAGTAGTATCTAGATAGATTATTAGAAAATGGAGGTTAAATTTACTGGGTAAACTCTTTTATATTGTAAAATAATAATGATACCGAGATATCGCAAATATAAAAAGATATTTGATAGAAGCTTTGATAAAACTTATAGCAATAATTTTCTATTTCTAAATTATATGAAAAGAGTTTATATTTTAGAATGTGAAAATGTTGAAAGTAGACCTCTCTTTGACCTTCATAAAGAAATGATAGGTCTTCTTGTAGAAAAACCAAAAGTTTTAGTTTTATTATGGACAACTAATAATCGAGAAAAAATTAGAAAATATATGAAAATCATAGATAAATATTTTAGAGATTTAGGCGCTAAAGAAATCACATTTCTAGATGAAAATGATGAAGATTATAGAAGAAAATTTAGGAATGCCAATATTCTATATCTACCCGGAGGCAGTACAAGAATATTCTTAGAAAAATTAAGGAGAAAGAGAATAGCAGAGGAAATTAAACATTTTAGAGGCATAATTATTGGAAATTCTGCCGGAGCAATAGTTTTGTCGAAAACAGGATATGTATATAGGGGAAAAGAGATGATAGAATATAATGGTTTAGGCATTCTAAATATAAGGATAATTGTTCATTTTAAACCAGAAGATATAAAAATTTTAAAGATAGAAGGAAATGTTATAGGAATTAGAGATGATAGTGCAGTAATTTTCATAGAATTTGGTAAATAGGAGTTCAGAGGCCTGTCATCTCCGCATATTGTTAAGATAATGTCTCATCATCACCCTATTTAACATAAATATTAAATCACAAATATAAATTTACTCTATTTAATTGGAGCTGGGAATCAGCGACACTATGATAATATTTTAAGTTATATAGCATTTTCCAATAGTCAATATAATAATAAAGTAGTTTAAATAGTGAACGAATAGTACATAAGGTTTATAAAATGTTTACAGGCTTTTTCTCAATGGTGAGGAGATGAATAAGCTATTATTGATTATAGTGATATTGATAGTAATAGCTATTGGAGGAGGACTGGGCTATCTTTTATGGTTGAGAAACCTTCCTAAACCGACATGGCGTATAACTGAGAAACCAAATACATATATTACTAAAATTCCTTCTGAGAAAGATCTTGTACCAATAGGTATAACATATAAGATAGATAATAATGGCTTAGTAACCTATACGTCGGATCCTCTTTGGAAACAGAGTTGCTTTATCCTGGTTGCTATTGGATGGACCAAGGATAAGAAACATGAACTACTATATCAGGGTCGATTACCATTTACTACGGAAGGAAAATTTAGACCTAGAATCTGCATTGACGGACAATATTTGAAAAATGTACCGATATTTGGCGGCGGACTATATTATAGTTCAAATGGTATTTCAGGATATCCCTATCCCACTATATATGTAAGGGGTTCTAAGGAATTTTTAGAAACCCTATCCTATGACGTGGAAAATCAGAGATTGATTCATGTAATTTGTGACGGTAAGGGGAAGAAATTTCTAGAATTTATTGGCCAGGCTTTAGGTATACCGTTTTGGATAGGCTCTATGGAGGGCCCATATATAGTTCACGGAGCCTATTCTAAGATTAAGGATATAGATATTTGGGGAGGATTCTGGATTTCAGGTACATTTAAAGCCAATCTAACTATACCTGGAAGAAAGACCCTATCGTTTAAAGGCTTCTTCCTATTTGATAGAGCTATTCATAGAGTTTATTACTGTACTTCAGCTTATCAGACCGGATCGGTATGCGGCCCCACTGGAAGCGTATTAGCGTTTTCATGTATGGGAATATTTCATCCAGACTTCATTATAATGATTTCACATAGCGATAATCCTACGCCAGCCGATTTCCCAAAATTTCAGCATCAAGGTAGGATAAACTTCATCTCTACTGGAAAATCCTATGTATTCAACGACTTTACCCTTGTAAGTCTAGGATCAAATCCACTACAGCCGACAGGATTCCACTTATATGGCTCATTTGAAAATGGTTATATAGATTTGTGGGGAAATGTTACCTCATACTGGCCTCCTAAAGGCTGGAGTATAGTTAAAGGTACGTGGTGGAATTCTAATGGGCTTTACTGCTGGGGTAGAGCATTTACCAAATGGGTTGGCGTTATAAAGATTGGTGATAAAGTAATTAATATTACAGATGCTGTGGGGATAGGAGAATTCACAAGATATTCATCCAAATCATAGTCTATATATTCCATATAAATGTGGAGGTAAAAGTATTTTGAAATGAAGGATCAAGCGAAATTAGAAAGTAAATAAATATTTAAGACTAAATATTAAATTCTACATTAAAATCTAGATTATAAGGGTGGTTTGTTTGGGATTTCTTAAATTGAAGAAATTGGAACCTACCATTTTCTTCGTTGAAGATAAGGAAGGACTGAAACAGCTTGTGAAGTTTACTATTTCAAATGAAGGTGAAGAGACCGACGCCGTCTTAAAAGTAGAGACTAAATATGAGAAGTATATTGTCGATATTAGAAAAATATGTTCTGGAACAGGGGTATATGAGGTTTTCATTCCAGATATTCAGCAACGTGTATGGATAAACTTTAAACTTTATGTTGGTAAGGAATTGCAGGATGAAACCTCCGTAGTATGGAAACCTCAGAGACACTGGCTCATATATGTTATCCAGAGATCTCATCACGATCCAGGCTACACAGATCTTCCCCAAAAGGTTTTCGAAGAATATAGGGGTTTCTATGATACTATCCTGAGATACTGTGACGAAACTTCAGATTTTCCTGAAGAATCAAAGTTCAGATATCAGGTTGAAACAGCGTGGTCCCTTCTGTATTACATTCAAAATAGCTCCAAAGAAATAGTTGATAAGCTTATAAGTCTAATTAAGGAAGGGAGAATCGAGGTCGCAGCGCTCTACGGAAACGAGATAACCGCATTATGCAGTCATGAAGAACTAATTAGGCTACTTTACCCAACTTTTAAACTTAAAAGAGTTTATGGTATACCCGTTAAATCTGCTGAGATTAACGATATACCTGGTTTAAGCTGGGGGCTTTCTTTAGTTTTGGCAAATTCGGGAATTAAATATCTTGTTGCTGCATTACCACGCTGGTATTTTGGGAAACATCATCCAAACTGGGATGAATCTGAATTTGCTCCTCATGGAGGTCCGAAGGCTTTTTATTGGCTAGGGCCGGACGGGAGCAAGGTTCTATTTTGGTATGGTAAACTTGGTTGGGACTCAGCGATGTTTTTCGCCAACGATTATGAACAGGTTTATAAGATGCTTCCGAAAAGACTGAAGGAGCTTGAAGATCAGGGATACCCCTTTGATGCCATAACTTTTCGTGTTCAAGGCGGACATCGAGATAATTCTCCTCCGACTATTAAACCAAGCTATATAGCTAAAGAATGGAATGCACGGTGGACCTACCCTAAAATAATGATAGCAACCAACTCTGATTTCTTCGAATATATTGAAAACAAATATGGCGATAAGCTTCCAATCTTTAAGGGAGAGTTACCGGACACCGATTACGTTGTGGGAGCAACATCAACCCCTCTAGAAACAGGGATAAATAGAATCACACATGAGAGGATCTCCTCCGCAGAGAAATTTTGTACGATAGCCTCGATCATAACGGACTATCCTTACCCCAAAGAGGACTTAGAAAAATCTTACGAGAACATGCTTATGTACGATGAGCATTGCTGGGGAATGCATCATCCCATCGGACCTGCACAGGATTCATGTATAAACACGAAGCGTGGATACGCCTATATGGCTGCAGCTTTAGCTCATGACTGCCTGCTGAAAAGCCTAAACAAGATAGTTGATCAAATTAACCTGCCTGAGGAAGATTACTACATCATAGTCTTTAATCCCTTGTCTTGGAAGAGAACCGATATTGTATATGCATGGGCTAAAGAGCCAAGTCCCCGCGGTTTTCCAATGCATGTAGTCTATGAACTGCCTGAAGACTGGGCTGAGAAAACTGGTGAGAAACCGCCAATTCTCGTAGCAGGCACTGCAATAGGGAGGAATATAATAGACTTGCCTTTAAAACTCTTGGAGGGTTACTTTGATTTAATAGATGAAGACACGGGAGAAAGGGTGCCTTATCAGATAATTGAGCTATCCAGTCCTCAAGCACCGATACCGATGGCCGGGCATAGATATGCTTTGGGTCAAATCGATCGCAGGCATCTTATTGAACTAGTTTTTGTGGCTAAGGATGTCCCCCCTTTAGGATATAAAACTTATAGAATTGTACCATCAAGACAGAAGAGAGACTTTCAGACAACCATAAAAGTTACTGATACAAGCTTGGAAAATCGATTTTATAAGATCTCGGTAGACCCTAAAACTGGCACAATAGTAAGTATATACGATAAAGAATTAGGCGTTGAACTCATAGATAAGAACGCGCCTCATGGTTTTAATCAGTTCATAGCCCGTTCTGTTATCGACGGAAAACAATATCCAGCAGAGGAGTCAAGGGTTGAAAGGGGTAAAACTGGACCAATAATGGGAAGCTTAATAATAAGGGGGGAAGGAACTGGATGTCCCCAAAGAATTCAGGAGATAATAATATATGATGAACTTAAGAGAATAGATATAGCTAACAGACTTTTGAAGGATTCTACTCCGTTGCTTGAGTTATACTTTGCTTATCCCTTCAATCTAAAGAATCCGAAAATAAAGTTCGAAGCCACATGTGCAACTATAACACCTATCGAAGACCAAATTCCCGGCTCAAATACCGACTATTATGCTGTGCAACACTGGGTAGACATATATGAGGATAACTTTGGTGTTGCATGGTCAAGCATTGAAGCCCATTTAGTAGAATTCGGCGGTTTATGGCCAGGTTATTTGTCGGAAGCTCATCACGGTGTGAGATATCCAGGATATGGACATGAATTTCTAAGGCCTGGGGAAATTAAGAGGGGATATATCTACTCGTATATTATGAATACTAACTATAGAACCAACTTTCAGCCGATACAGGTTTCAGATATGCTGTTCCGATACTCCTTCACAAGTCATAAGGGTGATTGGATAAAGGGGAAATCCAAAAATTTCGGATGGGAAGTGCAGAATCCTCTAATACCTGTGTTTATGAAGGGGAGGAAAAGGGGTTTATTACCTTTCTCGATGAGTTTCTGTAGTATTGATAAATCAAACATTATTCTTCTTACATTGAAGGTTGCAGAAGATGATGATGGCATTATCATTAGACTCATGGAGATGGAGGGAAAAGATACTGTAGTAACTATAACGCTTCCATTCGTTAATATTAAAGAAGCCTACTTAACAAACCTCGTAGAAGAAAATGAAAAACTGTTGAGCTGCTCTCGTAATACCGTGACAGTACCCATTAAAGCCTTCGGGATATCCACGATCAGAATAAAATTTTAGCGACTCATTGATTTCACATATCTCTTTTACGTTGGATCCTTATTTATAATTTAAACTTTTAGTTTTCAAAAATAAAAGGAAAATTTTAGTTATATGGGGTTGTGCGTATAGCTAGATTATTGATATAATGGTATTTGTACCGAGGCATAGAGTCATAAGATATATTTCTTTCTACTAGACTAAATACAGCGTATATAAAAGCCGAGAGATATGATGAACTCTTAAACATCGAAGAAAAAGGTTAAATATTTTGTTTATATAACTCTACATCGGAAGGATATATGAAGCTTAAAGACCTGTTAAGAAAAAGGGCTGAGGAAGCCTTTTCATTAAGGGGGTGGAGAAAACCTATAGTTGAGGATGTATTTGAAAGAACTATCTATATATTTCCTGATGAACTTAGAATTTTAAATTATTTTAAAAAACCTTTAGCAGCATTTAATCCGGGAGCTATGCTGGTAGATAACGAAATATGGGTTTTTCCTAGACTGATTTTTGATTATCATTACTATACTTCAAGCATAGGATTCTTTAAAATAGGTATAGAAGATTTACTTAATAAACGAGTAAATAAGCCTTTAGAAACTAAAATAATTTTATGGCCTCAAATGCTTTGGGAATTTAGAGGATGCGAAGATGCTCGTGCATTTTCCAATAAAGATAAGATACTGTTACTATATACTGGATTTGGCTATATGGTTAACGAAAGTGGAAAACTTGGATCTATATGGGTTCAAGGATTAGCTAAACTTAACTATAGTTTAGAGGTCGTGGAAAGAGATTATATTAAAATAGTTAAAGGAGATGAAACGCTAATAAAGATGAAGGATAGTGCTTTTATAAAAACTTTGGATAATAAGGCGTTAATGTTATGTAGACCCTCGTTAGATGAGATGGAAATATGTTGGAGTGGTGTCTTAGATCTTAAGGATAAAATAATTTATTCAGACACTATGAATCCAGTTATAGTTAATGAAAAATGGGAATTTAAAGTTGGATGGTCTACAAATACTGTTAGACTATCAAGTAATGAATATTTAGTAGGATGGCATGGAATTGTAAAGCGGGATTATTCCTATAGAGAGGGGCTAGCACTGTTTGATGAAAATGGTGAGTTATTGGCAATTAGCAATTATCTTCTATCGCCTCAGGGAATTATAGAGGGATACGGAGACAGACCACATGTAATATTTGGAAATGGTTTAATTAAATATAAAGATATATTGATATGGATTGGAGGTATAAGTGATTATGGAATAGGATTTTTTAAAGCAAATTTAGATAAAGTTATGGAAAAATTAAGGTGGATTAAAGGATAAAATATACTAATATGGAAGTATCCAAAGCATTCTCGTGACCATTGATAATGCTGCAGCTAATGCTACAATAATACTTTCCCCCAAGAATATGCCTGCTGCAACGGTTATTCTATACTCCTCCCATTTCTCTTTACCTATCCTCCATTCTAATATTCTTCCTAAAATACCGCCCAATAATATTGTGATAGACATGGGTAAAGCTGTTGTTATACCTATAACTATAGAAATTATTGAAAAGGGTATATGTAATAATGTTACTATTATCTCAACTATACTCCCTATAATTAGTGAGCCCATAATGAAGCTTAACGCCTTTCCAGTAGCTACTTCTCCTGTAATCCACATAGCTTTAGGAACTATATAGGTAGCTGGTACTACGTAGGAGAAACCGGGATATATTCCTGAGGGTATTGGGGCAATTCTCCATAAAATTTCTAGATAAAGGAAGCTTAAAATCCATGCAATAGGAGTTATTATAAGTATAGCCTTCACGTAGCTCATGTAATCGGTATTAGTTAACTCAGCTATTTTAAGCCAGCTAGCCCAATGTCCCCCTCCACCAGTAACATAGATAGGAGAAAACCATATACTCGGATTACTATGTGGAGTTAAGGTATACACAGTCTCTGTTATATATGGTATGGTGAAAGCTATACCTGAAACACCTATACCTCTCGTCATTATTAAGCTTGCTATAAAGTCGATTAAAATTAGACCTGTAAATATTATGGGTGAACATCCTGTCAGCCATGTATTTAATATTACTATTGTTATAGACGTTATAAGAATCCCTGCTATCAATGTTTTAAATGAAAATATTAGGCCTTTCTTATCTCCTGTACCCTTTAGGCTAGTTAAAGCCTTAGCCACTACTTTTGGATGCATCAATATAGGAACTAGACCAGCAGCTATTCCTAAACCTATCTGGGGATATACCCAGAACCTCAATATGGATCGTTGGAAAGCTAAAGCGCAATTCATGCCCGGCTTCCAGTCCGGAAAAAGTCCTATTCGAAAAAGTATATGGTTTCCAATAAAATACGCCATAAATGATCCAATAAATACGCTTACAGCTATCTTTAAGGGCAATATCATTCCTATAGCAAACATTATTGCATCTGTACCTATTCCCAGAGATGCCCCGGGGATGGATAGTTCTATAGATTTATTTAAATCTATCCAGGGTACTGGAATCATTTTTATTTGAAATACATAGGGAACAAAATATGTGATGAATGAATAAGCTGCAGCTATTATTGAAGTTACCGAGAGAATTCTAATTTTATCTTCCTGCCTCTTCGTCATAGTTATACAAATGTCAGCGGCTACTTGTTGAACTGGAAATGGTAGTCTTTCGGCTATAGCAAATATCTGATAGCATAGGATGCCAAATAATAGGTGTAGGATTCTATAGGATAAAAATAGTCCAACGACATTAACCATTATTGGCATTATCCAATCTGGGTGGAAAAAGGTTCTTAACTTTATAACTGGAGAATTAGGAGGAGGGGCAAACCAATCGGGAATTATTTGTGGCAATGGAATCCCATTAACTTCGAAGGATTCTGTGCCTGGATACAATGATCTGAAATAGAATCCCATAAATATTTGAACCGAAATCGCCTCAACAGCTATTAGACTGACCCCCCATATTATCGTAACCTCTTGTTGAGTCAATGACTTCCCGAAAATTCTAGCTAACTCTGTAAAAAGTAGTGCTGTTACAAATCCAGCAACTGGAAAGCTGAAAGTTCCCAAAAGGTTTGTACCAGTCATTAGATATGTAAAGATTACTGCTGGCATTAATACTATTGCTGAGTACATTATTCCCAAAAATGATCTTAAAGTTAAACCATTTTTAAATTCTATCTCCTTCATTCAACCACCCTAGCACGATCTATATATTCCTTTCTCTCCATGGGTTTTAGACCTCTCCATATGAGAAATTGCTTTCTAATGACATCGATTAATTTCTCGTTAACTCTAACCCAGTCTTCCATTCTACCAGATATTCTTTCAATAATTATTGTAGTATACCATCTATTCTCTTTTTCTATCATATGTATCTCCGTTTTCTGTTTTATTCCAAGCGGATATGGAGCCACATGCATGATTGAAGATAAAACTCTTATCCTGGTTTCTTTAATCTTCTCTTCCTTGATCAAGCATTTTTCAACAGCAAAGGGAGAACCTGGTATAGGTTCTGTGTATGAGAGAAAATATTCTTTAATGAACTCTAATACTCCAATAGCTTCTTCACGAGTAAATACGAAGGGAAGCGGTATACGCCATATATTTCCCAATGGTTTTGTCTCTATCCTCCATTTTCTCCTTAATGATGGTGTAACCATTCTAGCTGCAATATGAAGTGGGTATATGCTTGATAGAATCATTGTAAATATTAGTAAGCCTAATACATTTAAGACTGATGAAGAAGCATAGTTAGGATAAAACCATTCTGGCAATATTTTGACATCATATGCTATTCTAAGACACACCATACCGAAGGTATATCCTAGTATAGAACCCACTATAGCATATGCTATAATTTGGGATAAAAATGTAAATGAAACATGGAGTGGAGACATTCCTATAGAACTGAAAATAGATATATCTCTACGCTTTCTAATCACTACTCCCAACATAAGATTTAATATAGTAAACATGACTATACCTATAGGTATCGGCAACATCCTATATCCTATAACCTCAAAACCCGCAGTTGAAGAATACATTTCAATCGGTACTTTTTCACCAACCTTTTCTGAAACATAAAAGTATAACTGAGACTCCGTCGCTAATTCGATAGCCATATTCCTTACCCTACTTAAATCAAAGGGTACTAAAACTACGGTGTAGGGTAATCCCTTCCTCTCTATCAGCCATCCATAGGGTACATAAATTATCTCGGATGGAGACATAAATACTAGTTCTGCTTCACCTCTAGTAATATCAAATGGAGTGCTTCTTTTCTGATCTAAATCTAATTGCCATGCAATTTCATCGCTCAATATGCCTATGACTTTAAGCCTAGCTCCCTCCACAAATAAAACATCTCCCACCTTTACATTCAATTTTTTAGCCAAGCTTTCCGCTAAAATGCATGAATTTTCATAATCGTATGTAAACCATACACCAGGACTAACTAAATATTTATGCCATCCCATTAGTTTACCCTCCGACGATGTTAAACCATAATATGCTCTTATTCTAACCTTATTTCCAGAGGGAGCTATGACAAGAGCTCCATTTCCCTCCTCTGGTCTTAGTGGATATTTCCATGCTCTCGGAAATATATAAGCTTGATCAGCAAATTTAGATTTCAAGTATTCAATATATTCGAATGTAAGTGGATGCCAGTAAACATCCCTTATATAAATTCCCGAATATGATGCTATTCCCTTGAATGTAAATGGTTTAATTACCCTTATCCCCAATATGGATGTAAACATTACTATTGCAAGTGTTAAAAGAATTATAGATATAAGCGTTAATGCTGTCTCTATCTTCCTCTCTCTCATATAAGATATTCCTACATTTAGAGCAGATAAAGCAAAGCTTATTCTACTAATCTCGGTAAAATGTTTACCCATAAAAATACTTCTCAACTTTTTAATAGCTCCAAATGCTTGTCCAATTATTATAGCCAATAATGGTGCTATTATTACTCCTATTCCTAAGCCTAGTAAAGCTATGTATATATTGGTTGCCATAGTAAATCCCGGATGAAATAACGTCATTAATGTTATCATAAATATAAATAGAATACATATTGCTATTATCTTTCTCCTAATTTCCTCAAAGTTAAAGAATAACTTTTCGCCTATAAATGCAAATAATATAGCTAATATAAAATAAACACATGCAGTATTTATTACATCTCTGAGATTTGGCGTAAGCAGGCGATAAACCTGTCTTTCAAGATATATGCAACGCAATATATTGCTATAATACTTCTCATAATCGAAATTCTTTAAGGAATTTTCAGCGTTTTTAAGTGCTATACTAGCCTGTTTATGATAGCTTTCTGCTCCCGTAAAAACTCTTTTCTCTACACATATACTAATTCTATGCTCATTTAAATAATAGAGATCTCTTGCCAAATACATTAATGAGTTACTTAAACTTAATGTTTCTCCTCTATTTAATATATATCCCTCTCCTCCCTCCATATTTTTATAACTTGCATTGTGAAGTATAATGAGCGGTTCTTCAGGCATCAATTCATGAAATATCATTATTTCTGTTGGTACATTTTTCTCCACAAATATTGTTAAAATATTTGATTCAAAGGAGTATCCAAAGTGGTCTGGTTCATAATGTGTAGACACATCATTTACCTTTACATTAAGCTTTGGACTGAATAGAATCCATTGCATTAATCCTGTAGAATATCTTTGACCTGATGAAGGAGTTATGTCATGGAGGCCGGCTAATTGTATAACACTGCACGGAAACACTACTACGTAGTAGGGTGCATTCCAACTTCCGTACTGCCCTATCTGTGGATGAATTTTGAATACGGATGGAAAGGCCTGTGTACCATATTTCCCTTCATCAGGAGCATATATTACTTGACCATTAGATTGATTTACTATATAAGCTACTACTCTATACACTATTCTATCGGATAGCCCTCTAGTTATAAACTTACCATCCTTATCTGTAGCCTCAAACCAAACATGTTTGTAATATGTATCTCTATCCTCCGCATATATTTGGACAATTGCTCCATGTACAGGCTTATAGTATCCAGTTTTTATATCAAACTTTACAACCTGTCCTACTAATCTCCCAAGCCTATATCCTCCTGCAAGCCATCCACTTCTATCCAGTATCTCTTTCTCCTCCATTCCCATATCATCCAAATCCATGTTCACTAAATCATATATACTACAGAAGATAAACTCCATCTGAGGACGTAGATTATCTATTTTTTCAAGCCTTAGAAAAGTATCAAGCGGTGTCCCTCTATGAGAAAAATATGCATAAACTGTTCTATAGGTGATGCATCTTGATCCAGGTACCCCTCTTCCAGCATGCGCCTGAGCCGCTGTAAATACGTCTCCGTCAAAATAAAATAGGTTAGGCTCATATATATCCCATCTCATTGTAAAATGATCAAATGAGAATTCTCCCTCTATAACCCATATTCTATTATAGACCTTCTTCCATGCATCCTCCATCTTATCCTTAAGTGAAATCTTCTTAGGAGCTATACCTTTAATAAATAATGGATATAGTTTGTTAGGTGTAAAGGCACCGCTACCGATAATTCCCATTCTATAAATTCTATAGAAATGACTCGAGTAAAATATTCCTATCATATCTGTTTCGGTACTTAGATCAACACCTACTTCGAGAAGTATCCCCTTACCTTTAGATTTTTCCGGAAGTATCCATGGATATGGGTTCTCCCACATCAATTTATCAACAAAGTATCTTGCTCCCGCTAAACCTTCTCCCCAACCAGAAAATGCTATAAACATTATAGACCTCCTAGTATCTACATGTGAAAGAAATCTAGCTAACTCTAGTAGTACCGATATACTGAGTGCATCAGTTGCACCTTCGGCCAGAGTTGGGACAATGGACCATGTATCATAGTGTGCAAATATAAGTAGCCATTGATCCTTTAAATCTGTACCTAGTTTAAATCCTATCACATTGGGTACACTTTTAACCTCCCATTTAACATCAATTTTTAAATACCCTCTTACTTTACTCTCACTTTTTAGAATTTTCAGAAGTTTTATCGCATATTTTTCCTCAATATATGCTCTTGGAAACTTTAGAGGAGCGAAATTTAAATATTTTAGCTCAGCTTCATATTTATTTGTATCCATAGGTTCTATAAATATTACAGCATTAGCTCCAAGTGAAAACATATGCTTCCAGTTATCAAGGCTATTAAAGTCCATAAGTATTATTGAGCCACTTATATTTTTGCCTATACATTCGCTATAACTACCCTTTCCGACATAAAATATAGGGCCATATATACCTTTTGTTGAACATGGATTTACTGAATTAGGCCATAGCGGGTGTATAGGAAAAGATGCTAATAAGTCTCCGTCAGAGGAATATACATTAAGAATAGATCTATAGGCAATTGGTACAGTTATATTATATAGCTGATATGTCACATTTTTTAGCCCTATTTTGTTAAAGAAACTTCTTATATATCCAGCAGCTTTATAAAACCCTGGATAACCGGTAATTCTTGGAGAACAGTTTTGTGTGAAGAAATATAAATGATTCCTTACATTATTAAGATTTATGAAATCCCCCTTAATAATATCAATATATGATAAAGATTTATGATGAGGACCTCCATAAACTATATTTTCTCCATAGGCTGTAAAAGTTAAGATTATCAGAAATAGCGTAAATACGAACCTCATATATTTCATTATTCGCATATTCTCATCCTAATATGAATATACATTTGATTAAAATTATGTATATGTAAAAAATAAAATATTTTACCAGGGTGGAGGAACATTAGCCGGACCTACTATAAATACATCTATAATCCATTCGATAACATTTATTATACCATATGTTGCTATATATCCAATTACAAATCTTATCATTTTTCTATGGAGTACAGCGCCTCCTATTTTCCATACAGCATACTTCCATATCCATGCAAAGAAGAAGGATAGGAACTCCCATGGAAGTATCCAGAAACCAGCTATAGGAGCCATAAATCCTATAGGGTTAATTGGCCACCACACAAATCTGGATTTAAGAAACAACAGTATTATTGCAAGTATTGCTCCCATTGCATAGACATCTATCCCTCCAGCATATGCTCCTTTCTCCGGATATTCTCCAGAGTATATATCCTTAGATAACCCAGCTCCCTCATTGCCCTTAGGATACCCATAAGTCCCACCCCAGGCATTATAAGCCCATATAATTCTTACAAAGTAAGCCCATAGTACACCTATGATTATTGAAACTACTCCTGCTAGAGCTATATATTTAAGGGAAGCCCCAACTTCTCTTCCAACTTTGTAACAATCATTAATTCTGGGTGGGAATCCACAGTGCTGTGCTAGTGAAGCACTGCCATACTCTCCGTCAAAGAACAAAGTAAACATTTGTGCTCCAGATGTATTATATTCTCCTGTGGGTATATAGTAATAGGTTAATGCCAACCATTTTACACTTCCTCCAACTCTTAGAGGTCTTCCTCCCCACCAGAATTCTCCCTTTATCCTACCTATTGCTTGGAACCATATTATGAATAATATGGCAAAGGCTATCGTTAAAATGGGGGTTGCTCCTGTAGCCAGCATTGTGACAATCCATATAATTGCTGAGAGAAAGAATAGTGGTACAGATATTCTATAGGAAAGGACTGGATCATCTATAGCTCCTGGCTTTTTCTGAAGTACTGCAATTATATTCTTTATATGATCTCTTCCTATCCAGAAACACCATAAGGATATTCCTATCCACATACCCCATCCTAGCGTCATGTTGGGAGGATAGAACCACCAACCGTTACTTAAGAAGAAGGGCCACCACCCACTTTTACTTATATCCGGATAAAATCCTGTAGCTATTCCGAGCATCGGTTTCAACCAATCAAATAGTATTATGGAGATAATAATACCCTGCAATACGTCTAATGGCAGTAAATATGCTCCTACCATGAAAGCTGGTGAAAAGGCTAGCAGTATCAATCCCTTAGTCTGTGGAAGCAACGACAAGTTAGGTGCTTTATACCAGTCGGCATAATGTATTGTAAAATCTGGGAATCTAGGTATCAATCCTCCACTAAGAGATCTTAATGGATCCCATATATAGATTAAAAATGCTACTAGGACGCCATACCATATCCATTTTTCCTTAAATATTCTTGCCTCACCCTTCTCTACAACTCCCATGTTTATTAATTCATACATCGGAATTGCATGTGGATAGGGTAATCTTTCTACTTCAATCCATTCCCTTCTCCATATAGACATAAGGAAGAAACATAGGAACAATACAGATATTAAATGAACTGACCAGAATAGGAAGGGTACTGCCCACGCCGACCAATTTGGGATTCCTCCATGATACATTTTTTCTGCCTCCTCTATGGGCAATTTCATCCAATCGGGCATTAGGAATGCTAGATCTTTATTAAAGATTGGTACAAGAAATGGTGTTGATGGCCCTCTTGCTATAAGCATGGTTAAAGGCCATGACATGTTAAGGAATGTGAAAATAATTGCCATAGCATCTACATCTATCTTCCATTCTTTCCTCCTATTAAGAAGAGACATAAGTGATATGTATATTAATAATCCCCCTAGAACAACGCAGAAATCAAAATAGTTTTCGGTCCATGTATAGGTTAATCCTCTGACATAGTAAAAACATCTGTATCCGAAGAGGAATACAATATATATTAGTTGAAGGATTATTCCAATGATAAAGGCTTTAACTGGAAATTCCTTTCTAACTTCTACCTTTCTGTTAGAAGAAGCACCTACATCTCTGGGATCATTCCCGGAATTATTTTTTCCCAAAAAGATGTTTATCACCTCTTATACAATATTTTATAGGGAATATGTTATTTATAAATGTTACTACTTTTTTCTTTTTTTATGTATACATTTTTCTTGGAAATTTAATTCATATATAGATTTCTTGCCATTAAAAATGACATTTTGTTAAATAAATACAAATTACTACTGCTGAAAATGGCCGAAAAGTATTAATAAATGTTACTACATTTTCCTTAGGGGAAAAGAAATGGAAAGTCTACAAAAGTTATTGGAACCCCTCGACTTAACCCCCACAGACGTTAAGGTTTATGTAACTTTACTTTCCCATGGCCCTGTTTCTCCAAGTAGACTAGCTGAGATAATGGGATTACATCGCCCGCAGATTCATTCATCTCTTAAACGACTTATCTCTAGGGGCTTGGTTGAAGTATATAGTGGTAGACCAACGATATATAGGGCAATAGACCCTAGGACTCTCTTTAGAATAATTAATGATGAATTTAAAGAATTATTCTCCAATTCTAAAAAATTTATAGAGAGCATTTCATCTGGAAAGAATGAATATGAATATGGTGTATGGATTTTTAAAAGTAAGAAAGGGCTTATGAATAGATATATAAAGACTGTAGAGAAGGCTGAAGCTAATTTAGCTATTAGTGGAGATATAGAATTTATTTCTAGGTTGAGAGACTATATTTTGTCTGCACAGGAAAACGGTGTCATAGTATATATTATAGTATATGATGTGCCGGGTATTAGGTTTAGGAAAAATGTGGTGAGAGGATTCAATAAGGTTAAACGTGCAGTTTCAGGAGATCTTCTAGTTATAGCTGATACAAAGATGGGGATTTTAGCTCAAAGGAGGAGTGTAGTTAAAAATCTTCCAAGTTATGGGATTGCTGTGGAGGAACCCATGCTTATAGACTACCTTCTTCAAGACTTTTTATATAGATGGATGAGGAGTAAAGTTATTATTGACAAAAATATAGAACTTCCAGCGAGATTTACTATGTTTAAGCTCGGACTTATAGAGGTTGGTAAGTTTTTAGAAAAAGGTAGAAAAATCCGAGGTGTATTTAAAGGAAGATGGATTAAAAAGAGAAAAAATGGGATAATTGAGGGTAGAATAGTTAAGGCTTTTATTAATTCGCAGACAGGTATAGCTCAAATGCATGTTAAAGTAGATGAAGGAAGAATTTATACCGTAGGTGCTCCTGATGCTGTAGTTGAGGATTTTGCTGTAAACGAAATGTTGATTAAAGAGGTAGAGATATGAGATTTAAATATAGTAGGGTATTACAGTTTAATTTTGAAGATGAATTAGGCTATGGTATAGATAAAATTAGAGGCAAGGACATAGTTAATTTAGCTTTAAGTATTAATGCCAATACCATCGTTATATTTGCTAGAGATGCTTGGGGGAGAAGTTTTTATAACAGTAGATTTATGAGGAAAATAGGTAGGTTAGGTAAAAGGAATTTTTTAAAAGAAGTTTTGGAGGAAGCCTCTAAATATAATATAGCAGTAATACCTATGATTGGGCATACAACAAATTTAGAATTATACTCTAGACATCCGGATTGGGTTCAGAGAGATAGAAATGGAAAAATCATTACTATGGATACTGATCCGATACATAGGTCTAGAGATAAATTTACATGGCCGTTAATGTGCCTTAATTCACCTTTCCTTGATCATGTTTTAAATGAATTGGAGGAAGTACTTAACTATAATGTAGATGGAGTGTTTTTAGATAGTTTTAGATATATGCCCGATATCGATAAGGCATGCTTCTGTAAATGGTGTAGGGAAAAATATAAAAGAGAACATAATTGCGAGCTTCCTGATAAAGAAGATTTTAGGAATAGCTTATATAGGGATAACTTTAAATGGAGGATAAATGTTAATATAAATTCTATCAAAACTATTTCAAATAAACTTAAAGAACATAATAATTGTGTATTGGTATATAATAATCATCCCTTAGGTTGGAGGGGTAGAGCCAATACTATATCAGAATTATCTAAAGACTTTGTCGATATATTTTTTGCTGAATGTAGTGAAGCCGACTATCAGCCACCTGGATTTATTTCTGAAATGGTTAAGCTTACCCGATCTCTTACAGGTAAATTTGTTTGGGCCACTAGAAACAGTTTTCATACAGCATTAACATCTAGAGAAACCAGCGATATAGTTATTAGACAAGGATTAAGAGAAGCCTTTGCAGGTGGTGGATATCCAGTATTTCTAGTTTTTGCATCAACATTTATAAATGGTATAAATCCTACAAACATAAAACAAGTTTTTAGTGAAATAGAAAAATTGGAGGAATATATGGATAATGTAGATCCTTTGCCTTATATTGGTATAGTTTTCTCGAATAGAAGTAGAGATTGGGCTGGATCTAAGCTATCACCACATATAACAGACTCCTTTAGAGGATTTTATCATGCCTTAATTATAGACGGATTTCCAGTAAACTATATTTCCGATACATGTCTTGACAATAATGGTTTCAATGATTATAAGGGAATCGTTCTTGCAAATACATGGTCTTTATCGGCTAATAGTATCAATAATTTAAGAAAATATTTGGAGAATGGTGGAGGGATAATTGCTACATATAAGACTGGAATATTAGATGAAAACGGGGCTAGACTTGAAGAAACCAGACTTAACGAAATTCTAGGTATAAGTTTTAATTCAATAATTAAAAGCTCATGGAGCTATCTAAGATTAAACAAAAATCATTCAATTGTAAATGATATAAATGGAAAATATATTTTATGGGGAGATTTTGATAGAGAATTCATGTATACACGTACACCTCCTGAAATAGGTTGGCATGCCATGATAAAGTACAGTAAAGGAGATGTTATAGGTCATATTACTTTAACAAACCGAGAATATGGAAACGAGTATGAGAATGGAAGAAGCCCTCCACCCCCCCTTATAGATACTAATATGGCTGGAATAGTTGCTGAAGATAAATGGGTTTACTTCAGCGGCCAACCCGGGAGAATATATTGGAGAACTGGGTCGCCTAACATTAAAAAACTTATCATTAATTCTGTAAAATATATTGCGGGAGAACCTCCAGTAAGGGTAGAGACACAGGGATTCGCCGAGCTCGAAGCCTATAGGAGAAATGGACAAATAATCCTCCATATACTTAATCATACATATCCCGATAGAATTATAGTGAGAGGGAATACGGCAATAAATACGATGTGGGCTTCATCACCCGAATGCGTTCATCCACCAATTAGAGTAGTACCTCTCACAGACGTTAATATAATTATTAGAAATATGGAAATACAGCGAGTATATGAACCGCTTAAAAATAAGTTCCATAGATTTCAATATAATGGAAATGAAGTTAAAATAGATATTCCTAGACTAAACGAGTATATGTGTTTAGTGATTGATGTGAAATGATTATATGAATGAATATTTGCCTTAATTCATATATTGTTGCGTCTTCAAATATAAAGAGATAGTAACCAGCATTATCTAAGTTATTGTAATATTCTTTCATATCCATACATTGATATATCTTTACTAATATATAGATCAAATTTATGAATAATTCTCTAAGAGCTTCATATACTTAGATTATAAGAAAAATGAAAAATAAAATATAATGATGAAAAATTACTAAACACCAGTATTGTAACAATTTATTAATAGTAGCTTAATTTAATTACTTGGAATAATGAATAAGATAACTCTATATATATTAGATAAATTAGAGATAGATTTGGGGATTAGAATGTCTAAGATCAGGTTAATTGCACTCGATCTTGATGGGACGCTTTTAGAAGGAGATAAAAGTATTTTACCTGAGTTGAAAAAAGTTCTTATAGATTTGGGTAGAAGAGGAGTTAAGATTACTACTGCATCTGGAAGATACTTGGAGAACCAGTTAGAAATTTTATCCTTAAATGATATGGGGATAAAGGTTGGAGTACCCCATGCACTTATAGCTAATGAACAAGAAATATACATTGCATCAGCTAATCAATATGTTCCTCTTATAGAACATAATAGTATGGTGGAGAGAGAATGGATTAAGATAATGCCAATAGTTTTAGACTTACTTAAAGAGACTTTGGACGAATTTAGAGAAAAAGGCATTGAGGTTAATCCTTACGATGAAAATGCTATTGAAAGACATATGGCTGGTCTTCTCTTTAAGGATATAGAAGAGGCAAGAAAAGCTGAACAATATCTTAGAAACAAAATTATGGAGAGAGGTCTTAAACTAAAGTGTTGTCGTTCATGGTGTTTAGTTCTAATATTGTTACCTTTTGCTGGAAAGGGGGAAGCCGTAAAAACTTTGGCAGAGTACTGGAATATAGAGTATCCGAACGTATTATGTATAGGTGATGATGACCATGATATAGAAATGCTTGATGGAAGATATGGATTTATTTCAGCAACAGTATCGAATGCTGATAGAGAAGTAATAGATATTGTTAAAAATATTGGTGGATATATTTCTAAACTACCTCGTGGTAGAGGAGTACTAGATGTATTTAGATATTTTAGCCTTATTCCATAGGTGTGTAATATGAGTTATGTAAAGATAGGTGTTGTAACCGATGTTCATCAGGGGCCTTTAGATATAAGGAAATGGCTAGATATTTTTGTAAAGGATATGAATAATAATTTTAAACCTGATTTTGTAGTTGAGCTGGGAGATTTTATAGGTTCTAGAGAGAATTCTAGGGAAGAACTGATGAAGATAAATAAAGTTTATACTCAATGTAAAGCTCCTAAATATTATGTACTGGGAAATCATGATCTAGAGAGTCTTAGTAGAGAACAGTTTAAAAAAATATTGGGTATAGATTATACATGGAAGTCTATAAATGTAAAGTTTCTTCACGTAATTTTTCTAGATGCCGCATGGGGTCCAGATACTAATAGCGGAGGACCTACAGGACATATACCTGGTGAGGAATTAGAATGGCTTCAAAGAGAATTAGAGAAGATTTCGATAAGGAAACCAATAATAGTTTTTTGTCACTATCCTATAGGAATATTTCGTGATGCTCCAAGAATAGATAATGAGGATGAACTTTTAGAAATATTTAGAGGATATAATTTGATAGCTACTTTTAGCGGCGATGCCCATTATGGAGGCTATCGGGAAATGAATGGTATACATAATATCTGTTTACATAGTATGGGATGGTGGGAATTGGATAAAATTACAGGATCCTATGCTAAAATTATCATTAGTTTAGGAAAAATAATTGTTTATGGGGAAAATGCTCAGCCAAGCTATTTTCTCAAATCTAAGATTTTTTCCTTATAATGAAAATATTCCTTATCATCTCCAAAAAATATTATTCCCCCCTTCTCATCGATCAACATCACTTTACCATTAATAAATCTATATGCCTCATATCGACATTTATTCTTTTCAAATCTATCAATAAATTTTAGAAGTATAGGGGTATATTTATCGCTTATCATATATAGGTAAGCTATAAAACAGATAATTAAGTTTTACTATTATTCATTTATAATTATTTTTCCTAGATATTGTTTAGCAATTCTATATATTGTCATAATATTTGATAAAGATTCCCTCCATCTGCCTTCATCATATTTTCTCTCAGCTTCCTTTAGATTCCTTTCAATATGTTTAGCTATTTCCAACATTTTTTTAGTCTTAATCTCTTCTAAAATCTTTTTAGACAGCTTTATCCCATATCTAGGGTTAAGCATAGCTGCAAATTCATGGAGATTAATTAGATTAAAATCATTATCTCTAGATAATTTTTTAACAATATTTATTAATGGTTCTAGATTTTTAAATCTCCATGGAATACATATAACTAATACGTGTAGAGGTCTTTTCCTATATACAGTTGCTATCGCCTTTAGCCAGCCATATGTACTTTTTTCATCCGTATATTCTACTGTTCCTGGAATTATTGGAACGGGCAATTTTCCAACATAATAGGGAAATATATCCATTCCCCTATATCCCAGCTTAATAGCCAGCAGATTAAGTTTTTCAGAATAATGGATTAAAGATTCGCCGTCGAGAAATTCTCCTAATATCTCGGTAAACTTTAATCCGGTCCTCTCAAAATATTTTCTTGCCAGGTCTAAAAATTTCTCCGTATAATTTGGATTTATATTTGGATACCAATATCCTGTTCCACTCGGCCCTGAAACAAATGTATCATTTTCACTCATACTCTCCGCATAGTATTTCATTATAAGGGGCGCTAAATCTATTAGAAAGGGGGATACCGTCCATGCGATTGGAATTTTACCCCTATATTTATCGTCCCAGAATTTTCTCATTAAAATATCCCACTGAACATTATCTCCATCATTTATATAGAAAGTTACATATACCTTATCTTCTCCAAGCTTGTTCAGATTTAGTGGAGGGAGTTTAAACTTAACTTTAACATCTATTCCAGACCATACAGTTAAATTGGATACTAGATGAGGGGCTCCAGTAGTTACAACTACAAATTTATTATATTCAGATGCCAGTCTAACAGTAATATGTTCACATTCCTTATACCAGCCTAGTATAGCTGAATTTTCAGGCATATCTTTTAAAAACTTCTTGAATAGACTAAGCTCCTCAACATTATGGGGATCTAGATAATGTATAAATAGTTTTAGTGCGCTAGCATAGTCTCTTACAGCTATCTGTAATGGTCTAGGAGGATTAGAAACGGGATACGGTCTCATGGGTACAAGAAGTCTATGACTACATTTAGGCCATAACTCTTCATAACCCCATCTATATACCTCAAGTCTATTCTTAAATCTTCCCCTTAAGTCTCCATATTTTTTAAATCCAAGACCTTCAATCCAACTAATATCTCTAGGATTTACAATAACTGTATCATATATTCCAGACATAATATTTGCAAGGTTTAAGGTATCTGGTACGTTTGGATCATATATTATATATCCTTTACAGTAATCCCTATATTTCTCCATAACATTGTTTAAATCCATCTTATTTATCGGGATATTTTCATCCCGAATTAGTTTAAGCCATAGTTCATCTTCATCTCTCAAAATAATATAGATTTGAGGTTTATGTTTATTTACAAGACCTTGTAAAGTTATTAATGGAAGAAATTTAAAGTCGTTGAAAAAATCCATATTTCTTATATCAACTATATCTAAATATTCAGGTCTAGAAAATCTTGGAAAAACTTTTTCCTCAGGCCAATATATATTTGCCATAAATTTTGAAATAATTTAACAGATATTTTAATTTTATCATAATCCTGCACACTAAACTCAAATAAGAGTAAGACATATAGTATAGTAAATTACCATTCATTGAATGATCTTAATAAGGTTGTAAAATTGAATCCATGAGAGGTCTAGCATAATTCTTTTCTGAATGCTGCGAGTTAGATGATAATCAATGCTATAGATGATATTTACATTAGGTTTATTTAGTGATTTTATGCCTCCTATATATTATTAGTAGAGATATGGTTATGGATGCTAGTAAAAATATTATTGGAAAATTGTATACTATGAAGCACCAGATCTCGTGAAGTATATCTATAGGACCTATATCCGCATTAGTACTATATAGTTTGATGAAAAAAGACATATAGTATAGTTCGGGTATGTCAAAAACTTCTATAAATGCCTCTTCAACCCTCTTCGAAATATAATCGTCTATTAGGATTCCCGAATCATAGTCGTAAAGCATTTCTATTAAATTACCGCTTAATAAGTATACTCTCTGCCTACCAATGGGTGTATGAGTGTAGGCTGTGCTACTATCTATCTTTACTTTTATCGATGTAATATTGTTATCTATCTTTACTAGAAAGTTTGTTGTACCAGTTTTAACATATGTTTTATAGAACATTAATGTTACCCCTATCCTCCTATCGTTAAGAAAAACCTCTCTGGTTGAGATCTTGACACGAACAGTCTTACTAATACTGAAATTTAATAAAGTCAATCTAACCACAATCATATCGTCTAAAACGTCAATTATCTCCCATCGCAATAAATAAAACAAAGAAAAATCTCCATACGGAGAAACCATATACTCAAAATACACGCCTTTCTTTAACCAAGGATATGGCTGAGCAAAAACATTATTCGAAAATAAAATAAAAAACAAGAAAAAAATAATTAATCCTTTTTGCGACTCCACGTAGACCATCTCTCTACTCCCGCATATGCATATAGCCTAAATTTTTCTCCCGTTACTTCATCTCGAAACCATCTCCAGACTTCTGAGCCTACGACATGGGAAAATTCGTTCTTTTCAACATATGTCGATGTTTTTGAAGTTGTCCTTTCATAAACACCTGAATCTACGTGAAGCTTCACATGTAAATCACCATAAAATTTATAACGCCATAAGGCTTCTCCGCTCTCTCCCACAGCCCTCTCCTTACAATAGTAAGGTATCTCATAGGTATACCAACCTATAGCCGTCGCTTTTACAAAGCAACCCCATTTTGATTTAAAATCTTCATCCTTATCATAGTTACCATAGCTTTGTGACTGCACCGTCAAAATAGCTGTAAAAAGCGATATTAATAATATTTCGATTAAGGAGAACTGCAACATTTTCCTCGACATATTTCATCATAATATATATAATGTTTTATAAATTTTACTGAAAAAGATTATTTTAGAAAGTTTAAAAAATAATTTAGTGAATGTATATGTATGTTGTTGAGGTAGAGGATTTGTATAAGAGTTTTGGGTCTATAAAGGCTTTGAGAGGGTTGAATGCAGTTTTTCCTAAAGGTATATGTGGCCTTATAGGCCCTAATGGTTCTGGTAAAACTACTTTTATCCATATATTGATGGGGCTTGTGAGGCCTGATAGAGGTAAAGCATTTGTCCTGGGGTTTGATTGTTGGAGGGATAGTGTTGAGATAAGGAGGAGGATTGGTGTTCTATTGGAGGATATGTATTTTCCGGGCCATCTAACGGTACGTGAATATATTGAGCATATAATTAGGATTAAGGGAGGAGACAGGGGAGATATACTTAAAATAGCTGAGGATATAGGATTGGAGAGATATCTTAACAGGAAGATACATACCTTGTCAGCAGGCATGTTTAAGATGCTTGGATTAATGCAGGCCTTGGTAGGCGAGCCAGAATTAGTGATATTGGATGAGCCTAGCGCTAATCTAGATCCCTTAAAGAGAAGAAATCTATTAGAATATATTATGAAGGTTGGTCGTGAAAGGGATGTGAGTTTTCTCATATCATCTCATGTACTGCCTGAGTTGGAGGAGATATGTGAATGGATTGTTCTAATATATGAGGGAAGGGCTGTCGACCAGGGAAGTTTAGGTGATCTTTATGCAAAATATGGGACTAATGAGTATGAGGTTGTTTCAGATAAACCGAGACTTTTAGCTAAATTGATAAAGGAATATGGGGTAGGTGAAGTTCTCTATATTCATGGAAATAGGGTTAATGTTAGTAATACTTGTTATAAGGAATTTACCGAATTTCTATATAAATTTTCGAAGGATATAAAGATATTTTCCTTCAAGCCGGTGGGGGGTCTGGAAAATGTATTTAGGCAGGCGATTAAAAATATATCTAAGAGAGCTGGCTAACATAATTCTTCTAGAGATCAATATTATGTGGAACAGGCCAATCCTATACTTCAACTTCCTACTTCTAATATTACTTACATTAGCTTGTTATCCATCAGGCCCATTACCTTGTTATTCATTAAGCCCGAAACTGGATCCATGGGATATGTTATTTTATATTGGTCTGGCTTTACATAAATCTTCGGTTGGTCTTACAGCTCTTTTAGTGGTGGTTTCTGTTTTAAGTTGGGCTGGATCGATACGTAGAGGATGGGTTAAGAATATTCTTACACTTCCAGTAGGTAGGAGAACTCTATTTATAGCTAAGATGATAAGTGTTTCACTAATACCTTATCTAACCTTCTCTTTAACCCATATATTTGCACAAGTATATTTATTCCATTATATCTATGTTCCATCCCTATTGTTAATCATGTTTTTAGTAGCTCTCCATGTCTTATATGTATTCTCTATCTCAACGCTTACCTCACTTTTAATAAAAGATATTGTTGGATCACTACTTCTATCACTAGCTATTCTAATGCTCCCATCTTGGGAAGAACTTCCACCAGAGTTTAGTCATTTTAAGCCCGAGGAATGTTATCTTTCTACTTTTAAATTCATATCTCTATACATGTATAGCCATAATAGAAAGCGTATATATTTGGCATTCATTAAGTCTATAAGCGATATTTTAGCTCTTTTAATAGTCTCAATAATAGCATCAATTTTCGCCTATTTTTACTTTAAAAAAATGGATATAGATTAGGTGGGATAATGAATATTGAGAAAATATTTAAAATAACTATTGTAATAGGTATGGCATTACTTTTGGCTACAATTGTTAGGAGTGGTAATAGTGGTGTAGACGCGGAAATTGAATGGAAACCTAAGTCACTGCAAGATGTATATAGAGAGGTTATATTTATCCCTTCAAGAGACATAATTTTAAACGTCTATGTGAAAGGGGGGAGAATAGACTTATATTTCTACAGTATGAGGGATGGAAATCTATATGAAATTATAGTTTTTAAAAATATATCGAGAATATATGAAAAGATCCATATAGATTCCAGAGGTTTTTATGAAATTGTATTTAAACCTTTAATAGAGGAAGCTGAGATAAAGGTAAGCTATGAATGTATAACTATTGGTATAGAAAAGGATTTATTTCAACTAGGCTCATCCCTAACTCTAATAGGTATATTAGCTCTAATCCTTTCTAAGATTTATAAAAAATATCATTTTAAACGTAGGTAGTTTACTGGGTTCAAGTGTTTCAATGCTTCCAGAAAAATAAAATAGTAGTGATTTAAACTGAAATCAGTCGCAAGATTCATAGTTTAATAGTGAAGTAAAATTCAGATACGTCTTTAGCTCTCTCTGTAACAATATTTATTAGCAATATGATTTAGATGTGTAATTTAAGAATATTTATCGCATTTTTGTACATTATTTTGTCATAAGTTTTCTTAGATATTTCTTCCATTTCTAAAAGGTTTTTTAAATAAGCTATCTGGGGTATTTCTTGATCGGGCATATCTATATCGGTGCCAAATAAAAGTTTATCCTGAAATTCTTCTAAAAACCATATTCCAAATTCTTTATCTCTAGATATAGCATTATATCCACTGCCAGCAGATAAATCAGCATATAGATTTGGATATTTTTTGAGGAGTTCTACCACCCTTCCACCAGACACAACTTTACCTTTAGGATAGCTATTTCTTTCTTCTGGCTTAAGATCTCCTGAAATTTCGGCCCAAAATGGTTGTGAATGTCCGATAAATATTAGATCGGGGAACATTTTCAAAACTTTTTCAAGTCTCGGCAATCCAATTTCATCTACTAAGCCATAATATCCATTTAGCTTTGGACCTATATGAAATAGGATGGGAAGCTGAAGACGTTCACAAATATCAAATAAATTTAAGGCTCTTGGATCATCAAAATATATATTTGCTGTGATTTCTCCAACACCTTTACAACCCATCTTTCTATACTCCTCAAGGATAAATTCTAAAGCCCTTTTATTTCCTAGATAGAGCCGTGGATCAGGATTACAGAAAGGTATGATTTTACTAGGATATCTTTTATACATCTCAAGTACTTCACGTGTACTTACCGTTTCAATAGTGCTTTCAGGACTCTGTAAAGGAAGAATGGCGGCCATATCGATAGACTCTTTCCCCATCCTGTCCAATAACTCTTCTAATGTTATAAAGCGATTAAATTTATCTTTAATAGAGTCATATCCTAGCCAAATAGGTTTTAACGAACAATGGGCATGTACATCGATTATCATATATACACCATATCCTACACGTTATATGAGATATTTAAATACTATGAACTTTTCAGATTTATTATCCCGTCCTTCAGTACTTTAACCTCTTTCCCTTATTAATATAGAAATATGCTCTTGATTCTAAATTATATGTTTCATGGCAACTAGACTCTTCATGAGTATATGAGAAAGCTTAATGCACTATCTAATTTAGAAACAGAACATTGAAACAGCACTATGCAATAGAATAAGTGCGAAAAATAATTATATGCTTAATATATTATTTATTTGAATTGAAGGTCATAAAGGTAGTTAAAATGAAATGAGGATGAGTATTGTGAAGGATGAAGAAAAACGTGGAATGATTATTGGTAGGGAGTTTAAGCCATCGTTACAGCTTAAAAGGCTCTATTATATCTATCTATTATTAATATTTGTGTTCGCTATTTTACCATGGTATCTTCTAATAATATTTCTTGCACCACCTATGATAAAACTAGGTATTTCGATACCAATATTA
>Ga0190307_1000016_pt1 | contig 60734 bp, 53 predicted proteins | sample 48700745_MG_FD_161653 | JGI IMG/M metagenome (GOLD analysis project Ga0190307, IMG submission 161653) | Hydrothermal vent sediment bacterial communities from Southern Trench, Guaymas Basin, Mexico - 4870-07-4-5_MG | ecosystem: Environmental > Aquatic > Marine > Hydrothermal vents > Sediment ... | reverse complement strand
ATTACTCTTCCTTTAATTGGAAAAATAAATCCTCAAAATTTCTCTTTACCATTTTTAACCTTTCTTTTAGCTTTAGCTGATGGTTTTAATCCTTGCGCCTTTTTTGTTTTAACTTTTCTTCTTTCTTCTTTAATTGGTCTTGCCGGTGCTAGAAAAAAAATTCTTTTGGTAGGAGGAATTTTTATCTTTTTCTCAGCTCTCTTTTATTTCCTTTTCATGGCAGTTCTTTTCAATGTCTTTCAACTGGGCAAAAAAATCACCTTTTTGACTCTTTTTGCCGGCTTGGTGGCAATTTTAGCTGGTTTAATTAACATCAAAGACTACTTTTATTTCCAAAAAGGCATCTCTTTAACCCTGCCCAAAAGCCAAAGAGAAAAATTTTTTGAAAAAGTTAAAAAATTAAGCCTTTCAGAATCAACCTGGGCTTTAATTCTTTCAACCAGTGTTATTGCTTCTACTGTTAATCTTTATGAACTTTTATGCACCTTTGGCTTTCCAATGATTTATACCCGAATTTTAAGCCTTAAAAATCTTTCTCCTTTAACTTATTATCTTTATCTTATCTTCTACAATCTCATCTATGTCCTTCCTTTAGTTTTCATTGTCCTTATCTTTGCTCTCACTTTAGGAAGAAAAACTTTTTCTCAAATCTGGGTCAGAAGATTTAAACTTGTTTCCGGTCTAATGATTCTCTTTTTAGGACTTACTTTAATTTTTAAACCTGCCCTTTTAGAAAACGCCCTCACTGCTTTTTCTCTTCTTCTTTTTGCTTTTATTCTTTCCTTAATCATCATCCTCTTTCACTCTTTCCTCAAAAAACCTTCTCAATCTTGACAACTTTTAAATTTTCCATTATAATTTAAGTGGCACATAAAAAAGAAAAAAATAAGGAAAGGAGGTGAAAAGATGAGAAAAAATTTGTTTTTGTGGTTTTTGATTTTTTCCATTTCGTTTTCGTTTTGTTTAAATTTTTGGAGTTATTCTTACGGTTTTCTTAGTGAAATCCTTGATTTTCAAGCGATAAAATTCAGTCAAATTAAGAAAAAAATCAATATCCTTGAGGTGAGAAATATAAACAAAGAAAAACTGGAATATGTGAAGAGAAATTTCGCTCCTTGGCAAAGACTTATTCTAATAAATGAACTTAATGAAGTCGTTGAAGTTGAAATTTTCTTTGAAACTCGCAACGATTTTTTCACTCCCCCTGTAAGAAAATCTTTCTTGTTGAAGAAAATAACTTTGAAACCTTATGAAATCCTGATACTTCTATTCCCCATCAATCGGTGGGGAATAGAAGAAAGATATGGGGTTCATGGGAGATTTTTCATCTTCGCTCGCAGTTATCAAAGAACTGCGAGCGGAGTGTTTTGGAGTGGAGAGATGAAGAAAAAACTTGATCTTTCCTACAGGCATTATAGAAGCATTAAGTTTAAACTTGAAGATAAAAAAATTAAATTGAAAGGAAACGAAATTAGCTTCACGAAATGGAATATGCGTCCGATGCGTCCGAAGAGATATAGAAGAAATTTTTCCCCAATTAAAATTAAATTTGAAAGGAGGTGGTAAGATGAAAAGAGTAGTAAGTATTTTATTGGTTCTCTCAATATTATTTTCATCAAATGTAGCGTACGGAAAAAGATATAAATACTCCCATGAGTACAAATATTATAAATACGAGAGCTTCCGCCCCCTCATCTGGGCGGGGGCGGTGTATGTGGGAGTAATGGCATTGAAAGAAATAGTATTCATCCCTCAAGAGATAGAAATGAAAAAGCAAGAAATTCGGTTAAAGAAAGAATTAATCAATCTTGAAATTGAGATAAAAAAGAAAGAAATTGAATTTTTATACTCTCCTCCCCGAGGATGGAAATCTACTCCGCGAGGAAAGAAATTTCTGAAAGAACTCTCCGAACAATATTTCTTCTTTGAAGAATAAAACAAAAGAGGCCCAAATGGGCCTCTTTTTTCTATTCGAATAAAACTCGTTTGGAAACTTGCACGATTATTTTTTTAGGAACATCGTCTGAATTCTCAAAATCCCGAACAACTATTTTTTCTTTTAATTCTTCTCTTGACACTTCATAACGAACGTTATCTATAAAAATTTCATATCCAAGAGTTTTTTCCCAAATCCAGCTATAGTTAGGAAGAAAAACTAATCTCACTTTCTCTTTGGGGCGAACTTCAATGATTTTTCTTTGATCAAAATATATCATTTTCGGAATCAAAATCTCTCGCGGAATTACAGCTTTTCTCGGAGGTAAAACTTTTCTTTCTTTCTTTTTTAACACTCTTTCTCTTTCAAAAGCAAGAATTTTCTCTTCTTTTTTCTTTCTCTCAACAAATTCAAAATAATTCTCTTTTGCTGGACGCCAACCTTTCTTGTAAGCCTTTACGGAAATAACACTCAATCCTAAATGAAGAACTACAAAAAAAACTGCAAGAACTTTAAACGTCGAAGGAGAGTAAGTCCCAGGAAGATTAAACCAGACTATCATCCACACTAAAAATCCTAAAACCGAAGAATAAACAATCATCTCATACTTCCACCATTTTATCCCGAGCGCTAGCAGTATCAAAATTACCGAAATCAAAACTCCTAAAAAAATCATCACCATCTCGACCCCTATTTTCACCGCTCGAAGTCCTGGATCTTCCTCTTTTTCACCTCTCCTAGTAATTCTAATCAATTCTACTGCACTTCTGAAAGTCGCTACAGCAAGAAAACCACTAAAAATTATAGAAAGATATGAAGGTAACTCTTTGATTTCCGCTTTTAAAAGTTTTAAAAGATCAAAATAAAAATCTCCAATTCCACCATAGATAATTAAAAAACTTGTCATAAAAACAATAGCATCTCTTATCACTTCTCCTAGCTTTTTCTCACATACCCGGGCGGTACTCAATTCGTACCACCCGGAGAAAACAAGAGTAGCTAAACCAAATATTTCTCGAATCATTATTATTCACCTCCTTTCTCCTTTTCTTTTTCCTCTTCTTTTTCTCTTTTCTTCTCTAAGTGAGAAAGTACCTTTTCTACTATCCTACCTATCCCGTCAGCAAGATAAATCAGATTTGGAGAAATTTTGGTCTTCTGAGAAAAACTCGAAATGATGTCTCCTTCTAAACTCTTCACCTTTGCTTCAGCTTCTTTTATTCTTTCCTCCGCCTCCATTACCTCTTTGGCAAGTCTTGCTTTTGTTAACTCTGCCGGTGGTTTTAAATTCAACACTCGAATCTCACACCCTACCCCGAACTCCTCACCTAAATCATGATCGACCCAAATTGAGGTCCCGAAAGAAATCAAAGCCAGAAGACTCTGAGGAAAAGAAAGTTCTTTCTTTCTCACGCTCCATTTAGCGTCACATTCTTTTTGTCCTTCCTGCTCCTTTTTCTCTTCCCCACAGTAGGAAGGAAAACTTCCTTCCTTTTCTGCTGTCAATACTCTTCCGCAGCGAGGACAAATAAGAGTGAATCCTTTCGGAATGATATCTTTCTCTAAATCGTCTATAGTTACTTTTGAAATAAGTCGTTCTAAGTGGGCTTTGGTAAAATTATCCACCAATTCTTTAATTTTTTCCATCACTTCCTCTTTCTTTTCTCCTGAAATTTTTATTGCTGCTAAAACTGCTCTCCTTTTTCCTTTTTCTTCACCTTCTTCCTCTTTTTTTCCTTTAAACTCATCTTCAGTTGCTTCTAAAGCATCAATCCAGTAAGTCCGTTGGATAGAAAGAGTCACCGTTTGTCCTTCTTTAGTAAGTGCCTTAATTGAAGTAGGTTCTTCCACGATAGGTCTACAATCATGAACTCTAAAAACCTCGTGAATGAACGGAATCATCATAGTTAGTCCTGGCTTCCTAGCATCTAACTCTCCCGTGAGTTTATTCCTCAATACGAAAACATGCCTAGGTGGAATAATTTTTACACTTGCCACTACTCCTCCCAAGATCAATCCTCCTATTATTACAATTAAAACTTTCCATTCAAAACTCCAAGAAAAAAATTTTAGATAAATAGTTCCTACTACAAGAATAATTACTAAAAGTACTGAAACCCCTTTAAGAATCTTTTTTTTCTTCTCTTCCATTTTTTTCACCCCCTTTTCAATTTTTTAAGTTCTTTTTTAAAAATACAACTTTTTTAAAGGGCTGTCAAGGTTTTTTGGAAAGAAAAAATTTTTTATAATTTCAAGCGATGGAGCAGTTTTCGGTTTTGGCAATTGTTTTAAAAAGAAGGCTTCAAAATGAAGCCGATGGGAAAGTTTCTCTTTTTTCAAAAGAGTTTGGAAGATTAGAAGTTCTCTCAAAAGGGCTTTTTAAAATTACTTCAAAATTTTCTGGAATTTTACTTGAAGGAAATTTAATTGAAGCTGATTTGATTTATAAAAAAAACTATAAAATTTTTAGCGCTCTTTTGAAAAAAGATTTTTTAGAAAAACTCAACTTTTCAAAAAAATTTTTAGCTTTAAAAGGAATTGAAATTTTTGAAAAATCAGTTACCTTTCCAGAAAAAGATCTTAATCTCTGGAATCTTCTCTATGGCTATCTTTATTTTCTTTCTTCAAATAAAAAACCTTCTTTAGATTTTTTAGCTTTTCTTTATTTTCAATTAAAACTTTTAAAAATTTTAGGCTATCTTCCTCCATTTGAATTTTTCTCATCTTTCACTTCTTCTTCTCAAAATTTTTTAAAAGAAATTTATTCAGAAAAAAATTTCAAACAAATTATCAGCAAAAAACTTACTTTTAATTTCAAAGAGTATCCAAAAATCCAAAAAAAACTTGACCTTTATTTTAAAGAGGAAATTTTCCCTCAACTTTCCTCTTTTTTCACCACTTAACTGCTATATAGTAGTTAAGTAAAAGATTTGCTTGACGAAAAAAACTTTAAAAATAAAATCTTCAAAAGTATGAAGGAATTTCAAAATTTTGAAAGTGAAGAAAAAAGATTTTTAAAAAACCTTTTTAAAAGAATTTTTTCAAAAGTTTTAAAAGTTTCTCTTTTGCTTCTTCTTTTTTTAGGTATCGGTTTGATAATTTATTTGGTTTATTTCAGAACCAATAAAATTGAAATTTTGGTAGAAACTCCTCCAGAAGTTCTTGCCGGAGAAAAAGTTTCTTTAAAAGCTAAAGTTATCAACAAAAGTTATTTTTCTTTGAAAAATGCTTCTTTGAGTTTGATTTTACCTGAAAAAGCAACTTCAGCTGAATTTGAGGAAGAAAAAACTATCAAAAAAACTTTAGGAGAAATTAAAAAAGGAGAAGAAAAAGAAACAGAATTTTCTTTTCGCCTTTTTGGCTCACCTCATAAAATCCAGATTTTAAAATTGGTTTTAAATTGGGAAAAACCAGGTTTTAAAATTAATTTCAAAAAAGAAAAAAAAGTAGAAATTGAAATTTCAGAGCCAATTGTCAGTCTTGATTTTTTCACTCCCAAAGAAGTTCTTCCCGAAACTGAATTTTCTTTTTCTTTAAAATATCAAAACAACAGTGAAAAATATCTTGAAGATTTAGCTATTAAACTCCTTTTACCTGAAAATCTTAAAATTATTGAAAGCTCCCCTGAAATCAAAGGTAATCTTTTTTTAGTTAAAGAAATCTCTCCTTTTGAAATAGGAAAAATCAATCTTAAAGCAAAATATTCAGCTATCATTAGCGAAAAAAGAGAAATTCCTTTAAAAGCTGAAATTGCTTTTCTAAAAGGAAATAAAAGTATTTTAATTGAAGAAAAAGAAGGAAAAATAAACTTAGTCCCGCCCCCACTTGCTTTAGCCATTGAACCTTCTTTTGATAAAAACAAACCTCTTTCTTTAGGAGAAACTTTACATTTCAAAATTTTCTATCAAAATAACACCCAAATTACCTTAAAAGATTTAGTTCTTAAAACAAAACTTAATTCTCATCTTTTTGATTTTGAAACTTTAGTCAGCGAAGGAGAATTTAATTTAAAAAATAAAGAAATTACCTGGACTGCTTCTTTAAAAGATTCTTTAAAAGCTCTCTCACCTCATCAAAAAGATTTTGTTGAATTTGAAATTGCTTTAAAAAAAGAATTTCTTCCAAGAAGCGAAAAAGATTTCAATCAAATTATTGAAATTGAAAGCGAAATCACTACACCAACAGTGCCTTACTACCTTCAAGCAAAAAAATTAATTTCAAAAGCAAAAATTTCTTTTAAACTTCAAACTAAAACTGAACTTTCTTGTAAAATTCTTTTCTATGATGCCCCATCAAAAATCCTTAACCAAGGTCCTTTTCCTCCAAAAGTTAATCAAACTACTAATTTCACCGTTCATTGGGAAATTACAAATTATTTCAATGATTTAAAAGACGTTGAAGTAAAAACTTTTCTTCCTCAAAATGTAACTTATAGCGGCGTCTTTAAAACCAACACCAACATCGCCCCAATTTACAATGAAAGAACCAAAGAATTTGTTTGGAGATTGGAAAAAATTGAAAAAGGAGCTGGAATTTTAAAAGAAAAACCTTATCTTATCTTTCAAATTGCCTTAACTCCTTCTCCACCTCAAATAGGAAAATTTGCCACTTTATCCAATGAAACTACTCTTTCTGCTACCGATAGTTTTACTTTAACTGAAATCTATTCTGCTTGTAGTAAAATCACCTCTGGCGATCTTTGGAAATATGATCCCCAAATTGCGGCTGGAGAAGGTGAAGTAGAAAGATAATTTTTTAAAAACATGAAAGATGAAGAAAAATTTCAAAAAATTATAAGTTTGGCTAAAAGAAGAGGATTTGTCTGGCCTTCATCAGAAATCTATGGAGGTCTTTCTGGCTTTTATGATTTTGGACCTCTGGGAGTGCTTTTAAAAGAAAACATTAAAAATGAATGGAAAAAAGTAGTTGTCTTTCAAAAAGAAGAAATTGTTTTAATTGATTCTTCAATTATTCTTAACCCAAAAGTTTGGCAAGCCTCTGGACATCAAGAAGAATTTATTGATCTTTTAAGCGAATGTCCAAAATGCAAAAGAAGATTTAAAACTGATGACCTTGAAGAAAATCTTTGCCCTTATTGCAAAGTAGAGCTTCTACCACCTAAAAAATTTAATCCAATGTTTAAAACCTTTGTTGGCTCTTCTGAAAAAACCGCCATTGAAACTTTTTTAAGACCAGAAACAGCTCAAGGGATTTTCATTAACTTTAAAAACGTCATTGAATCTTTTCCTAAAAAACTCCCTTTTGGAATTGCCCAGATTGGAAAAGCTTTCCGCAATGAAATTTCTCCTGGAAATTTTCTTTTTAGAATCAGAGAATTTGAACAAATGGAACTTGAATATTTTGTCAAACCTGAAGAAGCAGAAAAATATCATCAGTTTTGGATTGAAGAAAGATTTAAATGGTATCAAAATCTTGGCATCTCAAAAAACCATCTTAAACTTTACCAAGTTCCAAAAAAAGATCTCGCTCATTATTCTAAAGCCACTACTGAAATTCATTATCTTTTTCCTTTTTCAGGAAAATTTGAAGAAATCGAAGGGATTGCCAATCGAGGTGATTATGATCTTAAAACTCACTCTCAATTTTCAGGTATTGATCTAACTTACTTTGATCCTTTCTCTCAAAAAAGATTCTTTCCTTATGTAATTGAACCTTCATTAGGAATTGAAAGAGTATTTTTAGCCCTTCTTTGTGAATTTTATTGGGAAGATAAAGAAAGAGAAAGAGTAGTTTTAAAATTCCCTCCAAAATTAGCTCCAATAAAAGTAGCAGTATTTCCTCTTCTTTCAAACAAACCACAACTAGTCTCTTTAGCTAAAGAAATTTATCAAAACTTAAAAAAGGAATTTATTTGTGCTTTTGATGATTCTGGAAATATTGGAAAAAGATATTATCGCCAAGATGAAATTGGAACTCCATTTTGTATCACGGTTGATTTTCAAAGTCTAGAAGACGAAACCGTAACTTTAAGGGATCGAGATTCCACTTCTCAAATTAGAATTCATAAAAAAGAGATTATTGAATTTTTAAAAGAAAAACTTAAATAGCTCCTTAAAAACCAAAAAGGAGGGAAAAAATGAAAAAAAGAGGAAAAAGATTTTTTAAAAAACCAGCAATTCTTTTAATTGAAGATGAAAATTATTTAAGAGAAATTTATCTAGACAATCTAAAATTCTGGGGCTATCCAGTAAAAACTTTTCTTCCTTCAGAAAATCTTTTAGAAAAAGTTGCTAAAAATACTAAAATTGTGATTCTTGATTGGGAGCTTAAAAAATGGCGAATTGAAAACTCAAGTTTTATCTTTGAAAGATTAAAAGATAAAAAAATAGTTTTAATTTCAGAAAATCCAGAAAAAATTCCAAAAAATTTTAGAAAAAAAGCTTATGTAGTTATTAAAAAACCAATCAATTTTCCTTATTTAAGAAAAGTTTTAATGAAGTTAACTAAATAATCAAAAAGCCGGAGGAAAACCTCCGGCTTTTTAAACAAAAACTTTAAAAGAGAGGGAGGATCTATTTCTTTTTCTTTCTTGAACCCTTCTTTTTCTTAGATCCTCCCTTCTTTTTCTTTGAACCCTTTTTCTTTGCCATTTTTTCAAACTGACCTTTAAAGAGAGCCGACCAAACTCTCTTTTAATTTTGAAACGAGTTTTTAATCTTCTTTGTTTCCTCTATTTTAAATTATAAAACACATTTTTTAAAAAGAAAATAAAAAATGTGGATAACTTAAATAAAAAACTTGCCCGGAAAGATTCCGGGCAAGTTTTTAAAAGTTTTTAAAAAATTTTTTATCTTCCAAGTTGAGTTTGAAGTGCTCTAATTCTTTCCAAAATTTCTTGAATTCTTTTTTGAATATCACCAACACTTGCCTTGTTTTTAATTCTCTTTCCTATTTCTTTTTTCACTTCCTTCTTTATTTTCTCTTTTTTAGCTTCTTCTTTAATTTTCTTTCCGATTGCTGAAATCTTTTTCTTTAAAATTTCTTTCAAAACAATCACTTTCGGCTGTCTTCGAGAAATATTCTTTATTACCTTGGCTTTAATTAAAATCGGATAAGAACTATCATCAACCACTTTTCCAATAATATTCACTTTATCACCAACTTTAATCCTTGATTTTTCAAAAGGAATTCCTTTAATTCCTCCAAATACCTTCTTTCCTGCTAAAATTCGATAAATTGGATATTTCACTACATAAGCAGAAGAAGCATCAACTTTAAATTCCATTCCCCAAACTTTTACTTTTCCAGATTTGTTATTATAATCAACTTCAGTTACCACTGCCCGAGTTAACTTTACAATTCCTGCCGGAGTAATCAAAAGCGAAGCTCTTACCCCTTTTCCTCGATAAACTTTAGGTAAAACAATTTCTTCCCCACTTAAATCAACCGGAATTTCTTCCATTTCCTCTTCTTCAGTTTCTTCTTCGTTTTCTTCAGAAGCTACAGCTTGGATATTTTGATCTTCCTGTTGAACTTCTTGATCTCCTTGATTTTGAGCTACAACTTCTTGATTAGGTTGAGTTTCATTTTCCTGAGCTAAAATACTACTTCCAAGACTGAAAACAATTAATCCTAAAATCAAACCTAAAACTAAAACTTTCTTTTTCATGGTTTAAATTCATTTTAAATTCCGACCTTTAAATTTTTATTGGCATTAAAATGTAAAGATAACTATCATCTTCAACATCTTTTATTAAAGATGGTTTTGAATCTTTATTAATTCCCAAAAAAACTTTTTCTGATTTTATTGGTTTTAAACCTTCAAGAAGATATTTGTAATTGAAAACAATTTCTTGTGGTTTACCTTCAATTTTTCCTTCAAGATATAAAACATTCTCTCCACTTACTGGATCTTGAGCGATTAGCTCTAAATTTTTTAAAGTGGTGGGAATTTTTAACTTTAAATCATTAATTTTTGAAGAAAAAACCGAAGTTAATTTTATCCCTGAAATTAAATCTTCTCGAGAAACAATTACTTGACTGTCAAAATCTTTAGGAATAATTTCTTGATATTCAGGAAAAGATGCATTAATCAGTCGAGAAATTAAAATAGTGTTTTGAAAATCAAACGCAATTTGATTAGGATCAAAATAAATATCAATAAAAACTAATTCATCAAAAAGATCAATAATTTTTATTAACTCTTGAATGGTTTTTTGAGGAATTAAAAGTTTTACTTCTTCTTCGATTTGGGTTTGATAAAAATTTTTATCCACAATTTTTTGAGCTAACCGAAAACTATCAGTAGCAACAAATCTTAAATCTTCTTTAGTTAAATAAAACAAGACTCCTGAAAGTTCTGGACGAGCGCTACTAGTTGAAGTTGCTCCAATAACAGAATTTAAAGCGTTTTTTAAAACTTGGGCGTCAATTTTTATTGATTTTTCTTTTCCTACTTTTGGAAGTAAAGGAAAATCAGAAGCATCTTGAGAGTTAATTTTAGTTTTAAAATTTTTGCTTTTAATAGTTAATCCTTCTTTTTTGATTTCTACCTCGATTTTTTCTTCAGGAATTAAATTTAAAACATTATTTAAAAGATTTCCTGGAATTGCTACTGGAGAAAAACTTTCTTCAATTTTTAAAGGAAGACAAGAAGTAATTGCAATTTCAAGATCAGTGGCTGATAAAGTTAAAAAATCATTTTCTTTTTTAAAAAGAATATTTTTCAAAATTGGTAAATTTCCTCCACTAGAAGTGGCTCGATTTACTACCGAAACTATCTTTTTAAAGTTTTCTCTTAATAAAGTTAACTTCATCGTAGTTAAAACCTGTGGAAAAGTGGATTTTGTTGAAAATGATTAAAAATATTAGACCAAGTTTTGATTAAATTTTGTTGAAAATTTCTAAAAAATTTGTGGATTTTGTTTTAAAATTTCAACTTTTTAAAGTTTATTAAAAATTTTCCAAAAAGCAACTTAAAAGTTTTCCACAACTTTTCCATTATTTGTAAATTCGACTTTTAATTTGATTAATTTCTTCTTCAAGTGAAGGATTTTTTTGAATTTCTTTTGAAATTTTTTGATAGCCATAAATTACCGTGGTATGATCTCGATGTCCAAGTTTTTCTGCAATGGTTGAATAAGCAAAACCAAGTTCTTCTTTTAAAAGATACATCATAATTTGCCTTGGTTTTACCAGTTCTTTTTTTCGACATCTCGATAAAATTTGATTTGGATCAAGATCATAAAATTCTGCCACACTTTGAAGTACTTCTTTGAATCCAATTGTTTTTTTAGGTTGGAAAATTTTACTTAAAATTTTTTCAACATTTTTCTTAGTTGGTGGAAGTTTTTGATATTTTAAAGAATTTACCACTAAATTAAGTGCTCCTTCTAAATTTCTGATATTATCTTGAATTTTTTTAGCCAAAAGTTCAACAATTTCTTCAGGAAGATAATAATTTCTTTCCTTCATTTTTTGATGTAAAATTGCTACTCTGGTTTCAAATTCAGGTTTACTGATATCAGCAATCATTCCTCCTTCAAATCTTGATTTTAATCTTTCTTCAATTTCAGGAAGAGCTGAAGGTGGTCGATCAGAAGAAATGATAATTTGTTTATTTAACCCATAAAGTTCGTTAAAAGTATGGAAAAATTCCATTTGGGTTGTTTCTTTTCCTGAAATAAATTGGATATCATCAATAATTAAAACATCAACACTGCGATATTTTTCTCTGAAATTTTTTGTATCTTTAAATCGAATTGCTTCAATAACTTCATTGGTAAATTTTTCTGAACTGAGATATTTTATTTTTTTATCTTTAAATCTTTTTTTAATTGCATTTCCGGTAGCTTGAATTAAATGAGTTTTTCCTAAACCAACTCCACCATAAATAAATAGAGGGTTATACCTTACTCCTGGTGCTTCCGCTACCGCTAGCGAAGCTGCGACGGCTAATTCATTTGAAGGTCCAACTACAAAATTTTCAAATTGATAACGAGAGTTAAGTCCGGTTTCAAGATCAATTTTTACTTCAGGAAAAGAAAGTTGAAAATCTTTTAATTCAACTTCTTTTTCTTTAAAAACTGGATGAGTGAGATTAGAGTCAATAACATATTCAATTGTTTTTATAGTCGGAATTAAATTTCTTAGTGATTTTAAAATCAATTTGTGATATTTATTTTCAATCCATTCTTTAGCAAAATTAGAAGAGACCGCAATAATAGCAATTCCTTGGTTAATCTCTTTAAGGTTGGAATTTTTGAGCCAGGTTTGAAAGTTGGCTTTTGAAATTTGAAGTTGAAGTTCAGAGAGGACTTTTTGCCAGAGGGATTCAAGATTCATAATTTGATTTTAATGAAAAATTATGGAAAATTTAAACGAAGGAAATTTTTCTAAAATTTTTTCAATCTCTTTTTCTTTTAGTTTTAAAAAATGAAACACGGCTGGATTTTTACAACAAAGCTTGAGATGATTTCCAAAAATTTTTATTTCCACCTGGCTTTCAATTTTTTGATTTTTTAAATAGCTTTCAATTTCTTTTTTTAAAGCTGCCCTGGGATAGAAATCTTTTTTTCTAATAAGAGCTCCAACTTTTTCAAGCATTATTTGATTATAGGAGAAAGTCAAAAATTTTTTCAATATTGACAAATTGATAAATTGTTGAAAAACTGTGGAAAAGTTGAAAAAGTTCTTGAAAAAACTCTTTAAAATTGCTATATTTTATCGATGTCTAAATATCCAACTTATCGACCAAAAAAGAAAAAAAGAAAAAGAAAGCACGGATTTTTGAAAAGATCTCGAACTAAGGCTGGAAGAAAAATTCTTAAGCGACGCCGAAAGAAAGGAAGACATCGCTTAACGGTTTAAATTTTTTATGCTTCCTAAAAAATATCGATTAAGGAAAAGAAAGGAAATTGAAAAGGTTTTAAAAGAAGGCAAATCAAAAAAATTAAATTTCGTTTTAGTAAAGTTTTTAAAAAACAATCTTGAAAATTCTCGTTTTTGTATTTTAGTTTCTCGAAAAGTTGCTTCAAAAGCCACTAAAAGAAATAAAATCAAACGTCTTTTAAGAGAAGTTATTCGAAAAGAAATTCTTCCTAATTTAAAAGAAAATTGTGATTATCTTATTTTTGCTAGACCTCAAATTTTAGGGAAAGATTATTGGGAAATTAAAAAAGATTTAGAAAAATTAATTTAAACTTATGTTTCATCATCTTTTTGTTCAACCAATTTTTAATCTTTTGATTTTTATTTATAATCTTTTGCCGATAAAAGATCTTGGAATTGCTAGTATTATTTTAGTGCTTTTAATTAGAATCATCCTTTTTCCTTTTTTTAAAACATCTTTTTTTACTCAAAGAAAAATTGCTGAACTTTCTCCTCAAATTAAAGAGATTCAGCAAAAATATAAAAAAGATCTAAAAAAACAAGCCGAAGAAATCCAAAAGCTTTATAAAAAACATAAAATCAACCCTTTTTCTTCTTTTCTTTTATTTTTGATTCAAGTTCCGATTTTAATTGCTTTATATAGAGTTTTTCTTTCCGGTTTTTCCGAGGAAATTTTCCAAAAAAACCTTTATTCTTTCATTGAAAAACCAGAAGAAGTTCATACTCTGTTTTTAGGATTTTTAAACCTTTCTCAAAAAAATTATCTTTTTGCTTTATTTGTTGCTTTAGTTCAATTCCTCCAATCAAAATTAACTTCAAAAAATACTTTTAAAGAAAAAAACTTTGCTTCTGAAAAAGAGAAAAAAATTTTTGAAATTACCCAAAAAGTTCAAAAACAAATGATCTTTTTTATGCCCCTTTTTACTTTTTTCATTCTTTCAAGACTTCCTTCAATTATTGCTCTTTATTGGCTTACTACAAACCTTTTTTCTTTTTTAGAGTATTTTCTAGCTAAAAAAATTTATGAAAAAAGAAACTATCTTGAAAGTTGAAAATTTAACTGTAAAAGATCCAGAAACTAAAAAAATTCTTTTAAAAAACATTAACTTTTCAGTGAAAAAAAACTCAATTCATCTTCTTTTAGGAAAAAATGGCTCTGGAAAAACAACCCTAGCTTTGGCAATTTTTGGTTTAAAAAATTTTTTAATTGAAGGAAAAATTTATTTTCAAGGAAAGCTTTTGAATAATCTTTTGCCCGAAAAAAGAGCCAAACTTGGATTGGGAATGGTTTTTCAAAATCTTTGCTTTTTTGAAGGTATTACTTTAAAAGAATATTTTTCTATTTTTAAAAAATCAGAAAAAGAAATTTTAAAAGCCATGAAACTGGTGGGACTTCCTTCAAATTTTCTCGAGCGAACTCTTGATGCTAAATTAAGCGCTGGAGAAAGAAAAAAAATTGAAATTGTTTCAGTGATTTTACAAAAACCAAAATTAATCATTTTAGATGAAGCTGAAGCCGGTCTTGATCTTCCAAGCTATTGGGCTTTTCTAGATTTAGTTTTAAAGATAAAAGAGAAAACTAAAGCCACCATTATTTTCATCACTCATCGGACCAGTGCTTGGAAAATTAGTCAAGAGGCAACTTTAATTGATAACGGAAAGATTATTTATTCTGGTAAAGTAAAAGAAGCGATCAAAAAATATTTTGAGCTCCAAAAGATAAAACCCACTTGCCCAAAATTAATTTCATGAAAGAATTTATTGAAAATTTAAAAAAATGTTTTTCCAAAAAAGCTTTGCCTCAAAAGTTTGAGTATTGTTTTCTTTCACCACAAAAAGCTTTTTTTTCAAAAAAATTAAAACTTGAAATAAAAAAAGAAAAAGATAAAAATCATCTTAAGCTAATTTTTCCAGAAAATTTTAAAACTCAGATTCCTTTAATTTTTTGCTTTGGGATTTTTAAAAAAGAAGGCAATCTTTTAGTTTTTCCTGAAATTGTTCTCAAAAAAAATTCTTCTTTGAAAATTCTTTCTTTCTGTCTTTTTCCTCAAGCTAAAAAAGTTTTTCATCAGATGAAAGGGAAAGTTGTTCTTGAAAAAAACGCTGAGCTGATTTTTGAAGAAAAACATTTTCATGGAAATTTTTCCGGAAGCTCTTTAGAAGTTTCTTACGAGTTTTTTTGTCAAGAAAATTCAAAATTGATTTCAAATTTTTCTTTAAATCAGGGCACTTCAGGAAAAATGAATTTAAGTTATGGAATCTTTCAGCTTTCCAATTCATTTTCTGAAAGTGAAATAAAAGTTTTAGCTAATCATCCAAACGATCAAATTGAGATTGAAGAAAAAGTTTTTTTACTTAAAGAAAAATCAAAAACCTCTTTAAAACTTCGAGGCGTTGCCAAAAATAAAGGTTCAATTAAATTAATTGGAGAAATTGAAGCCAAAGCCGCTTTTTGTTTTGGTCATTTAGATTGTAAAGAGATAATTTGCGATCCAGATTCTCAGATAATTTCCATTCCTAAATTAAAAGTTTCTCATCCTTTATCTTCTTTAACCCATGAAGCTTCAATTGGAAAAATAAATCCTGATCAAATTGCTCTTCTTCAGGCAAAAGGACTTTCAGAAAAAGAGGCAATTGAATTTATTTTAAAAGGATTTTTAAAATAAAAAGATGAGCTCTGGTTTTCTTTTTATTGATAAACCAAAAGGAATGACTTCTTTTGATGTAGTGGAATTTTTGCGGAAAATTACTGGGATTAAAAAAATTGGTCATGCTGGAACTTTAGATCCTTCAGCCACCGGGCTTTTAATTGTTGGCATTGGAAGAGAAGCGACCAAGCTTTTGGGAAATTTTTTAAAAAAAGAAAAAACCTATCAAGCTGAAATTGAATTTGGAAAAATCACTGATACTTGGGATTCTGAAGGAAAGATAATCTTTGAGAAAAAAGATCTTAAGCCAATTTCAAGAGAAAAAATAGAAGAAGTTTTAATGGGATTTGTTGGAGAAATTGAGCAAATTCCACCAAAATTTTCAGCTAAGAAAATAAAAGGAAAAAAAGCTTATGAACTGGCGCGCAAAGGAGAGGAAGTAAAACTTCCTTCTCAAAAAGTAAAAATTTTTTATATCAAGATTTTAAAATATCATTGGCCTTTTCTTAAGATTGAGACCAAAGTTTCTTCTGGTTGTTATATTCGCTCTTTAGCTTATGAAATTGGAGAAAAACTTGGCTGTGGCGCTTATTTAAAAAATTTGAGACGAATTGAAATTGGAAAAGTCAGTTTAAAAGAAAGTGTTGCTTTGAAAGATCTTAACTCTTCTAATTGGCAAAGATTTTTAATTTCTCCAAAGGAAATCGAAAAATATTTTTGACTTCTTGATTTTTGGACAAAAATTAATTTAATTTTTTAAAAAGCCCGGGTGGCGGAATTGGCAGACGCGGTGGTCTCAAAAACCACTGGGCTTGGTCCCGTGGGAGTTCGAATCTCCCCCCGGGCAGAAAATTTTTTAAAGCTTTTTTACAATCCTGCTTGAGGTAAAACTTGAATTTCTGAAGCTACTACTTCATTTGTTTCTTTAATATTTTCTCGAGACACTACTGAAACATAATCTCCAATTTGAATATCATCCAAAGTTAAAGAAATTCTTTGAGCTGGTCTTCTTGGGCCAGCAGGCATTTTTCCTGGAGAAGGCAAAGAAGAAGCTTCGATTTTAAAAATCTCTGTTTTTTCATCAACTTTCACTTTCACTTTTACTTTTTCCATATCCTTTCCTCCAGGTAAAGGAAATCGACTTACTCGAATTTCAGTTTCTACTACGAGGAAATTTTTCCCTTTCTCAACTACTTTTCCAATAAATTCACGAATCTCTTTTGGAAGAGGAGGATAGAAGGTTTCTAATTGTTCTTTTAGGGTTTCAATTTCTTTTTTAGCTTCGCTAAGTTCTTTTGAGGTTTCAGCTTTTTCTGGTGCTTGCTTTTTTTGATAAATTTTCCCAATCCAAAAACCAGCCGAAAAAGAAATAATGATTACTCCAACAAGAATAGGGATTAAAATTTCTTTTTTCATAAAAAATCAAACCCCTTTCGACCTTTAAATTTTAGAAAATTTTATCAGCCAAAAAATAAAAAATCAAATTTAAACTTGATTTTTTCAAAATTTTTGTTATTTTTTTAGCGGAAATTTAAAAAAGGAGGTGGAAATGGAAGAAAGAGAGATTGAAAAAGCACTCTATGAGATTTTTGAATTTTTCTTTTCCAAATCTGTTGAAGATTCTTCTAAGGTTATAATGATCAATCCTCATTTAATCGTTGAGCAAGCCATAAAATTGCTGAAAGTAGAAGTTCCTTATTCTAAAGCTCAAGAAATTTTTGCAAAATTCTGTAAAGAGAAAGGAATCCATTGAAAATCTTTTTAGCGGTGGCAAAAAGCCACCGCTTTTTTAATTTTTCCTCTTGATATTTTAAAAAATTTTCACTAAGATTTGAGAAGGTTCTAAAATGAGAGAAGAAGAAAGATTTCAAAAATTAGAAGAAGAAGTTTCTTTTAAGTTTTCAAAAAGTTCCAAAGCAAAAGGTTCAAGTTTGGAGGCAAGGCGGGTTAAGGTTACCTTAAAATGGAAAGTTTTAGATTCAAAACTTTTTGATGAAGATGAGAAAAAGAAGATCATTAACTATTTTCAAACTCATGCCGCCGATAAAATTGATAAGGAAGGTGAGATTATCATTTATTCCGAAAGGACCGGATCTCAAAAATTAAATCGTCAGTATGCTTTTGAAAAATTAAAACGATTGATTAAAGAAGCTTTAAAACCCCTAAAAACTCGCCAGCCGATTCAGGTTTCTCCAAAATGGCATGAAGCGCGGATTAAAGAGAAAAAAATTGTTTCTGAAAAAAAGCGTCTTCGAAAAAAGATTAACCAGGAGGATTTAGAAAGAGAACTTTAAGTTTACCCATTTTCATTATTAAAACCTCCAAGACCCTTTCAAGGGTCTTTTTTGATCATTAAACTTACCTTAAAATTGTGAAAAAAATGTGGAAAACTGGGGATAAAATCCCTGAAATTAGCCAAGTTATCCACAGTTAGCTTTGGAATAAGGGGCTTGACAAAAGTGGCAAAAAATGGGCAAAAACTGGCAAAAAACTGGCAAAATCCGGCAAAAAACTGGCAAAAAGTGGCAAAAAAAGTGGCAAAAACTGGCAAACGAAAAAGCCTTATTTTACAAGGCTTTTTCGAAAAAGTGGCAAAAAGTGGCAAAGAATCTGGCAAAAAGTGGCAAAAAAACTGGCAAAATTTTGCCACTTTTTTGCCACATTTTGCCACATTTTTGCCACTTTTTTGCCAGTTTTTTCCTAAAAAAATCCTCAAAAAGTGCGAAAAACCCTTATAAAATAAGGCTTTTTCGCACTTTTCCTTTTCTGGCAAAAACTGGCAAAAAACTGGCAAAATCCGGCAAAAAACTGGCAAAAAGTGGCAAAAAAAGTGGCAAAAACTGGCAAACGAAAAAGCCTTATTTTACAAGGCTTTTTCGAAAAAGTGGCAAAAAGTGGCAAAGAATCTGGCAAAAAGTGGCAAAAAAACTGGCAAAATTTTGCCACTTTTTTGCCACATTTTGCCACATTTTTGCCACTTTTTTGCCAGTTTTTTCGAGAGTTTCAAAAAAGCCTTATTTTACTTAGCTTTTTTGATCGCTTTTTAGCAATACAACAAAAATTGTATTTTGTCAAGAGTAAAAGATGGAGTATTAGATTCGCCAAAAATGTCACGCGCGTGACACTTTTCCCGAATCTCACCCCTTAGATTCGCCAAAAATGTCACGCGCGTGACACTTTTCCCGAATCTCACCCCTTAGATTCGCCAAAAATGTCACGCGCGTGACACTTTTCCCGATTGTGACTCTTCTATAAGTAAAATTTTTAGTTAGAACACAATCTCTTTTCTTTGTCAAGATTGACAAAAAACAATTTTAAATGTTTTATAGAAAATACCCCATCCTTGAGAAAACTAATTTTTTAAGTATTCTTCATAAAGCACCTAAAAAATAAAAAAGGAGGTGAAAAGATGAGAAAAAAGAGACCTTTCGGTATTACTTTGCTTTGTATTTTTTTAGTTTCCTTTTTCTATTTAGAACTCGTTCACCTCTCACTTTTAGTAAAAACCTTAAACTTAGCAGTAGAAATTCTTAGCATCGAGCAGTATTCTAAGCCTTTTTCCCCTTCTTTCCCTAATAAAGAAAGTGAAGAATTGATAGGGGTTTCAGAAGAAAGGATAATTCAGCCAGTGAAAAATTTTGCTTGTGAGGCTCGGAAAATGGCTCAATTATCCCAGAAAGAGGCGATGAGAGTTCTTTTTTGCTTAGCTTCACTTCCTCTACTTTTTTATCTTGTTCTTTTTCCTAGTCGTCGAAAATATTTTGTGATTTTAATGTTCTTCCTTTTTATTGCCGGAATGGGAATTATCGGTGCCATTTTTCTTCCTTATCCGCTTGTGTTTGATCCATCAAGATTCCTTTCAAGATTATTTGGAATCGGAATGTTTTTCTGGGGAATTACATTTTTCATTTACTTTCTTTCTCCAGAAGTTAGAGGGTATTATTGCAGAGAATAAAAAATTCTAATTAAAACCACAGCCGGTCTTTGACCGGCTTTTTGTTTAAAAAACAATTTTGAAAAATTGACAATTAAAAAATTTGTTTTAAAGTAAAGTCCAGCAAAAATTAACAAAGCAAAAAGGGAGGTGAAGAAAAAGTGAAAGAGGAGAGACCTCAAAGACCTTTATTTCTTACTTTGCTAGGAATCGGAAGTTTATTAGCGTTTTTAGGATATCTAGTAATGCTTTTAATAGCGATCAAATCTGACTTTGAGGAAAAATGGAAATCAAAAAAAGGATTTTTCGCTTTTCCCGATTTTACTGAGTGTCTTTTCCAGTTGATAATTTGCCCTATCTTGTTTTACTGCTTTTGGTTTCCGGGTAAATGGAAAAGAAGATTGATGATTGGATTTTACCTGATGAATAGTGGAATAGGTTTTTTAGGAGGAGTGATTGCTTTTCTTAAGAATTTAAAGGTTATGGGAGTTCAATTTTTTCTTGGAATGGTAATTTCGGGAGTTTTGGTATGGTATCTTGCTTTTAATGAGAATTGTAAGAAATGGTATCTTCAGTAAAAGATCAATTTCAAAAAAGCAAAAAGGAGGTGAAAAAATGAAAGAAAAAACTGAAATTGAAGAGAAATTTAGAAAAGCTTCTAAATTTATTCAACTTCCTCTTGAAACAATAAGAGAGCCAGACTTTTTTGAAGAATGGAAGCTAGAAGATGTAAAATTTTTAGAAATTTCAGAATTTAGATTAGTGTTCATTTTATTTCTTCGAAAATACCTGATCGATTTCTTTCCTAAAAGCCTGACATTAACGATAGCTGTAAGGAATGTTCACACCCGAGAATGGATTTTGCAAGAATTTATCTTAAAAGAATTTCTTTTCTTTCCTTCAAGTTATTCACTTGAGATAAGAATAGAAGGTTCGAGAATAAAGGTTTTTTTGAAAGACGAAAAAGGAAAAAAAGAAGAAGCAATTGAATTTGAAATAAATGATTTTTTCAAAACCAAGTTAGAAGAAGAATTAAGTTAAATTTTTGACTCTATAACCTCTCTCAAGCCGGCCCCCGCCGGCTTTTTTAATTTTCGTTGAATCAAAATTTGAAAAGAAAAATCTGATTATTAAAAATTTCTCAGTAGGAGAGAAAATTTTCTCAAAAAATTTCTTCATTTATAAACATTTCAAATCAATCTTAGCTGACAAAAACCTTCCGCTTAACTGCTATATAGCAGTTAAGTATTTGACAGAAAAAAATTCTTCAACTAAATTTTTTTAACAAAGGAATTTTTAAATCGCGAAAGTTTTCATGTCTTTTTTAAAACTAATTAAAAACTTTTTTCTTTTTCCAAAAAAAGAATTAAACTGGTGGATTTTTAATTGGAAAAATTCAAAAGAATTTAGAAAACAATTGATATTGGTAGTTTTAGGTTTTGGAATTGCTGGTTTAATTTGGGGAGGTGCTTTGTATTGGTCTTATCATAATTCTGATGCTCCTTTTATTTCTCCTTTTATTTTAGATGGAGGCGCTGTTCCTCTGGCTATTTTCGGAGGTTTGGGTCTTGGATGTGCTTTTTTAAGGAAGGATAAAAAGAAATTTCTTTTTTTAATTTTGTTTGGGGTTCCTATTTGGGTTTTGTCTTTTTTAATACCAAGAATATTTATTGAGTGGTTGATGGTTTTAAGCGCTGTGATTTCAATAGTTTATATTGGCTTCTATTATCTATTTAAAATAGATATTACTCCTCTTTTGTATTTAAAACCCTCTCTTGCTGTTACAGGGATTTGGTTAGAATTTCTATTCACTTTTCTCATTGTTACCATCTTTTATTCTTTTTTCTTTAAAAAATTACCTAAATTAAAACTGATTCTCATTCCCCCAATTTGGGTTGCCATTTTTTCAATCATTTCTCCAATTATTGCCAATCTTATCGGGATTTATTTTTTTCACTCTCTTTTACTTGCTTATCTTTTGAATTTTCTTTTGATCAGTTTAGCTTTTGCTTTATCTTTGTTTAGAGAGATAAAGCATGAGAAAATTTAAAAAGAAAAAAGTTTTAATTGTTTTTCTTTTATCATTCCTTTTATTTGGAAGTTTTCTTTTTTCTTCTCAATTTCAAAATTCTTCTTATCCTGATCCAAGAAATTATGCGCCTAATTTTTGGTTTGATTCTGAAGAAAAATATTTTCCTTGTAATCCTTTAGAATTTAACTATGACGAAAATTTAAATGAAATTCCAGCAGAGAAAGCAAAGGAAAAATATGATCGACTTACAAAAGAAGAAAAATTAAATCACTTTACCGTTTTTTATAAAGTAGTGGATGAGAAGGATCAGTGGATCTATGAATATCATCTTTATTATGTTTTCAATGAATTCATGAACGAACATTATGGCGATTGGGAAAGAGTTGATGTTTATGTGGATAAAATTTCTCAAAAGCCGGTTAAAGTCATTGGTTTTGCTCATAATGGTTCTAAAACAAAAATAATTTTGGCAAATAATGAGTTAGATAATCCAAAGGCAGATCATCAGAGGATTTTAGTGGAAAAGGGAAGTCATGCGAGTTGTCCGGATGGGAATTACAACGGGATGCCAGACAAGTTTGTTGATACTTCTAACAAAAACAGCTACTTAAACACTTGGATTGGTTCTTACTCTGACTGGTCACTTCAAGATAAACTTTATGGTCCAAAAGTTGAATGGAGTGATGAGAGATATAAGTTGGTTTCAATAGAGGATTTAAAAAGAGAATATTCACAAAAATACTCTTTGCAAAAAAGGTTAATAAGCAAAGCAAAAAATTTAGGAATTGATATTCTTTCGCTCACTCCTATTACTAAAAAAGTTTTTTCATCAAAGAATAAACACCTTTACATCGCAAGAAAACTTGCTGGCTCGCCGCCTTCAAATCCTTGGCAAAGGGAAGAATATGAAAGACCGCAAATTGCTCAACCAATAAAAAATCCGATAAAAAATATTGCTCAAGCTTTTTCTCAAAAAATTGAAACTTTGGCTTTAAAAGCAAAAAGTTTTGGAGCGAAAATAAAAAGCTTTTTTGGAAAGAAAGAAAAGAAATCAGAGAAATTTGCTGGTGGAAGTAAAGTGGGAGAAGAAAAAAGAAGTTTTTTGAAAGCAACAATAGAAGAAAAAGTCTTTAAAGAAAGTGAAAAAGAAATAAAAAACATTACTCAGAAAGCGGAGAAAGAAAACCAAGCTGGTTTAGAGGAGGAATTAAAAGAGGAAAAAGAAAATGAAAAAATAAAAGTAATTAGAGCAGAAGATGAAATGAAAACTGAAGAGAAAATAGAAAGTGAAAAGGAGAGGAGAATAAAAAAAGAGAAAAAGCAAATAAAGGAAATCAAATGGTGCTCAATTGAAGAAAATCTTGCTCAACCAAAGCATGAAATAATTTTCAATGAAATTGCTTGGATGGGAACTAAAATTTCTTCTCAAAATGAATGGATTGAGTTAAAAAATTTAACTTCGAAAGAAATTAATCTTTCTGGTTATCAACTTCAAAGCAAAGATGGAAAGATAAAAATTGCTTTTTCAGAAATTAAACTCCCTCCCTTTGGACTACTTCTTCTTGAAAGAAGCGATGATGATACTCTTCCCCAAATAAAAGCTGATTTGATTTATAAAGGGAGCATCAGAAATTCAAATGAAGCGCTTTTTTTATTTGATAAAAACTGTCAACTTGAAGATAAAGTTGAAGCTAATCCTTTTTGGCCCGCTGGAGATAATGATTCTAAAAGAACCATGGAAAGAAAGACTGATCTTAGCTGGCAAACAAGTTTTCTTCCCGGAGGCACTCCTAAAAAAGAAAATAGTTCTGGTTATTTTGAAGAAGCATCTCAGATAGCTCAAAAAGAAAAAGCCATCTCAAAAACTTATCCTAAAATTTTAATCTCTGAAGTTTATCTTGGCTCAGAAAATAACCCTAAAGACGAGTTTGTGGAGCTTTACAATCCTAATGATCAAGAAGTTGATCTTTCAGGTTGGTATCTTCAAAGAAAAACGAAAAACGCAAAAAAATTTTCAAGCTATGCTTCTTCAAAATTATTTTCAAACAAAAAAATTCCTGGCAAAGGTTATCTTTTGATTGCCCGAGAAGGTTCTTCTTTTGAAAAAATTGCTGATGTTATTGTAAACAAACCTTTAACTTTCAATAATACTTTGGTTTTGAAAAATCCGGCTCGAAAGATTGTGGATGAAGTTTTTTGGAAAGAAGTGCCGCCAGCTAAAAGTTATGGAAGAAAATGGGAAAATGGCACTTATAAGGATACTAACAATTGTTTTTATGATTTTGAAATTCAAAAACCAACTCCTAAAGCAAAAAATTCAAAAGCAAAAGAAATTAGTTTTTCTGGAGGGGGTGGAGGGTTTCAAATAATTTTGGCGGTTGGAGGAGGAAAGAAAGAAAAATCAAAAGAAAAAGTTTCTCAAATTAGTTTTTGTCAAATTCCTTCAAGTTTAAATCCAACTCATCAGGTTATTTTTTCAGAAATTGCTTGGGCTGGGGCTTTGGATAATGCTTCAGATGAATGGATTGAACTTTTTAATTTTTCTCAAAAAGAAATCAATCTCAAAAATTGGCAAATTTTAGGGGTTAATTTGAAAAATAATCAAACCAAAATCAAATTTGTTTTTGAAAAAGATTTAAAAATTAAACCAAGAGGTTTTGTTTTACTTGAAAGAAGCGATGATGAAACCGTGCCTCAAATTCCAGCCGATGGGATTTTTACAGGGTCAATTAATAACTCAGATTTTGCTTTTTATCTTTTTGATCCCCAATGCCAGCTTTCTGATTTTGTTCTTGCCTCTTCCACCTGGCCAGCTGGAGGTGGAGAAGAAAAAAGATCAATGGAAAGAGATGAAAATTTAAATTGGCACTCTTATTTTGGTCCTCCTCAAACTTTTGGCTCAAAAATAATTTTTGGCACTCCAAAAGCAGAGAATTCAACTTCAACTACTTCAACAATTTCAACAACTTTTCCTACTTCCTCAACTTCAACTTTACCTTCTTTGCTTATCAGCGAGCTTTATTTTGGCACCAGTTCTAAAATTAGGTTTTTAGAAATTTATAATCCTAATGATTTTGAGATAAATTTAGATGATTTTTCAGTTCAATATCTTGGTGGGAAATCTCAAATCAAAGAATTTTCAACTTCAAGTATTGATTTAGAAAAATTTTCTTCAAAAATTAAAAAATTTAATCTTTCCGGTTCTATTAAACCTTTTGGTTATTATCTTATTGCCTCAACTTCTTCAGTTTTTGGCATCAAAGCTGATAAAGTTTTTAAAACTTTCAACCCAGCTTTAACTGGCGGAACCATTTTTCTGGTTGCTTCTCAGGACCGCTTGGCTTCTCCAACTTCAACTCAAATTATTGATCAACTTGCCTGGGGCACCTCTTCCAAGCTCGGGGCGCTTTTCCCAGAAAAAGCTCCAGCTCCGCCGCCTATCAAAAATTCTTCTTTAGAAAGAAAAGCTTTTAAAGATTCAACTCTAGAAAACTTCCCTTGCTGGCAAAATTTTGGTCGAAGTTTTGATTCTCAAGATAATTCTTTTGATTTTATTCTCCAAAACTCTCCTACTCCTCAAAATTCTCAATCATTTTCTCAAAATCCAGAAAAATATTTTCTACCTCTTCCTTTACCACAAAAAATTAAATCTTCTTTTTCTTCTTCAAGCCTAACCTTAAACTTATCTTGGCAAATTCCGGAAAATTTTCCTTTCAAAAACTTTTTCACCAAAATTTATCTTGTCACTTCAACTCAAGAAAATCTTTCAAGCTCCACTCTTCTTGAGCTTTCAAAAACTAGCTTCTCCACCACCACTGCTACTTCAACTTCGATTAAAATTAAATCTTTCAACCACTATCTTTATTTTGGTTTAAGTTTTGAAAGTCCGCTTTGCCAAAAAGCTTCAGAAATTGTTTGGCAAAAAATTTTCATTCCAAGCTTTATTAAAAACGCTTATTTTTATCAAGCTAAATATCGCAACTCTCAAAATCCAAAATATTTCCTTGAAATCGAATTTGAAACCAAAGATTGGATCAGCACTTCTGATGAATATCCAAGTTTAATTTTAGTTAATCTCAATCAAAATCCTTCAAAAAAAGAATTTCTTTCAGCTATTCCTCACGGACCTCATCCTTGGATTCCTGAAAAAATTGATTCTTTTTTAGCTTTCCTTTTAAAAAGATCTTCTTCAAGTTTAACCTTCAAAGGAATTTATCTGCCTGAAGATTGCCACTGGCATTTTGATAGCCCCCAAGTGCCTCAAACTGATGAAAATGATTTAACTTTAAGAATTCCCTTTAATTTTAACGCTTCTCTTTCCACTTCAAGCTATTTCACCTTTTCTTTTTATCAAAGAAGATTAAACACTTATTACCTTCTTGGCTTTGATCTTAAAAAATATTATTTTGGTCAAAAACCTCAATTTTATCCGCCTCAAAAACCAAAAATTTCTTTTTCTTTAGATGAAAACCTTCCTTCAATAGTTAAAGCCTCAGTTACTCCTTCAATTGATCAAGATTCTCTTGATAAAAAACTTTTCTATCAGGTTCATTTAATTGAAAAAGAAGCTTCTTCTACCTTTATTTTTGATGTTCGTGATAATGTTAAAAGAGCTCTTTCAATGACCCCTCTTCCTTACCATCTTCAAGAAAATGATGAGTTTAAAGTTTTAGTTGAGGTTTTTGATGAATTTAGCAATTCAAATTCTGCCAGCTCTACCTTTATTTATCCTTTCAAAGTTAAAAAAGAATTTGTTAATGGAAAACCTTCTTCAAACTGGAGAAAATTTGGCTATAAAACTTATTATGATGACCGCTCTTTTGTTTCTCAAAATTTCTCTTTAGAAGAAAAAATTTCTTTTAATCTTTTAGCTTTGAGGTTTAAACCAAAAAGAGCTTGTCGCTCGCCTTTTCTTGAAATTTCTATTTCTAATACAACTTCTTCTACTTCAACTCCGATTATTTCAAAAAGATTCCAGCCACCACTTCATCTTTTTGATACCGGTCATAACTATCAACAAGAAACCCGCAAACAAATTTTCAATTTCAATCCTCAAAAAGATTTTTACTTTTCTTTTTCTACAACAACTTTAGATAAAGGAGAATATCGTTTAAAAATCAAAGTGATTTATCAAGATGAATCAGCTTATTATCAAAGCTGGAGCGGCTGTGGGCAGTATCCTTTTGAGGTCAATTTAAGTGAAAGCAGCCAGCTTTATTTCTGGCTTGGAAAATTAGAAAAATAAAAAATTTAGCTTAGCTTTTTAAGAAAATATTTTCCATCCCAATCAATGAAAACTTTAGTTCCAGCAGGAACTGGATTTTTAATTAACCAATCAGCTAAAAGAGAACGAATGTTTCTTTCAATGGTTCTTTTTAAAGGACGAGCCCCAAATTCTCTTGAAAATCCTTCTTTTGAAAGCCTTTCAATTACTCTTGGAGAAAATTCTAAAACAATTCCTTTTTCTGCCATTTCTTTTTTAAGTTCTTTTAACTGAAGCTGGCAGATTTTTTTAATTTCTTCTTCTTTTAAGCTCTTAAAAATAATGATCTGAGAAAATCGATTTAAAAGCTCAGGCGGGAAAAATTCAATTAAAGAATTTCGAAATTCTTCTTCAATTTCTGGAATGGTTTTTCCTTCTCTTAAAGCTTCAACAATAAAATTGGCATTGGCATTAGAAGTGGCAATGATTAAAGAGTGAGAGAAATCAAGCTTATAGCCAAAATTATCAACAATTTCTCCTTCATCAAAAATTGGCAGAAAAAGATTTAAAACTTTAGGATGGCTTTTTTCAAATTCATCTAAAAGAATAACCGAGTAAGGATTTTTCAAAATTGCTTCAGAGAGCTCTCCTAAAATATTGTTTTCTGGATCACCAATCAATTTGTAAATTGCTTCAGGTTTTTGATATTTTGACATATCAAACCGAATCAAAAATTTTTCATCGCCAAAAAGAATTTCGGCTAAAACTTTTGAAAGATAAGTTTTTCCTACCCCAGTTGGACCAACAAAAAGAAAACAAGCAATCGGTCCTTTTCTTGGTTTCAAGCCAGCCCGATATTCTCTTAACACTCGAGCACAGGCTTTGATAGCTTCTTCTTGATCCACTACTTTTTGAGAAATTAATTCTTCAAGATTAAGAAAGATTTCTTTTTCTTTTCTTTCAATTTCACCAACTGGAATTTTAGTTTTTCTTTTTACAATTTCATAAATTTCTTTTGAAGTGATTTTTTCTTTTTCTTTATCTAAAGCTTCTTTAATGGCTTCGTCTAAAAGCTCAACCGCTCTTTGAGGCAAAAGCTTGAAAGGATTATAAATTTTTGAAAGTTTTAAAGCTTTTTTAATTGCCCAAAAGCTGATTTTAATTTTATATTTTTTTTCTCTTAAAATGCTTTCCAAAAAAAGAACTTTCAAAGCTTCATTTTCTGAAATTTCTTTTACCTGAATTTCTTCAAAGAAATTCAAAAAATCTTTTCTTTGAGAGATAGTTTTTAAATGAACTTCATCAACCGCGCCAATAAAAATTAATCTTTCATCTTCAAAATAAGGAAGGAAAGCATCGATTAAGCTAGTTTCCTTTCCAAATAAAAGTTGAATTTCGGGAAGATAAAGAATAATATTTCCAGCTTCTCTGGCTTCTTCCAAAATGGTTTTAATCCTTCTTTCAATTTCAAAAATATTTTGAGCTCCAGAAAAAACCCAAGGAAGAACCAGTTTTACTACTCTTTTATCAAAAAGCTTTTCTGGCACCCGATCTTCAACAATTTCTTTTGCCAAATGTTCTACCAAAGTTTCTTTTCCTGAACCTTCCCTTCCTTCCAAAAGAACATTGGTTTTAGTTTCTCGAGCTAAAATATCAACTAATCGATCGTATTCTTTTTGATGACCAATCATAAATCCAACTAATCCTTCAAAAGCTAGGCTAGTTAAATCAATACTAAATCGATCTAAAAATGGAGTTGGTTTTGAAGTCCAAGCCCGGTTAAGATGTCTAATTTTTATCTTTTTTGGAGGTAAAGCAAAAAGATGAGTTAAAGTTTTTGGTTTAAATCTTTTTTTAATTTTTATAATCTGGGCGACGGTCAAAAAATCATTTAAATCAAGACCAAAATGGAGGAAAATTTTTTGAATAAAATCAGCTTCAATTTTGAACAAGGAAGAAAAAAGAAAAACTTCATTTACCTCTTCAGCTCCTTCTTCATTGGCAATTTCAAAAGAAAGAGAAATTACTTTTTTAAGCGCTTCGATTGGATCTTTGACTTTTTCTTTTTCCAATTTTTCTTCAACTTCTTCTGAAATTTCTTTTAAATCGATTTCCAAAGCCTCTAAAATTTTTTTGATTTTTTTCTTTTTCAAAAGATTCTTAAATAAAACCAGATAAAAATTTTTTTCTTTTTCCTTGGCTTCAAGATAACTTGACTCCAGAACTTTTTTAGCTTCTAAATTGAAATAATCAAGAAGATTTTCTCCTATTTTTTCTGAAATTTTCTTGTAAGCTTTTTTTCTTTTAAAAAGATAAATTCCAATTGAAGCCAAAATTAAAAATCCAAAAAGTTTTTGGTTTAAAAAAAGCCAGAAAGAAAAAGAAAGAAGCAAAGCCCAAAAAAGCCACCAGCAAAGATTGTAAATCAATCTTTCCAAAAAATTTTCTTTAAAAGTGATTTCTTTTAAAAACTCTTCTTTCATTTTTGAAAATTTTAATTTCAAACTTAAAAATTCTCAACTTTCAAAAAATTTTCAATTTCCTTTTCAAGCTCAATTTCTTTTGAGATATTAAGATGAATAATCACTCTTTCTTGAGAGATCTCAATTCTTCTTGGAAATTCATTTTTTTCTCTTTTCAAAAAACTTTCAATTTTTTTTCTTTGAATTTTTTCAAAAACCTTTTCTAAAAAACTTCCAAATTTTCCTTCCAAAATTTTTTCCAAAAACTTTCTTAAAAAACTTTTTTTAAACTCAAATTCTTTTTCTTTTCCAAAATCAAGCTGGCTAAAATGAGTATAATTTTTCTGCCAGTTATTTTCTTCAAAAAATTTTAAAAAAATTTCTTTTTTTCCATAAAGAAAAATTAAATTTAAAAACTCTGCCGCTCGAAAATAAGCTGGAGAAAGTTTTAAAGAGTTTGAACTTAAAAAGCAAGGAAGACAAATTTTATTTTCTTTTCTTTCACCTTTTTTTCGAGCTGAAAGAAGATCATATAAAAGAAGCGAAAAAAATCTTAAAGTCCAAATTCTTTTTTCTTTTCCAATCAAAATCAAATCAAAATCACTTTCTTTTTTGACATTGCCAATTGCCATTGAGCCGGAAAGAAAAGCTCCTTCCAAAAAAGGCAAAAATTTAAAAAACCAAATAAGTCTTTTTAACTTTTCAAATTTTTTATCAAATAAAATGTCTTCAAAAATTCTTTTTTCAGCTAAATTTTCTTTTCCTTTCAAAAAATAAAATCCATCTTTTTTGCCAATTAACTTTTTTAAATTTTTTGAATTTTCAAGAAGAGAAACAATTTCAAACAGAGTCGGCTTTTTTGAATTTTTGAGCTTAAAAAGATTTTTCCAGATCTCAAATGCGGTTAAAGGTCTTTCAAAAAAATCAAAAACTTTTAAAGTTAAAAGAATTTCCTTTTCCCTTTTTAAAAGTTTCATTTTTTAAATTTTCTTTCCAAAATTCGGCAAGGATGAGTACAGATAATTGCTGAAGCCTCGTTTTTTGAAAGAAATTCTTTAATTTTTTGAATTAATTTTTCTTGTTCTTTAACCGGATCTAAACTTTCAATATTTTTAAACCCAATTGCCTCAAGAATTTTTTTAATTTTCACTTCAAGTTTTTCTTTTTTAAATTCAGCTGGCGTTCCAGGATGAGGCTGATGACCAGTCATAGCAGTAATTTCATTGTTAAAGATGATAATTAGAGGAGAAGAATGATGATGAAAAATATTAATAATTCCAGGTAAAGAAGCATGAAAGAAAGTAGAATCGCCAACCAAAGCAATTACTTTTTGATTAGTTGCTTTAGAAATTCCATGGGCTAGCCCCACCGAACTTCCCATACAAAGAAGGGTATCTTGCATTTCAAAAGGCTTAAAATAGCCAAGCATATAACAGCCAATATCCCCGCAAAAGACAACTTCTTTTTTATTTACTGCTTTTTCTAAAGCTCCAAAAATAAACCAGTAGGGACAGCCAGGGCAGAATTTGGGACTTCTTTTTGGAAAAATTTCTTTTTTCTCTTTTCTTTGAGGTAATTTTTTTCCAAGAAACTTAAACAAAACTTCTTTAACTCGGGAAGGTGAAAGCTCTCCTACTGGTTCAATTAAATTTTTACCTTCAATTTTTAAAGAAAATTTGTTTTCAAAAGCAAAAGCTTTGATGTTTTTTTCCAAAATTCCAAAAACTTCTTCTAGCACTAAAACTTTTTCTTTTCCTTTCAAAAACTTTTTAAGCTTTTTTGAAGGTAAAGGATAGAAAGTTTCAATTTTTAAAACTGGCAAAGAGATTTGATGCTTTTTTAAAACTTCTTGAAGATAGCAAAAGCCAACCCCAGAAGCAATCACTCCAACTTTCTTTTCCTTTCCTTCAATAATCGGATTTAAATTTTCTTTTTCCAAAAATTCTTCAAATTTTTCCTTTAAAGCCAAAAGCTTTCTTTTTTTCTCCAAAATAAATGGCGGCATCGTATCAAAACTTTCTCGATCCTTTTCAAATCTTCCTTTAACTTGAGAAACTTTTATTTTTCCAACTTTAATTGGTTGGGTTTGATGAGAAACTCGGGTGACTGATCTAATAATTACTGGTTTTTTAAATTTTTCTGAAATTTTAAAAGCAATTTTGGTAAATCTTCTTGCTTCTTCTGGATTTGAAGGTTCAAGAATTGGCACCAAAAGATTTTCCCAAAAACCTCGGCTATCCTCTTCTGATTGAGCTGAAGAATGGCAAGAAGGATCATCACAGACCACAATTACCATTGCTCCTTTAAGATCGCAATGACATAAAGGAATTAAAGCATCAAGGCAAACATTTAATCCAAAATGCTTCATTGCTACTAAGGATTTTAAACCAGAAAAAGCCGCTCCAGCAGCGGCTTCAAGTGCAACTTTTTCATTAGTAGAAAATTCCATATAAACTGGATAAGTTTCTTTTAGTCGATAAAAAAGATTCCCAATTTCAGAGGAAGGTGTTCCAGGATAAGTGGCAACAAAATTTATTCCTGCCTCAAGCGCGCCTAAAACGATTGCTTCGTTTCCAATTAAAGGTAAGATTTGTTTTTCTTTAAACATGATAAAATTTCTTTGGCAATTTGATACTCTTCATCAGTTTTAATTTTCAAAACTTTAGGAAGTTTGAAAGGAAAATCTTTTAAAATCAATCTTCTTATCCTTAAAGATTCATAGCCAACTGTTCCCCCAAAAACCAAAGCATCAACTTTTTTTAAAAGACCAAAATAAAAGTAAAGGTATTTTTGAATTTTTCTTACAAAAAATTTAAGAGCAAATTCGGTTTCTTCACTTTTCTTTTCGAGAATCTCTTTGAAATTTGAAGTGCCGCAAATTGCTTTCAAACCGCTTTCTTCATTTAAAATTTTTTTAAGCTTTTCTAATTTTACTCTTTTTGAAAGAAAAAGCAAAATTCCAGGATCAAGATCACCAGGTCTTGTGGTCATGGTAGCTCCTTCCAGAGGAGAAAATCCCATTGAAGTTTCAATTGGTTTTCCTTTTTCAATAGCTGTCAGCGAAGCTCCGCCACCAAGATGAAGCGTAATTAAATTTAATTTTTCTAAAGGTTTTTTTAAAATTTCAGCTGCTTTTAAAGCCAGATATTTATGAGAAATTCCATGAAAACCTAATCTAAAAATTTGATATTTCTCAATAATTTCTTTTGGCAAAGGATAAAACCTTGAGACCGCTGGCAGATCTTTAAAAAAGCTACTATCAAAAACAGCAAAGTGCTTTGCTTTTTTAAATTTTTCTTTGGCAATTTTAATTCCGAGAAGCTGGAAAGGATTGTGAAGTGGCGCTATTTCACCTCCAAGCTCAATTTCTTTTAAAACTTCTTTTCTAATTTCTTGAGGCTCAAAATACCTTCCCCAGACCACTCGATGACCAACAATTTCAATTTTTGAAGTTAATTTATCAAGAAAATCAAGTTCTTTTTTAATGACTCGCTTTGCTGAAGCCAAGCTGAAATATTCTTTCTTTCTTTGAAAAACTACTTCCAGTTTTTCAGAAAAAATTTTCCATTTTATTGATTGAGAGCCGCAATTTATTATCAAAATCATCAATGAAAATTCTATCTCATTTTTTCAAAAAATACAATCTCTTGAAATTTTACAAAAATTTAAATATCATCTTGACAGCACTTAAAAAAATATGTAAAGGAGGTGAGAAAAATGAAAGTAAAAGCAAGTAAAGAAGAGATTGAAAGATTAATAGGAAAAGAAATTAAAGAAATAATAACTAACGAAGGAGAAAAAGTTTTAATTCGGGCAGAGGACTTGTATCTTGAAATTTTCCTGAACCTGGAAGGAGAACTTGAATTAGATATAGTTGGACCACTTTATGAGTTATAAAAATCATTAAGCCGGCAGAAAGCCGGCTTTTTAATTTCTCATTTCTTGATTTTTTCAAAAAATTTTTTAGTTTTTAGGATGGAAAATTAAAAATTTAAAAGGGGGTGAGTTAATGGATTTAAAAAAAGTAAGAGAGCTTTTAAAGAAGGATCCTCAAGAAATTTTAAATCAAAAAATTGAAGAGATTTTAAAGGAAACCAAAGCTTTTTGGAAATTTAAAGGAAGAGAAAAAGAACCACATGCTTTACTTTCTTCTGGTTTTCATTCTGATGGCTATCTTAATTTAAATGAAGTTTTCAAATTTCCTAATTATCTTGACGCTTTAGCAGAGAAATTGATTGAAAAAATTAAGTTTGCTTTGAGGACAAAAAAGATTGAAGTTGACGTCATCGTTTCTTCTTCTTATGCCGCACTTCCTTTAGGAGAAAAAGTTGCCTCAAAACTAAACGCTCTTTTTGTTTTCACTGAAAAAAAAGAAAATTATCAAATTTGGAGTGGACGATTCACTTTACCTGAAAAAGCAAAGGTACTTCAGGTCGAAGATGTTATCAGTAGTTTGAAAACTGTAAAAGAAGTAAGAAAAGCTCTTCTAAAAGCTAATCCTAAAATTGAATTTTTGAAAACTTTTGATAAAAAAAATGTCGTTGCCACTTTAGTTTTTCGACCAACAAAAGAAGGAAATTACTCCGATTTTAAGATCATTTATCTTTTAAAATGGAAAATCAGTGCCTGGAGAAAAGAAAGATGTTTTCTTTGTAGGCTTGGGTCAAAAGCTTTGAAGCCAAAAGAAAACTGGAAAAAATTTTTAAGGTATTGTGATTAAAAATTCAGTTTTTCCTGGCCCGGTTCGGGCCAGTTTTTTAATTGAGAAGCAAAAACTCCTAAAGCAAGCCAGAAAATAATGATGCCTTGATATAAAGTCCAGAAAAAATGATCAAAAAATCCCCAGCAAAGATAACCAATTAGAAGATAGAAGAAAAGTTCATCTTTTAAAGTTTCTCTTTTTTTGAAAACTAAAAGACTTCCCAAAAAAAGAAGAAAGAAAATAAGACCAAAAATTCCAATTTCATCAAGGATAAGAAAATAAAGATTATGAACTGGTTGCCAATAAAAAGGCAAAGTTAAATGATATTTTGAAAAAAGATTGAATTTTTCAACAAAAACCAAATAATTTCCAAGACCAGTCCCCAAAAGCTTTGTTTTCTGAGCCACTTCTTTTGCCATCTCAAGATAAATTTCTCTAAAAGAAACCGCTGGCTCATGAGGCGAAACTTTGGCTCTTACCAAAATTAAATCTTTAAAAAAGAAAAATCCTAAAATAGCTAAAATAAGAAAAATTAAAATTAGCTCTTTGGTTTTTTCTTTTAAGCTTGGTTTTTTGAAAAAAATTACAGGGAGACTTAAAAGCAAAATAAAGCTTGCCAAAAATCCTGAGCGGGAAAAAGAAGTTAAAAGTCCAAAAAAATTAAAGAAAAGCCCCAAGCTAAAAAAAGATAAAAACCCAAAATTTCTTTTTTCTTTTTTAAACCAAAGCCAAAGAAAACTTGTCAAAGATAAAACCAAAAAACAAGCTAAAACATTGGCATGAGGAAAAGTGCCAATACTTCGAATGAATCTTCCTTCACTGGTGCTAAATTTGGCAATATTAGGAATAAAATAAGAAATTTTTGGCTCGCCCAAAAAATAAAGCCCAAGACTTTTTTGATTAAAAAATTCAAACAAAGCTAAGCCTCCTTCAAAAATTCCTCCTAATGCCAAAGCTAAAAAGAAAAGATTTTTTAAAGAAGAAAAATTGGTTTTAAGATAAAAATAAAGCAAAATTCCTTCCAGGATTCGGAAAAGATAATAAAGTGAAAGGAGGGGATTTAAAGAAAAAATTGTTTTTAAAAACAAAGTTAAGCCAAAGAAAGCTAAAAAAAGATCAAATTTTTCAAACTTAAAAAATTCTCTTTTAAAAAAAAGAGAAACAAACCAAACTAAAAGAGTAAAAATTAAAAAAATTTCTGAAGGATAAAGAAAAGCGGTTAGAAAATCAGATTTAAAAAAAGAAAAAGAAAAAATTGCTTTTTTTACTCCTAAAGGAAAAGTTAAAAGAAAAAGAAAAAAACTTCCTTTTTCAAAAAATTTTAAAATTTTGAAAAACTTCATTAGAATTTAGCCGTTAAAGCTCGATAAATTTGAGTTTTCAAAGTCCAGCCGGTAGCTTTGATTAAAGTTTCATTTGAAGGAGAAGGTAATTTTTCTAAATTTGCTTTAGTGCCATTGGTAAGAGAAGGAGGGCAAGATTCGGTTTGATCAATATAAGTTTTATAAAACTTACAATCTAAAGCACTATCAGCAGCATAGAAAGCTTTTACTGCTTCTGAAGCTTGGCTGATCACATGTAATCTTTCACTGATAACCATACCCCAGATAAGGGCAGTCGCTGAGGCTACCATTAAAACAATTAAAACTACAAAAACTGCTTGGGCTTTCATGATTAGATTTGAAGCAGGCGGGAAGAAATAGTAGTTTCAAGCTCGGTTGAATATTTTTCTGATTCTTTTTGGGCTTCTTTAGATCGGAATTTAAGCACAATGGTAATTCTTGGCTGAAGGTTATCGTTAGGGTTTAGCCCTTCTCCATGAAAAATTAATTTTTCAACAATGACATTTTCTCCGGTTAAATTCTCAAAATCTCCTCCATTTTTCGAACGCTCAATTGAGTGATTGGTTTTATTAAATCGATAAACAATTTTTTCATCTTGAGGATTGTAAAAAGTTAATTTTTCTCCATTGTCGGAAATCACAAAATTTCTTCCCATTCTAATTTCTCGATTCATTTTTTCAATCGCAAAACCAATGTTATCAGAAACCTCCGAAATACTTACTAAAATTCGATGATTTTTTAAAGTATGAAGATAAATCTGAATAATTGCTGGAATTGCCAGAATTAAAATCGTCCCAGCCACCAAAACCTCCACCAAAGTAAAACTTTTAGCTTTTAGCTTTGCGCTTTGCACTTTGCACTTACTTTCACTTTTGCGCTTTGCGCTTTGACTTTTGCGCTTAATATTTGTAAAGATGATCCTCCACATTGACGCTAAAACTAATACCTTTATGTTTCCAAGAAACAATTGAATTTACCTGTAAGTGATGATTGCTAATTTTTCTAATTTTTATCTCTCTTTGATAGGGGGTAAGAGGACCTGAAGCATAACCAAAAAATCCATTAGCATCTTTTCTTAAAAAAGGAACTTGGTGTCCTGGAAGAATTCTATTTAACTGATGATCATCATAATCCACATAATAACTCCCATTAGAGAGGTTATTAAACCAGCTATCAATTTCTCCAGAGATCACTTTTGAATCTTTAATGTTTCTTACAATTTCTATTCCTTCTTGAGCTAATTCTGCTGCCGTTAGTTTTTCTAAAGTTAAAAGAGAAGTATCCAAAGTTCTTACCATCAAAGTTACGGTTCCCAAAAGCCCGACGATAAGAATGGAAAGAGCAATTAAAACTTCAACGACTGAAAAAGAGTTTGACTTATCTCTTTTGCCATTGAGGTGCTCTTCGAGCTTTCTTTTTACCATATTTCTTTCTTTCAACTTGCCGAGCATCAACAGTTAAAAAGCCGGCTCTTTTAAGTTTTCTTTTATAAGCCGGATTAAATTTTACCAAAGCCCGAGCCAAACCAAGTCTAATTGCTTCAGCTTGTCCTCTGATTCCACCCCCTTTTACCTTTACCGTCACTCCAAATTTTCCTAAAAGTTTCATCTTTTCCAGCGGCGCCTCAACAATTTTTTGAAATTCCAAGGTTGGGAAATATTCTTTATAGCTCCTTCCATTGATTTCAATTCCATCCTTAATTCCTTCAGTTTTAGTATAAAGCCTTACCCGCGCGGTCGCGGTTTTTCTTCTGCCAATACCTTCATAATATCTCAATTTTTTTTGAGAAGTTTCTTTTTCTTCTTTTTCGGCTTCAATTTTTTCCTCTTCCTTTTGGGTTTTTTCTAGGGTTTGAGTTTCGTTCATAGATGAATTTCAACTCTTTTTAATCTTCTTTTTCTCAATCTATTTTTAGGAAGCATTCCTTTAATTGCCAAAAGAATCACTTTTTTGGGATCTTTTTCAAATAATTCCTGAAGTTTTCTTTCTTTAAGTCCGCCAAGATAGCCCGTATGCCAGTAGTATTTTTTCTTTTTGTATTTTTTTCCGGTAAATTTAATTTTGGAAGCATTAACAATAACGACTTTTGTGTCGCCTTCAAGTCTTGGATGATAGCTGGGCAAATGCTTTCCTTGCAAAAGCAAGGCAACTTCGCTTGCCAGCCTTCCCAAAGCTTTTCCTTTAGCATCGATAGTGATGACTTCCATAGTTTTTTAAACAAATTCAACTAAAGCTAATTCTGCCCCATCACCTTTTCTAAATTTTCCTAATTTTAGAACACGAGTATAACCTCCGGGGCGCTCTTTATATCTTTGAGAAATTTCCTTTAATTTTTTAGCCGCTTTTTTATTGCCTCCCAGTCGAGAGATAACTAGTCGATAAGAAGCCAAGTTATCTTTTTTTGCCAAAGTAATCAATTTTTCTACAAAACGAGAAGTTTCCTTGGCTCTTTCTTTAGTAGTTTGAATTCTTTCATTTAAAATCAAATGAATTGCGAGGTTCCTTAAAAGGGCTTTTCTTTGATCTCTTTTTCTTTTTAATTTTCTTCCTTTTTTTCGGTGCCTCATTTTTCTTTTGCTAAAATTTGAAAGTGCTCCACTAAAATTTGAGCTGCTTTTTGAAGTGCTTCTTTTGGAGTAATCGTACCATCAGTTTCAATAGCAATTTTAAGCCGATTAAAATCAGTTCTTTCTCCAACTCTCATTTCTTCAACTTCAAAGCTTACTTTTTTAATTGGTGAGAAAAGCGCATCTAATAAAATGGTGCCCACTGGAACTTTTTCTTTCTTTCTTTGCTCAATTGGAAGATAGCCTAATCCTTTTTCCACTGTCATTTCCATTTCAAGTTTTGCTTTCTTTGAAGTTAAATGAGCGATAATTTGATCAGGATTAACAATTTTCACATTTGGATTTTTCTCAATATCTTTTGCTTTAACTTCTTTTACCCCTGAAGCTTTAAGCTTTAAAGTTTCCGGACCTTCTGAAAGAAGCTTTAAGCGAATTTTTTTAAGATTCAAAAGAATTTCAACCACATCTTCCATTACTCCTTCAATCGTAGAAAATTCATGAGGCACATCTTTAATCTTTACTTTGGTAATTGCCGCACCTTCAAGCGAGCTTAAAAGAACTCTTCTTAAAGCGTTTCCTAAAGTAATTCCATAGCCTCGATAAAGTCCTTCAATTTCAAAAACCCCAAGATTTTTTTCTTTATCTTCAAAAACTAATTTTGGTGGTGAAGGAAGATATGGAAACATAAATTTTTTATTTTATTATCTTGAATACCTTTCAATGGCAAGGTCAAAATCAAAAGGCACTTTTACTTCTTCTGGTAATGGTAATCTTTTAACTTTAATTGTCAAATTTTCAAAATCAACTTCAAGCCACTCTGGGGGATGAACCGACTCTTTTTTTCTTTTTATTTCTTCAGCCAGCTGAGATTTTTTACTTTTTTCTTTTAAGGCAATGACATCATTTGGTTTTACTAGATAAGAAGGAATAGTGATTTTTCTTCCATTAAGATAAAAATGCCCATGAGAAACCATCTGCCGGGCATGCCTTCGAGAAAGAGCAAAACCAGCTAGAAAGACGACATTATCAAGCCTTCTTTCAAGCAGTTGTTTTAAAGCATCAGCCACCGTTAATTCTTTTTGTCTTTTAGCTTCTTCTAAGTAATTTTTAAACTGACGATCTCTAATTCCATAGGTCCATTTTATCTTCTGGGCTTCTCTTAACTGCTTTTCATATTCGCTCAAACTTACTGGTTTTTGACCATGAAAACCGGGCGGATAAGGTCGCCTTACCATGGGACATTTTGGACTAAAACATTTTTCCCCTTTCAAAAAAAGTTTCATTCCTGCCCTTCTACATTTTCGACAAACTGGTTCTTTTTTCATTATTTTTAGACTCTTCTTGGTTTTGGAGGTCTTGGACCGTTATGAGGGATTGGAGTGACATCTTTGATATAAACAATATTAAGTCCAGCAGCAGCTAAAGCTCTTAAAGCCGAATCTCTTCCGGCTCCAATCCCTTTGACAAAAACATAAGCTTTCTCTGGGAAATTTTTTTTCATTTTTTGAAGAATTGCTTCAGCCACTTTTGCTGCCGCAAAAGGAGTGGCTTTTTTTGGACCAGAAAATCCAATTGAACCAGCACTACTCCAGCAAATGACATTTCCTTTAAGATCAGTAATGGTAATCATGGTATTGTTGTAAGTAGAATTAATGTAAACTCTAACTTCCTTGGCTTTTTTTCCAATTCCTTTTTCAGTTGCTTTCTTCAAAGCGCTTTCAATTTTTTCCTTTTCTTCTAAAACTTGTTCAACTGATTGAGAAACAACTCTTTTCTTACCCATAATTTTTTAGCTTTGCCCTTATTTCTCTTATTTTCGGTCATTGGAATTTGGAATTTAATTGGAATTTGGGATTTGGAATTTGGAATTTGAACAAATTAGTTTTGCGCTTACTTTTTCTCTAACTTTCTCTTACCTGAAGTCATCGTTCTTCTGACATTACCTCTCACGGTTCGGGAATTAGTTTTGGTTCGCTGTCCTCTTACTGGAAGTCTTTTAATATGTCTGATGCCTCGATAACAACCAATTTCTTTTAATCTTTTGATATCTTCGGCAATTTTTCTTCTCAGCTCATCCTCAATTAAAATGCCTCTTTTTTGAATTTCATCTTGAATCGCTTTGATTTGCTGATCAGTTAAATCTTTTGCTCTCAAATCAAAATCAATCCCTGTGGCTTTGAGGATTTTTTTTGAAAGCGATCTCCCAATGCCATAAATATAAGTCAATGCAATTTCAACTCTTTTATTATCTGGAATATTGACATTTGCGACTCGAACCATAAAAAAATTTAACCTTGTCTTTGTTTATGTTTTGGATTTTTCTTGCAAATAACATAAAGCCGACCTTTCCGGCGGACAATCTGGCAAAATCGACATCTTTTTTTAACTGAAGCTCTGACTTTCATTGATTTTTTATTCTCGCCAAACAATTCTTCCCCGGGTTTCATCATAAGGGCTTAACTCAACAATCACTTTGTCCCCGGGGACAATTTTGATATAATTCATTCTCATTTTCCCTGAAAGATGGCACAAAACCTCTTTTCCATCTTCAAGTTTGACTTTAAAAGTAGTTGCTGGTAATGCCTCAATTACCGTGCCTTTCTTTTTTTCTTTCTTCTCTTTTTCCATTTCTTTTCCCGCGATTTAGAAGTTTACCAAAAAATTTTAAAAAATCAAGAATTTTTAAAAGTTTTTAGAAAATGGAAAAAGAAGTTTACAAAATCTTTTGGAATTTGCAAACACTCCTTTTACAATTCCCAACTAATGGATTTTTCCCTACTGAATTTCCACCGTATTTCCACTGTATATCTATTGTATATCTTTTTCATTTTTGCGCTTTGCACTTTAAGCTTTGCGCTTAACATTGTATCTCTACAAATTTCTACTGTATTTATTGGAATTTGGAATTTGGAATTTGAACAAATTACTTTTGCGCTTTGCGCTTTCATTGTAACATTTTCTTTTTCTTTCCGTTTAATAAAGTAGCACCGAAAATCAGCAAGGAAAAAAATTTTATCTGATTAACAAACTTTCCCATAAGAGTTTTTCACTTGACAGAAAAAGTTTTTCACTTAAGCTTATAAATGGAGCATTGAAATTAAAAAACCAAAGGTCGAACTTGGCTATTTTTTGACACTTAAGGAAGAAATAGGGTCGACTTGGTTTCTGTCGAGGGGGTGGGCTTAAAAAAGCCTTCCCTAGTAGGCAGAAACCAAGAAAAATTTCTTCCTTAAGTGTTTTAAAAATTTAAAATTCCAAACACAGAGAGCAAGCCCAAAAGGCAAGCTCTCTGTGGAAAACTCCAATCTCCTCTTTTTTCCTTGGCTTGCTAAGTTTTTAAGGTCGATTAGCAAGCCCAAGGACTGGCTTTAAGCCAGTAAAGTGTCGGGAGATTGGAGGAAAAACAAAATAAAAAATGGAATCAATCGGTCGATCAAAGTTGTTTAAAGCAATTGGTTTAGCAATTGCTTCTTTAGTTATTTTTGCTGGCGTTGCCATTGTTTCTAAGCCAGCAAAAGCTCAAACGGTCGAAGAGCTTCAAGCTCAAATCCAGCAACTGTTGGAGCAAATTGCCCAGCTTCAGGCTCAATTGGCAGCGCTTCAAGGAGGTGAAGCTCAAGCACCAGCTGGAGAAGCCAGCCTCTATTGCTACAACTTCACTCGAAACTTAACTGTTGGAATGAGAGGTGATGATGTTAAAGCTTTGCAAGAGATTTTAATTGCCGAAGGAACCTGGACCAGACCTGACATCGGAGCCACTGGTTATTTTGGACCAATCACCAAAGCTTCTTTGGCTGCCTTCCAAGAGAAATATGCCGATGAAATTTTGACTCCTCTTGGATTAACTAAAGGAACCGGTTATTTTGGACCTTCAACCCGAAGCTTCCTTGAAAAACAATGCCAGCTAGCTCAAGCGGCTGAAGAAGAAGAGGAAGAAGGAGAAGAAGTAGAAGAAGAAGTTGAAGAAGAGGAAGGAGCTCCTGAAGAGGAAGAAGAAGTAGTTGAAGAAGGAATCACTGTTTCTTTAGCTGAAGATACTCCAGCCAGCGCCAATATTCCTTGCAATGCCAGCAATGTTCCTTTCCTTAAGGTGAAATTCACTGGAAAGGGAACCATTGATGAAATCATCATCACTCGAGTTGGTGCTGGTGAGGTGGATGACTTTGATTACATTTACCTTTATGAAGGTGAAACCAAACTCACTACTGGACGCTCTTTGAACTCCAGCACTCACCAAGCTCGATTCACTAACCTCAATCTTGAAATTGATGGTGAAAGAGTAATCACGGTGGTAGCTGATCTTTCTGGAACGGGAGGTAATGTTAATGCCTTAGAATTAACTTCAGTTTCTGCTGATGTTGAAGTTTCTGGACTTCCAATCAGAGGTAATGATATGGCTTTAGCTAGCGTTGAAGCTGGCACGGTAACTATTGAGAAAGGTGGAAGCGTGGACAATCCAAAAGTAGGCCAACAAAATGCTAAATTGGCTGAATTTAAACTCAATGCTGGTTCAAAAGAAGATATTCTCGTGAAGAGAATTGCTCTCTATCAAGGTGGTAGTGTTTCTCGCTCTGAAATTACTAACTTAGAATTGAAAGTTGGCGGTGAAGTGGTAGCAACCGCTGAAGGAATTAATGATCAAGATCAAGCCGTATTTGTGTTTGAAACTCCTTATGAAATTGAAAAAGGAAATACCAGAATTTTTGAAGTTTATGGTGATGTTGGTTCTGGCGTGAAACCAGGTGAAACAATTGAGTTTTATCTTGATGAAGAAACTGACTTGAAAGCGGTTGGTGAAAGATATGGTTATGGCGTGTCAGTTACTAACAATTTCAATAGCGATCCTGATAACCATGAGAAGTTAACTGTCCAAGGCGGACAAGTGACGATTTCCTTCAACGGGCCAGCTTCATCTGAAATTGCCGCTGGTGGTAAAGATGTGACTTTAATGGAAATTACTATCAGCGCTCAGAATGATGTTGAAATTAGAAAGTTTCAAACAAAAGTAAACGTTACCGGAGATGTAGAGGATAGCGAATATACTGATTGTAAATGGACCGATATTGATACTGGCGAAACTTTAACCAGTTCATGGGATTTAAGCACTGATAGTGACGGAGGCGATCAAACTTACACTTATACCGATATTTGGAGTATCGAAGGTGGATCTTCTCGAAATCTCAAATTCACTTGTGATATTGCTTCTGATGCCGATGAGGATAAATTAAAAGTCTCAGTGAATTTTGCTGGTTCCAACTACATCAAGAATCTTGAGAACAATCAATGGATAGATCCAGATGATGATATTGTTCCAAGCGGCTGGATTGCCGGAAATGAAATGACTGTTGCTAAACCAAGCTTGAATCTTTCTGCTGCTGGTACTCCTGCGGCTCAGACTTATGTGGTAGGAACTCGGGAAGCTGAACTTGTCGGTATTAGCTTAAGAGCTGGCGATGCTTCCGATATTAAAGTGACTTCAATTAAGACCACCTTCTCCACTACTGCTGGTAGCTTTGATCCTTCCGAACATATCTTAAGAATTGCTCTCTTTGATGGCGATGAGCAAGTGAGTGATTGGGAGTCTGTAACTAATGGTTCTCCTGACTATGTGATTTTTGATAATCTTTCAGTGATTATTCCTGCTGGTCAAACTAAAGTTCTAGTTGCCAAAGCCGATATTCAAGCTAGCGCTTCTACTGGAACTGTTTACATGAGTGTGAACAGCGATGATGTTTCAGCTCAAGATGAAGAAGGAAATAGTGTTGATCCAGAAGGAGACGTGACTGGACCAGAAATGAAGATTGAAAGCGGTGGTAAAGTGACGGTTGAACGCGCTCCAGATGATACCGAAACTCGAGCTAGCTTGGTGGTGGCTGGAAATGAAGTTACTTTGGCTAAATTCAGATTCACGGCTCAATATGAAGATCTTACTCTTAACAAAGTGAAAATTGGTGTAGTAGATAGCACAAGTTCTGTTGCTTCTACTTCTACTGCCAATGAAGTTGAAATGTTGAAACTCTATGATGGCACTACCTTGATTGCCGAGCAACCAATTGATTCCAGCACCGGTCTTGCCACCTTTAGCGGACTTAAAGATAAAGGATTTGTAATTCCAAAAGATTCTTCCAAGGTATTGACGGTTAAAGCTGAACTTAATACTATCTCTGGTGGTGCTGATTCTGGAGAAACCTTGTATGCCTTCCTTTCAACTTCTGGATTTGAGGTAATTGGACAGAATACCATTAACGAATTTGCTACCAGCACCGGGTGCACTGAAAATGGTTGCTATGGCAATCCTAAGGTAGTGCATAAGACGGTGCCAATTATTGAAGCTCAGGAAGCTGAAGAAACGCTATTGACTGCAGGAGAAGAGCCATTAATGAAATTCACGGTAACTGCTGATGAAGCCGAACAAGTTTCAATCAAGAAGATTGCTCTTGAAGTTAGCGTTAGTAACGCTACGGTGAATCTTGATAAGATTGCTTTGAAAGATCTAACTAATGGAACTTGGTATCGACCAAGTGGACAAGGAGGTGACTTTACGATTAATCTCAGTGGAGCTACTGGTACTATTAGTACTGGAAGCACCACTACCCAGATTGAATTCGACACTCCTGTAACCGTTGCTGCTGGTCAGAGCGTAACTTTCCAAGTGTATGTGAATGTTGAAAGCGTAGGAGATGGAAGCGCATCAGTTCAAGGAAGACTTGTTTTGGCAAGCTCTGAAGAATCTAATCCAGCTGGACCTAATACTTATGACAATATCAATACTGGAGACAACTACTTCATCTGGTCTGATCACTCTGTCGTGCCTCACAGCGAAAATAGCCTCGACTGGTTCAACGGTTACAAAGTTGAAGGATTGCCAACGCCAGCTAAGACGATCTCCAAGTCATAATCTCTCTGCCTGTTCCTTGCCAGGCGCCAAAAGCCCCGGCCTCTGCCGGGGCTTTTGGTTTTAGAAAAGCGCAAAAGTCAAAGCGCAAAGAGAAGCGTAAAGCGCAAAGCTCAAAGCGCAAAACTAATTTGTTCAAATCCCAAATCCCAATTAAATTCCAAATTCCAATAATCGAAATGTAAATAAGCGTAAAGTATAAAAGTAAGCGCAAAGCTTAAAGCGTAAAAGGAAAGGTTTTCAAAGAAAAAGAAAATTTTTATAATTAAATCAAAACAGCACCTTTAAAACTTCAAAGGTACTGGAATTGCCAACTGCTAAATGCCAAATGCCAATTGCTAACTGCCAATTGCCAGATTCTATCTGCTAATTGCCAATAGCTAATTGCTAATTAGCTAGCTTCCGGGGTGTCGTATAATGGTAGTATACCGGCATCGGGAGCCGGTGGTCCCGGTTCGATCCCGGGCACCCCGAAATGGGGAAATTCCAAATTCCAATATCCAAATTCCAAACTTTAAATTCTAAATTACAAATTCCAAAAACCAAGTTCTAAAATTCAATGGTTAAAATTTCAATAACCAAAATTTATGATTTAGAAGAAAGAACTTATCACTTCGCCAAAAAAGTGGCTTTTTTCTGTAAAAAATTACCAAAGACCATTAGTAATATTGAATACATAAAGCAGGTGATTAGAGCTTCAGGTTCAGTGGGTGCGAATTATATTGAAGCCAATGAAGCTTTAAGTAAAAGAGATTTTAAAATGCGAATAAAAATCTGCAGAAAAGAAGCGAAAGAATCAGCTTACTGGTTAAGATTGCTTATTGAAACTAATGCTGAAAAATTTAAAGAAGAAGGAGAGACTCTTCGGAAAGAAGCCATTGAGCTAAAGAAAATCTTTTCCCGGATTATAGAAAAAACAAAATAATTGGAATTTGGAATTTAATTGGAATTTGGTGCTTGGAATTTGGAATTTCTAATATGAATATTCTCATTTACGGTTTTGAAAATTTTTTAATTTATCAAAAAAGGAAAGAGCTTGAGGAAAAATTTAGAAAGAAAAACCCTCAAGGAAAGGTTGAGGTTTTTGATTTAAAAGAAAAAGAGGAAATTGAGAGATTAAAAGAAGCCTTGAAAGCTCAAGGTCTTTTTTCTCAAAAAAAATTTTTGGTTTTGAAAAATTTTCTTTCTTTAGAAAAAGAATTTTTAGATGAAATTTTAAACAAATATTTTGATTCCAAAGAAACTTTTCTTATCTTTGAAGCTCAAACTCCTTCTCTTGAAGAAAAATTTTTAAATCAATTTTCTTACAAATTTTATTTCCCAAAGCTTTCCTGGCCCAAAATTTATTGGTGGATGAAAGATTTTGTTAAAAAATTTCAAAAAGAAATTAAAATGCCAGCTGCCAAATTTTTATTTGATCTTTATCAAGACAATCTTTGGGCTTTAGCTTTAGAGCTAGAAAAACTTTCTCTTTTCTGTCAAAAAGAAATCACCATCAAAGATATTGAAAAATTTTCTTTTCCCGTTTTTTTACAAAAAGATCTTTTTTTGCTTTCAGAAAAATTTTTCCTTTCTGATAAAAAAAGCTTTGCTTATCTTCAAGAAAAACTTATCCAAGCTGGCAAAAGCCCTGAAGAAATTTTTTACTTTTTAGTCAAACAAACCCGAAATCTTTTGAAAGTAAAATATTTAGAAAAAAATCTCAACTTCCATCCTTTTTATCTTGAAAAATTAAAAAAACTTGCCCGGCTAGTTGAAAAAGAAGACCTTGCCCAAATTTATCAGAAATTAATTTCAAAAGAAATTTTAATCAAAGAAGGAACCTTATCTTTCAAAGATGCCTTAAAAGAATTAGCTTTTTAAATTTTTAAAAGTTTTCCACTTGTTTTTGGATTAGAAAAAGAAATATAATTTTTAACAGCAAGAAATTTTAATGCCAAGAAAAAAAGCTAAAAAGAAAAAAGTTCAAAAAAGGAAAAAAACTAAAATTCAAGCTAAAAGAAAAGTAAAGAAAAAGAAGAAAAAGCTCAAAAGAGAAAAAGTTTTTGAATTGTTAATAAAGCACGAAGAAAATCCAATAATTTCTCCTTCTTCTGAAAATGAATGGGAAAATTGGCAGACTTTTAATCCCGGAGTAATTTTGCTTAAAGATAAAATTCATTTTCTCTATCGGGCAATTGGAAGTGATGGAATTTCTCGACTTGGATATGCTTCTTCTTCTGATGGTTTTTTCATTGAAGAAAGATCTCCTTCTCCAGTATATGAGCATAAAACAAATTCTTTAAGTTTCTGTTATTTTTCTTTTGCTTCTGGAGGAAGTTTTGGTGGAGCCGAGGATCCTCGTCCAGTAAGAGTAGATGAAGAAGATGTGATTTATATGACCTATACTGCCTGCAGCAGTGAATTAAGGATTGCTTTAACTTCTATTAAAGTTAAAGATTTTTTAAATAAAAAGTGGCATTGGAAAAAACCGGTTTTAATTTCACCTCCAAATGAAGTTCATAAAAATTGGGTAATTTTTCCAGAAAAAATTAATGGACACTATGCCATTTTACATTCTCTCAATCCTAAAATTTTGGTTGATTTTTTTGAGGATCTTAACTTTGATGGAAAAACTTTCATTAGAAGTTATTATCATCCTCAACCTCAAGGCAAGCATTGGATCTGGGAGGCAAAAGTTCGAGGCGTAGGTCCTCCACCAATAAAGACCAAATATGGTTGGCTCATTTTTTACCATGCTGAAGAAAAAGGAGATTTAGGAAGATACAAAGTGGGAGCAATGCTTTTAGATCTTAAATCACCTTCAAAGCCTTTAATTTCTTTTAAACAACCAATTTTAAGACCAGAAGAGGATTATGAAAACAATGGTTTTAAACCTGGCGTAGTTTATGCTTCAGGTGCCGTAGTCAAAAATAATCAGCTTTTAATTTACTATGGTGCTGCTGATAGTTATGTTTGTGTTGCTTATGCTGATTTTGACGAATTTTTAGAAGCTTTGATAAAAGAGAAAAAACCCAAATTGAGAAAGAAAGTTCTCAAAAGAAAGAAATGATTATTAAAAGAGTAGAAGAAAACCCAATTTTAAAACCGATCAGAAAACATGCCTGGGAAGGACAGGCAGTTTTTAATGGTTGTCCGATAAAAAAAGGAAGAAAAATTTATCTTCTTTATCGAGCCATTTCTTTACCTCATTACCACACTGCGGCTCGAGCCCATATGACGACTTCTGATATCGGCATTGCTGAAAGTAAAGATGGTATTCATTTCGAAAAAAGGCGTCGATTTATTGTTCCAGAAAAAGATTGGGAAAAATTTGGCTGTGAAGATCCTCGAGTGACTAAGCTTAATGGAAAATATTATATCTTCTACACCGCTCTTTCAAAATATCCTTTTCAAGCTGAAGGAATTAAAGTGGGTTTGGCAATCAGCAAAGATTTGGAAAAAATTGAAGAAAAACATTTAATTACTCCTTTTAATGCCAAGGCTATGGCTCTTTTTCCTGAAAAAATCAATAAAAAAATTTGGGCAGTTCTTACGGTTCATACTGATCACCCTCCTTCAGAAATCTGTTTAGCTTCTTTTAATAAAGAAAATGAAATTTGGTCCGAAACTTACTGGAAAAAATGGTATCAAAATTTTAAAGAAAAAGCCTTACCTTTGAGAAGGCGTCCTCAAGATCATCTTGAAGTTGGTGCTCCCCCAATAAAAACAAAATATGGCTGGCTTCTTCTTTATTCCTACATTCGAGATTATTTCTCTTCTAACCGACTTTTTGGGATAGAAGCAGTTTTGCTTGATCTTAAAAATCCTTTTAAAGTTCTTGGAAAAACTAAAGCACCAATTTTAACTCCAGAAGAATATTACGAAAAAATTGGATATGTTCCCAATGTGGTTTTTCCTTCAGGTGCTTTTATTAAAGGAGATTGGATTTATCTTTATTATGGTGCTGCCGATACCACTTGCTGCCTGGCATTAATTAAACTTTCCTATCTTTTGGAAAGACTCCTTAAAAGAGAAAAAATAAAAATAACTCTTAATCGAGCTCTGGAGAATCCAATTATTACTCCAATAAAAGATCATCCTTGGGAAAGCAAAGCCACTTTTAATCCCGGAGCGATTTATCTTCAAGGAAAAGTTCATCTTATCTATCGAGCTGTTTCCAGTGACAACCGTTCTTTTTTAGGTTATGCTTCTACAACTGATGGGATTCATATTGATGAAAGACTTCCTGAGCCGGTGTATGTGCCTCGAGAAGAGTTTGAAAAAGTTGGCTGTGAAGATCCTCGGCTAACCAGAATTGGAGATAAAATTTATATGTGCTATACTGCTTTTGATGGAAAATTCCCTCGAGTAGCTTTGACTTGGATTTCAGTAAAAGATTTTCTTTCAAAAAAGTGGAACTGGGCAAAGCCAATACCTCTTTCTCCTTCGGATTTAAATGATAAAGATGCCTTTGTTTTTCCAGAAAAAGTCCAAGGAAAATATTTAATCGTCCACCGGGTTGGTTATGATATTGATTATTCTTTCACCAAAACTTTAGATTTTAAAGGAGAAGTTTTCTTGGAAGAAAACCGATGGATTTTTACTCGAAAAGGGTGGTGGGATAGCAAAAAAATTGGAGCGGCGGCGCCTCCGGTTAAAACCAAAGAAGGTTGGCTGATGCTTTATCATGGAGTTTCTGAGGAAGATGGGGCTTATCGAGTCGGAGCAGTACTTTTGGATTTAAAAAATCCAATTAAAGTCATCGCTCGTTTAGATGATCCTATTTTAGAGCCAGAAATTTTATGGGAAAAGAAAGGAAGGGTGCCTAATGTGGTTTTTCCTTGCGGAAATGTTCTTTTGGGAAATAAGCTTTTTGTTTATTATGGAGGCGCCGATCAGGTAATTGGAGTGGCAACGATTGAAATTGAAAAGCTTTTAAGCGCTCTCCGAAAATCTAAAACAGTTTTCTTTTAAAAAGATGGCAAAATTAAAAATAAAAAACGTTCTTTTGGAAGGAAAAAGAAAGGATATTTTAATTGAAGGAAAAAAGATTTTAAAGATCTCAAAAAAGATCAAAGAAAAAGCTGAAGAAGAAATTGAAGGAAAAAATTTGGCGGCTTTTCCGGTGTTTTTTAATATGCATACTCACCTGGCAATGACTCTTTTTCGGGGCATTGGCGATGATCTTCCTTTAAAAAAATGGCTTTTAAAAAAGATTTGGCCAAGAGAACTTCTTTTAACCAGAGAAAAAATTCAAAAAGGAAGTGAAATTGGACTTAGAGAACTTAAAAAAAGTGGCACCCCATTTTTCTGTGATATGTATTGGTTTCCTCAGGAGACGGCAAAACTTGTTATTTCTCATAAAATGGGAGCCATTTTAAGCCTCCCTTTTATTGATAAAGTCCCTTTAATTTTTTCTAAAAGGTTTGCTTTAAAAAATTTTTTTGAGCTTAAAAAAGTAGTTAAAAATTATCCTTTAATAAAAATTGCCATTGCCCCTCATGCAATTTATACTGTCTCTGAAAAAAATTTAGTTTGGGCAAAAGATTTTGCCAAAAAGCATAATTTGTATTATCATATCCATTTAGCCGAAACCAAAGAAGAAGTAGAGTTTTCAAAACAAAAATATGGCTTAACTCCGGTAAAGTTTCTTGATAAATTAAAAATTTTAGATGAAAAAACCATTTTAGCTCACTGCGTTCATCTTGAAGAAGAAGATATTGAAATTTTAGCCAAAAGAAAATCACTTTTAGTTTATTGTCCGGCTTCAAATATGAAATTAGGAGTTTGTGGAGTTTTTCCTTTTAGAAAATTAAAGGAAAAGGGAGCCCAAATTGCTCTGGGAACCGATGGGGTTGCTTCAAATAATAATTTGGATATTTTAGAAGAAATGAAAATTGGTGCTCTGCTTCAAAAACACCACTCTTGCCGCCCAGAAGAAATCAAAGCTAAAGAAATTTTTGAAGCTGCCACCAAGACTCCGGCTAATTTTCTAGGAATAGAAAATGAAATTAAAGAAGGAAATTCTGCTAATTTAGTTTTAGTTGATTTAACTTTAGAAGAATTTTCTGGAGGAAAAGATTTAATTTCTCATCTGGTTTATTCCGCTAACTCTTATGCCATTAAATACTTGATTTTCAACGGAGAAATAATTTATAAAAGAGACTAAAAAATAATGAATCCAATTGAAGAAATCAAACAAAAAATTGACATTGTTGATCTTATCTCTGAATATCTGCCTTTAAAAAAGGTAGGAAAAAACTACCGGGCTTTATGCCCTTTTCATAAAGAAAAAAATCCTTCTTTTTACGTTTCTCCCGAACGCCAGATGTGGCATTGTTTTGGCTGTTTTTTGCCAGGGACGCTTATTAAAACTGAAAATGGTTTTCATAAAATAGAAGAACTTAAAATCGGGGACAAAGTTCTTACTCATAGAGGTCGATATATGCCGGTAATAAGAACTCTTTGGCGACCTTATAAAGGAGAGATAGTTGAAATAAAAGTGAGAAAATCAAATGAAATTATCTCTTTAACTTCTGATCATCGGGTATATGTGATAAAAACAAAAAATTGTATTTATAAAAGTCGAGCCACTCGAATTTGCCAGTGGAGATGTGATAAAAAGGGTTGTCCGCGTTTTTATCTGAATTACAAAATTGAAAAAGTTCCGGCTTCTCAACTCTCTCTTAACGATTTTTTGCTTTATCCTGTTAATCGAGAAATAAAAGATGTTGAGATAATTGATTTAGAGAAATATTATCATCGAAAAGAAAGCAATTTTGGAGTAAAAATTGGCGAAATTCCAACTAAAATAAAAGTTGATGAAAAATTCTTGAAACTGCTTGGCTATTATATTGCTGAAGGGAGCAATCATCGAGCTTATATTAGATTTAGTTTGGGCGGAGATGAAATTGAATTTGCAAAAGAAATAATAAAGTTAATAAAAGAAATTTTTGGAATAAAAGGTAGTATCCATGAAAGGAAAAAAGGAAAAACTGGTATTGAAGTGACCGCTTGCAATTCTAAGTTAGCTGACATTTTTGGAAATCTTTGCGGCAAAGGGGCTGAAAATAAGCATATTCCTTTTGAATTACAATTTTTACCTCCAGAGAAACAGAGAATAATTTTGGATGCCATCTGGAAAGGAGATGGAACTATCAGTAAAGTAAGGGGATGCAAAGAAGAAAGAACTTATAAATCTATTGCCACAACCTCTCTAATTTTAGCCGAGCAGTTAAGAGATATTTTGCTAAGATTAAAAATTGCTCCTTCAATTTCTATTCGAGAAGAAAAAATCGATAAAAAAGGCGTTCACCATAAAAAGCACTTTGTGGTGAGTTGGCAAGAAGAATATAAATTAAACTTCACTCATTTTTATGAAAAAGATGGAGTTTTATATTGGCTTTTACCAATAAAAGAAATCAGAAAAAGATATTATCAAGGAGACACTTATGATCTAACGGTGGCTGAAGATCATTCTTATGTGGCAACAAATTTTGTGGTTTCCAATTGCGGAAGAGGCGGGGATATTTTTAGATTTGTTATGGAAATTGAAAATGTGGATTTTCTTGAAGCTTTGAGGATTTTGGCAAAAAAAGCCGGGGTTGAGCTTAAGGAATATGAAAAAGTAGATTTCTCCAAAAAAAATCTTTTAAGAAAAATCAATGAAGAAGCAGCGAAATTTTTTGAAAGAAATCTTTGGAAAAACCAAGAAGCTTTAGATTATCTTTTAAAAAGAGGACTTAAAAAAGAAACTATCAAAGAATTTCAACTTGGCTTTGCTGAAGATGATTGGCATCTTTTAGAAAGATATCTCAAAGAAAAAGGCTTTTTGCAAACTGATATCTTTGAAGCCGGGCTTTTGGTGAAAACCGAAGATGGTCGGTTTTATGATCGGTTCCGCTCAAGAATTATTTTTCCTTTGTTTGATCCTTTAGGAAGCATCATTGGCTTTTCTGGCAGGATTTTCAAAAAAGAAACCGATGCTGGGAAATACATCAACACCCCCCAAACTTTGATTTTTGACAAAAGCCAGCTTCTTTATGGCATCCATAAATCAAAAGAATTTATCAGAAAAGAAAATAAAGCTTTAATTGTTGAAGGTCAAATGGATTTTCTCATGGCTTGGCAAAGCGGCTTGAAATATGCCGTGGCAGTTTCTGGCACCGCTTTCACTGAAAAACAACTTAACATTTTAAAAAGATACACTCAAAATTTAATTTTATGTTTTGATATGGATGAAGCTGGTCAGGCTGCTTGTGAAAGAAGTATTTTTGAAGCCAAAAAAAGAGATTTTTCCATTGAAGTTTTACCTTTAACTTTTGGAAAAGATTTAGCCGAACTTTTTAAAGAAAAACCTGAAGAAGCTGAAAGTCTTCTTTCAAAAAAAGTTCCAATAATGGAATTTTTCTTTGAAAAAGCCAAAAAAATTGCTTCACCTCTTGAAGCTGAAGGGAAGAAAAAAATTGCCCATTATTTTTTGGGAAAAATTAAATCTTTAGTTTCTCCAATTGAGCAAGCTTTTTGGGTTGAAAAATTGGCTAATTTTTTAAAAATTAAAGAAGAGCTTCTTTATGAAGCTTTAAAATCAATTAAAATTTCCAAAGAAAGTGAGGAAGAAGAGAAAATAGAAACTCTTCTTCCAAAAGAAGTTTCTCTTTCTCAAACTCTTTCCAAAAAAATTTTAGCTTTGATTTTAAAAGAAGGTAAAGATTTTCTTGAAAATGTAGAAATTGAGGATTTGAAAAAATATTTAGATGAGGATTACAAAGAAATCTTTCTAAAACTTCTTGAAGGCAAAGAAAAAGAAATTGAAGAAGATATTGCTTATCTTAATCTTTTTTACGAATATCAATATGGCGATCTTGAAATTGATCGAAAAAAGGAATTAAAAAAACTAATTAAACTTTTGAAAAAAGAAGCTTTAAAGTCAGAAATTGAAAAATTAAATTTTGAAATCAAAGAAGCCGAAAAAGCTGGCGATCAAAAAAAGGTTGAGGCACTTCTTTCAAAAATAAAAGAACTTTCAGAAAAATTAAAAGAATATCAATGACCCTTGATATCAATGAAATTCAAAAAGGAATGATCATTGAACTTAACGGTCAGCCTTATGAAGTTTTAGAAGTAAAACACCTTCATTTGGGTCGAGGTGGGGCTGTGCTTCAAACTAAGTTAAAAAATTTAATTGAAGGAAATGTGATTGAAAAAAATTTCAAACCTTCTGATGAAATCGAAGAAGCTGAAGTTGAAAAAGTGAAATTAAAATTCATCTACTCTCATCGAGGCAAATTTGTTTTTCAAAAAATTGAGAATTCTCAAAGGTTTGAACTTCAAGAAGAATTAATTGGAGAGAAAAAAGATTATCTTAAAGAAAATCTTGAAGTTGAAGGTTATTTTTTTGAAGGAAAGCTAATTAGCATTTCTCTTCCTCCAAAAGTTGATTTAAAAGTCATCGAAGCTCCACCAGGAATTAAAGGAGACACCAAACAAGGAGGCACCAAGACCGTCGTCTTGGAGACTGGCAAAAAAATTAATGTGCCTCTTTTTATCAAAACTGGTGATATCATTCGGGTTAACACTGAAAAAGGCGAATATGTTGAGCGAGTTAAAGTTTCTTAAATTGATTAAATTCTTAAAAAAAACTATAATTTTTCAAAAATGCCCTCCAAAAAATCAAAATTTCTTTCTCTAAAAGAAGCCTCTTTTTATCTTAAAACCAAAAAAATCTTTCTCTCAGAAAACCAACTGAGAAAACTTATTCTTTCAAAAAAACTTCCAGCTCAAAAAATCAAAGGAAAATGGCAAATTGAAAAATCTTCTCTTAAAAAGTTTTTCAAAATCAAATCAAAGACTAAATCTAAAAAATCAACTTCAAAAAAAGAATTTAAAAAAGAAATTCTCTTTCCTTTACCTTTTCTTTCAAACTATGCTTTAAAACTTTCTTTAATCAAACTTTCCAAAAAATCTTTAAAATTTTCCTCAAAAATCTTCAAAAAATGCTGGCAAGAAGCTTTAGCTTTGATTTTACTTTCCTTTCTTTTACTTTCCAGCTTTTTCTGGTATCTTCCTCCTTCAACCAAAGCTGCCACTTATCAATTCATTCAAACTGACTGGTCTGGTGGCGCCACTTCAACTGTAGCTATCCATCCAGACAATCAAACTGGTTGGAAGTATTACTATGAAAAAGGAGAAGATGTAGAAGCAACAAGCTCGGTCACTTTAACCACAGCAGGAGGCTATATTTTAGAAACTTCAGATATTGATTTTCAAGAAGGGACTTTTGATAAAACCCAAATTTCAGGAAGTGGGGATACTGCGTCAATTATTCTTTTGCCCCCTACTACTACTACTGATGATTTCTTAGACAGCTCAAAAATTGCTTCTTCAAATAATATTGTGGTTGAAAGTTCTCAGGTGAAGTTGAAAAAAAATTGTCCTGATGGAGATTATGTATCAAGTGATGGCGATATTTTAAGTGGAGAGAAATATTATTGTAATTTTACGGTTCAAGCAGGACATACTGTTTATTTGGCTTCAGGAGAAATTGTAAAAATTCATGCTTCAAAAATAGATATTGAAGGAACAATAAGTGGTGTTGGAAAAGGATATGCTGGAGGAGCAGGAGGAGATTGCACTGTAGCCGGAGGAGACGGAACAAGTTATGATGGTACTCCAGGAACAGGTGGAGGAAGAGGCGGAGATGTAGATGCAGCTGGCGGTGGCGGTGGTTATGGAGGAACAGGGGGATCTGGAGGTTGCAGTGGAGGTGGAGCGGGTGGTGGAAGTTATGGTGTTGATAATGATGATTCTTTATATTTAGGTTCTGGGGGTGGTGGAGGAGGAGCAGCTTTTGAGCCATGTGACATAATGGGAGATCCTTGTTCAGCAGGAGGAGGAAAAGGAGGAGGAGCAATTCTATTAGATGCTGATGAGGTGATAATTGGAGGAACAGTTGATGTTTCTGGTCAAAATGGAGGTTCGCCAGGCGGAGATGGAGATGCAGGAGGAGGTGGTTCAGGAGGGACAATTGTGATTAAAACAAAAAATGCAAATATTACTGGGAATTTAATTGCTAAAGGTGGAAAGGGAGGAGATGGAGGTACTGTATGTGGTGGTGGAGGAGGATCTGGAGGAAGAATAAAAATTTTTTATGAAACAGGAACAGTGAGTCCAAGTATGGATGTAAGTGGAGGTGCTGGAGGTTCACCAAATGGAGGAGCTGGAAATGCAGGGACGACATACACTGCTACTACTTCATATTCTTCCCCGATAAGTTATTTTACCTCCGGCTCCTTCCAATCCACCAATCTTTTACAAGGCCAATCAGTAGGCCCAATTTGGAGTTTTTCTTATTATCTTTCTTCTTTGCCAGCTGGAACTTCAGCTAAGGTTTCTTTTTCACAAGATGGAACAAATTGGTATGATTCTTCAGGAACAGCAGATGGTTGGGATACAATGAGTGAAGGAGAACACACTATTGATTTATCAGGTTTGGGTTGGGAAGGTCCAAATTTTTATTACAAAGTTGAATTTAGCTCAGATGGAAGCGCCACCCCTGTTTTAGAATGGGTAAAAGTTCACACAAATTATCCTTCTTCTGGAACTTTCATTTCTCAAATTTTAGATACTGGAAAAGAAGATCCTCTTTATACCACTTTGGAATTTTCAGCGACAACAACTGCTGAAACTTCAGTTAAGATTCAGTTAAGAGCTGATGATTCTACTTCTACTCTTTCAAGTTTGGATTTTGTTGGTCCTGATGGCACAACTTCTACTTTTTATACCAGCTCTGGTCAAGAGATCTGGGAAGGTCATTCTGGAAAAAGATATATTCAATACAAAGTAATTTTGGAAACAACTGATAACACTCAAACTCCTTATTTCAATGAAATTAAAATTTCCTATGGAATTTCTTCTTATTTGATTTCCTCTCCTTATGATGCAAAAGATCCAGGAAATGTTTTGGCAAAAATTGAATGGGAAGGAGATATTCCAACTTCAACTGAAATTAAATTTCAAATAAGAAGCTCTCCTGATGGCACAACTTGGACTCCTTGGTGCGGACCAGATGATCCTGATGATTCTACCTCAACCTGTGCCACTTCAACTTACTTTACTGATCCTACAGGTGGTGAAGCAATGGATGAAATGTTCAAAGATGGCTCAAATGATAGATTTTTTCAATACAAAGTTTATCTTTCAAGCAAAGGTTCTGAAGTTCCAACTTTAACTTCAGTTACTTTCACTTATGCTGTTAATGCTCCACCAGAGTTTAATCCTTCTTCACCTCCATCAGCTCATCAAGAAACTACCGGCGAGGTAAAAATTAATTACTCCATCAGAGATCCAGATACAACCCAAGGAACAGTTCAACCAAACTATGTCACTCCTTCTTTTGAGTATTCTTTAGATGGAGGAACAACTTGGAATTCAATTGATTGTTCCTATATGGCAGCTGGTGATTGCGATAACAAATTTGTTGAAGAGGAAAACTTTACAGATTACACTGCTACCTGGGATGCTAAATCTCAAATTGGTCAAGTTTACACTCAAAATGCTAAAATTAGAATCACAGTTGACGACAAAGAAGCGGCAAACAATACTGTTTCAACTTCAACATCAGCTTTTGAATTAGATACAAAAGATCCTCAAAATCCTCAAATTAAAGTTGATGCTTCAACTCAATATGGAACAAATGATGCCACTCTTTATCTTTCTGTCTCAGATGATACTATAGAAGCTGGAGTAAGAGGTTTAATGATGATTTCTACGACTTCAACTTTTTCTGATGCCAGTTGGCAAGATTATGCTACCTCAACCACTTTTCATCTTCCTTCTGATCCCTCAACTGTATATGTCAAATTTAAAGATGCCTATGGAAATGTTTCAGCGATAGCTTCAGTAACTACTCCTCCAACACCTGATGGTGTTTATTGCCAAGATGTTTCCAATGCTGATGAAGGAATTTATAGATTGTTTGTTGGTTGGAATGTGGTTGATTTACCTGCACAGGGAGATTTTGACAGGTATATAATTTTAAAATCAACAAGCACTGATCCAGGAAGCTTTGAAATTGTCGCTGAAATTACAGATAAAAATCAAAACTATTGGATGGACTCTGATGTAGAGTTAGGAGTTACCTACTATTATCAGCTTTTATCAAAAGACACTTTAGGAAACGTCTCTTTTAGATCTCAAATGGTAAATGGCACTCCAGGTTCTGGAGGAGAAGATAACTTACCACCTTCTTTTGTCTCTGGACCAACAGCTTCTGATATTTATACCACTCAAGTGACAATTTCTTGGGAAACAGATGAGCTTTCAAGAGCTATTTTGCACTATGGACTTTCTCCTGGAAATTATACTCTCTCAAAATCAGTTAATACCTATGCTACCTCTCATTCAGTTGTTTTGGCAGGACTAAATCCAAGTACGACTTATTATCTCATGGTAGAGGCAATTGATACCTCTGATAATTCTGCCACCTCTTCTGAGATTTCTTTTACCACTAAAGATGGACCAGTAATTTCAAACATTTCTGTTTCTCAGATTTTCAATAAAAAAGCCACTATTTTCTGGCTCACTGATATTTCTGCCGATTCTTATGTTTACTATTCAACCTCAACCCAAGGACCATTTTTGAGCACTGGAAAGACAGAAAATGTTACCCAGCATGAAATTACCATTGAAAATTTAAAACCTGGAACAAGATATTACTTTTATGTCAAATCCTCAAATGCCCTTGATAACAATGAAGGAGAATATTACACCTTTATGACAACCAATGATACCAAGCCACCTCAAATTTCCAATCTCTCTGCCTGGACCACCGCTTATACTGCCGTCATTGTTTGGCGAACCGATGAGTTAAGCGACTCTTTTATTGAATGGGGCACTTCTTCTGGAAGTTATACTTTCTCCACCAGTTCTGATGTTGATACCATTTATCATGCTATCAGACTAACTGGTTTAACTGAAAATCAAACTTACTATTACAAAATTCGCTCCACTGATCCTAATGGAAACTGGACCGAATCTTCAGAAAGAAGCTTTACTCCAGTAAGAGAACGAGATACTACCCCACCAGTAATCTCCAATGTTTTAGTTTCTGATATTTACACCACCCAAGTGAAAATTTCTTGGCAAACTGACGAAATTTCTGATTCGACCGTGATTTACTCTACTAGTTCTGATTTTTCAACTTATCTTACCAAAACTGATTCTCAAATGGTAAAATCTCATCAGGTAGTTCTTACTGATCTTTTGCCAAAAACAACTTATTACTTCAAAGTAAAATCAAAAGATGTCGAAAACAATGAAGCAGAAAAATCTGGCTTTTCCTTTACTACTTTGGAAGGTCCAATAATTTCAAATGTAGTTGTTTCTGAAGTCTTCAATGAAAGAGCTACAATTGAATGGCAAACCAATATTCCAGCCACTTCAACCGTAATTTACTCTCCCAATCCAGATTTTTCAACTTACTTTGAAGAAAAAGATGACCAAGAAGTTTTAAATCATAAAATTGTTCTCACTCAACTTACTCCAGGAGTGGTTTATTATTTCTATGTGAAATCAGCTAATGCCAGAGATGACAATGGAGGGAAATATTATTTCTTTTCTACTGCCAATGATCAACAAGCGCCTCATATTTCTAACATTTCTGTAATAGAAAAGCCTAATTCGGCTTTGATTTTATGGGAAACTGATGAACTTGCTACTTCAAAGATAATTTATGGTTCCTCTTCTGATGCTTTAAATCAAGAAATTTCAGATGAGGTTTTGACTCGAAAACATCACTTAATTACCCTTACCGGATTAGAAACCAATACTCAATACTATTTCAAAGTTAGCTCTTGCGATCCTAATTTGAACTGTGCTACCTCTTCTTTAAATTCCTTTACTACTTTGCTTGTAGAAGAACCTAAGAAAAACGACACCACTTCTCCAGAAATTTCTGATATTTCCGTTGCCACTGTTTCTGACACCAAAGTCACCATCACCTGGAAAACCAATGAACTGGCAACTTCAAAAGTGATCTATTCCACTGATCTTTCCTATTCTCTTTCAGAAGAAGATACCACTTTAACTTATCTTCATTCCATCACTTTAACTGGTTTAACTAAAAAAACAACTTATCATTTCAAAGTGATTTCAACTGATGCTTCTGGTAATACTTCAACCTCAACTGATCAAACCTTTACCACTACTGATGAGCCAGGAGTAACTCAAATCATTCGCCAAGGAGGAGCGGCAATCATTGAAAAAGAAGTTAAACCCGATCAAATTCCGCCAATAATTTCAGAAATAAAAATTGAAGAAATTAAAGAAACTTCAGCCAAAATTAGTTGGAAAACTAATGAAGAAGCTGATAGTTTGGTAGAATATGGTTTAACCCTAGAATATGGCATGCTTGCTGGCGATCCTAGAACTTTAACTACCTCTCACCAGGTAGTGTTGGAAAATCTTGTACCTGCCACCACTTATTATTTCCGAATTTTAAGTAAAGATCGTTGGGGAAACTTGGCAATTTCGGCTGGCTTTTCCTTTAATACTACCGGAGCCTTTTTTGAAGGAGAGATTCCTGAAGGAGAAAAAGGCTTAGTAGAAAAAGCGGTTCAAATCTTATCCAAGCTTTCCAACCCTCATTCTTTAGCTACCGCTTATGAAGCCCTAGAAGAATCAGCTAAAAGAGTTTTAGCTCCACCTCTCATCGCAACTCAAGTCCCAGAAGTCAACCCCGGTCCCACCTGGGCAGAAATCAGCTGGATTACTGATAAAAAATCAAATTCTTTAGTTGCCTATGCTGAAGAAGAAAATTATCATCCAGAAAAAGAGGAACCTTATGAAATCATTGTCGGCAATCCTGATGAAATGGTAACAGAACATTTTGTCAAACTTGTTGGCTTAAAACCAAACACCCTTTACCATTTCCAAGTTCGTTCCAAAGGAAAGCTTGGTGGCTGGGCAAAATCAAAAGATTTCACTTTCAAAACCTTATCTTTACTTCCAGAAATTTCAGATGTTAAATTCCTTTCAATCAAAGAAACTGAAATTACCTTAAGCTGGCTAACTTCAGTTCCTACAAAAAGTATCATTGAAATTACCAATTTAAGAACTGGAGAGAAAATCATCCAAGAAGATCCAAACTTTTTAAAAGCTCATCAAATTAGAGTTCAAAAT
>Ga0190307_1000014_pt1 | contig 65046 bp, 51 predicted proteins | sample 48700745_MG_FD_161653 | JGI IMG/M metagenome (GOLD analysis project Ga0190307, IMG submission 161653) | Hydrothermal vent sediment bacterial communities from Southern Trench, Guaymas Basin, Mexico - 4870-07-4-5_MG | ecosystem: Environmental > Aquatic > Marine > Hydrothermal vents > Sediment ... | reverse complement strand
AATTGTAATTTTAGTTCTCTTGTTATCATAAATTTTCCTTTTAAATTAATAATAAACATTAAATTTCATTTGTCAAGAGCCTAACCCCGAAGACCCTTCTGGGATTGCGGCTCTAAAGCTGTTCATAAACTTTTCCACCCTTCTGGTGCTTTAAAATTAAGTTCAACTTTCTTAGGATAATAAGAAGTATCTACGTCATAATTACCATTAAGGAAATACTTCAAATATCCAACCTCTGCTGGAGCAAATCCCATCAACTTTACAGAAGCACAATCAACCTCTACCAAGTCTTCTCCCATCACCAACACGCCGTCTTGTCGGCTAGTAGGACAAAACGGCCCATTACCCTCACCAGAAGTGATACCATCAACTATTGAAAAAAACTTTGTGGTAGATTTTCTATCCTCAATAAATACTTTATATAAATCAGCCGCCATCTTCCAACAAGTTTCATTTTTTTCTCCAGAACCTCTGTGTTTGTGACCACACGGCGATACCTCTGTATTGAGCATACTTAAATTTGTTTTGGTTCTTAATAGAAAATAAAGACTTTCCGGTGTTAAATCGTTTATTATATGTTTAAAAATTAAAGACATGTATCCACGTAAACCACTTGGGTTATACCACTCATCCCCACCTAACGACGGGCATCCTATCTTCCAGTGTATTAAAAAGTTCTTATCAGTATTTATCCCAACTAACCCCTTTATATTTAAAGTGGCTGCCACTTTACGGTGAGTTTTAAGTTTTGGAATTGATATAAACACATCAGAATTTAACATAGTGTTAGAAACACTATATTCATGCTTATTAAACAAGTGGTGTTTTATAGTACCCCATCTCTTTGTGTATATACCTCTAAAAAGTAAAGGATTATCTCTATAAAAAAGAGATCTTTTACCAAGATTTAAGATAGAAGAACCTTCAGGATCGCCAGAAAGTTTTTTCATTTTAGATTTAAAACCATAATATTTAAGATCATCACACCACTCATTACGAAGATCAAAAAATTTTATAGGGACATCATACCTACCCATTAACGCCTCTAATCCAGTTACACACATAAGATTTTCAAAGTCAGCGTCAATGGAAGGGCAATCACCGACTATAATTTCCCCTTTACCATTTAAAGCTATAGCTACAAAATCAACTACGGCTTTGATAACTGAAGGGTGTGTTATAACTGAATATATATCACCAACCATTGAACAGGAAGCCCTATAAACATCAACAACAAAATTAGGCTTTATAAATACACGGTTTCCTGGTTTTACTATATGTCCTAAAGGATTAGATACATCATAGCCTAAAAGTTCAAAACCTTTAAGCATTGCTTTATGGATGTGTGTATTATCTTCTAATATAGAATTAGGATATTCATCTTTTGTTTTTATGATAGATACATTACTCATTAATATTCATAAACCTCTCTAAACAATAAATTAACCATTTCTGATCTCCAGTAAACTTAGATATATCTATGTTATCCAAAAACTCTTCTCTAACTGGGCCGGTCCAACCTTCTAACCACAAATCCATTGGCCTAGCAAAAGCTATCTTTTCTGGGATTTGAAACTTAGGAAATCTTCGATTGAATAACTCACGAAGAACATATTTACTCTGTCCAGATCGTATTTTATTTATATCCAGTGGCCCAGATAATATTAATTTTTCATAAGGTTCATACGTATTTAAACCCAAAGCATTACCAAACGCTTGAACAATGCCTAACCCGTGTACGGTTTTTAGAAACCTTACAGTATTAAACTTCTCGTGTGTGATATAGTCCTCAAATATATAAGATAAATCAACTACGTCTTTAAGAACATCGTTGGGGGATACAAATGTATATCTTTCAATAAACTCTGCGCAAGTATAATCTACGGAAAGAAGTTTATCCAGACCGCCAAAAGTTGAATCGGCACCGTTACCTACTATAATTAAGTCTACTCCGGCACTTGTAAACTCTCTAGACGCTTTAAACAAACCAACCTCAACCGCATGCAGAGGGGCTCCTTTAACCAGCATCAAATTGTCCATATACTTTTCGTAATCTTCCCACCTAACATCTATAACTTTATGATCTAAGTTATATAAACCTGCGTATTCAGAGGCCATCTGACTTTCGTCAATAGCTCCTTCAGCTTCAAATCGAATAGTATAAGCAGGAGTGCCTGACGGTAGAAAAGAAGCTAATATAGCAGAATCTATACCACTACTCAAAAGAATTCCCGGCGAACGGTTCTTGATTGTAATTTTTATATCTTCCTCTAAAAAAGCATATATATCTTCAGAAGAACTAACTGGGACAGTGCCCGTCTGATCATCAATAACAAGTGACTTAACTCCAGGCAACCACTCAATGCCAGATTTCGGGATATATCTGAATGTTAAATATGAATTTAAACAAAATGAATTAAACACCATCATCACCTCTTAGCTTAATTAAAAGTTCATTTATTAGAGTAGAAGAGGTACCTTTAGTATAAGGAAAATATACTACCTTGACCCCATAATCTTTAAGTTTTAATTCCATAATCTGCCATTTCTTTGTACCATACCAATCATCACCAACAAATAAAATATTATATTTTAGTTTATGCCATGCAGCTACTTTATCAATTTCCCGTTGAGGTATTACTAAATCTACATAACTAATAGCTTCCACTATCTTTAATCTTTCTTCAAAAGGTATAACTGATTTTTTATTTTTGTAGTAAGTCAATTCATCCACAGTAACCCCCACCACAAGTTTATCACACATACTCTTAGCATTTCTCAATAAGTTTAAGTGGCCCACATGAAATAAATCAAACACACCAGTTGTATATCCTACAATATTAGTCATTTCAATACTATTCCTTGTTTATTTTCATACATATGGTTACAAGTAGAATCATCGCTTTTTGGAATAGCCCACCCTTTGCCAAAATGTAATTCTAAAATTTGTTCCGGATTGCTGGGTATAGAATAATTCTTATTGTCATATAAAAATGTAGTTAGGTTATCTATGTTAGCTGCCGGTAAAACGTATGTAGTTATTTTAGGTTCAGTAGGATCCTCTATAATCCAATAATAACTATTATTTATTTTATAAAATACATTTATTTCCACTTTAATATCAAAAGGTTTGAAATAACAAGAACGCGGACCGCTGTTTATTATAACTTCCTTAACACCATCAACCACATAAATTCTACATCTATCTTTATCCACTAAAGGCCCTAATCTATATGGGCCTTGCTCAAAAGACACTATAGAATCTCTTCCGTCGTAATAAGGATTTATCTTAAACCCCTTGTCTCTTATTATATCAACTACTCTTTCGAACTTATCCAAATCTTGGTCTCTTATTGCAATATCTATATCATTATCCCAAGAAATGAACTCAGCATCTCTGCACCAACCCAACAACAATCCACCGTAAATAAAATACGGTAGGTCGGCTTCGTCTAGAGACTCAACTATAACACGTAAAGCTTGTCTATATTCATCTGGCTTTTGATAAAACTTGTAATGCGGGGGCATCCAGATACCTTTTATTTTTTCAGTCATTGAAAATTCCTCCAGTATAAATTATGTATAATGTAATTCTTTCATCAATCTTATAGCCTTTTTTGAAAAAGTTTTTTGCCAATCAGCACAAAGATGTTTATAATACACTTTGTGGGCGGTTTTGTAGTTAATTAACTGTTTTTCTATTAGACCCATCCCTGAAATTCCTAAAAAGAATTTATCTTGGTACCATTAAGACCAGGATTTTCTATATAGTCTTCAAATCGAATAATTAAACTTTTAGTAGCATAATCATTGCCTATAGTTATCATCTCTGTTAACCATTCTGACCAAATTCTATATATTACATTAGGATCATTACTATTGTAACCAAAATGAGAACTTGGATATTGGCGTACCACACTACTGACCACATCTCTAGGGTCTCTATATATAATTATTAATATAAAATCTAAATTGTTTTCGTGTAATAGCTTAGCTCCTGGATTAAAAATACCCTTATCTCCAAAAAAACTATAACTATTATTAAAAATCACCTCTTCTAATTTCAATATTCTTTTCTTTGACGGTAATAAATCCAAATACTTTATAAATTCAAAATCAATATCCGCCGATAGATTGAAAAAATTAAGATTCTTATTTTTATATTATTATAAATAGATATAGCATGGTCATTATTAGGTGCATGCATATAAGTTCTTAACTCATTAGTCACACATATATCAGCATGAGTGGTTAATACACTACTTGTAATAGTTATTCCACATATAGATGGGCCAGTTAATATTAATCGCTGCATATCAAATGTTCCCCCCAAGAAACCTTTGACAAGCTTCAATAAGTACTAATTTTTCTTCCTTCTTGGCATGCCTATCAATACCAACAACATTTGTTTTCAATGGTTTACAAGGGACACCAGCCCACACTATAGCTGATGGGGATTCCCCTTTGTATACACCGTTGGCTCCTACTATACAATAGTCACCTAAAACAGCGTAAGGGTGAGTCGAACAATTAAGTCCCATATAGCAATACTTTCCTATTACAGAATGACCACCTATAACAGAACCTGTATGTAACACAACACGCTCTTTTAGATGTGCATCATGCCCTACATGTGACTTAGCCATAAGATAACAACCGTCATCTACTTTAGTAACTTCTCCAAATATCGGGGCATTAATGGTTACATATTCACGAATTTCTACATTGTTACCAATAACTACCACGCCACCACAATCTTCATGGGCGTTTGGGTGTTCACCAGAGAGGCCTATTGAGGCATTGTATATCTTACAATTCTTACCTATAGTTACCCTATCTGATATATAAGTGTAAGGCCCTATATAAGTACCTGCTCCTATCTTTACAGTTTCCACAACAGCTGTTGGGTGTATAAAATAAGGTTTGATATTTACCTCCCATAAATTTTTGCATATTCATCTGCAATACGAACGCTATGTTTATTAACAACTTTATAAAGAGATTTTATTTCTGGGGCTGGGACATCTGGAATAGGTTCACTAAACCATTTCTGATTAACTTTTTCTAAATTTACATTTTCTTCGTAAGCAGCTTTATACCCATTAATATGTTGCCAACCAGAAGGATGTGGGATAGTTATAGACATTCCAGCCGCTCTCTTTCCTATCTTAAGAGAAGTACTTATCTGATAATCCAACTTACGTGCCAACAAATCATGTGAAGACATGCCATAATGAACCACAACAATATCTTTCGAGTCAGAACCATTAATATTGTGTACAATATTCTTAACCTCTAAACTATTAGGACGATGTGCTCCTAAATGTATTCCGCTACCGAATTTAAACTTCCAACCAGTATCATTCTTCCACATACATATTGTGTGGTGGCCCCCCCAAAAACTATCCACTCTATACCACCACTCAGACCTCCATAGATGTATATAGTTAAAAACTACCATATTAACACCAAAGGAATTTAAGGCGTCTATTTTTTCTCGTAAAACACCCTTTGCATTGTGAGATAGTACCTCATCAGTTGCTCTTGTCATTATCCAATCAGGATTAACTGTCCTACACTGTTCAGCAACTATTTCCCAACGGTTACCACTATTGCTTGACACACTGTTCTCTTTTCTCCTCAATATGTCTATATGTGAATGGCCTCTAGTAAGCTCTACCAACCTATCAAACGAATCGTCTGTGCTACCGTCGTCTAAATACACAACGTAATCATACCCCATATCTATACAATTCTGGACACTACGTTCTATAAATACACTATCATTATAGACCGGTATACCTACAGCCAACTTGATACTCATCGAGTACCCCCAAACAACACTAAGCACCATTTTGTGACTGTGGTTCTAAAACTGTTCATTTAATTCTCCTCAAAACACCAAAGTTTGTTTTGCTTTCCATCTCTGACATCATAACTTGTTTGTTGGCTCTTATGTGCCTCATACCACTCTTTTATATACTTAGGTTGTGAACCGGTGAAGGGTATTGCTCCAGTAGAGTCAAAAGCATATGTAAATGATCTTGGTTTTGCCAATTTACCACCACTATACTCAGTACTATATTGGTAAAGATCATCTGCTTTTTTAGCTTTCATCCCTAAAGCCTTTGGATCTCTACAATTGCCGTAATGATAAAGCTTTGCTCCACAATTTAAAAACCTTCCCATATGAGCTGGATAACCATCCGGCCACAAAACATCATCGGCACAACCGCGTTCTCTGTGCACCAATCTAATCCCTGTAGAACGATGCCACAACCTTGTATGTTGTTTATACCACGCTGGGCCTACTATATGGTGTGTAGGCCTTCCATAAAAATGAATAACGTCAAATGCTATTGAGTTAGTTTTTAATTTTACCGCCGTCTTAATTAACCCCATTTCATCTTCATGTATAACTTCGTCAGCGTCAATAGCTAAAATATAAGTATCATTTGGTATTTTGTCAAGTATAAAATTTTTTTCGTTCGCCCACATACTCCTATTATGTTGCCAATCACGCACAAAGATTTTTACACGGTCTTTTCCATATTCGTTCCGCAAAGTATAAAGTATATCTTGTGTACCATCATCAGACTGTCCATCATTTATATAAATGTCATCACACAAATCCATCATACAACGTATAGTTGCTTCAAGACAATAGTCTAAAATAACACATTGGTGTGTTATGAGGTGTGCTGAGATCATAAGGACACCCACCCACCACCACTACACAAAGATTTACGAATAATATTTAAAGTATTAACTACTGATTGGCCAACTCTACCTGAGGATATAGGCACATTACCGCTTTCTATACAATCAATGAAGTCTTTACATTCGGTTTTCATAGGCTCAAAATTTTCTATATGTGGAATAAGAGTATCACCATACCTGTAAGTCATAAGATAATTTGAGTATGACTCACTCATCTCACTTTCAGCTTTAGCAACATCTATACCTGTATTATAAATATTAATTGTCTTATTCATAGAATCACACACCACCATCTGCCTTGTGCCGACAACAACAATATTTCTAATCTTCAACGGGTCCAACCAACTTAGATGTAAATGACAAAGAACATCATTATACTTTAAATTAACAAAAGCTACATCCTCAGTGTCGATAACATGTGACTCGGCTGTAACCTGTGCAGCTGTACATTGCTCCCCCAACAGGTAATCTAAAATACTTATATCGTGAGGAGCCAAATCATCTACTACATTAACTGGTCTCTGAACTTTACCCAAATTAAGACGGTGTGTGTAAATATATTGTACATCACCAAACTCCTTGGAAGTAATTACTCCTTTAAGTTTAATAATTTCTGGGCTGTATAAAAATATATGTCCTACCATAACTACCAAATCCCTTAAAGCGGCGGCTTCTACTATAGTAGCTGCTTCTTCTGGATCTAGAGCCATGGGTTTCTCTATAAATATATGTTTGTTGCTTAATATAGCAGCCATAGCTATCTCATAATGAGTATTAGGTGGTGTTGCTATAATAAACCCATCGACTTTATCATCTGTAAGAAATTTATTCCAACTTTCTTCAAATTTGATACCATTATAAACAGGGTCACTACTAAACTTATTGAGTCTATCAATATTATTATCTACTGCAGCGTACACAGATCCCAAACTATTAAATGTCCGTAGTAAATTTGGACCCCAATAACCTAACCCTACTAAAACTAAATTCATATATTACTCCTTCTTAAACTCATTTGGCCATATGTTATGTCCACCGTCTTCGTTTTGTTGTCGCGTCAAACGCTCATACAGCTGATTCATCTTTTCAAAATCGTAGTCAATTTTCGGTTTCCAATACATATTGTAGTGATGTATATCTTTTCCAGGCATTCTAATAGATTTTCTTACGCCAACCGACCACTCATGCACATAATTCTGTAGGTGCACTCTAGGAAAATCATTCCGTATAAACCTAAGTTGCCAATCAGGATACCAATTTTGTGCAGTGTATTCTTCTTTTTTCTCTAAATCCAGCCAGTGTCGTCTAGAAAACCACACACCATCTACCTCTGTACTAGAAATTTTATTAGCCAAAGGAACTAACATTTCACCAAAATTTTTGTCTATAGTCTCATCGGGGGCGATAAAAACTGTCCAATCGCTTTTGTCATTAACCCAATACAATAACTGGTTCCATACCTTAGAAAAATTTTCAAAATCAAAATAATCTACTATACAACCACGAGCCTCACATATCTCTTTAGTATTATCTGTAGTTTCTCTGTCTATAAGCACATAACTTTCAGAAACATAAGGCTGCACACCGTCAAGCATCCTTTCTATACAGTGCGCTTCATTCTTAACAAAATTAGCACTAATTACTTTAATCATTATGGTCTCCTACACTTAACTATCATATTATACCCTTCTGCCTTCCAAGAAACCTCAAGCAGACCGACTTTATTACATTCATAAGCAATAAGGCGACGGTCAAACCCAATATAATGAAAGTTACCTGAATAATCTTGTCCTCCATAAAGCAGCCAAGAGAAGTACTGTGCCATAGGAGCCCCATCAACACGATTCTCATCTTTTCTTTTCAAATAATCTTTACATATTTCCTCCAAATTTGGCAGCCTAAACTCTATAGTACCGCCAACTTTAAGTACTCTTTTCCATTCGGTTAAAATATTAACCGTTTCAGAAATTTTAAAATGTTCTATAATATCAAATGCAATTATATAATCGAACTCTTCATTTGGAAAATCTAATTTTCTTACATCACCAACAACATCAACACAATCAAGATTACGTTCATCATAATTTATACATTGATATCCTTCAGGATATTCTTTAAAAATTCTTTCGCCACAACCTACATTTAATGTTTTTTTCATGTTAACTCCATTCTATTTTTTAACATATATTTATTTTTACCACAATCCCAAATCTTATCATAATTTATATCTTTTATTTTATTAGTTACTCTTTTCTTCGATTTAAAATTCCAACTAATAGGTTTAATAATTTTTATAAAATCAAATCCTAATCTGTAAAATATGTCACCGCTATACCATCTTTTATCAACTTCTACAGAAATAGTTCTCCACCTATAATTAATTTTAAAATACTCTATAATTTTAAATAAAATATCTCTTTTTCTATATACCATGTTAGAACAAAACCCAATTAATAAATAATTATCAGAGTTTTGATAAGAAAATAAACCAACACCCACCAAATTACCGTTTATAAATATACCTAACTTTATATCTGTATCTGCATAACAACCTATAAATGAATTTTTATTAAAAAACACTTTCGCTTCTATATTTGATACTTCTATAATATTATAATTAGTTAATTGTTTTGTTTTAATATTATTCAATTTCAAAATAGAATTAAGATTGTATTTAACTACATCATAATTAAATATATACTCATCTTCAAAAATTGTTATTAGCCTATAACCTTTTTCTTTACATAAATTATATTTGTGTATATGATAATCATTACATTTTCCTTTACTTTCAGAATGCCAATATAAACCACAATATTCTATAGCAATCTTTTTATCTTGGATAACTATATCTAATTCATATGGAGCAATAATTTTTTTATCATTAATTAAATAATCAATATTATTTATATCTAAAAATTCCCTTATAATATATTCTGGAGAAGAAGCACCATTACCTGAACAACGCGGACATCTAGATTTTTTATGCTTCCAATTTCCAAAATTAACAAAGTAATCATGATTTTTGGGACATTTAGTATGTAAAATTTGTGCTGAATTAATATATTCAGTAGTTATTAATTCATAACCACCATCTTCAATATCTTTTTTAACTATATCAAAATCAAATCTAACACCTTTATTACATATTGGACACCTGTTTTTACTAGAGCTCCAACTATGCCAAGTAGTTTTAAATACATGACCTAATTTACATTTACAAATTAATTCTCCAAAAGCATTTTCGTATGCATCTGAAAGCAATTCATACCCTTCTATAGAAAAATACGGTTTTATTTTTTCTATTGATTTTTTGGCCATACCATTACAATAAGGGCAATCAACACCACTTCGTAAATGGTCAATTCTCATATGATGTTTATGTCCATTTTTACAAATATAATCTAATGATTGCTTACTATTAATATAAATTTCAGTAATTAAAGTTTTACCTTTATCTTTAAATTCTTTTCTTATATCTTCAATATTTAATTTTTTAAACACAAGCTATATCATCTCAATTTCTTTAATTATTTTATTACCTATAGTTTCATAAGATAAATTATCTTTTATAAATTTTTGTAACTTTAAACCTTTTTGTTTTGCTTCATCTTGATTTTCATAAACATGTCTTAATAACTGAGATGTGTGTAATACACTTGTTTCCGCCCATAGTTGAGTACCCTTATACCACGGACTCCATGGCTGTCCGAAAACCGGTGTTAACTGATAATCAATTAAATAACTATTATCTTCTTTAGCATATTCTAAAGCCCCGCCAAAACCTGTTACCATTATTGGATTGCCAAAAGAACCAGCAGCAGCACCACTTAAACCAAAACCTTCACCACGGTCTGTACTTAAATAACAATCCCCACGTTTATGTAAACCATTTATTTCATTATCTGTCAATAAATCTGGAATTAAATATATTTTTGGATAAGTATCCATAGGCATAATATCTTTTAACCTATTAAGTGTCCTTCTAATTGCTTCTTTTTCTTGTTCAGAATAGTCACTTCTATATGTTTTTAATACTAATGCTACATTCTCATCATTTTGAAAAGCATACCAATAGGCTTTTATAGCTGCTACAGGATTTTTCCTTTCTGTATTCCCAGAAAATAATATTTTACCATTACGTTCAACTAACATAGTATGATTTTTTATTTCCGCACAATATATTTTACCATCATAATTAATTTCTTTTACATTTGCATAATACATACTCGGCTCATTAAATTTTCTATTCACAGATACAGTATATTGTAGTAATTTTCCTCTAATTTCTCTTCCATCTATTGTTCCAGGTTTCTTTTTTGTTGGATCTGATATAGAAATTGCTCCAGACATTCCTACTTTTAACAAACATTCCTGAACATCTTCTGCTAATTTTTTGGACGTTGTAGTATACTTTACCCAATCCCCATTCTCATATAAACTACCATCGCCTTTAAATAATGATGTTAATAGAATAATTATTTGTCTTGAACTTAATTTTTTTGCCCAATTAAAAATAAATTTATATTGAGATGTACCTAAATTTTTTAACAAATAATACATGTCTTTAGAATTAAATCTAATATCCTTATCCCTTTTAAAAGGAGTAAATCCCATACGTTTTATACATTCTGTAATTTCTTTTATATATACAGCACTTTTAGATTGTGTAATTGTAGTAACATAACCACTTTCACCCTTATAGGTGGAACCTTCTGAAATATACCAACCTATAAATTCCAACATGTCGTCCATTAAAATTATGGTAAATTCATCTAATTTTTCATCTTTACCATGCTTATATTTAGGTAAATAAAAGTTTTCACATTCTTCTCCAAACCATTTACAATTTTTCTTTGCTCTATATTTATCGCTAACAATTAATTCATTTTTTTTATTACTACTTAACATATCTTTTAAAGGTTTTAAAAACCAATCACTACTGTCCGCATTTCTAACAACCATTTTATGTTCTGGATTAACACAAACGTCAAATAAATTACCTTGTATAGATATCATTTTATCTTTTCTATCGAAACTTACAAGATTATCTGGTTTATGATATTCTAATTCCTCCGTATTTAAATTTAATGTAGCCAACTTATCATCATATGTTAAATCTTTAAAATATTTAAATCCGTCTTCAGTTAATACCCTAGTTTTATCATCGTAACACCATTGAAAAATACTGTAGAATGTAAAAGTATCATCAGAAACACCATTTATATTGAATGCTTTTACATTTTCATCTGGTATATTTATTGGATGTGGAATAACTTCTATTGGTAATGTTATTCCGCTTTCTTTAAAGACATCTACATTCCATTCACAACCTACCAAAACTTTTTCAACATTATTATTAATATAATCTTTCCACGCCGGATGTAATTTTGTAGTTTCCCATATAGTGTATCCCAAATTTAATTTACCATCTTCTCTATATTTTTCCCAAAATTCAGGTGTTGTATGAATAATAACTATATTATAATCTATAGATTTATTTATTAATTTTTTTAATATTTCACCATCACCACCTAAATCTGGTCTAATTGTTTCAAAAGATATAGGAGATAATGTTAAATTTACTCCAACAGATAATAGTGCTTTTATATTTTCTCTACAAGCTTTTCCATAACCAGAACCATCTGTTAGTGGCCCCACATATTTTATACCTTTTATTTTGATACTCATCGGGCACCGCCCGACGATTCCAGTTTACAAATCCCCGGCCCTTTACAGGCGTGGGTTGCAGCGTTATCGAGGCTGTATCCCAGCCCAAAATTGAGAATTACATTAGCCGCATTAATGTCGCGGTCATGTTGTGCTCCACAAGCACTACACTCCCAATTTCTTACAGCAAGCCCGTTTAAACTTGTAGGACCAGTTTTGACTCCACAAATTGAACAAGTCATGGTGGTATATTTTGAATCAACTAAAACACATTTTCTACCGTGTATGTCACTCTTGTAGGAAATAAATTGTCTTAATTGAGAAATACCTATTAAATTGCATAAGTTTTTCTGCTTAGTTTTTAATTGTAATTGTAATTTTAATTCTCTTGTTATCATAAATTTTCCCTTTAAATTAATAATAAGTATTAAATTTCATTTGTCAAGAGCCTAACCCCGAAGACCTTTCTGGGATTGCGGCTCTAAAGCTGTTCATAATTTTTCCTTAACATTTAAAATTAATTATTTGGAGCAAAAGGACAGGAATTGAACCAACATCTTCTGATTGGTCATCAGATATTTTACATTAAACTACTTTTGCTCATTCACCTTACATATAATATAATACATATATTAACATTGTCAAGTTAAATATAACCATATCTACTATATAAAATTGCTTTATACCAAGCCTCGTGCCATTCTCTATCTGTATTTGCTCTAGTATTACAAGATCTGCAAACTGTAATAAGATTTTCTAGACCACAAGATTTTTTATTATAATTAATATGATGAACAGATAATGTCTTATCTTTACCCCAACAATCAGGATTTAAACATTTATATTCATCACGTTCTTTAACACAATCTTTTAAATCATTAGTCCAGTCTCGACAATAAATTCCTTTTGAGGTGTCATCTCTCCAATTAAAATTATTATCACCAGAACAAGATTCTGTTTGAAGACAGCCACACGATTTTGTATGTCCAATTATAAGACATGATGTTATTACTTCTGTATAATTCCCACAATCACATTTACATCTCCATACTGCAGCTCTATTTTTTCTTTTTTTACTTAAACTCAGCACTGTAAGTCTACCAAATTTTTTTCCAATAAGATCTGGAATAAAAACATCCGTAACTTTTTCTTTCTGTAAACATCCACAACTTCTTGTATGCCCATGTATAAGATGATTGGATCTTACTATTAATATATTGCCACACGAACATTCACATAACCATTGCATTATTCTATTTTTTGCTGGGCCTTCCTTTCCAATAACTTTTAATCTCCCGAATGTTTTGCCCATTAAATCTTTATGTTTAATCATTTTATTTTATTTTATTTGGAGCAAAAGGGCAGGAATTGCACCTGCATCTTCCGGCTGGTCACCGAATATTCTACATTGAACTACCTTTGCTTAATTAACCTTATCTAATAATATAATGCTTAGTTTATTAATGTCAAGTTTTATTTTTCATAACAATCAAATACACCGGACGCCAAACAGCCGGCGCCGGTGATTTAGGGTGTTATTAACCTTCTATAAATATAATCATCTAAATAATTTTGTCAAGTTATTTTTTAATTTAATTAGCGATTGGTTATTTAATCAACCGCTAATTAAATTAAAATATTAAATCTGAATGTTCTAAATTATTTTTTAAATGATTTATAAACATTTTCCAACCACCTAAAGTATGATTCTTTCTTTGATTAATCATGTTTTTTAAAACTTTATAATTTGTGCACACAATTCTTCGCTGTAAAAAACCTTCTGGAAGGATATTTTTTATTTCCTTTGTAAATTCAGCTTTATTTTTATTCTTACTATTATGATAATTAGTAATAATTGTATTTAAATAATTTAAAAATTTTTCTGGTATATCAGATTCAAAATTATTTTGAGTTAATCTACTTTTTAAAAGTGTATGTATTGTTGAATTACCAGTCCATACTATCTTTCCATTTCTACGAGCTAAAATAATATGATTAGGAACCTCAACACAATAAATTTTACCTTTATAATTTACTTTTTTTATATTATTTTTCAAAGCATATGCATAAGACGTTCTATGTCTTGCAATTGAATAAACACGTTTACAATTATTTTGAGCTTCACGATGAATTCTAATAGAAGAGGAATACCCTAATTTTAACCATAGTTCTTGAACAGTATCAATTAATTTTTTACTAATTGAAATGTAAATATAGTGCTTAAAAGTAACACAACCATCTCCAACCATTAACCATTTTTCAAGAATGTTTAATTGTCTTTTAGATAAAGTAAGTAAATCTTTATTTATATATTTATTCAATGCTCCTTTATATTCTAATAAATAAAAATATAACTGTTTATTAGAAATTTTCCATACAATTATTGATTTCTTATCTTTTCTCTTCTCAACATATCTATAAACCTTAAAGGGTAATTCATCAAAAATTGCATCTATTTCAGGTATATATTTACTATCCTCAACTTGACAAGCGGATGATATGTAATTTTTTTTATTACGATTACAAAAAACACATCCTTCTGCCAACCAAAAACCAAAAAATTTTAACCATAAATCCATATTAATTTTTTTTTCTGGGTAAAATGTAGAGTATTTCGTTTCTTTCTGTACCATAGGTAGTATAAACTCTGACACCTCTTTACCCTTCCATATTGCTTTCTTTGGAATACCATGTGAATGTGTAAATTTATCAGCGGGTATAATTCTCAAATTTTCACTTCGTCTACATTTTATTACCATATTATGATTTTTAGTTACAATTAAATCTATTGATTTACCATTAATAGAAAGTACCTCCCCATTAAAATCATTCTCTATATAATTAGTTGCTTTCTGATATTCTATATTTCTATTTTTTATATTCATCGTACAAAATAAATCTTCATTTTTTAAATTTTTAAAATATTTCCAACCATCTAAAGTTAAGATTTCAGTTTTATCATCAAAACACTCAGATTGTTTGGTGATACCAACTCTATATGTATCAAATTCTTGCCACCAATATCTAGCAGCATTTATTTCTAACCATACCACAATACTTTCTAAAAATTTATTATGGCCACCATCTAATTTACACAAAGATTTAGAAACTTTCTCCATATTTTCTATATCTTTATTATAACTCAAAGATATACCATATAATGCGTGTTTATAACCTGCTTCTTCTAATATTTTTACATCCATGAACTACCCCTAAGCTAAAGATTTACGGGTTTCCTAAGTAATTAGATGTTTGTTACCATCTAAATTTGGTAGGCTAACCCCGCAGTCCCTGCGGTTAATATGTTTAAAAATGTATTAATCCTACTATAAACTTGGTTTTCATTTATAGCAGGATTAATGTTAATTATAATATAATACGTGTAAAAGCTTTTGTCAAGTTTTAATTTGTAATAATTCAACCACTAAGCTAAAGACTTAGTGGTTTTCTTATTATTTAAATATAAAATTCCTTAAAACGATTCCGCATTAATTATATTATCAGCCTTACCATCAACTAAAAGATTACTTGGTTTACCGCTTTTCAAATCAGCATAAACTTTATCAAATACTTTTATCCATTGTGGAACAATATTTTTTTTCCAATCCATCTCTTCCGTTACCCATTTATAAGCTGTTTCAGCACGGCATTTTGCTTCATCTCTATCATAATAAATTTGTTTTAGTTTATCTACCAAATCTTCTACATCTACCAGCGGTCGTATAATTTCATTATCATTGGGAATTACTGTGAATAAACTTGAATTTGTTCCGCTTTTAACTAAATAACCATTAGTATCATTAACAAATTCTGTCATTGCAGTATTGTCTGGTATAACTACTGGAGTTTTTGTTGCCATTGCTTCGATCCACGAATTATGTACCACCACATTTTCTGCCACAAAATTATTAGTATTTGCAACCTGTATATCTACTAATTTCCCAGCATACTTAGTTATGGTTATATCTTTAATAGGTAATAATAAATAATCATCATTCTGAGTAGCCCTATCAACACCTTTTTCCCAAGGTCTATTTGTATCATAATAAATATTAAATAAATCAAGAAGCTTTCTTTTAGATGAACCACTAACATTTACTTTATATTCAACCCTACTTGTTCTCACTGAAGAAATAATACCCATTTTTGCCATTATTAATCTTAACGCATAAGCTATATGTTTAGAAGTAGTCGATATAGAAAATTCATAAGTAGACTCACCATAACTACCATCACCTAAAAATTCACCATATAATAATTTCTGTAACATTATATTTGGCTGTGTTAATAATATGTTATGTATATATTTATTCCTAGCTCCCAAACCAAATAAAGTTTTAAATAGTTGAGCTAAAACACTAGAGTAAAATACTATGGTTTGTCCTTTATAATCACTCCCTCTACTTGTATGATCTAAATATGTACAAGATAACCCAAAAGTATCTGCCATGAAATTTTCCACAAATGTAAGTAAATTTACCTCTTTTTTATGAAAACTAAATCCTATACTATCCATTTTAGAAGCACCAACATGTCCTTCAGCCAAATATAACCCAAATAAATACATTAAATCTTCAGTTATTTTTAACTTTTTCGGTATAAATTTACTTTCTTTTGTAAAATTTGACTGGATTTTAAAATGATTTTTAGTCTCTATAAGATTATTCAACTGAGCAACAGACAAATTTGGTTTTATTAACTCAAGTATATCTATAACATTAGAACTACAAACACTGCCTTTAGGAAAAACTAGTATGTCCTTTATATTTAACTCGGAAGCCTTCTTCCAATTATACTCTGTTTTAGATCCCTTAACCAAGAAACCATGTTCTGGAGATGCTTTTATTGGTATATTTGACATCCAAGTAGTTATTTCATACAAATTTCCATCATGATTTTTAGACATAATAGCCTCAACACTATTATAACTACCATCAGAGGACAAAACATTATCAGTAATTGTTAAATTTTCAATATATTTTACACCTTCTTCTGTATACACATTGGTTTTAGGATGTACACAAAATCCAAAACCCTCGCCCAAGGTAGTGCTGACAACACAATCACTTGCATTATAAATCATGTTCACAACCTCTCTCGGATAACCTTGATTTGGACCGAAATTCTCAGGAAAAATTACATCATTACTAATATCTAATCCATATGCTTTACATACTTCAACTAAATCCCATCCTTGATCGTTTCTTGCCATGTGTAAATATAAAATACTATCTTTAACTTCTTTTCTAAATTCAGCAAAAGCTTGAATTGTTCTAGGTATATCTTTTCTTTGTTGATTTCTATTTAAATTGGTTATAATAAATTTTTCTGAGTGCCTACCAAAATATTGAGACCTAAAAGCAAGACTATCTTTTTCTGGTAAAACAAAATATTCTTTTGTATTTACACCATGAACTATAATATCAGATCCTTTATATTCAGGACAAACTTCTTTAGCTTGATCATGCCCAAACTGCGTATATGCTACAGGATAATGGACAGCATTTATATTATGGATCCATTGATTTTTTGGTCGACCGTCTACGGGGAAATAACAAATAGATCTAAAATCATTCTTTTTTTCATATTCGAGTTTTTTAATTAATTCTGGCAAAAATGAGAGAATAAATGTATCCTGTAGGAAAAATAAAATATCATACTGCATTTGTGGTATCATTCCACAAATTTTTTCTCTCCCATAGGGGTCACGTTGTGAATTAACTCCTGTTGGGAAAATTCTAAACGGAAATTCATGAGGATCTCCCCAATAATTAATACCAAGCACATCAATATCATACCTACCTGTATCGTAAAGACCAGATAAAATATTTCTAGATACTGTTCCAAACCCTGTTGCAACTGAGGGGCTATCACAATACGCTACAACTTTAATTTTGTTTTGTTTTTTACTTCTTTTAATTTTTTTCATTCCTTCTCCTTAATTTATAAATTAATAAATGTAATTGTATCTTTTATGTAAAATTGCTTTATACCACGCCTCGTGCCATTCTCTATCTTTATTTGCTCTTCCATTGCATGACCTGCAAACTGTAGTAAGATTTTCAGCCCCGCAAGACTTTTTATTATAATTAATATGATGAACATGCAACACATTGTCTTTTTCCCAACAGTCGGGGTTCATACATTTGTAACCATCACGTTCTTTTACAAATTCTTTCAAATCTTTATCCCAATCTTTACAATAAGGTTCTTTTGAAATACCACCTTTCCAACTTGGGTGGCCTGGACCAGTATTATTTTCTATTGCACATTTTAAACAAATTGATCCATGACTAAAATTGTCCCAAGACATTTTACCAATGTGTCCCCGTTTACATTTAAATTTTAAATTTGAACGGGCATTAATATATTTTTTTGACAATAATTCATACCCTCTTTTATTAAATTCAAATTTAACTGAATCTATATTAATTGGCGGTCTACCAGCAAAACAAGGACAACGTCTGCCCTGCTGCCAATTTCCCCATGTTATATAATATCTATGTCCTTTTGGACAAATATAATCCAATTTTTGTGAATTATTTATATATTTTTTAGTCAAAAGTTTGTAGCCTTCTTTTTCAAATTCGGAGCGGATAAAATCTATAGTTTTTTTAAGAATCCCAGAACAACAAGGACACCTACTACCCATCAGCCAATGATGCCAAGTAACCTGCCCTTTACGTTGCTTCGGGCAAATATAATCCAATTTTTGATGATTATTAATATACTCAATAGTCAACAATTCATACCCATCAGCTTCAAATCCCTCTCTAACAATCTCTATAGTCCATTTTTTACCCAAAATTATTTACCCTTCAACTTTCTAGTAGATAAAAATGGTTTAGTATAACTATTCTGTACAGTCCCATCAATAACTTCTTTAAGCGCAGCATTCTTATTTAAATACGCAGTTAACATAGCATTATTAACCTTCACAACTTTTTTAAAGTCATGTTTAGGTATATATTTAGCCACATTATTAACATCATAATAAGACATTCTATTTTGTCTAGTATAAACAACCACGTCATCACTATTTAATTCATTCCTTACATTATTTTTTAATCTAGCTTTTAAAATTTCTGCTATATCTTTCTCCTTTCTAGAAAGAATTTGACTTTTAGATTTTAAATTAGTCCATAGATCCACTAATTCTTTATCATTCATATTCATATATGCTGGTATTACTTCTTCTTCTGCTTCAATAACTTTTTTATATGCTGGACAAATATCTTTAAAATCACACCATGCACAAAATATGTTTAACTTTGGTTTAGCTGTTTCTTCAGTTAACTTACTCATTTGTGTATGAATTTCTTTTAAGTAGTCCATAAAACTTTCACGTTGTTCATCTGTTCTATAAGTATATATTTTATCATGTTTTAATAGATCTAAAGATAATAGTACATTTTCATAGCCCGGCCACAGCTTTTTTGCAACCAAATCATAAATAGATAACTGAACATCGACATTTAATTGTTCTTGTGTTGGAGCAGTTTTAGAAGTTTTATAATCAACAATTAATACGGTAGTAGCATTCAACTCTTCAACCTTATCTATTGCACCTATTAAACTTACACCATTATCCAATATTAATTCATCTTCCTTTTTAAATCCAAACTTAGTTTCTAACCCTATAACAGCTCGACCATCCATAAAATCTGCTAATCGTTTTTCTACAAGCCCTTTCCCCTCTTTACAAAGTTCAGGGTCCTCAAGACCTAATTCAATACTAACAGTATTGTAAAAATCATAAATCTTTTTATAGTCTTTCTTTAAAAATTTATTTTTATTTTTAATAAATAATCCGCCAGCAAACTCTAAAGTGTTATGGACTACATTACCAAAAATAAATACCTCCTTATCTAACTTGATAATCTTTTCTATATATTGAAACCAATATTTCAATTTACACGATAGAAATGTACTTATTCTAGAAGCACTAAGTTTAATTTCTTTTGCCATCTGTATCTCCTATTATTTTTACAAATTTACTTTTATTAACACTATATTTATATCCGTATTCAGTTTCAATTCTAAATTCAATATAATTTAAAACTATATCACAATAATATATATTCTGCGCTATAGAATCAATTATATCATTATTTGTTTTAAATGGCATATCATCTTTTTCTTCTAAATCAAATATGCTTAAAACAAAATAGTATAGCTCTTCTTTCTTTCTAGTTTTAAAAAATGATTTTACAGTAGTATTCTCAACTACATAGGCAGTAACATTTGTGGTAGAAAAACAACATTCTTGAGCTACTCCAGAGAATTCAGATAAAATTTTTATAGTTTTAACATTAATACCCATAAACACTGCTTCAATAACTATATGTGTTGGTTTTTCTTTTACTAATATATCTGTTAATGCTTTTCTAAATTTCTGCAGTTTAACTACTTTATCTATTTTTTTATCTAAAAGTATTGTTCCACCAGTAAAATTTTTACCATCATATATTGACCAACCGGTGGATACCGATGAGATATCTAAACTTAAAACTCTTATATTCATTACTATATACCTTTAAGCAGAGTAATTTGTTCTTCAGTCAACGTTGATACGGTTGGGTATATCATATTAACTTTTACTAATACATCCCCATTAGGGGCCCCTCCGGTCCCTTTACCACCTGCTCCTGACAACCGTATACCCATACCATCTTTTAATCCAATAGGTATATTTATCGTTATTTTTTTTGTACTAGATGTTTTACCTTGACCATTACATTTTTCACATACATTTTTATAAGTTATTCCACTTCCATTACAAACTGTACATTGTGCAGCTGTTGATACTGTATGATTGCCTTGTTGAATTCTTACGGTTTTCATTCCTATACCACCACACTCATTACATGTTGATTTATTTTTTCCTCCATTAGCATTGCACTCATCGCACAAATCAATATAATTAATATCTTTTTCTATTTGCCCGCCGAGAATAAAATATGACATATTAATATGTATTTCTTCTTGTACATCAGCACCTCTTTTAGGTAAAGTATCTCTATCAACACTGTTTCTACGTTGTCGAAATGGATTGGACCCAAACCCACCCATAGACCTATTAAACAAATCATTTAAAAAATCATGTTGTGGGTTGTCATATTCCTGTCTTTTTTCTTTATTAGATAAAATATTGTAAGCCTCACTTATTTTTTTAAATTTTTCTTCTGATTCTTTATTTCCATTAGTATGATCAGGGTGATGTTCCATAGCTAATTTTCTATAAGACTTTTTAATTTCCTCATCAGAAGCTCCTTTACTTACACCTAATACAGAATAATAATCAATCATTATGTTTCCTCTATTTCTATCTCAAACCCGCAACTATTACATTTATATAAACCCTCACTAACCTCAAAAGCTAACCCGCCACATTTTATACAAGAATGTATATTATCAGACATCATATCTGTGGTATATTGTTTTAAAACTTCTTCTGTTGTTGCCCCAAATAAATTTTTAAATTCGTCTTTAGAAAACTGAACACAAGAATAAACTTCCCCACCAGACATTTTAAAAGTGGAACCACATTTTGGACACATATAATAATCTATGTCTACTTCATCCCCACAATGATCACAAATTAAATTTTCTTGAAAAAAATGAACTGGACTGTCTGTATTACATTTTGGACATTTGATACTCATAATTTATTCCCCTATAACATAGTTATAATACTTCCTATAATTTCAATGGCCTTCTTTTTAAATAGAACTACTGTAGGTGTAAATAATTGATTTGATTTTAATTTTGGATATAAATCAAGTTTAATTAATATATCTGAAATATTACTAATATAAAAAACATTATTCTCAACATCAAAAATATCTACTCCGCTAACCTCCTTATTATCTATGGGTACTAAAATAGTAACCTTTTTACTTTTTACATTATATTTATAATTACGCTTTGGTAATAGTGCCAAAGACGGTGTTCCAACAATTTTTTCATTTTTATTTGCTTTAGTCATATGTACTACATCCTTTCTAGTCAACAATTATTAACAATTTTCAATTTCTAAATATCTATAAGCAATCTCTTTACTAAATTCAGCAGGACTATCTCCAATATTTAAACTTACACTTGATAAAAACAATGGTACCACATCTATCTTATTACGTAATAATTTATAACTGTATAATGTCCCTACTACTCCAGGTAAATCATTATCAAACGCTATAATAGCTCCATTTAAAGCATATTTACATAACAAATTAACTTGTCCATCTGTAACCACTGACCCCATAGAAGCAACTACATTATAAATACCATACTCATACAATTTCCATACACTTTTATATCCTTCTACAACAATAACTGGTTTGTTTATTCTCCTGTTTATAACATTATGGAGGTTGTATAATACTTTATTTTTTTCAAAATTAGGTGTATTTATATACTTATCATCTATAATAAAATTTCGTATGTCTCTAAAACTGTATGCTATTAATCCACCTTTATCATCTCTTATAGGTATAACATCCCTTATAACTCCATTACTATCTGTATACCCTCCACCAACCTCAAAGTAGTCTAATGTCTCATTTGAAAAACCTTCCTTGGTAAAATAACCCGACCTTAACCCATTATAACATTTTAGGTTACTCTCACTTACAAGTGTCTGTATTGGTTTATTTGAATTTATAAATTTACCTATCTCCTGATTACGTTTATACTGATACAAATTTACATCACACGAGGTCATTCCCTGTAAATACTCTATTGCCTCCATAAAATTAACTTTTAAAACCGCTTGAACTAACGAAATCATATCGTACCCATGAGTTTCATGGCAATGATGAGAAAAACATATCCAAGTTCTTTTTTCTATATTAAATCTAAAAGATGTTTTATTATCACCACCATGTATAATACAAGCGCATCTTAATTCTTTACTACTTTCTTTTTCAATTTTAAAACCTAAAGACTCTATTAAATATTTTGGTTCAATAGACAACTTTAAAGTTTCCATTTTATCCCTAAAACTTATATCATTATGTGAGAAAGTCATCGAAATCCTTTATATTGGCACTTTTGTCATTCATTACACTTTCACCTGTCATTATTGGTTGATTAGTAGGTGCTACTTCTTTTATATTTAAAGTTTCTTTAAAAAACCAATAACATATACCTTCTTCCGGTGTTCCACCACCGCGTCGTGTATCTTTAATTATCAATTTATGTGAGCCTGATTTATCTCCACCATTTTCAATCTCTTCTTCAGTTCTATACTCCCAAAAAATTATAATATCCCCATACCGTGCAATTCTGTCACTATCGGCAATGTCGTGTTTCCTGTTTAATTGTACTGCTGTAAGCATTGGTATATCTAATTGTCCAGCTAAATCTTTTAACCTAGTAGTAACATCTCCTAAAATTTGATACTCTTTTCTACCCGCCGACTCATCAGATAATTGTGGTTCTTTTAAATAATCAAAAATTCCCATACCTATATCTTCTTTTATTTTATATTTATTAAAGGACGCTACAATTTTATCAACAGTAAATCCAGGCATGTATTCATGAAATAGTTTACCTTTTTCTATTATTTCTACAGACTTCATAATGTCTTTATATTCTTGTTCCGTATACTTTCCATGTTTTATAGTACGTTCTGGAACTCTGCTAAGTATAGCTAAAGCCCTCGTTCTCCATTCTTTAAAAGATAACTCAGTATCAACGTATAGAACAGGTTCTTGTAATATATAGGCTGAATTTATTGCTATATTTGTTAATAAAGCACTTTTACCCATCTTCTTTCTAGCACAAAATATAGTCAATGTTCCAGGTATTAAACCATCAATTTGTTTATCTAAAATAGGATAGCCAGTCGATAACCCGGTTTGCTCAACAGGGTTCAATCTTAAGTCTTCAATATAGTCCCTCAAACCTTCACCTAAATTAATAGGCTCTTGTTTAAATTTAGATTTATTTGACAAATCCATTATTTTAGATTCTACTTTTCCTATTAAATGCTGGCTGTCATTCCCAACTTTAGCATTATCGGATACATCCTTAACACTATCAGTTAAAACGGTATAAAGTTTAAATTTATTTGCAGTATCTGATACTGAATCTAAATAGATATTAAAATTTTCCTCTGGTAAATTCATGCTACTTATTGTTTGAACATACTCTAACCCTCCAACAGAGTCCATAATGCCATTTGTTAATATATAGTTAGTAACTAAATCTATACTTAATAATTTAACACCTGAATTAACAAGGGCGGACACAGCAATAAACAATAATTTGTGTTCTGGATATAAAAAACAACTCTCAGATATAACCGTTTTCATAGAATAAAAATAATCTATATCTATAAAAAGGTATGATAGTAATGCTCTTTCTTCTGTAGGTTTACAAAATTTTTCTTTTTCCAATATACCCATGAACTACCTTTGCTTACTTCTTTTATATATTAACATAATACTTATTTTAATATTGTCAAATTTTATTTTTAATAGCCATCAAATACACCGGACGCCAAAAACTGCGCCGGTGATTTATAATGTTATTAACCTTATATAAATATAATCATATAAATAATTTTGTCAAGTTACTTTTTTTTAAATTTCATATACCCACAATCATATAATTTATAATGCTTGTTTATATAAAAATAATTTGGTTTCGTGATATATAAAAGTTTGAAACCATTTTTATAATACTCTAAACCATTAAACACTCTTTGATCAACAAAAGAATATTTTATATCAGAATACTTTAATAATTTAGAAAAACTATTTTTTACAGAACAGTAATTTTTTACTACAAATCGAATCATTTCTCCACCATTACCCACAACAATTAATACCATTAACTCATCACCAAAGTAAAGGCCGTTGTGAACTCTACCATCACGAAACCCATGAATACTATTAACTTCACAAAAGACTCTCGATTCACTTGGTTTTACTTCTTTTACCATAAGATTTTTAGCGTAATAATTATATTTACTTTTACCAATTTTTCTAAGAATAATTGACTTTACTATATCTTGTTTTTCATCCCACTCAATGTCCCAAAACTGCATCAAATGAACACCAGCTTCTCTTGCTTTAAATGTTTTATCTCTGTGATAATTTATATTTTTTCGGTATTTTTCTGTATGCCAATATGTTCCATTATACTCTATACCAAGTTTGAAATCTGGTAAATAAATATCAATTTCTTTTGGTTTAATAATAGTTCTATTACTTATTTCTACATTTAAATTAAAGGATTTTAACCAATTTGATACCTCTGTCTCACCTTTTGAAACATGGTGGGAACATTTAGCACAACCTTGGCCTCCAAGATGATGGGTTGGTGTTTGGTAAAATTCTCCGTGTTTTGGACATATAATTTTAACTTTTGTTCCATCATTTATATATTCAACCATTAAATAATTGTATTTATCACCATGAACTAATATAGCATCAAAAATAAATTGCTTAAGTGTCTTTCTAAAATTTTGACTGTTTATTTCATATCCCCACCTCAAACAATTACGCCCTTGTAAATGATTATTTGGTTTTTGCTCAAACATACCATGAATAGGGCATATAATTTTTACTTTAGTGGGGATTGTTTACATATTTTACCAACGAATAGTCATACTTACTATTATGAATTTGATTTGCTCTTTCTATAAATCTTCGCAATGGCGTTCTTCTTTTTTTACTTCTATAGCTATTAGAGCATTTTTTACACCAACTTCCTCTCATATGACCATTTGGATTTTGCCAAAAACTGCCATGCTTTGGACATATAATTTCAATTTTGATACGATTATTCACATATATTGATTTTGAATAATCGTATCGAAAATTATGTACACTTTCAGCTTTTTTAATAAACTCTTTTATTGTTAATTTTTTAGACACTATTTTAAACTATCCCAACTTCTTTTTTATAAGTTGTAACATCAAGTAGGAATGTTTTAACTCCTGCATTAGGAATACTCCTACATTTCCCTATTTTTATCTGTTCCATAACCCACTTATGTTTCATCGGCTGACGATGCTTAGCCGTCATAGACTTCAGCCATAGATTCATGAACCCTCCCTTTGAGTAACTATGGAATTTAAAACCTACTCCATCCATACTAGACCCCAGATTATGATCATAATCGCTATAAAATTTAAGAATCTCAACCTTTACTTCATGCTTACCAATCTGAATCGTTTCATAATTCTTCACAAAATATTTAAGCAATTTAGAGGCCCCGCCTGTAACGTAAGATTTTTTCAGTGTCCCAACTCGAAGTACCTCTAATATATTTTCTGCTTTTTTTCCGCCAAAAAAATTTTTTCCAAACGTATAAAGCATCAACAACGTATCCTTCTTCAAACCGTTCTTATCCTTTTTCAAATACAACCCCAAGCTAAGAGATGCCCCTCTTTTCCCATAAAAACAATTTTCAACCTCAAAAGCCCTTCCTTCTTTTGTACTAACTTCTTTCACAACACACTCACGTGCGTAGAATTTGTTAGGTGTGACCCCATAAGCATGTAGTATTTGTGACTTCAGTATTGGTCTTTTTCTGTCATCAGCCCATTCAAAATCTTTAATCCACATCTTGAATGAATTATTTTCTTCTGCCTCTACAGATTTATTAAAAAAATAATCTTTATTAACACCCTCTATATCATATTTAGGGTACTCTATAGGAAAATCTAATGAGGACACATACTCGATTTCGTATCTTCTTTTTTCAGGTTCTCTATCATAAAACAAACAAAAATTACCCAACTCAGTGCTGTATTCAATGTTGTTTTCTTCTAAAAACTCTTTTATTTCTGCCAAATTTTTAATATCGTTTTCTGTCATAATTTCCTTTCCGATAATCACAAGTTATAGTTGATAAACCGCTAAACTATTATACTATTAATTTTATATAAATATAATCATCTAAACAACTTTGTCAAGTATTTCTTTAAATTTTTCTTTCAAACCTTGTAGCATGCAACTCATTTTCTCTTCTAGTCAACTCTCTTTTTATAGTAGCAACCAAATCAGATACTGTTTTATCTATACCTTCTATATAAAGTAACTCTTCATTGGCTGCATTAATGTCCTCGCTAATCCCATTGTATTTTGCACTGCTACTTACAATATAATTGACTGCTGCAGTTTTTGTACCATGCTTTTTTACATCTTCCTTTGTTAAAATGGTATTGATTATACCATCTAGTAACCTTTTTGCTTTATGAATTGTTACCTTTATTTTATTCCGTTCCGAAGTAAAAAATACATTATATTGCGATAAAACTAAAGCATACTTACTTAATACTTCTCCGGTTGTTTGTTCTAGCTTTCTAACATCATAAGACATGGCCTCTTCAATCAAACCTGTGTTTGGTTTTACATATCGAAATAACAACACATCATTATCCATTTATAAAATCTCCAATTATATTATTGAATCAGTAAATTTTTTATCTATAGTTCTTAAGTCATGTATACCAGTACAAAAAGGTAAATGCTCTATAACTTCCCCAGTAACTATATCTTTAATTATTAATATACCAAGCAACATACCAACAGATTTACCATTTCTAAAACCACGTTGTTGACATCTATGACTTTTTTCACAATACCTCTCATCTCCAGTTAAGGTTCCATCTTTTAAACATTCAAAATCTTTACAATCTTTTTTATACCTTAAGGAGTCATTAGTAGTTGAAATCAAAATCTCACTCATAAAACCCACCTTTGTCAAATACTTTATTAAATTTTAGCATTACCAAGTCTTCGGTTATAATTTCATCGTAATAAAATCTAACCAAAGATTTGTTACTGTTTTCTGTATATTCTATTTTTAAATTATCTCTATATCTTTGTTCTAAAAACTTTTCTTTATTCCCATGAAAATGTTTTACAAATTCTACATGTTGTATACCCTGTACTTCTACTAAAAGACTTAAATCTGCTATATAAAAATCAAAAAATAATTTTTTATTCTTAAATTTAACATAGTATTCTTTTGTTATTCTTAACCCCGGCAAAATTTTACGTACAGTATCATAAATATTTTCAGATATTAAACTCAATTAGTTTCTTCTAAACTATCTACTTGTTCATTATAAATCTTATCAATACCTAAAAGCTCCAATACTTTTTTTCTAATTTCACCGTGAATATCTTGATATTCTTTTAAGTACTTTACAACACCAATAGAGCCCTGCCCTATAGACTCACCATTATATTTATACCATGAACCGGCTTTATCTATTATCCCAACACTAACTGCTAAATCTACTAGTTCAGTATATAGATCATACCCATTACCATAAATTAAATTTACAGTAGCCTTTTTAAACGGCGAAGACAATTTATTTTTTATCATTTCAAATTCTGTAGTATGTCCAATTACATCTCCAGTTACTGAGTCCACAATCCTTCTTGCTTTAGCTTCTGGCCCCCTTACGAATATCCTACCACTAGAATAAAAACCTAGAGCCTCCCCACCAGTTGTTGTGGTTGGATCCCCATAACTCCCAATCTTCATTCTTAATTGATTTATAAATATAATTAAACAATTAACTTCATCAGCAAGAGGTGCCAACCTCCGTAGAGCTTTACTCATTAATCTAGCATGAAGACCCATAAACTCCTTATCTATATCTGCTTCAGCTTCACTCCTCGGTATTAAAGCGCTAACACTATCAACAACTGCTATGTCATAAGCCCCTGTTCGCACAAGTTTCTCTAAAATATCTAGATTAGCTTCTCCATCATAACCTTGAATTATATCTAAAGCTTCTATATCAACCCCATAGTTCTTAAACAATTCTCTATCTGCTGAATGCTCTGCGTCTATAAAACACGCCTTTAATCCACGCTTCTGAGCCTGTATTACAGCATTTAATGCCAAGGTAGTTTTACCACTACTATTAGGGCCATAAACTTCATAAATCCTACCACGAGCAAAACCACCTCTCCCCATAGCTAAATCTAATCCTATACATCCAGAAGAAATAGTCTGAATCAATATATCATTATAGTCACTCAACTTACTCATAACGTTGCCATACTTTTTAACTATAGCTTTTTTTATAAGTTCCAATTGTGCTTCTTTATTATCATTATTTATATCTATCTTCTTTCTAGGTTCTTTTTTTTGTTTACTCGACATCGGCACCCCCTATTATACTATTTAAAATAGTATCTAAATTACCTATTCCAACATTTTCATGTTTGTTATCATTAGTCATTTTATCTATTTTTATTTTTAATTCCTTGTCTTTATCTTCTTGTCTCTTATTATTTATAAGATCCAAAACCTTTTCTACTACCCATTTTAACTTTACTACAGAAAAAATTGATAAACTTACAGTTCCTGAAAACCCTATATCACTCTCGTATTCAAAAAATTTATATATAATATCCGCACATTCATTTAAAGCTTCTTTTCTAGATGTTTCAGAGGCTGTTTGTCTACTCTTAACAAAAGCTGAAACAGCTTGCCTATCTTTAATTTTATCTTTATACAGCTTAATATAGTCTGGATGATATTTATATAAATTCAAATAAAATATATCTATTAATTGATCCATTTTTGTTATATTAGAAGTATAAGAAATTTTATTCGGAACGATATACCCACGATATCTTAAATAATCTACACAAACTTTATCCAAATTATCATACAAATAATCTTTTCCAAATATATTATTCGTTTTACTTTCCAGTAATAAACTATTAAATTTGTCTATAAAAGTACCAATGTCCATGTCTTTACCCACAGTACTATCTAAATTTAAGCGGAGTTATAAGGGCTTTTTGGTTACTTCCTTCTTCTTCATCAAAAATAAGAATTCCATCAGAATCAGAATAATACATTTTGATCTTTTCAGATTTTATATGTTCTATAGCTTTAACTAATAAACTACCATCAATATCTATAATTAATTCGACATCTTTTATATCCTGTTTAGTTTCAAATTCTAACGCTGGATTTTTAAAATATACTGTATCTCCATGTATAGAAAAAGTAAGTCTATTATTATCTTCTGACTCTAATAGATCTTTAAATGGTAATAAACTATCCATTATAATTTGTTTATCTAATAGTATTTCATTTTCATATTGTGAAAACATGTCTCTATATGGAGGATACTCCCCACTTATAATTCTACTACCTGAAAAGAAAATATTATCAAAAAATACTTGTATTTTATTATTAGAAACCTTCCAAAAAATTTTAGAGTCTGTACTAACTATTCTACGTATACCCATTATAAAATCATATTTAACAACAAAGTTACCTTCTTTTAGCCCGCCATCATTTTTAACTATGTACTCAGATAAAGACCTGCCGTCAGTCCCAACAAAACTTACTGTATCGTCAGAGAATACAATGTTCATACCACTTATAATCTTTATATTAAATTCTAACGGGTTAACTGCGTATAAAACTTTATTTGTAGCAGTTATAAAATCGGCAGCATCTAAAGTAAATGTTGGGGATACTATGACTGTATCTCCTATAGGTTTTTGTGGGGCATAATGCGGTAATTTCACTACGCCTGCAGAAAATGTACCATCCTTATGAATATTCTTAACTTTAACTATAAATACATCATTTAAAATAAATTTAAATTCTTTAACTCCTATCTTACCATCCCAAGGTTTGAACGATGTTACAAAAGGTTTTATTTTATTGTATTCTACTAGAACCTCTCCTTCTACAATAACATCGCATTCCGAAACTGTGTAAGTTACAGATAAATTGTAACCTACTACACTAAAAATTATTATGTCTTTTTTTGCGAATATATGTATCTTACCTGACAAATCTACAGCATTTATATTTGCTGCTACTCCTACAATTTTCATGGCTTTTTGTAATTCTAAAATATTAATTGTAAATTCCATAAATTTTTCCTCTCTTTATAATTATTAATTGCTAATATATACATAGTAATACAGTATAAATATTTGTCAAGTATTAATTATTAAAAATTTATGGTAATCCTGTAAATCCAGATACTGTAGAAGGATAAACATCTGAATATATTAAATCATTATACTTTACTCCAGTCTTGTCATCTTCACATATTATTTGGTGTGCACCAGAAAAAGTTGTTTGTAAATAAAAATAACCCGTACCAGTAACTGACGTTTCTTCCGCTATACAAGTATAATTTGATTCAGACATAACTGGCGAATACTCATATTTATCTTCTGTAAAAGCTTTTACCACTCTACTAACTGGAATTCCAAGCTTTTTTGTATAACCAGAAAAATAATACATATAAGGGGTTATTAAATTAGAACCATAATCTGTTCCATATCCATATGTAGGCGTATATACTGTATCATCTACGGTAGGACATCCGTAATATGATTGTAATATATAATTACACTCTGTTTTTATTAACGATGATACATTCACATTTTCTAAATATTTTGTATGAAAATTATTTGAATATAAATAACAGTAAGAAACCGACACCCCACCACAAAATACAGGGTCTCCAATATAGATATTTGATGAATCCCCACTATTATTGGTAGCATGTAAACTACAACGATTTACTTTTATATACAAAGCCTCATCCGCAGATACTACCTTAAACGAACCATCAATAGAACTAGTCGAGTCAGTAATTAATTTTATATTTTCTATATATATTATACCTGTAGTTGTTGTATTACAATTTATAGATAACGGTGTTGAGTTATCAGAGGTTATTGTCACATCCCCGTTGGACACGTTTTTTGTGTTACCACGTAAATGTACCCTTTTTTGAATTACTACCTCTTCCTCATAATTACCTGGGTAAATCAATACTATATCGTCATCCACGGCTGCGGTTACTGCTGCCTGTACGGTACTATATTCTTTATTATTTCCAACCTTTAAAATTTCCATATACCACCTATTTTAAATATAAAAATTAAATTCAATACTATTATGCTCTGGCTCTACATAATTACCCTCTGTAAAATTAAACACCAAATTAAAACTTTCTGGTACCAGATAACCGATAGGCGACAGTGTGACCTTTACATCATACATACCGGCCAACGTTCCTTTTATTGCATTCACAATACTTAAATTACCATAATAATAATTTAAAGTGGTTAATAGGCCCGTCGAGAATTTATATAAATGTTTTGTTGCCATTTTTAATTCAATTGCATCAGACCCTCCAGCAAGTAGTGCTACTTGTAACCCATTTGTATCAGACATATACCCAATTCTATTTTGTAAGTTACTAAATGTTCGATGAATACTTTTAGTTGCGGTTAATAAGTCGTTCATTGTCTGTACCACAGATTTTATACTTGAGAGAAGTGTTACTTCTACATAATCACCTATAATACTATTCTTAAGATTTTTTGCCCATTTATATTTAAAATCACTTATTAAACTACAAGATAAATTTAATTGTGGTAATTGAATTACGTTTAGTATACCTTTTAAATTTAATTTTCTAGGGATAGCAACCCTATCAATTAAATATTTAACTGCTTCGTCTATTGTAGAGTAATCAGATAATTTTATTAAATATTTTTTTTTAATATCTAATTTTTGTGGTAATAAATCGTCTTTATTTGGTAAATGGGACGCCAATAGCACTGTCCAATATCTATCTTTATCTTCTTTAAAAACTTTTTTTACACCGTCAAAATAAACATAATTTAAGTTATAATTTTCTTTTGTCCCAGAGCTAAAAAATAATTCTACTACTCTATACCACTGCTCATGTATTTTATTTATATCTATAATTATACGTCTAGTACTCAAATCAATATTTAAAGGGTTATATTGATACCCTAAAATAGATATAGGTTGTATTTTAGCTGATAAATCCATAGAAGATAAAATACAATTTAATGTTAAATTAAGATTTTTTGCAAAAGTTTTAACAAAATCTAACTCTATATACCCAATATTTATAACATTACTATAACCTTCAAATTCTATTTTCATAGAAGTATAAATATCTTTATTTCTTCCAATAAAATAATTTATATCAAATATATTTGTTCCTATATATTCATTATAGTTAATCACAAAATTTAAATTATTAACTTGATTCGTAGCTAATTTAGGTTGTATTACAGCGGTTAGTTCTTTTAAAAATAAAGTATTAAAATAAACTGGAAGATTACTATATGTTGAAAACTCACAACCATAATTTATTATGGCATTTAAATCCATATGTTCTAAAAGTGCAACATAAATTACAGACTTCATAAAAATAATTTTAGGTTTTATCTCTGCTCCAAGATTAAAAATTTTACCTTTCGGCGTTAAAAATACTTTTAAATCAATGGGTAAAACAGGCTTTAAATATGCTAATAAATTAGTCTTTAAAACACCACCAACCATAATACCTAAATCTTTTTTATACAACATCCCCAAGTAACCAATTATTATTGCCCCCAAATTTTTTGGTGGTATAGATACTATATTAGCATTAAGTTCTGGCCAAAAACCAGTATTAAACACTATACCCAAGTCATGTTTAGCAAAACCATGTAAAGAAACACCTATATTAACAGGTTGTATAGTATTAAGATAGGATGGTAAATTAAAAATATATGTGGATATAAGATTTATTGAAAGATCTTTATATTGAAATGCTGAAATATAAGCAGGTAACCATCTAGCATTATTATTTGTGAGCATTTCAGCTGATAAATCTATAGTTGGTAAATTTGTAGGAAAAATACCTCTTATATTAATAGTCAATAACATATAAGGTATGGTTTGTAAATAAATATTAAAATCACTATACTCTATTATAGTCGTTTTAAGATAAAAAGATAAATTTTTATTACCAGCGGGGAAAAAAATTTTCAAATAACTACTTAAATTAAAATTTACATCTCTTTTAAATCCTTTAATAATATTTCTAATGTCTTCAAAACCATACCCAATTCCCTTCACAATATTTTTAATCTCTATTATTGAATAGGGTTCTATTGCTTTTGTATACCCAATTATATTTTTATATAAAATTACTTGGCTTTTAATATAATTAAATAAATTTGATTGTTCTTCTATTACTTTTCCACGTATAATATTTCTTATATCTTCAAAATAATTATATGTTTGTTTAGTATATCCATATAAATTAATATACTCCTCAACTACACTTCTAGTAAAACCAATTATATTAATAGACCCAATTGTTGTTCCTTTTATTGCCTCAACAAAATCTACGCTGCTAATTGCTTTCCCTTTCACTGCAAATAATAAATTCTTCTGGAATTGAAATTGTTGCTTAATATAAGACAATAAATTAATATTTTCTTGAGAAGTACTACGTATGAAACTTTGTAGGCCCTTATTATCTACTACTTTTCCTTTTACTGCGGATACCAAATTAATATTAGTATGTTCAAAAATTTTTATTCTACTATTTAAATTTATTAAGCTATTAAAATTTTGTTTTAAATACCCTTGTAAATTTAATGTTCCAATATTACTTACAGTCAAACAGCCTTTTAAATTAGAAGAAATGGTCATTTTACCTTTAATAGATAACTGTAATGACTTAGAAGACTGCAAGTATTTATACCACGAGCCCCTATTACTATCTTCAGCCCACTGAGCTAAATTAGTTTGTGTCCAAATAGTTGTATTATCAGCCATTTATATCCTATTAAATTAATTTTTCCATTCGCCATCTACAATTATATGTGAACTTATTACATTTTTCCACTCACCATTAATAACTATTTTAGTTTCTATAACATCTTCCCATTGAGAATTAACTAATATCTTAAATACATCTTCAGAAGCGATAAACTCCATTTTAATTACTAAAGCATGTTTTCTATATTTAATTTTACTTCCATAAACTCTACGTGCAATTAATAAATGATCGCACAAAAGGTCATCCCGTTCTATGATTAGTGCGTTTCTAATAGCCATATTAATTTATTTCCATCGTAAATTTAAATTTTATTCCAAAACTATCTAAAGATATAAAAGCATGTTTTCTATATTTAATTTTACTTCCATAAACTCTACGTGCAATTAATAAATGATCGCACAAAAGGTCATCCCGTTCTATGATTAGTGCGTTTCTAATAGCCATATTAACTCTCCTTAATCAATAATCTCACTCATACATAAATGGGAACTAAAATTTCTATAAACTGAACTATAAATTTCATAGGTAGATGAATTATCAGGAGAGGTACTCCACAAAGTATTTATAGATAAAGTATCATTATTATTATATGATACTTTTCTTGTTTCTCCTAATCCAGGTCCAGATGTAATTACAATAATCTTATCTTTAAACTTATCAGTGCCCCAACTGTGCCCAATATCAATAATACCAGAACTTGTTGTGGATGTTGGTGTACCACTAAATAACACTTCACCAACACAATATAAAATTGGCTCATACCCTGTAGCTGAGGAGGCTCCCACCGGTGCATATTTTATATATTTACAGTACCCAGTTATACTGTATGGCGTATACTGCTCTTTTAAACCAAATGGTTGAACTATGTATTTATTTAAATAGTCTTCTGGATCTAATTGTGAACTTGTAGCATGAAACCTACCGTCGGATACATATACCTCATAGTAGTCACCATCAATAGTTGATGCACTTCCAGCCCCACATACATAATGGAAACCAGTAGTACTAAAATTATAGTTTGCTGTAGAGCAATAAAAAGTACAGGGGTAGTGACCTATTTTAGCCCCAGAAGCATATGTTCTAGGTGTACTCGTTAATTCTATTTGTGTATCACTTATTATTTCTTTTAATTCTACTGCATCTCTACCTTCTGTACTACTTCCAATTATCATTAAATTTGCACCCGTCATAAGATTAGCTGTGCTATCTACATCAACAATAATATTTGATCCAGAGGATATTCCAGAGGCTACCGTGTAACCAACAATGTATGGTTGCACAAATCCAAACCCGATACACTTACTATTACTCACAATTCCAGCGTGCCAAATAACTATCTCATCTTCATCTCCATAAAGTACTATAGAGTGATTATCTCTAATAGTAATATAATTATATGCGGAATGTGTATAAGTTTTACCTGTACCAGCATGTGTGCTATTGTCCCACCACATATAACCATTAAATTGTAAATATGTTGATATATATATTCGTACATAAGCATTAACAAACTGATTGTCTGACCCTGTAGATGTAAATACTTTCTCAGTAGAGCTTACATCATCATATAATGTCCAACCCATAGTTTGTAAAGATGTTGAAATAAATGATAGTGCTTCTTCGTAACCTGTAAATGAATTTGTATGTAAACAATGGTACGCCATATTATTACTCCTTTAGTTTGTATATTTGAAGTATACAGTACCTTCATCATAGTTTAATGCTGGTGGTGGACTACCTGTACCGTATAAAATTATTGGTTCTTTAAAACCTATCCCACTTTCTGTTGAATTTACAATTAAATATTTTCCCTGCGAGCCGGAAAAAGTTATTGGTGTATCATTTAAATCTATAAAATCTATATCTATTAATCCACCAGTACCTTCTGCGGAACTATGAATATGATCTGGTAAGCTGCCAGAATCACCTGGTTGAACAACTCCATAAGCTACCGATAATAAATTAGAGGTTAATTCATCCTCATTAATTACAACTGTTGTATTTGGAATAAAATAACTAGATGAAGTAACTGTTGAGTATCTTATACCGTCACTACTACAGTTTAATTTTAACCTCCGGCCAGAAATAAATTCTTCAACATGATTATTTGCTACAGTGAATGAGTTGTTTGATACATAAACAGCATCCATATTTTATTCCTTATCCTCCCACCAACATTTTAATTTAGTATTATAAGTTTGATTTCTCTCGTCTGTTGGAACATCTAATTTAACATAAATATTTTTAAAACCACCTTTTGGTATATCTACAAGTTTAATACCTGGAACTAAATTAATTTTATTAACAGTAGGGGTTGTAGAAGCCGAACTGGTTTTTAATGTTAATTCTAATTGATAGTATCTAACTTTATCTAAAAAATAACCATTTAATTGTACTTCTTCCCACTCTATATTACCAGAATTACCCCAATAAGGATCATAACTTACCGGTAATAAATTTGTTTTACTTTCAAACATGTCATCGTTACCATAAGAAAAAAATTTCACGCCCAAAGGTTGGGCCTCGTCTAGTACTATCTCTTTAACTACGCCTTCATTTAATTTTACATAATAAGCTGTTTGTACTGTATCACTATACACAATACAAGAAGAGTGGCCACCCTCAATAGATGTAAAATCTGCGCTGATCTCAACTGAATAAGTTGCTGTCCCAGAACTATCTGTATATCGTAATATTGATTCGTGAGAAAACCATAAACCACCATCTAAATCTGATGCCATCTTTAATACATCCGTAGTCAATGTAATTACTAATTCAACATCGTGATTTTCAGCATATTTAATAATTTCTTTATTGTCTTTATGTAATATCCACACCCCACCATTACCATTAGAAACCATCATCATAGGTTCATCTAATACAGTTTCTGTTATTAAATTACCGTGAGTATCTAAATGGCGTAATTTTCCACGCGCGGTCTGAATATACCATAAGGATGCAGAATAACCTGCACACATATAAGATAACAACTGCCCAAACCCATAACTACTCACACCTTCGTCTTCTGCGGTAACTATTGCTATAAACGAAAATGTTGATGAAAAATGCAAAATTATTTTTTCAGAACTACAATACCCCCAAATTCCATCGTTATTGTCAAACGTCATTATATCTAACATAAAAGGATGATCAGAATTACTTTCAGGATAATCATCAAGCGCTCTTTCTTTTAAATTGCCCTCATAATCATACATATCCAAACCATGCTGAGTTGAACTTGCATATTTATATGAAATCGCCCTATATCCGGTCCTTCTATCAATTGCATAGTCGTATACATGATTCTCTGAAAAATTATACCCATTCATACTACTATTACATTCGTCCGAATCAACTCCATCGGTAAACAAATTAATGGAGCTTAACTTTGAAGATTTTACATAAAAAAGTTTTTCTAATGGAATTGGAGAAATATTACTACTTCTTAAACGCATAGTATTTGTTGTGTTATATAGATTAAACGTCACATTAGTATTATTTTCAAGCGTACAGTCTATTAAGAAATAACTATACTCATTACCATCACTAGTATTAAAAATAGGTGTTTTATAACTACCTTTTAATAATTCATTATTATAACTAAACATACGATCTAGATTGTAATACCTCTGGATATTTGTCCCTATCCACAGGAAATCAAGATTATCCCCTTCGTCAAATACACTCCTTAGAATAACAATAGATTGTTGATTATAATATAGAGTATAGACATCATCAACTATTTGTTGAATAACTTCAAAGTTAAAAAGTTCAACATTATATTTACATAATTCTCCCGCAACTAAAATATATAAATAATTATTTAAATAACTCATATGATATGTATAAGAGTAGGGTGAATAAACAAATGGATCAAGCCATTCTTTATTCCAAGTATTACTATTAATATCGTATTTTTGTACTTTAGTCGAACCATTATTAATCCCATTAAAATAATAAAAACAATTATGATCATTATCATATGTAAACGAAATATGTACGTATGAGCTTTGGCTGTGGTCATATCCTCCACTTAATGGTTCCCACCCAGCAACGCTTCCAGAAATAGTACTATATTTAGCAAAAGAGCTGTCTATACTATCACCACTATATTTACTATTAATAGTATATATATATTCATCCAAGTCCCCACAGAGTGTGTATTTATCGTAGGTATGAACAGGAGTGATAATATTTATTGACTGTAAAACTTCCCAATTATTTTCTGATCCATTTAAATCATACCTGCCAAACTCACCATCATAGTTAAGAAGAACATAAATATAGTTTCCCATTTTGGCAATACTATACGCCCCCGACGATGCATACAAACTTAAAAAATTACATCCTGGATTTATTTTCCCTATAAATTCCCAAGTATCTAAAAAATAATCATACCTATATAATTTTAAATAATAATCTGGTACAACTATATATAAAACTTTTTCTACCTCATCTTTAGCAAAACAATTTGGTCCCCAATTTAATCGTGTAGATGTAGAATCTGGATGTGGTACAGTCCCCCTCATATAGTCTAAATCAATAGCATCTAATATTAATTTATCAACATCTATTTTAGTATTATAAAAACTTCCCATCTCCCATTGATAATCACTAGTAATATTATTACCTTCTATCAATACTCCATCATCTATACCTATATACCCCCCATTACTATCTGTAGATATTTTTAAATAATTGTCCCCAATTTCACCTGTGTATTCTACGCATATATAAGCATCTGTTAACTCATTTACACCATTTACATTTCTATTATATATAGCTACTGTTTGAGGTTGTGTTCGATTAGCATCATCGGATCTGGTTATATACTTTTTATTTAAATTACCATCTTCACCGAACCCAACTGCGTAGTCATCGTTTGAAATAAAATATTCCGAAATATTACAAGTTATACCACTTATAGTAGTTTTAACTTCTATGGGGGCTGAAGGGTAAGGTACTTTCCCATAATAAAAATTATCATTTCCAATATATTTATCCGTAATTAAAGTATAAGAATCCTCTGTATAATCTTTATAATAAAAATTTATACCGTCTAATACTGTTCCTGAAGCTGTAGATGAGTATAAATATAACCTAACCTCGTCTATTTTTATTCTTTTATTAAAATCAGATAGAAACCATAGACTTTCTGTTCCTGATACCTGTATACTTTTTTCAAAAGACATATCATTATCATCTATATATGATATTTCTGTTGTGGAAAACACCCTGCTGCTATTAAAAAAGTCATAGCTTAATTGTGAATTTCTAACTAGATTATAATCCATATAACTATCCTTATTATGTTTTTAAACTATAAGTGTCCAACTAGCTATTAAATTACCAGTCATTTCATTATTTATGGTAGAATCATTTTCTTTATTTGATCTAACATATACAGTTATAGCTTCTCCTGGCTCTATTCCAGGGTATTGTATAGGTAAATTTTTATCGCCCAGCTTTAAAAAATTTTCATTATCTTTAGATATCTCTAAAAAATCATTTGCTACTATACTATCAGCAATTACATTATTATCTGTTTTACAATAATTATATACTTTTATATTAGAAAAAATACCACTACCATCTGTACTAACAGCTGCAAAAGAAGTTGCTGTACCTCCAAAAACTATACTATCTATAGAATTAGATGTTATAGCCCACTTATCAATAACAGAGTACACCCATTCATTATTCATATATAATCTAAATGTATCCGAATTGTCCATTTCTGTACCGTCGTTGGACCATACAATTTTTATAGTTACATCTTGATCTATTCCAATATACATTGGTGAATTTTTTTTATTAGAAATGTAAGTATCTGTTAATAACATCATTGTACCAATTTTACCTATACAAACATTTAACCCTTTTCCAATAGTTATAAGTAAAGTTATAATTTCATTGTTATTTGTGACTATAGATAATAAAGTTACAGCGTTGGTTAAACCAAAACTATTCACACCTATAGTATCAGAAGACAATTTTATATCAAATTCCACTGTTCCGCGCTTTAAAGATAAATTATTTATATTAAAAATTAACGACTCATTACCAGATAGATAAACACCATTATTATTTTTTACAGGTAAAAATTCTGTTCGCTCATGTTTTAAAGTATCTAATACCATATAACATGCTTGTTCTTCACATTGTATAATAAATTTAAAAGAATTTAAACCAAATTTATTATTGAAATCCAATAGACTATCTATACCACTATTAACATAGAAATCATTTATTGGATCCATTGGAAATACCATAAAGTAATCATTAAAATATAATTCAACTTTATTCCACCCATTACTAAGAGTACAGTTACTTAACTGCCAAGTATAATATGTTATTTCCTCCACATCAACTATTATTAAACCTTGATCTAATACACCCGCATTTTCTATACCATATAGAATAAAGCATTCCTCAAGTTTCAAAGCTGTTATATCACTTATATATAACCAAAAAGTTAATTTATCTTTATCTGACCAATATTTATCTTGAGTAAAACAATCACCACCTCTATACCTTATTACATCAAGTACATTATTCCCAGGTAATTCTATTCTTATACCCGCCTTACCCTCTTTTAAATTATACTCCTCCGTAGATAAAACACTGCCTATTGAATGCCACCAATTACTATTATAAGTTGGGGTTAAATCATCTATAGACCTTATTTCTATATACTCTAATGTAAATGATGGTGTTAATACCATATTAAAAAAATTTTTCCAGGCAAACATTACCCATTGTTTATTTGATCCCTGTATAAAATTAATTAGTAAATTTCTTATTCCCCAAGGTTCATCAAAATTACTATTTTGTTTTGCTAATATAGTATAATAACCATTTGTATCAATACCAACAGTTCCTCTACATTCTATCCAATCTAAACTGCTCCCAGTAATAGTTATAATACATTCATAGTTAGTATTACCTTCAAACCAAATACTTATCTTCCTTTCTTCCGTAATATCATACGCTTCAAAACTTATGTTATAAACCCCGCCCTCTAAAAAAAAATTATATTCAAATATATAAGTAATTTCTGACTCGGTAGTTGTACCATCCCCTTGTACCAGGGGCTCTATAATGTCACTAGATTTATCGGAATTATATACCGTCTGTGTTTCATCTTTACTATCAAATAAAATTTTACTTGGGTTATCAAATATGTAATCGGAAAATCTAATATCATTACCGTCTGTGTACCAACGTAAGGTTCTACGACTAAATTCATCATATTGATTACTAGAAAAGTCACCATACCTACTTGCTGGTAAATATGGTTTAATTTCCTTTATATTATAAGGCTTACCAAGATTAAGGGCCATAATAGGGTAATCTGATGTAAATAACAACTCCGCGGTGTCTTTATTACTATATGCTAATTCATCGAAGACCTCATTTATACCTACAGGACTATACTTATGTACTTCTATTTCTCGTAAATAACTACCAGTAAAAACTTCGTATAAACCACTAAGTGGATTAAAACGTGTTTTTCTGTCACCACTCCACCCCTCAAATATTACTTTAATTCTTCTTATAGATACATTATCATAATAATGTACTTTATCATGTACTGTACCAGATGTTTTTATATCATATTGATACTTATAATAAAACATTTTTTTCACTACTTCTCCATCTGCATTTATAGATGATCCCATGCGCTCTATAAAAAAAAATGGGTCGCTACCAGGGCACTCTACTATAGTTCTAAGTTCTGTGGGACAAAGGTATTCAAAATCGTCACCAGAAGATGTGGTAGACCCTTGTATAACATAACTACCATCCCTTTGAAAGCATGAAAAAGATGATGGGGTATCCACACCTAAGCTATAACTACTTAACTCTATACTATCAACCCCCCAATACTCAACATCCTCATAATTTGTACATGTAATAAATAAAGCCCCTATACCTGCTGATGGTATATCATAAAAATCTACATAAGCATAAGCTAACGCTTTATTAGTGCCTTCATCAAATGTATCTATATTTATGTATAAATTCGATACTGCTATAACACTACTAGCTGCATCATAGCTCCTATACAAACCATAGTTACAAAACCCAATTGTAATCTCCGGTAATAAATCCCTATTGGTTATTTGTACATGCAATGTAAGTAACATTTTATTAGTAACTGCTACCCCACCCCTACTACGTGGAGGAACAGCACACTCTATAACCTGAAATTCTATAGGTATATCTAATACCCCATCCAAAAAATTAGCAGTCCCGTCCGCATCCATTGTAACAGGGACATACCCTTTAGGGGTAATCTTATTTATATAATCAGTGTCTGCACTACGTCTTCCATGATACAACTTTATCTCATCAATAATATATGTATCACCAAGATCAATTTCTATGTATGGAAAACTCCCATCTGATAATATATCAAATTCCCAACAACCATCTTTTCCTGTATTATCACCATTGACTACATTTATAGCTTTATAATTAAATTCGTCAGGATAGTTTGTAGTAATAATAGCATGCCTTGCTACATTAGAGGTTTCTTGCATTAAAGTAGTAATATCATATAAAAAAGGCTCCCATTCACAGTTATACTCGCCTTCTGATGTTAATACCTTTGACGTAGTTGGGTACATACATAAATTTTGTATATAAGTACCATAAAAATTTATATCGTTATGTTCTAACAATAATTTTACCCATCTAACATTATCTGAAATAGAATTTATGACTATGGATACAAACTCTATGTAATGTTCATTAAGTACTATAGCATTTTCATATTTTTCAAATATAATATCTACAGAATAAACCTTCTCTTCTACAAGGGTTTCAACTTCATATATAAGTGTATTAGAAACAAAATACTTTATTTTTGTAGGTTTTATCTCTCGCACAATACGAATACTATTTAAAGAAGATTTACTAATACTAGTAGTATCAAAATATATTATTTCTTCTAATGCATATATAGAACTTGTTACTTCATCATCTATAATTTCTATGGATAATTTTAAAATTGATTCTCCATAAGCACCTTTAAAATCTATTGTAGTTCTTCCTTTAGAAATATCAGGGGCTTTACACATTAAATTAATAATAAAATCAATAGCTACAGTTTTATCAAAGTACTTAGTTATTTTAGGGCCATACCAATTTGGAGTATTGTTGCCATATGAGTACACACTTAATTTATTATCTTCTTCTAACAACATTTCATTATTTAATCGTATAAACTCCCATTTGTCATCATAAATACCGTCAGAAAAATCATCTGTAAAATCTATTTGAGACCCCCACATTACCTCATCAGGGCATTCAACTATTGAACTAGAAAAAAACACATTATCAGAATGTATATCTATAAAAGGGGCATTACTAATACTATTCGCGTACCTATTATATCCCCATATAATACTGGTATCTGTACCATAAAATACTTTATTTGAAAACCACCCTATGTTATGTATTTTTTCTATATCAATAGCTATCTCTTCTATACAATCCTCTAAAGTTAAAACCAACCCCCCATTTAACTGTATATTCTTTTTAAAATCGATATGATTAATATGGATCTTCCAACTATCTCTACCAAATACAAACTTGTAACATCTATATCCTTTATCTGGTAAATCGGTTATTAAAATTCTATTATAATAAGTACTCCCAAGACCATCTATTATCCTATAATTAAGAGTTGTACCAGAGTAATTTAAAACATCCGATATGGTATAAACTTCTTCGTACTCGTCGTCAACTGAGTTTCTTCCATATATAGTAATTAACATAGGGTAGGTACTATTAGAAGCTAATATTTCTATTTCATCAAATTTATAAGGTCCATTAGACCCAAAATCACAACTAATATACTCCCCTAAAGTTATATCATATTTAAATTCTATATCGCGTGTTCTATAAGAGTACATAAACTCTTTATTAGCTGTAGTTGGATAAGTACCTTGATTAGATGGGTAACTATCTATATATCTTTTATAATTAAATATCTTCTCTTCCCCCTCTGGTACTGAAGTAAGCATTTCTACATATTTAATTCCATCGTTAGTGAGTGTCTTTCGTAAACGCATTAACATACATTCTTTATAAGTTAAATAACTAAACCCACCACACACAGTGTCTGTGGTATTTGTAGAAGCCAATTGATCATATATATATCCATCTGTACTTTTTCCTACATAAACAATTGGTAAAGTACTTGGTGTTATACCTGTGTCACCCAATCCTAACCAAAAAGCATCTCCATATAATTCTAATTTGGTTAAATATTCTTCTTGTTCGAATTCAATATATAATTTTGTGTGTATATCCATCTCTTTGACAGTTTTTATTGTAACTGATTGTAACGCGCGTTCTGTATATACTAGAGGGCTATCTAATACAGTGGGGCTAAAGGCTTCTACCTCTTCTATCGCCAAATTAAATGTGTCTCGATCTCCATAATGATTACTATTGCCATCAACCCCAATTTCAATTCTACTTACTGTAGTTAATTCGGATTTAGTAATTGAGTGTGACCCTATAACCTTAAAAGAATGGCTATAATACGATTCAGCTACTTCAGAATCGTGTCTATATTGATATAATATTTCATTTTCACTATTGAGTAAGTATATATGAAATTTAGAGATATCTACTACGTAATCACGGTGATAAACATGTTTATCAGATTTATATGTCTCAAAATATGGGGCCGGGGTTTGTTTTATAATTAATTCAAAACCTTTTAATTTATAATCTAAGTCCATAGATATATTTGGAAAATGACAAGCGGTAGACATTTTATTAAAACGTAACCCAGATGTTGTTGGAATTAACATAAAGGTATCTTTTTCTTCTTCACCCATGCCGCAATACATCCAACCATGAGGTTTGTTTTTTTCCCATTTTGAAGATAAAACAGTACTATTAAATTCTTCATGAAATACAACCTCACCTTCTACATCATAATTAATATTATTATAATTAAGAGGTACTCTATTGTCTATTACAGAGTCACTTCTTCCTATAAGTATATTCTTAATTGGTAGTATATCATTAATATAATATGCTTTTAATAATTGTATCTCTGAGATTATAGATGGAGAATATAGACTAATTTCAAAATATTTACCGTAAACAGGGTTGTCAAATGTTAAAACATTTTTTTTCCAATTTTTTCCTTTACCATAATTTATTGCCCCAGTATCTGGTATCGTTTGACTTACATCCCCAGCAACTGATATCGTTTGACCTTCATGCCACCCATTATTATCAATATTATAATAATATTTTTTGCCCACCAAAAGATTTTTTAATGTGTAAATTGGAGCACCTGAACTACATACATTATAAACTGTTTTTATTTCATGGGGTTCGTTATATTTATAAATCTTCCCTCCTGGACCAATAAGAGAATTACTTATATTTTCATAAGAATCTGGAATATTGTGTAAAAGTAGCCTATTAGGGACTTTTAAAATTTTATTTATATCAATATCCAAATCTAATGATATGTCGTATGTATTTTTTAATTTAAATTCTGTAGCTTTATTTATTACAAGGTTTTTAGAACTCTCTAGTAATACAGTTTCTTTACACCCCTCAATTTTTATATTCTTATCTAATTCACAACCTAATTCATTTATTTGAAAAATTGATTGTGCAGCTAAAAATTCAAATTTTACATACCTAGGGCTATCACTTATAACCCCAGTAAACTCTCCATCTGACACTTCAAAAAAATCTACTGTTGACCATAAATCACCATATTTAGAACAAGATACATTTAAAAGCTCACACAAAGAAATAGTATTTTCTGTTTCAAATTCTGTATAAACTTCAATTTCTGATATTTTTGTACTTTTATGGTAGTCACTAAAAATACGAAAACCATATGCATCTACAGAATCAAATTCACACTCATATCCAAACCACTTAGTTTGAGAAACAACTCTTACCGCATCTGCGTTTATACATGTTTCGTATTCAAATATAGGTTTTGCGTATGTTGGATTATCATAGATGTAAACATTATTATCTTTTTCAATAGGCCTGTTATCTAATGTTACTAAATTATAATTCGGTATTCTATTAAAATATGGTTCTAAAGTCGCATTACCAGAAGCGTTGTATGCACCTAAATAATAAGATAATTCCATATTTCTAAAATTATACGGTTCCTTAAAATATATTTTTACTTTGTTTATTGGGATAGAAAAACCATAATCCCAAGTCAAAAATAATGATACTGGGTCGTTTTCAAACATTTCTGGTATGGAGCGATGATCTAACATATACCCCCCCATAGTATCTGAATCTTCTTCTTCCGTAGAAAATTCCTCGTCACCATTTACATAAAAATAAGATGACTCTCCTGTGATCCACAAACCATCTGAATCAACCCCGTATTGATCCCCAACCCCTCCATCCAATGAAACAATAACCCCATCTGTTAAAGCACTCAGCCCGTACCCTTTATTGTTATGTATTACAGCGCCGCCCACCTGTGGGTGCCGATGCTGTTCCTCATAAAGCTCGCATAAAAAACCAATGTCATTACATATTCCAATATTAAAAGTATTATCAGTATTTAATATTGATCCTAAAATATTTATATTTTTAATATTAATTCTATCTCCCAAATCAACATCAAAAATCGTATTAGTTTGTTTAGTATCACTAAAACAAAAATATAAAAACCCTGCTACCCCATAATTTGATAATTTTCCAGGATTAAATGTTCCAGATATTTCTCCATCTATATGAAAAAATACAGCATCTGGTGTTGATTTTTTTCCTGCGCTATAAAAAAGATCAATATTATAAAAACCTAATACATCTCCTTTTTGAACATAAACATTGCATTCTACACTATGAAATATAATCTCTCTTGATAATTGTACTGAGTCTTTAACTTTTAAATTAAATGTATATATAGTTTTATACTTACCATTCTTTAATGGTCTAAGTATAAATACTTTTGCTTGATCATCACTATACACTTTCCCACTAATATGTATATTATGTATTTTACCGTTTGTATTTATAGGGTGTGATATATCTATTATTGTATTTAATCTATTATTCCAAGCAATTTTTTTTAAACCGTCTCCAGTTCTATAATCCATAGTTTCTGAAACAACATTATAATAATCAAGTCTCCCACTGCTAACACTGTAGTTACTTGGGACATGTGTATAGGCTGCAGACTTTATATTACCATCAACCATCCTATTTAAAACATCTACAGTTAGTATAGCACTACTCATACAACTATAGCCATCTACACAACCACTACCTATTTCATAATCTGATATATCCTCGCCCGTGTCATTAAAAAACCCAAGTGTAACAGCTGCATTATTATAGGCTATTTTTATATTACTATCAATACCGATTGCTCCAGAGGTAATCTTTATACATTTATTAATATATTCTACAACTGAGTATGCGTATGATCCAATACCTAAGTCAGATATTTTTTTATTTAAAAGCGCTGCTATTTCAATACCATTAAGATCTATATTATTTCCAAGACTTAAATTTTCATACCCATAATTATTTATATTTATACTAAAAATATCATTTACGCCTGAAATAGTTGTATATGCTTCTGATAAATTTTCTTTAGATGTTATAGATCCAAATGATCCTGCTCCTTTACATGGATGAGAATAATATTGATTATAGGAACAATTTGTATTTGAACAATTATATTTTTCTACACCTCCCAACCCTATAGAAGAAATTGCAAAACTATCTTTTTCCCACCCATCTATAAATGGATAGATTCTTAAATTATTAATCCTGCCAACCCAAGAAGTACTCGGCCCCATATTTAATGTATAAATATGCCATTTTCCATCTGCCACAATGGAAAAATCTTTTTGTTTAATATCATCCCATATACTCTCTTCTATACTTACCCATTGTATACGCCCTGTAGTTAAACTACCTGCACCTTTTAATACATCTAAATTTCTATTGATTACCCTCATAGTTAACTTAATTATATATTGATGCTCTGCTTCTATGTGTATAAAATTTTCTTCTCTGCTTATATAACATTTACGATCTGTTGAGTGCCCAAATAAAAATTCAGACCAACACCCATATAAACAAACATTAGATGTAAGATCCCACCCACGTAGATTCCCTTTTTCAGTGAATTCAAACTTATGAAAATTCAAAGAATCATACATACATTCATAACAATTTTTTATGCTGCGTGCTGATGCTAATATATTAAAAGCCATATTTAAAAATCCCTTTTACTTAACATAATAAGCCATTATTGGTGGTGGAAAAAATTCTGTAGTTAACCCTTTTTCTTTTAATAAATAATAATAAGCTTCTCTCTGTACCTTAAAATTTGTACCTAAACCGTAATCAACTAAATCATCATTATCTGCAGAAACAGTAACACTTATATCATCCATAGAACTTACATCTCCATACATCAATTGTTTATTCTCTTCTTGTGTGCCATACCCATACATTGCTTGATGTAAATATTCTAAAGTCTCTGTGGGCCCTTCTTCTTCTATACCATTACTATTATAGTATGATTCGCGTGATTCTTTTTGTTCATTGATTAAATTTTCCATACTTTCTTCTTGTTCATCTTTTAAAGTATCATATTCCTCATTAAATTCTTCCTCTATAGATTGTCTATTATTTTCTATTGCAGTTTCTTCATCTGAATTTATATCGTCATAATCTTTCCGTCGCTCATTTTCTATTAATTTTACATCATAATCATGTGTTAAAGTTATTATATCTATTTTTTGTGTTTTTTCTAATTCTAAAAGTTCAACACTTTGTCCAGTATCATACTCCATTTTAATTATATACATATTCGGGGACATATGTGAAGCTACAACCTTCCTACGTGTTACATAAAATAAATTTTCTGCTTCTACTTCTCTATACTGCGTTGATATAAGTACTGTCCACGCATTGAGTTGATCTATATTAGTATCTATTAATATGGTTGTTTGTTCTTTAAGTAAATTATATTTCTCTTCTTCATATTCTAATTCCATATCTATTTTTTCATCGCCTTCAAGACTTTTAATACTACCAACGTGCTCGGTATGAAGATCTTCAAGTGCTTTTTTGTTATCTCTATTTAACTCCAATATTTTCCGCTCATTACCATTTCGTAAAGTATCTTGTTCTGAAGAGTGTTTATTTTGAAGAATTATTAATTTTTTATAAAACTCATCATTAGCTCCTAATTCATTTTTATTGGCTGACCACCCTTTAGAAACTGTAGAACTGGCTCTAGATTGAACAGATCCAGCGTATGTCCATATTTCACCCATTAAAGAAACACCAACAATTTTATCTTGGTCAGTATAAGATTTTAATTTATACCCATCAAAACAATCTACTAATCCAGCATCTTGCCTAAAACACTGTCTTTTAATAATCTTATCTAAACCCCAATCAAAATAATAACCATCTGGTTGGATAGGTTCCATATCTAAAGGGGGTATAAGTGGTAAAACCATTTTATTTGTAAAAATACAATTCCACCGTGGAAATTCTATACAATTATCATTTAACACCACTTCCAACCCAGGTGGACAAACAGAGTTCATAGTAAAAAATGTTTCTCCTTTATCTATAGCATCTTGATATAAGTTATTTTGAGCCCCTTCATACTCTTCTAAAGTTGATAAGACCCCATCAGAGTCTTCTTTTTTTAATTCTATATCTTGCACTTTCCCCATCAAACGCCCCCTACATTTATCAATACTAGTGCACTCGTTGGCTGAACCCATATAAAAAACCATACCATCAAAACCATCCGTCTGTGTTAATGTAGAGATTCTATTAAGTCCATTTCCTTGTTTTAAAAAAGCTCGTTCTATATTTGAAATATCAAACTTATTAGGCTGAAAATCTCCAAAGTTACCTGTAGAAATAAAATATTTAGAATTATTTATCTCAATATCTTCATAAGCATCCACAAGCTGTGTATCGTATATATAAACACACTCAAGATAAAAACAATGCTCAGTATATGTAATTGTATCGCTATTTTCAAATGTCTCTAATGTATCTATTAGTCCGGCTGAAATAAGTTCAGAAGATGTAGGTTTCATTCTAAATGAAATGGTTATAGTATCGTTGTAAGTAGCATCTTCTAATAAATTAACTTCCCAATCAAGTATTTTAACCTGATTTTCTTCTATTGTCTCAAAATTATACTCTACAGCACCCTGTTTAGAACCTATAATCTCACCACCCTCGTATTCAATTTTATCTTTCAAAGGAGTAGCTTCAACACAAAATTCAATCCCTTCTGTTTGATATACTACACTGTTATTAACTTTTACTTGTACCTCTGGTACATTATATAAATAATCAACTTTTATTTCTTTAAAAAATTCTGAATCTTTATATTCTTGTTCTTTTTTACATTTAAATTTACATATTATTTTTGAAATGCTGACCTTTTCTTTACATTTAAATGAAATATCTACAATTTCTGAATTACTTTCCCTATAAACAATATTAGGACAATAAGAAAAATTTGGAAACCATTCATTTGGGGTTATTGAAGTATAAGCAGAGTTACTTGCTTCAAGATCGGGGGCAATAGAAACACTGATATCATAAGATTCTATTATTGTATTAATACTTGGTAAATTACATGCATTAAAAACTAATAAATCAATATTTATTCCTCTCTGAAAATAGGATTTATTGCACGTTGCTGGGTTACTGTCATAATAATACCTATCATCTTCAATAGCATCTTCTTCTGGGTCATCCATAAATATATCCACATACCCATTATCAAATAATGTTATATATTCTTCCCAAGGATCTTTAGTACATGTGGTATAAAACTCATATAATTTCCTAATTTCAAAACCAGCTATTGTTCCATCTATATTTTGCATTTCTTCAGGGTCAAAAGTTCCATGTTTACTTACTCCCCTTGGGTACCCATCGTTTAATTGTAAAAAAAACATACTTGGTTGTTCATTTTTTAGTTGTTCATTGTTTAAAAATAAAATTTTTAATTTAGATTCCTTAGTTTCACAATATAAATTATATTCTCTTAATTCATAGTTAAAAACACATTTTGATGCCCCTATAGACAGCCATTCAAAAAAATTAGTTACTTTTCCAGCTACTTCTATATAAGAACCTTTTAACATAGGCTCAAGAAAATTATTAATATCTTCTTTTTTAATTATGTCTTGTTCAATATTACTTTTAAGACTGCTTACTTTAAAAAATCTTTTTACAGGGTATAAACGTTCTTTCCAAACCCACTGTATACTCTCTGATCCACCATCTCCCCCGCCTTCACTACCTTCACCACCTTCTGTAGGTTTTTCTTTAAAAGATAACCAAGAAGTGTTTGGATGATTAGCTTGGGCACCGGCTATATTTGGATAAACTAAACCTTCTGCGCCCTCAACCTCCCCATCGTATGTACCATCGGGGTTCATTGTCCCTAAAAATGTATTACCAAAGGTACAAGCATTAAAAACATCATCAAAAACATACGTTTTAAATATAGGGGCATCAATATCAGCTTCTTCGGGAATATTTTGTACTATTTTTTCTGCAATTGATACACCATCTATACTCTCTGCAGTATATATAGAAAAAGGATGGTAATAAGGAGATTTTAAATCAAAGGTATACTCTTCGAATGGGTAATCAACCAGATTACTATTTAAATCCGATGCTGAAAAAGTATTATATATAGGCATCCATTTACGAAACAAATAATCCTGAATATCTAAATTACCCTTAATTTTTTCTTCTAAAGACATATTACCATTTTTAAACCCCTCAAATGCAATTAAATCTTTATAATCACTAAAATTTACCTCACCACTATCGTAACAAACATTGTCTACGCTCCTATAACTATCCATAACTTCTCTTGTTCCACCACCAAATTTACCATAACTATATTCTTTTGTGTGCTGATTACTCTTAATAAAACCTTGAGGAATATTCATTGCACACTCTTCAAAATAACCTATCCCAATCCCAGCGTAATACATGGTAGCACCTGTAAACATTGGGGGATTTAAACTGACTAAATTTGCCGGCAAATAATTAGCCATACAAAACGTATTTACCCCGCCAAATGCTACGATCGCCCACATAGTAACAGTACTTTTTGGTGTGCATAGTTTACACATATCAAAATAACCATGTTTCACGCTTTGTGGAGTATAAACAACTTCTTCAGATGCAGTTATGGAGGATGATTTAAAATACTGAATGGTGTGTGACGAACTATCCCACACACCCTCTTCATATTTTGTATCTACACTTCCTAAAACCTCTGTTCTATAATATTCTATAACAAAGTCTTCTGCGGGTAAGTTTAACAAAAACAATACATCTGGATCCATGTTATATAAGGCTGTTGTTGGAGAAAAAACAAATGGATGCATTATAAAATCACCAAAACCAGGTATAGTCTCTAATCTGATATAGGAGTCACTTGCTGGTCTTTTTATTATACCAATATGATCAAATCTATAATATTGCAGTGGGATCATATCAAATTCTTCATATTCTGTTGCCCATTTATAAAATATAGGTGCTGCTCTACAAGAAGGATTTCTAACCCAGGTTATCATTTTAGTTCTAGTCACTCCTAAAATTCTACCTGTTTTTTTACTCTTGAAAACTACAGAAATAAGTAAAGTTTCGTCGTTAATAGCAGACAATTGTCCAACCGTATTACTAATAAGTTCAAATTTAGTTTCATCTTTACAAAATACAGTATCTTTACCGCAAACTGCATCATTAGAATCAATATAATCACATTTTGTACCACTTGAAGGCTCATTAAAACTTTTTTTTTCATAGATTTTTATACTTTTTAACTCAATAAAACATCCAGGACCAACAGCATGGAGGGTGTTGACGTCTTTTGGTTTAACAATAATCTGATTAATAGGTAGATATTTTTCAGACCGCATAAAAAGTTCTAAATCAAATGCTTTGTTGTCTGCTACTTGTTGAGCAACAGCCACGCTTTGATCATCTTCATGCTCGATGCTATATTCAAGTTTTAATATTATATCCTCGTCTGTTTCTGCATCACCAATCATCCATGGTTTATATATACTTTGTAATAAATTATCTTCATCTGGTATTATTAACAATAAATAACCACCAATACCTAATGGTATTATATTACCGTCATCATAAGATAAAATTTTTGATGGTAATGTAACTTCATAAGGTATATACCCTACTTCATAAGTCTTACCATCGTATGAATTTGGTATAACATAATCATTGTATACATGTTCTATTTCTGATTTTCCATCCCCAAAAGTTTTTAATTCGAAACAAATCTTTTTATTAAAAGATGTATTTGTATTTTCTGCACCACAAAAACTTGCTGGATAATATGGTGGGTATTCTATTACCCCTTCAACAGAAGTAACATTAAACTCTGTCTGAGCTATAACTACCCCATGATATATTTTTTCAACCTCAACTCGATCATAATCCCAAGAACCACCGCCCTTATCAAAAACTATAATAGTATTGTTCCCAATTATAGTTTTTACCTTTATAAAAAACTCCCCACCATTTAACACACTAATAGGTGTAATATTTAAACCAACATCTTGTTTACTATAATTTATATAAAAATTCAATCTGCTCTCTATTTGTTCACAAATTTCATTATATTTAGTACTTGATACATTTTTTCTAATTTCAAACATAGAAGAATACTGGTTTAATTCCACAGGAAACCCTTCTATATCTATAGAGGATAAATTTAAAACATAGGGCTTCGATAAAAAAAATCTAGTTTCTCCTAAAATAAGAATAGTCTCATCAAATATGTCCACCATTTCAAATATATTAGTTAAATCACTCTCTGAGGAACCTACCTTTTGATCAAATACATTTAGTATTAACGGGGTTAACATTCCGTCTAAGGATAGGTTTTCTATTAACGTAGGATAATCAACGTCTATATCTTCTTCTTTAGTCCCACTATCTATTTCAATGTTCCTAAAAGATAAATTAAAACTCGAAAAATCTTCAAATCCTACCTTGATCACATTTAAAACTGTATTATCTTCTATTACACCTGAAGGAGACATAACTTTTTTTATAATTAAACCAGAGGCCCTATCCCAAGCATATATATCTGGGTTATAAAAGGTGTTAGAAAAAGATTCGGCATCCCATTTATTTTTTCTCAAATAGTATCTAAGCTCTTGTATTTGTTCAGCTCTTACTTTACTACCACTGTGTAATTTTTTATTTATACAATATTCCCATTTTATACCTGTATAAAAAGGACAATCAGAAACAGCACCATTGCACGGTAGTACAAAAATACCTAATTCCTCATCAAAATGTGTGTTTTTAAATTTATCAACCATTGCGTCTGTATGTACGCACATACTTATAGAATTTACCACCTTACCACTATCATCTATAAGAAACATAGATGCCTCAGAATTCCACCAAGCACATCTACCAATAATAGCACGATAATTACATATTTGGATATCTAATGGAATATCCCCAAAATAACTACCAAACTCCATCTCACTAGGGTTATACCCTGCACACTTTATACTTAAACCATCTCCAGATCCATAACCGTTACCGAGCCCATCAGGATCTCCATCACAAAACCCCCATGAACCATAGCAAGTTATATCATCAAAACCCACCCAACTATCATTTTCATCTTTTGTTATCCATTGAGTACCTGTTCGTCTATTAATACCCCCTCTACGTACATCTGGTAAGATACACCTTGGCTCTACCCCCTTACCATTGTATAAATTACACTTTAAATTAGTACCAATTAAATTACAGGTTGGATACTCTGTTGGGTATATCCCATCTGTGCCGCCATGTGTGCATGAAGTACTACTGGAACTCCAATAAGAACACACGGATGACTCTTCTTCATTCCAATATTTACAAACTTTTGTTATTTTTTTATTATCTAATGCCATTTATAAAACCTCTATTTTACAGCTCCCTGTGTGCTCATCTATAACATAAGCCAATTTGTCCTTTCCCTCATACCACCCAACCATTCTTTTTTCTACCCTAAAACTATCGTTATTACCAGGTACCACCGAGACTCTAGTCTTAATAAAATAAGCTTGCTTATTTTCTATGTCCCATCTTTTTTTATCATATATTAAAGATAATTTTATTATATCTCTTTTTGGTACGTCTATCCACTCAACAGTATCCTCTCTTAAAACCCTACCATCTTTTAATGTCGCTGCCCATCCTCTATACATAATGCCTCCTTTATATCTTTTTGCATTATCATTTCTATATTAACTCCAATATTTTGTAGCCATTCAATTTTATAATCTGCGTTACTTTGTTTAAACCCTTTTACTTCTATAAATTTATTTTGCGCTGGAAGAAAAAAATCAGGTGTATAAGTCCTTCTTTTATTATCTTTATCTATATATTGAAAAGATTTACATTCATAATACCAATCTATATTATTTTTATCTAAAATATTAGCATACTTAGCCTCCAATTTAGATCTTAATTTTATTATGCCTTGATTTGGTGATTTATATTCAACCACGGTGCCAAACCTATTTTTACTATTATGATTTATTACTGCTTTTTCAGACACATTACAACGTTTTACAGCTTCATTTCTTATTCTTGTTTTTTCCTTTCCAAAAAACCTATTGAATTGTCGTGTAACAGCGTGCCTCTCCCCATTTATCTCCTCAGCTATATCACTTAGATTCAAATCACTATCAAAATACTGTCTAAACATTTTATATTGATAATCATAATGGGCTTTACATTTTTTAGACTTCATTGTTAAATGTTGATTTAACTTTTCTACCATAAACTCACATACAGGGCAAGGGGCACATTTGCTTAGGTCTCTTTTACTTTGCTCATGACAATCCGTACACAAACCTCCTTTACTATGAGGGGATGCCGTTGTTCCACACTTCTGACATTCTTTATGATACCAAGACCATTGTCCGAAATTACGTTTACTTTTTCCATTACTTAAATTAGTATTAATATCATAACACTTACGACATACCCCTCTTGCTCTATGCGGTGAATTATTAGTACCACATTGTATACATTTTGTATATTTTCGTGCCCACTTCCCAATTTTTTGTTTTTTACGATAATAAATAAATTTTCTATAACAAGATGCGCACAATCCCCTACCTGCATGCTTCTCCATTATAGAACCACACTTGATACATCCATCATATTTAATTGACCATTTATCATTTTTAGGGTAACTTGAAAAACCAGCTCTATTGTGTCCATGTATGTATATATTCCCCAATTTTACTTCTTTACCACAACCGCATTTACATAATTTAATTTTATTAATCATTTCAATACCTTATATCAAGAATAATCGTAATACGCGCGCATATTCACGCTAGAATTTGCTCCGGTCTCGCTAGAGCCTAAATGAATATTAACAAAGATTACATCACTCACTAACCCGAAATTTCCAACAGATTCAGAATCGTCTGCCGTACTAACCTCACTCAAGTTTTCTTTGGTAGCATATAAATAAGGTGGCGGTGTATTACTATCAATATCCGCTGCTGTAACATTTTGTCTCCATTCTATCTTTTCATCTAATCCAGCACCCAACGCATAGTTATCAATGCCTACCGTACCAAATCTAAATTTCGTATCGGCATCCTGATCATTATGATGAACAAAAGTACCATTTGATTGTAATCCAAATCTTACAGTTGATACCTCCACTGCTCCAGACATTACCTCAAACATAACACATTTAACATCCGATTCTGTTGATACTGTAACATTTCCATAATTTAAACTGCTTATACCACCTCCACCATGATCTTCAGGCTCTGGTCCCGCACAATAAACATAAAACTCATCTACAGCTTGTAATTTATCCGTAGAGTCTGTGGGTTCAAATTTTATATTTAAACCTTTAGTTCCAAGTGCTGTATAAACACCGGATACTGTAGCTACTGGGGTATCTGACATTTCTCCTCTATCCGATGCCCAAACATATTTAGCTGTACCCACTGCGGATTCATTATTTGTACCCTCAGCATAATCTGGTTTTCTACATTGTATAGTCCAAGCTGGAGAACAGGTATTAAACACAGCATCAGAAAATTTAACCATTAGACCATATTTACCTATATTAATCCAATGTTCTGGGTACAATAGTTCTACAGGTCCAGAACTATCATCGTCGTCCCCACTTGATGTCCAAGTAATTGTAGGTACATTACCTGCGCCCGCACCCATAGTTGCGCTGGTAGCATTCACAGAAATTGTATATAAGGAGTCTACAGTTGCGTTATAAATACCCCCTGTAGTAATTGTACCGTCATATGTATTACTCCCACCTTTTGTTGGTGTTGCTATACCTCTTACTTCCTCGTGATCATTAGATACTACAATTTTATAAACCTCATCAAATAACCCTTCATAAACACCGGAAACACTCACTGTACCTTGAAACCCATATGAATGTGATGCCAAATTATCGGTTCTTCCACCTCTTTCTCTAGCTGTCCCAAAACCTAAGGTTTCTCCAGCGTCATTTGTATTCCCAGTTGTAACAGCAACAGTAGAAAAAGACCCTGAATCACCGGAGTAAATCTTAAATCTATGACCATAACTTATCCAAGCTTGTTGATCATGTGCATTTTCCCACTTACAAATAGCGTTTGTCCAATTAGTTCCTGTATGTCCAGAAATAGCACGTAATTTTTCCGTTATATCTTTAGCTATAAATCTAGCATCCAAATTAGTACCGGAAACAAGTGTAACATAAGGACCACTTTCACCATCTATAGATAGATATAGTCTATTTGTTGTTCCAGTTAATGTCATTTTATCGCTAGGATCTACGGTCCCTATAGAAAACCCCCTATCACCCCTACAATTTGTACTTCCGTCATGTGCTACACCTACTGCATCTATACCATATTTTACCCATCTTGATACCGCACCCATAATTAATACCTCCTATTAAATATTATTTCTATTTATAATTATATCTTTTATTTAAAATCGCTTTGTACCACGCTTCGTGCCAATTTCTATTTGTATTAGCTCTAGAATTACAAGATCTGCAAACAGTGATAAGATTTTCCGCCCCGCAAGATTTTTTGTTATAATCTATATGGTGAACCGTTAAATCCTTCGGGGTTTTTGACAAACAACATGGATTTAAACATTTAAAACCATCTCGTTCTTTAACAAGTTCTTTTAAATCATTTGTCCAATCTTGACAGTAGGATTTTTTTGAAATACCACCTTTCCAGTTTGGATGATTTATACCAGACATTTTTTTTGACAAATCTTCATGGTGACAATAAGGACACCTCCAACCACTTTTCCAATTGTGCCAACTTATACTGTGCTTATGTCCACGTTTACAAATATAATCTAATTTTTGATCTACATTAATATATTCTGTAGATTGTATATAACACCCTTCTTTTCTAAATTCTTTTTTTATACCATTAAAATCTAAACGTAATCTTTTTGCCCTATCAATATGATAACACTTAGGGCATCTTTTTTTTGACTTCCAATCTGACCAAGTAACATTATATAAATGACCTCGTCTACAAATACATCTTAACTTATGCTTGCTATTAATATAATAGTTAGTTAATAGTATGTAACCTTCCAACTCTATATTTTCTTTTATATATTCGTATGTTAATTTTTTCATTCTAAAGGGTTCTCTATAGTAAAGGTATATATGTAATCAGACTTTACATTCCCAGAAAAATCTTTTAACCCAGAAATTCCTATACGGTAAGTTCGACCATAAAAAAAGAATGTATTTTGTGGATATAAAATCACAGGTAAATCAACTCCTATTACTGGATTTATATACGCCCCTAAATCTTTACCATAGTAGTCTTTTGTTTCAAATTTATAAGCAACTGTAGAAAATTCAGGACAATCCATTACATTGTTTACTTTTGCCCATATTGGAATATATTTTTTATTAACAAAAGTAACTACTTCATGCAATCTAATATCGGCACCATATAAAAATTTATAAGAATTCTCTAATATATCACCATAAAAATTCTGTGCATGTACATCCATTTGAAATTCTAATAGAGTACTAAAATTATCTATTGGGTCATAGCACATCCTGTATCCACCATCTATAGTAACAAATGTAGATTCAACCCTTTCCCCATCAACAGAAAAATAACAGTTACCTGTATCAATACTACAAAATGTATCTATTATATCTATCCATGCTGACCCTGACGCAGTAGTAACACTCCAATGATCAGCAAAAAAATCACCAAATTCTAAACTCCATGTACGTATGTCACAATTAACCGACCCACTAATATTAACTAAAGACGAAAATCCGTCCATTTGAATATAAGTTTGTCCACCAGATATAGTAGTAATATCCGATCTACACCCACCAACAACCCCACTCTCAGTACAATAAGAATCGTATAAAACCTCTCCATTCAAAATTAACCCTGAAGAAAAAGCATCCAACTGTGTATTAGCTACTTTACCAGGCCCCTGTTCAAAATCCATACCTATACCAACTAAATCCAATATCGTAGAGTACTGATCCATAGGGTAATTATAATATTTATTATTAGATATATATAAATCTACAGGTACATCAGTTTTAACATCTACTGCGTCTATATAAATATGAAATATATTTTGTATATCGGTAAAAGAAGCATCATAACTAGTACCTATATATGAAGAAACATCTATATCTTCTGTACCAAATATGTCTCTATAGATTAAAAATGTAGATACATATGAAATAACTTTATTAGTAGTGATAGAAGTACAAAAATTTACTTCTATAGGCACTGGTGTATCCATAAATAGATCATCCATAGAAATATCTACTATATGGTTAAAATTTGAACTTTTTAATACACCACTTAGAGTTGCTTCAACCTGAATATCATAGGTATCAATAGCATCAACTAAACTAATATATAAATCATTGTTTATATTAAATATACCACTTTCAGAACTTTGTATTCTAAAAACAGATGGTAAATATGTAATAGCATCTATACTATCATTTACATCAAAATTAACGTGTATATTATTTTTATATTCTGCCATAAACCACCCCTACAAAGATATAATTAGTAGTGAATCTAATTATTATTAAGTATAGCTATAATGGAATGTAGTTACAAAATCATAATTTCCAGCAGAAAATGTATCATCAATACCGGCCAATCTTGGAAGGAATATTAAATACTCACCATGTTCATCCCCTGTTGGCCCTCCGTTAGGTATGTGTATAAATGTAAAAGTACCATAATAAGAATCGTCACCTTTTAATACTGTATCCACGCCTACTGGATGCACTATGGTGTCTGTATGATTTCCTGATAATGGTTCTGTTTTTGATCCCCCTATTGATTTATAAGCTGCACAAGTAACTCTATAATGATCTCCGTTTAAAATTTGATTAGCAGTAGTAGCATGTGTCTCATCATCCCAAGCTGTTAGTTTACAGGCATATGCTTCTCCATTTGTGGCTTCGAATATAATAGTATTTTTTGCCCCAGCCCAAATATCATCATTACTCAAATTATTTTCCCAGGTATTAAAATAGCTAGTAACTGAAACTATACTAGTACCAACAACCTCGCTAAAAGTCAAATCATAATTAGTTTGTTCTGATATAATAGCTAAGTTATCAACAGAATATGATCTTAAACCAGAACCTCCTGCCACATATAAATCAGAACCGGTGTCATTAGAAACAAAATTCTTATTAAGATCATTATATGAAATATACCCATCTATACGTAACCATAAATCAGTAGCTACCCTGTACTCACTAACACTAATAGTATCTATACTATATATTTTACCATTACTATCAGAAGTTCCTCTAGACGTTAATCCTGTGATTAAAGAATCATATAATAGTAACCCGGTATTTGGTACCCATTCATTTGTAGAGATTTTATATTTCCAAAAATGACCATATCCTCTACCGCGAGTTGCATAAATGTAATCCCCTCCCCATACTGGGTAGTGAAAACCACAATTAGAAGTGAAACTACTTGGAGATCCAGTCATGATACTCCACGAACCACCAGACACATCATATTTCCACAGTGCTGAAGAATCTTTCCCTTGTATAACATAAATACTATCATTAGACGATACATAAACTCCTTGAGCATACTCTGATAAGATACCAGCCATACTATCTAATTGTGACCAAACACCAGATTCTGTAGTATATTTATAAAATGAGTTATAACCCGCACCTTTCAATAAATATAAGTCTGTATCATCGCTTAATAAAAATGTATGTTCTTTTACAGTATATTTTTGATCTGTATTAAATTCATCGATTGCTATACAACCATCTACAGACCAAACTTCTGTACCAATATTATATTTCCATAATGAATTTGAATAAACACCTTCTAATAAATATATACTATCATTCAATTCTGTTAAATTAGTATAAGCTGTGTCTGAAGATTCTCCAGATAATAAACTATAAGAAGTAGAACAATTAGTGGATGTCCCTGAGGCAGTTAAATTATATAAACATAAATATGTGTCTATAAAATTATTTTCCCTATCTAAAAAATAATAACCATTCCCACCACTAATAGTAGTAATAGAAGCTACCTCTGGATTTATATTTTCTTGCGTGGGAAAAAAAAGATCTTGTGGATTTATAAAACAATCAGCAGATGAATAATCTCCTTCTTTAATTATATCAATACCACTTTGTGTAACATCATGAAAAGAGTATAAAAACTCATTATCAGTACCATTTAAATTATAATGACTTAAAGTAGAAATACCAGCCCCATATAGTCCACTACATGTTGTGTCCTTACCAAAAGATATAAAATTAGTTATATCTGCTGCCGATATATCTTTATATAAACCCTTATCAGTAGCAACCCCTGTAGAAGTATCAATTTCTACACACCTTAAACCTACAGTACTAGAATCTCTAGCTGCAACCCACATATAGTATTTATCATTATACTTCCAAAAAGAAGGTCCATACCAAACCTCATCGTGCCCTGAAAGTGTAATAGATATACCACCATCCCACGTATTACTCAATACATTATACTCATATAAAATTGAATTTCCAGCTTTTAAAAAATATATTTTATTCTCATCATCAAAACTTCCTATGAATGTATAATTATCTGCGATAACCGGTAGATTAAATAGATTAGTCCATATAAAACTGACAGTATCATACTCCCAGAATACATTACTACTATCACCTTTTATACAATATATTTTTGTTCCTATTTTTAATATCGAAGGGTAGTCACCAAAATTATCTGGTGCTTCTAAATAAGTGTCCCAAACATTTTTTATAACGTCGTAAGTATAAATATCCACTGAATTTGGTGCTGTTCTATAAATAACATTGATATCCCCATGAATTGCTCCGCCCTTTTTTACATTCTCTTTTATAAACCCTAATAGTTGCCCGCCAAATGTAGTTATAGTTCCAGAAACTGCGGTATCTACAATACCATATTCATCTTTATTATAGTTTACTACTTGCCCGCCAGAAAATATCACAGGATAATTAGAAACAACACTCACAGTCATATCACTATTAAAATTAAAAGCCTCATCTTGATTCATACTTAATTTGGCAAAATATGTTGCCTGTTTATCTGGGGGATCTTCATTCCAAGATATTCTATGCATTAGATCAACGGCTTCAAACCATGACCCTATAAAATCAGAACCCGGTAAAATATGTGATCTAGTTCCAGCAACAGCAGGGCTATCTATATTTGGAGATGTAAAAACAATTTTTGCTATTGTATTATATTGGTCTGTTGTACTATTCCAGAAATTTTTGGTTATTGATATAGTCATAAAAATCCCTCTTATGCGGCAGAAAATCTCCATTTTGGAGAGTCTATTACTTTAACCTCTTTAGTAATAATTATGTCGCCTATTTTATATTTTGTAATTCTATCCTGCTTCAAAACAATTCTATAATTAAACATTTGGTTATTTCCCATACATTTCACATTTATATTATGAAATATTCTATTGCCCTGTAAACTATCACTAACTTCTATTAGTGGTAAATATGCTTTAAATTTTGGTATTACTATTAAATGCCCTGTGGATAACTCATACATTAACATTTCTATGCCATCCTTGACACTATCCCAACCAGTATCAAATAGATTACTACCGACCATTTTTGTACCATCAGGGTATGTAACTATTAATCTAGACTTAAATGGATTTATAGAAACTAATGTATTGTGGGAACCAAAAATTGTTCCGTCTGTTGCATCCATTCTATTAAAATGTTTTAATTTATCTGATCTATTAGTTAATTTATTGTTGTTAATTAATTCATATTCTAGTTCCATATTTATACCCTCTCCTGTATATTATTGCTTTGTACCAAGCTCCGTGCCATTCTCGATCTGTATTTGCTCTAGAATTACAAGATCTACAAATCGTAATAAGATTTTCAGCCCCACAAAATTTTTTATTATAATTAATATGATGAACCGCTAACGTTTTATCTTTGCACCGACAATCGGGGTTCATACATTTATGTCCGTCACGTTCCTTAACAAGTTCTTTAAGATCGTTTGTCCAATCTTGACAATAAGGTTCTTTTGAGATGCCACCTTTCCAGTTTGGATTACCGCTACCATAATTACTTATATTAGCACACGTTGGGCATCTTTTTTCTTGTTGCCAATTGTTCCAAGACATGGAATGTTTATGACCTTTCGGACAAATATATTCCAATTTTTGATGACTATCAATATACATTTTAGTTAAAAGTTTATAATTGTACTTTTCAAAAGATTTTCTAACAGATTCTATTCCATTTTTCATTGAATTAATAAAACATGTTGGGCATCTTGTTCCTTGTTGCCAATCATTCCACGTTATTGAATGTTTATGGCCATTCGAACAAAGATATTCTAATTTTTGATACGCATTTATATATTTTTTAGTTAAAAGTTCATAA